>Ga0184623_10000561_pt1 | contig 15824 bp, 16 predicted proteins | sample PLM1_100_b1_FD_133138 | JGI IMG/M metagenome (GOLD analysis project Ga0184623, IMG submission 133138) | Groundwater sediment microbial communities from an aquifer in East River, Colorado, USA - PLM1_100_b1 | ecosystem: Environmental > Terrestrial > Soil > Riparian zone | place: USA: East River...
GATGAAGAGGAGCACGTCCTGCTTCTGGACGTCCCGGAAGTACTCCGCCATGGTCAGCGCGGAGAGGGCGACCCGAAGACGGGTGCCGGGCGGCTCGTCCATCTGGCCGAAGACCAGCGCGGTCTTCTCCAGCACGCCGCTCTCGTCCATCTCCAGGATGAGGTCGTTGCCCTCACGGGTACGCTCCCCGACCCCAGCGAAGCACGAGACACCGCCGAAGATGCTCGCGACGCGGGTGATCATCTCCTGGATGAGCACCGTCTTGCCCACGCCGGCGCCGCCGAAGAGGCCGATCTTCCCACCGCGCACATACGGGGTGAGTAGGTCGATGACCTTAAGGCCGGTCTCCATCATCTCGGTCTTGGACTCGAGCTGATCGAAGGGCGGGGGCTGACGGTGGATCGGCCAGCGCTCGGTGACCTCGAGCTTCTCGCCCTCCTTGAGGTTGAGGCACTCGCCGAGCGTGTTGAACACATGTCCCTTGGTGATATCGCCGACCGGGACCGAGATCGCCTCGCCGGTGTCAATCACCTCGGCGCCGCGCACCAGGCCGTCGGCGGGCTGCATGGAGATCGTGCGGACCATGTTGTCACCCAGGTGCTGGGCGACCTCCAGGGTCATTGTCTTGGCGATGCTCTCCAGCTCGACCTTCACGTGAAGAGCGTTGAAGAGCTCGGGGATCGAGCCCTTGGGGAACTCGACGTCCACGACCGGCCCGGTCACCCGGACGACGCGGCCGACCCCGGCCGCAGCCTCACCGCTTGCGGACTTCTCAACACTGGTGGCAGTCATCAGTCGTCACTTCCTGCTGCGGCGAGGGCGTTGGCACCACCAACGATCTCACTGATTTCTTGGGTGATCTCGCCCTGGCGGGCCTGATTGGCTTTACGGGTGAGCGTCTTGACGAGTTCGTCCGCGTTGTCCGTCGCTGACTTCATCGCCTGGCGGCGGGCCGCCGACTCGCTGGCCGCCGACTCCAACAGCGCCGCATAGATGCGGGTGTTGAGGTACTTCGGCAACAGCGCGCTGAGCAGCGCCTCGGGCTCGGGCTCGAACTCGTACGCCGGCTGCGGACCCTCCGGCACCTCCTCGGTGACCTCCAGTGGCGCGAACTGCCGTGCGGTCGCGGTCTGGGTGATCATCGAGACGAACCGGGTGTAGACGATGTGCAGCTCGTCCACGCCGCCGATCTCGTCCGGGCCGTGGTCGTGGTCCTCATTGGCCACGGTCTCCTCGGCGCCCGCCAGGAACGTCTGCACCAGCAGGTCCCCGACCGTGCGCGCGTCGGCGAACGTAGGCTGCTCCGAGAAGCCGGTCCAGCTCGCCTCGATCTCGCGGTTGCGGAACCGGTAGTACGTCACGCCCTTGCGGCCGACCACGTAGAGCACCGGCGTCTTGCCCTCGGTCCGCAACCGCGCCATCAGCTCCTCGGCGGTCTTCAGCGCGTTGGCGCTGTAGCCGCCGGCGAGCCCGCGGTCGCTGGTGATCACGAGGACGCCGACGCGCTTCGGCTCCGGACGCTCCACCACCAGCGGGTGGTCGATGGTCGTCGCGTTGGACGCGAGCGCCGTCAGCACCCGGGTGATCTCAATCGCGTACGGCTTGGACGCCGCGACCCGCTGCTGCGCCTTGGCGATCCGCGAAGTCGCGATGAGTTCCATCGCCTTCGTGATCTTCTTCGTCGACTGGACCGATTTGATCCGTCGGCGAAGGACGCGGAGTTCGGCTCCCATGGCCTACTTCTTCCCAGCCTTTGGGGGGGCGGGACGGTGACGGGTCACCGTCTCGTGCCCCTCTGCGTCTTCGGGCATCGGCTCTGCCGGCGGCTCGTTCACCTTGATGTGGTCGTCCTTGGCGAGGAACTGCTGCTTGAACTCGGCGATGGCCTTCTTCAGCGCCTCGACGGTGTCGTCCTCGAGCTTGCCGGTGACGGCGATCGCGTCCAGGATCTCCTTGCGGTTGTGCCGCAGGTGGGTCAGGAACTCGGTCTCGAAGCGGCGGATGTCGCCGACCGGGATGTCGTCCAGCTCGCCGGTGGTGCCAGCCCACACCGAGACGACCTGCTCGTTCACCGGGAACGGCGTGTACTGCGGCTGCTTGAGCAGCTCGACCAGGCGGCTACCGCGATCGAGCTGGGCCTTCGACGCCTTGTCCAGGTCGGAACCGAAGGCGGCGAACGCCTCCAGCTCGCGGTACTGGGCCAGGTCGAGGCGGAGGCGGCCAGCGACCGCCTTCATGGCCTTGACCTGTGCGGCGCCGCCGACCCGGGAAACCGAGGTACCGACGTTGATCGCAGGGCGGACGCCAGCGTTGAACAGGTCGGTCTCGAGGAAGACCTGGCCGTCGGTAATCGAGATGACGTTCGTCGGGATGTACGCCGAGATGTCGTTGCCCTTGGTTTCGACGATCGGTAGACCGGTCATCGAGCCGCCGCCCATCTCGTCCGAGAGCTTCGCGCAGCGCTCCAGCAAGCGGGAGTGCAGGTAGAAGACGTCACCCGGGTAGGCCTCACGACCCGGCGGGCGGCGCAGCAGCAGCGACACCGAGCGGTACGCCTCGGCCTGCTTGCTCAGGTCGTCGAAGACGATGAGGACGTGCTGGCCCTGGTACATCCAGTGCTGTCCGATGGCCGAGCCGGTGTAGGGCGCGAGGTACTTGAAGCCGGCCGGGTCGGACGCAGGCGAGGCGACGATGGTGGTGTACTCCATCGCGCCGGCCTCTTCCAGCGCACCCTTGATGCCGGCGATCGTCGAGCCCTTCTGGCCGATCGCGACGTAGATGCACTTGACCTGCTTCTTCGGATCGCCGCTCGCCCAGTTCTCCTTCTGGTTGATGATCGTGTCGATCGCCACCGCGGTCTTGCCGGTCTGGCGGTCGCCGATGATCAGCTGGCGCTGGCCGCGGCCGATGGCGGTCATGGCGTCGATCGCCTTGATACCGGTCTGCAGCGGCTCGTTGACCGGCTGGCGGGCCATGACGCCCGGCGCCTGGAGCTCCAGGATGCGGCGGCCCTCGTCGGCGATGTCGCCCTTGCCGTCGATCGGAGTGCCCAGCGGGTTCACGACGCGGCCCAGGAAGGCATCGCCGACCGGGACGGACAGAACCTGCCCGGTGCGGCGGACCGGCTGGCCCTCTTCGATACCACTGAACTCGCCGAGAACGATGACACCGATCTCGCGCGCCTCCAGGTTGAGCGCGAGGCCGAGCGTGCCGTCCTCGAACTGGAGCAGCTCGTTGGTCATGGTGGAGGGGAGACCCTCAACCTTGGCGATGCCGTCACCCGTCAGGGCGACGGTACCGACCTCCTCGCGGGAGATCTCCGGGGTGTACGAGGAGACGTAGCGCTCGATCGCGCCCCGGATCTCCTCGGAGGAGATGGTCAGCTCGGCCATCGTCTACGTCCTCGTCCTCTAGTGGTCAGTGTTACGAAGTTGGAGTTACTGCCGGCCGCTCTTGGCCGCTAGGCCTATCTTGCCGCTCCCGGCCGCTGGTCCTATCTAGCGAGAGCGCTGCGGGCCTGATCCAGGCGCCGCGCCACGCTGCCGTCGTACAGATCGTCGCCGACCCGGATGGTCGCCCCGCCGATGACGGCCGGGTCGACCACCACCTTGAGCGAGATGTCACGGCCGTAGATGCCCGACAGCCGGGCACTCAGCCGCTCCTCCTGCGCCTCGGTCAGCGGCGCGGCGACTCGTACGTACGCTACCTGCCGGTCACGCGCCTCAGCAGTGAGCTCGACCAGGCGTTGGAGCGAGGCGTCGAAACCACGGCCACCGAGACCGCGGACGGCCTGCTCGACCAGGCGCACGGTGTACTCCGTCGCCTTGCCGCTCAGCAGGTCGCGCACCAGTTCGACCTTGCGGTCGGCCTCGGCCGTGGTGTCCGAGAGCGCCCCGCCCAGGCGGTTGTCGCCCGCGGCAAGCCGACCGAAGCGGAACAGCTCGTCCTCGACATCGGCCAGCGCGCCGGCTTGCTCGGCCGCCGACAGCTCGGCCCGGACCGACAGCAGCTCAACGGCGGTGAGCAGGTCAGACGCAGCCGACCAGCGACCGCCGACCAGGACGGTCAGCACCTGGAGGGCCTCCGCGGAGACCTTCCCGCCGAGCAGGCCAGTGAGCAGCTCGACGCGCTCCTCGCCCTTGCGGGCCGGATCGGCGAGCGCCCGCCGTAGGCTGTGCTCACGTCCGAGCAGCCCGGCCACGTTCCGGAGGTCCGCGGCAAGGGCAGCAGCGTCCACGCCGGCCGCCAGCGAGTCGAGGCGCTCCTGCGCGGCGGCGGCCGACTCGCGGCTGGCGCCCAGCATCAGCGCCTGCCCACGGTGGGGGTGGCGCCCTCAGCGTCTAGCTCGGCGAGGAACCGCTCGACCGTGCTGGCCCGGCGCGCCTCGTCGGCGAGGGAGTCCCCCACGATCCGGCTGGCCAGGTCGACGGCGATCCGGCCGATGTCACCACGCAGCTCGGCGACGAGCGACTCGCGCTCGGCCAGGAGTTGCTCGGTGCCACGCTGCACGATCCGCGCGGCCTCGGCACGTGCCTCCTCGTGCAGGTCGGCGCTGATCCGCGCGGCCTCGGCACGTGCCTCGTCACGGATCGCGGCGGCCTCGGTGCGGGCCTCGGCAAGCTGGGCCTTGTACTGCTCGAGCGTGGCCTTGGCCTCCGCCTGAGCCTCCTCGGCCCGCTTGATCCCGCCCTCGATCGCGTCGACGCGCGCCGCGAACGTCTGCTCCATCACGGGGAAGACGTACTTCATCAGGATGAAGCAGAGGAGCGCGAACGCGACGGCACCGACCACGACCTCCTGCCAGATCGGCAAAATCGGGTCGTGTTCGACCTCAGCCGCGAGGTAGTTCAGCATGGCAATCTCCTGTCCCTCGCCGGTCCCGACTTCGGTTTACTTGAAGACGAAGCCGAAGGCGATACCGAGCAGGGCCAGCGCCTCGGTCAGCGCGAAGCCCAGGAAGAGCATGGGGCGGGTCAGGCCGGCCGACTCGGGCTGGCGGGCCGTCGCCTGGATGTAGGCGGCGAAGACGATGCCGACGCCGATGCCGGGTCCGATCGCGGCGAGGCCGTAACCGATTGCGCTGGCGTTGCCGGTGAACGCCGTCTCAGAGGCGAGAACGCTCAGGCTCATGACTGTGTTTCCTCCTGGGAATCACGCGTGACTTTCACGCGAGACGACTTTGGGTGGACGGGAAAGGCTCTATCAGTGCTCGTCGGCGAGCGCGCCCTGGACGTAGCTCGCGGTCAGGATCGCGAAGACGTACGCCTGGAGCAGCGCGACGATGACCTCGAACAGGGTGAGGATGATCGCCATCGCGAACGACACCAGCGACACGCTCTGGGTCAGGATGTTGTTGGTGCCGAGCAGGACGAACCCACCGACGGTGAATACCAGCAGCAGCATGTGACCGGCGAACATGTTCGCGAAGAGCCGCAGCGCCAGGGTGAGCGGCCGCAGGATGAAGGTCGAGAAGAACTCGATCGGGATGAGGAGCGGCAGCATGGCCACCGGCGCGTCCGGGATCAGGTTCATCTTCAGGTACCTGCCCAGCCCGTGCTTACGGATGCCCAGGTAGTTGAAGAGCACGTAGGACAGCACCGCGAGCACCGCCGGGAACGCGATGTGCGCATTAGGCGAGATCTGCAGCAGCGGGATGATGCCAAAAATGTTGGTGACGAGGACGAAGAGGAACAGCGTCGTGAGGTAGGGCGCGAACTTGATGCCCTCCTTGCCGATCACATCGCGGCCGACGCCGTCACGGATGAACGAGTAGACCGACTCTGCCAGCCACTGCCCCTTGGTCGGCACCAGCTTCGGCGCCCGGTACGTGGCCAGGAAGAAGACGATGATCAACGCAACCGCGAGCCAGACCATCAGCGTGAACTTCGTCACCCAGGGGCCGGCGTCTTGGACGACGCTCGGCAGGAAGACGTCGTTGACGCTAGGAGGCCAGGGAAGCTCCTCCACAGCGAAGGCAACTGCCTGTCCGCTCACCGGACCATCCTCCATGATGTAGTCGAGCCAAGCCTGAAGTTCAGTACCTGCACAGAGGTCCTCAGACCCCGAGTTTGCGGACGATCAGGTAGATCGCCAAAGCCATCCCGACGATGATGCCGATCGCCGTCGCGATGCCTTCCCACTTGAGCCACTGATCGACGAGCCAGCCGACGAATCCCCACACCGCCATCCCGGCGAGCAGGTACCCCACGGCCGTCCAGCCCATGTTGGCGCCGGCTGCGTCATCCGGACGCTTCGGGGGCTGACCGTCGGTCATGACGGAGCCGACACTAGCAGTCGCAGTACGCACATCATGAACCGCCCCCTCCCCTAGCTTCGGTCAAGTCAACGTAAGGGATCCTTGACCGATACACCCAAACCGCCTGCGTGGTGACCCACACGACAGTGCCCGCGATGATGCCACCCGCCATAGGGATAGCACCGTCCCATTTGGACTCGTTCACTACGTAGAGCAACCCGCCGAAGGCCGTGAACTTGATCAGGTACGTCGCTAGTCCGACGGGTAGCAGCATCGGCCGCGCGTGGAGATCCGTGTAGGCGATGATCACCGACGAGATCGTGTACGAGAAGATCACCAGCCCGACACCGGCGACCGCGCCCCAAGCGCTTACCGCACCGCCACCGATCAGGCCGGCGACAGCGGCGAGCACGAGCGTGACCGCGGACGCGATCAGCGTCGGGCGCAGGTGGATCAGGCGTTTACGCACCCCGGCCTCAGCGCGGGTACGCCGGGTGGCGTGCCACGAGCGCGCCCACCGCCGCACCGATCTCGGCGGCGGCGCTGCCGTCGGCGTCGCGCACGGCCCGGCCGATCAGCGACGCGATCTCCTTCATGTCGCCCTCGACCATGCCCTGCGTCGTGACGCTCGGCGTGCCGACCCGGATGCCGGAAGCGATCATCGGCTTCTGCGGGTCGTACGGGATGGCGTTCTTGTTCAGCGTGATCTTCGCCGCGTCCGCGCGGGCCTCGGCCTCGGCACCGGTGACGCCGACCTCGCGCAGGTCGATCAGGGCGAGGTGGGTGTCGGTGCCGCCGGACACCGGACGCATGCCCTCGGCGGCCAGCCCCTCGGCGAGCGACTGTGCGTTGACGATCACCTGCTTGGCGTACGCCTGGTAGCTGGGCTGGAGCGCCTCGCGCAGCGCCACGGCCTTCGCCGCGACCGAGTGCATGAGCGGGCCGCCCTGGCTGAACGGGAACACGGCCTTGTCGATCTTCTGGGCCAACTCCTCCTTGCAGAGGATCATGCCGCCACGCGGGCCGCGCAGCACCTTGTGCGTGGTGAAGCAGACGACGTCGGCGTACGGCACCGGCGACGGGATTGCCTTGCCGGCCACCAGCCCGATGAAGTGCGCGGCGTCGACCATCAGCCAGGCACCGACCTCGTCGGCGATCTCGCGGAACGCGGCGAAGTCGATGAGGCGCGGGTATGCGGTGGCGCCGCAGATGATCATCTTCGGCCGGTGCTCGCGGGCCAGCGCGCGCACCTCGTCGTAGTCGATCAGCTCGTTGTCCGCACGGACTGAGTACCCGATCGTGTTGAACCACTTGCCGGAAAAGTTCACCTTGCTGCCGTGCGTGAGGTGGCCGCCGTGCGGCAGCGACAGCGCAAGCACGGTGTCACCGGGGACCAGCAGCGCGGCGTAGGCGGCCAGGTTGGCGCTGGCGCCCGAGTGCGGCTGGAGGTTGGCGTGGTCGGCGCCGAACAGCTGCTTCGCGCGCTCCCGGCCCAGCTCCTCGGCCTTGTCGACCTCGACGCAACCGCCGTAGTAGCGCTTGCCCGGGTACCCCTCGGCGTACTTGTTCGACAGCGTGCTGCCCAGCGCGGCCAGCACCGCCGGCGACGTGAAGTTCTCGCTCGCGATCAGCTGCAAGCCGCCGCGCAGCCGCTCCAGCTCCCCGAGGACCACGTCGGCAATCTCCGGATCCTGGGCCTGCAGGGCGTCGAAGTCGGGTCCCCAGAACGGCGTCGTCATGGCTTCTCGCTCCTGATCGTCGGGGTGTGCACGCTGGTCGCGGCGGTCAGACGAGGCGGCGTCGCGGCCGCATCACGTTGGCTCACTCTAGTCCGCAGCGGCCGCCCGACCCGACCCAGGTATCGGGCGGTGGCCCCGGGACGCAGCAGCGACCGCGCTGTGACGCCGACCACTGTGACCAGCAGAACGAGCACCACGACGACGCCGCCGGGCATCCGGGTGAGCGGATCCGGTAGTGCCGCAAAACACACCGCGACGCTCAGCACGACCGTCCACCGCTGAGCCACCGCCCCCGCGCACGCCGCGAGGAGCGCGAGGCCCCACGACACGTACCAGGCGTGGATCACCGGCGCCGCCATCGCCAGCACGACGAGCGCGCCGCCGACCAGCGCCCCGGCCCGGCGCCAGCTCGGCTCCTCCCCCGCGCGGAGCAGCATGCTGCCGATCGTGACCGCGCCGGCCAGCCCGCACGCGAACCGGGCCCAGCGCAGGAAGTCGGCGAACGGGACGTCGGCCCCGAGCGCGCTGCCGAGGACGTACAGGCCACCGCCGACCAGCGTCGGCGCGGCGTACAGGAGCCGCACCTTGCCCGGGGTGTCCATCACGCCCGCCCAGCCCCACCCGTCGGGCACCAGCGCCGCGCAGGCGACCGCCGCGAGCACCGTCACGGCGAGGATCCCGGCGGCACCGGCCACCCGCCGAGGCCCACCGCCGCGCAGCCTTGCCAGCAACACGTACCCCACTAGCACCGCACCCGGCAGCTTCACCGCGAACGCGACCGCCGCCGCCAGCGCGGCCAGCCACCACCAGCGCCGCCGGACGGCGAGCAGCACGAACGCGGCCAGTGCGGCGAGCAGCGCGTCCAGGTGGACGCCGCCGATGAGGTGCAGGACGACGACCGGGTTCGCCGCGACCAGCACCACCGCTACGGCACCGGCGCCGGGCTTCGCGAGGCGCACCGCGCTGACCGTGCACGCGACCACCGAGGCGACCGCGACGAGGCGCAGCAGCAGGACGAACGGCACGTGGTTGGCGCCAGTCAGCTCAGCCAGCCCGTGCAGGATCGCCAGCGACAGCGGACCGTACGGAGCCGGCGTGGCCCGCCAGATCGGCGCAACCGCGTCGAGCAGCGGACCGTCGCCGAGCAGCACCGGGCCGCCTGCGTACGGGTTGAGCCCGGCCGCGACCATCTGGCCCTGCGCGAGGTAGGAGTACGCGTCGAGGCTGAGCAGCGGCTGGGTGAGCAGGACCGGCACCGACCACCACGCGGCGGCCACGGCAGCGCCTCTGACGTCGATCGCGCCACGGGCGGCGAGCCCGTACAGCCGGACGAACGCCAGCAGCAACGCGGCGATCGCGACCACGCTGACCAGCGCGAACACGTCTCGCCCGTCGGTCGCCGCCCGCCACAGCCCGAGCGGACCGTCCGGCAGGCTGACCCCCGGGATCGGCCCCGCGCGGGTGGCCCCGATCGCGACGCCGGTGGACGCGACCGTGCCCAGGCCGACGATCCACGCCAGGCTCGTTCGAGGTGGTGCGGCGGTGACCATCGAGCTCCCAGCGGATGCGGCAGGCGGCGCCACACACCCAGCCAGATCCGGTGGCGGATCTGGCGGCGACCCGGTGAACCCGGTGTATCCCGCTAGGGAACTTCTAGGAACTGGGGCGGCACCGACTCGGCCAGCCAGACCATTTCGTTGCCGTGCCAGAACGGCAGCCCCGCCGCGTGCGCGTCGGCCGCCCGCACCGTGAGGATCACCGGCTCGGCTGCCCGCCGCCCACCGACCTGCCGTGCGGTGTCGTGATCGACGGAAAGGTGCACGTACTGCCGGCGCATCGGCAGCAGCCCGTGTTCGAGGATCGCCGGCACGGATCCGGGAGCGGTGCCGTGCAGCAGGATCGCCGGCGGTTCGGCGCGCTCCTTCAGGATCCGGCCCGGCACCGAATGACCGTACAGCGCGCGGATCCGGTCGCCGTCCAGCTCGAACCGCTGCTTGTCGGCGGCGGCCATCATCGCTGGCAGATCCGCGCGGGTGACCTCACGCCAGCGCGGGACGGCGTTCAGGGCGTCGAGCAGGTCGGCGACCGGGGTCCAGCCCTCCGCGTCCAGCTCCAGTTCGTACAGCCAGGGCTGGTGCCGCAGCGCGTGCGACACCGTCTTGCTCAGGTCGGTGAGCCGGGAAGTCATGAAACCTTCTGTGGTGCGATCGTGGAGTCAGACTGCACGATCGCACCACAGAACCTCAGCCGACAAGGACCCCTACCAGCGGCGCGAGAGAGGCCTCGACCTGATCAGCCGTGCGGCTGAAGAACGCGTCGCCACGCCCGTACGGATCGTCGAGGTCGTCACGCGCCTGCGGCCAGGCATCATCCCTCAGCTTATGAGCCGCCGCCACCAGCGTCCGTCCCCGCGCGGCCACCGCCTCGACGGTCGGCGCGAACGGCGGCAGGGCCGCACCATCCACCTCAGCCAGTAGCCGGGCGAACTCGCCGAGCACGAACGTGCGGCTCGCGGCGCCAGGCTCCAGTTCCAGCACGAACTCGACCTGCTCGGCGGTGGCGGTGAGCACCAGGTCGGACTCCTTGACGAAGGCGACCTCCAGCGTCCGCGCCCGGAACGAGTCCGGATCGCCGCCACGGGTCCGCACCTGGCGCGCGGCCGGCGGGTTCATCGGGTCGCCCTCGTGCCACGATCCGGTGCCGGCGCCGTGCGAGCGCACCAATTCGTCCGCCACCGGACCCAACTCGTCCCGCAGCCGGGCCACCAGCAGCCGCTCGGCCATCGGCGACCGGCAGATATTCCCCATGCAGACGTGCAGGACGGTGAACGGGCTCACGCAGGCTCCTCCGCCGGCTCGGACGCCTCGATCTCCGGCAGCACCTCGCGCAGCTCGTCGAGGCTGACGGCACCGGGTCGCAGCACCCGCGGCACCTCACCCGTGACGTCCACGATCGTCGACGCGACCGGGTCACCGCACTCGCCGGCCTCCAGGTACACCTCGACTAGCCAGCCGAGCTGGTCCCGGGCGGCATCGGCCGTCGTGGCGGGCGGCTCGCCGGACACGTTCGCGCTCGACACGGCCATCGGGCCGGTGGCGTTGAGCACCTCCAGCGCGACCGGGTGCAGCGGCATCCGGACGGCCACCGTTCCATCCGTGTCGCCGAGATCCCAGGCCAGCGACGGCGCGTGCTCCACTACGAGGGTCAGCCCGCCCGGCCAGAACGCCTCGACCAGCTGGCGGACGGACGGCTTCACGTTCGACACCAGGCCGTCGATCGTGTGCCAGGACCCGACCAGCACCGGCACCGGCATGTCCCGGCCACGGCGCTTGGCGGCGAGCAGCGTCTGCACGGCCGTCGGCGAGAACGCGTCGGCGCCGAGGCCGTACACGGTGTCGGTGGGGAGGACGACGAGATCACCCCGGCGGACGGCGTCGATCGCGGCGGCGATGCCCTGCTCCCGCTCGGCGTGGTCACGGCAGTCGTAGGTCCGGGTCACAGTGGAAGTCTCCCACCGGCGCCGGCCCGCTCGTGACCCGCCCGGCTCAGCGGCAGCGGGCGGTGGTGAAGCGGGGTCGGTCCGCGAGGTCGAGGTGGTCGGCGATGTCGTCCCAGTCGCCGGTGGCGGCGAGGAGCTTCGGCACCGCCGAACCCTGGACGTCGGCGTGTTCGATCCCGATCCAGCCACCCGTCTTGAGCAGCGTCGACGCCCGGGCGATCAGCCGGCGCACCACGTCCAGGCCGTCCGGCCCTCCCCAGAGAGCAGCGCCCGGATCGTGCTCGCCCGCTTCAGGAGCAACAACTGCTTTATCCGGTACGTAGGGCGGGTTGGTGAGAAGCAACGTCACGGTGCCGTCAAGATCGGTCAACGCTGCCGGCGCGGTCGCGTCCCCCTGCACCAACGTGATCGGGGTATCCCCGGCGGCTGCCCGCGCGTCGGCGTTACGCCGTGCCCAGGCCAGCGCGTGGGCTTCCCGCTCGATGGCGTGGACGACGGCGTCCGGTCGCTCGTTGGCCACCGCCAGCGCGATCGCCCCGGATCCCGTGCAGAGATCGACCACCACCGGCGCCTCGATCCCCGCCACGGTATCGAGGCCCCAGCCCACGAGCAGTTCGGTCTCCGGACGCGGCACGAAGACGCCGGGACCTACGGCCAGTTCCAGATACCGGAAGCCGGCCACGCCCGTAAGGTGCTGCAACGGCACCCGGCGGGCGCGCTCGTCCACCAGCTCGTCGTAGCGTCTTGCCTGGTCAGAGGTGAAATCGCCGGCGGCCACGAGTGCGCCCCGGGAAACGCCGAGCACATGCGCGGCCAGCTCCTCCGCGTCGAACCGCGGGCTGGCCACGCCTGCGTCGGCGAGGCGCGCGGTGGCCCGGCCGAGCGCGTCCCGCACCGTCACCAGACGCCCCCGCCCCCGCCGCCCGCGCCGCCCGCGCCGCCCCCGCCGCCCCCGCCGCCCCCGCCGCCGCCGCCGCCCCCGCCGCCGCCGCCGCCGCCGGAGCAAAGCGGACTTGCGGGACTTCCGTGGCTACGCGCGCCCATTGAAGGCACGGGAATCCCGCAAGTTCGTTTCGGGAGTACGGCGCACCCCGCGGCCACGCACGGCCTCACGCTTCGCCGGCGAGCCGGGCGGCGTTGTCGGCGGTGACCAGCGCATCGATCACCGCGTCGAGGTCGCCGTCGAGCACCTGGTCGAGGTTGTACGCCTTGAAGTTGACCCGGTGGTCGCTGATCCGGTTCTCCGGGTAGTTGTACGTCCGGATCCGCTCGGATCGGTCGACGGTACGCACCTGCGACTTGCGGGCGTCGCTGGCGGCGGCGTCAGCCTCCTCCTGGGCGGCGGCGAGCATCCGGGCGCGCAGGATCCGCAATGCCTGCTCCTTGTTCTGGAGCTGCGACTTCTCGTTCTGGCAGGAGACGACGATGCCGGTCGGGATGTGCGTGATCCGGACCGCGGAGTCGGTGGTGTTGACGCTCTGCCCGCCCGGACCGGACGACCGGTAGACGTCGATCCGCAGGTCGTTGGGGTCGATGTTGACGTCGACGTCCTCAGCCTCGGGCAGCACCAGGACGCCCGCCGCCGAAGTGTGGATCCGCCCCTGCGACTCGGTGACCGGCACCCGCTGCACCCGGTGGACGCCGCCCTCGTACTTCAGCCGGGCCCAGATTCCCTGCCCAGGCTCGGACACGCCGCGCGCCTTGACCGCGACCGAGACGTCCTTGTACCCGCCGAGATCGGACTCCGTGGCACCCAGCACCTCGGTCTTCCAGCCCTTCCGCTCGGCATACCGGAGATACATCCGCAGCAGGTCACCGGCGAACAACGCCGACTCCTCGCCGCCCTCGCCCGCCTTGACCTCCAGGATCACGTCCTTGGCGTCGTTGGGGTCGCGCGGCAGCAGCAGCTCGCGGAGCCGCTCCTCCAGCGCGGGCAGCGCCGCCTCCAGCGCCACGGCCTCCTCGGCGAACGCCGGATCGTCGGCGCCGAGTTCCCGCGCGGCGGCGAGATCGTCCCGCACGGATTCCAGCTCGCGGACGGTGGCGACCACCGGCCCCAACTCCGCGTAGCGGCGACCCAGGTCACGGGCGCGGGCCTGGTCGGCGTGGACGCTCGGGTCGGAGAGCTCCAGCTCCAGCTCGGCGTACTCGGCGACGAGCGAGGTCACGCGGTCAGTGGGCGCGTCGGTCATGTCAGGGGCCTCCGGGGTGCGGGCCTTGGCGGCCAAGAGCGGCCAGGGCGGTGGACACACGAACGGCGCCCGTCCGGACCCTGAAAGGGCCCGGACGGGCGCCGCGCGGAAGCTACTTGCTCTCGGACTCGGTCTTGCCGGGGCGCTTGCCGAACCGCTTCTCGAAGCGGGCGACGCGGCCGCCGGTGTCCAGGATCTTCTGCTTGCCCGTGTAGAACGGGTGGCACTGCGAGCAGACGTCAGCGTGGATGCTGCCGTTCTTCGCGGTGCTGCGCGTAGTGAAAGTGTTACCGCAGGAACAGGTGACCTGCGTCTCCACATACGTCGGGTGGATGTCGGGCTTCATGGATCCCTCTTTCGTCATGGTCGCCGGGTCGCCGAAGCTGCAACGGCGTGAACCGGTACCGGGTGTCGGACTCCAGTGTGCCAAATCGGAGCCGCGAGGTCGAAACGCACCCGGCGCGCCGCTTGTTCCCGCGTACGGGGCGGCGCGCCGGGGGCCGTGACTACTCGGTCGGGCCGACCGTCGTCTTCTGGATCTGCATGAGGAACTCGACGTTCGTCGAGGTCTTCTTGATCTTGTCCAGCAGCAGCTCCAGCGCCTGCTGCGAGTCGAGCGCGTGCAGCACCCGGCGCAGCTTGTGCACGATCTGGAGCTCTTCCGGCGCGAGCAGGATCTCTTCCTTACGCGTGCCGGACGGGTCGACGTCGATCGCCGGGAAGATCCGCTTGTCGGCGAGCTTCCGGTCGAGCTTGAGCTCCGCGTTACCGGTGCCCTTGAACTCCTCGAAGATGACGGTGTCCATGGTCGAACCCGTCTCGACCAGCGCGGTGGCGAGGATGGTGAGCGAACCGCCGTTCTCGATGTTGCGCGCCGCGCCCAGGAACCGCTTCGGCGGGTACAGGGCGGTGGAGTCGACACCACCGGAGAGGATGCGCCCGCTCGCCGGCGCGGCCAGGTTGTAGGCCCGGCCGAGACGGGTGATCGAGTCGAGCAGCACCACGACGTCGTGGCCCAGCTCGACCAGGCGCTTCGCCCGCTCGATGGAGAGCTCGGCGACCGTGGTGTGGTCCGACGGCGGCCGGTCGAAGGTGGAGGCGATGACCTCACCCTTCACCGAGCGCTGCATGTCGGTGACCTCTTCGGGCCGCTCGTCGACGAGGACGACCATGAGGTGGCACTCGGGGTTGTTCGTGGTGATCGCGTTGGCGATGGCCTGCAGCACCATCGTCTTACCGGCCTTCGGCGGGCTGACGATGAGCGCGCGCTGACCCTTGCCGATCGGCATCACCAGGTCGATGACCCGGGTGGTGAGGATGTTCGGCTCGGTCTCCAGCCGCAGACGGTCCTGCGGGTAGAGCGGCGTGAGCTTGTGGAACTCGGGGCGGTTACGCGCCGACTCGGGCTCCTGGCCGTTCACGGTGTCCAGCCGGACCAGCGCGTTGTACTTGTCGCGGCGCTCGCCCTCACGCGGCTGGCGTACGGCGCCAGTGACGGCGTCACCGCGGCGCAGGCCGTTCTTCCGGATCTGCGACAGCGAGACGTAGACATCGTTCGGCCCGGTCAGGTAGCCGGAGGTCCGGATGAACGCGTAGTTGTCGAGGATGTCCACGATGCCCGCGACGGGGATCAGGACGTCGTCCTCAGCGACCACGGGCTCCGCGTTGTCGAAGCGCTCGCGGCCACCACTGTCACGGCCGCGCCGGTTCCGCTCCCGGAACCGGCCCCGGCGGCGGCGGCCGCTGCCGTCACCGTCGTCGTCCTGGTCGCGCTGACCGCCCTGGTCCCGGCCCTGGTCGCGGTTCTGGCCGCCCTGGTCACGGTTCTGGTCCCGGTTCTGGTTGCGGTCGCCCTGCTGGCGGTCGCCCTGCTGCCGGTCACCGCCCTGACCGCGCTCGCCGCCCTGGCCACGGCCGCCGCGGTCGGACCGGTCCCGCTCACCCTGCTGGCGGTCGCCGTGGTTACGGTCGCGGGTGCGCTCGCCCTGCTGGCGGTCGCCCTGCTGGCGGTCGCCCTGGTCGCGCTGGTCGCGGTTCTGGTTGCGGTCGCCCTGCTGACGGTCGCCCCGCTCGCCCTGGGGGCGCTCGGTCGTCGGCGTGGCGTCGGCGGACGGCTGCTCGGCGGCAGCAGGCTCCGC
>Ga0184623_10000562_pt1 | contig 15788 bp, 9 predicted proteins | sample PLM1_100_b1_FD_133138 | JGI IMG/M metagenome (GOLD analysis project Ga0184623, IMG submission 133138) | Groundwater sediment microbial communities from an aquifer in East River, Colorado, USA - PLM1_100_b1 | ecosystem: Environmental > Terrestrial > Soil > Riparian zone | place: USA: East River...
AGATCTCATGGCCGCCGCCGGCGAGCAGGGCGTAGGGATCTTGGCGATCTCCTCGGTCACGGCTGAGACGCAGTGGCCACAGGTCATGCCGGTCACTGCGTAGGTGGTCACCGTCGTCATCGAAGCGCTCCTCGGCGTCGTCCTTCGGCGCTCTGGTTATACCGTAAACCCCTACCCCCCAGAGGTATATGGACAAGAGCAGAATCTTGGCTAGTGTCCGATATCGCCGCGATATCGGTGCGGTATAGTGGCGATATGAGCGAAGCCTCGGAAGAACCCGTCCGATCGCCTGAGCAGTTGCTGCTCGGCGCCATAGACACCCTGACCGCCGAAGATCGCCAAATGGTGCTGGCCTGGCTGCTCAGCCGGCTCGGCGGCGTCCCGCCTGAGGTCGGTCTGCTGCACTCTGTCCTACCGCCCCGCCAACTCGTCGGGGTTGGCCGGGAGCGCGCTTCCGCATTCATCTTCGGGCACAGCCAGGGTTCGCTGAGCGAAGATCAGCGCGTCGTCCCGGTGCGATTCTCGGCGAATCAGCACGCCGCCCTGCAGGCGTGGTGCCAGGAGCACGGCTTTTCCATGGCCACCGTGATCCGCGGCCTGGTCGCACGGTTCCTCGACGAGCGGGCCGCAGAGGCGCCGGAGCCCACCCAACCGAAGCCCGACGACGGCTGAACAGCACCACGAGGACCGCTGCGGCGGAGGGCTTCATCCGGGCCTGTTGACGGAGTAGTCGGGTCAGGCCGACGGGTCGACCGTTGCCATCGATGACGCCGCCGAGGCCGGTGGAACAGCGCGCAGCACGAGCACGGCCATGTCGTCGCGGGGCGGCTGCGCGGCGAACTCCTCGACGGCGCGCTGCAGCCGCGCGGCAATGAGCCCGGCCGACATCCCGCGGCAGGTCTCGAGAACGTCGGCGAGCCCTTCCTCGCCCAGCATCCGCTGACCGTCGCGACGTTCCGTCACGCCGTCGGTGACCGCGACGAGCGTGTCACCGACCCCCAGATCGACGGCTTCGGCCTCGAGAGCGAGGTCGTCGAGGACGCCGAGCAGTTGTTGCGGGCTGCCGATCTGCTCGACCTTCCCGCCGCTGCGGATGACGAACGGGAGCGGATGTCCCGCGCTGATCAGCATGAGCCGGACGCCGCCCCAAGGGTCGGGCTCCAGTTCGCCGAAAAGCAGCGTAAGGAACCGCGACCGGGTTCCTTCGGCGAGGATCGCCCAGTTGAGCCGCCCCAAGATGTCGGCGAGCGGGTAGCCTTCGCGGCCGAGCGCGCGCAACGTGTGCCGGGCCATGCCGGTGACCGCAGCGGCTTCAGCGCCCTTGCCGCACACGTCGCCGATCGCGAAGCACCAGCGGTCAGGCCCCGCCTGGAACACGTCGTAGAAGTCGCCGCCGACCTCGTTGCCCTCTCCGGCTGCTGCGTAGGCCACGCCGAAGTCGACGCCGGGCGCGGCCGGCAGGTCCGGTGGGAGGAGGCTGCGTTGCAGCGCCTGGCCGGAGGCCTGCAGGTCGCCGTACAACCGGGCGTTGTCGAGGGCCAGCGCTGCCCGCCGGCTCATATCCTCGACTACGTCGAGCGCTTCGCGGCGGAAGCCCGCGCGCCGCGGGTTGCCGAGCAGCAGCGTGCCGAGGCTGTGCCCGCGGGCCACGAGCGGCATGACCACGGTGACGTCGTCTCCGAATACGGGCGCAGCAGAGGGCGTCGGCGCCGGCGCGCCGGCGAGCAGGTCGCGCAACTCATCGAGCACGCTCTCATCGGCGTGCCAGACGTAGGCGAGTTGCGGCGTCCCGTCGCCGTCGGCGAGGTAGACGCCGCACCAGGTCGCCAGCCGCGGGACGATGAGCTGAGCCACCATCGCCATCGTCATCGGTTGGTTGAGCGTGCCGGCGAGCAGGTCACTGGCCTCGGCGAGGAAGCTCAGCCAGCCGCGGCGCTGCCGCTCGAGCTCGGTCAGGCGGGCGCTCTCGACGGCGAGGGCGATCCGGTCGGCCGCGCGCTGGAGGCGCACGGCATCGTCGTTGCTGAACGCCCGCGTCTGGCAGGCGGCCACCCCCAACGTCCCGGAGACGCGGCCCTCGATCAGCAACGGCACGGTCACAAGGGAGCGGAGCCCGGTGCCCTCGAGCAGCGGCACGACCTCGTCGCGGAGGTCGTCGCGCACGGCCGGGAGGCGCGGGAATCGGGTGCCGTCGCCGCCGATGGGCACCACCGTGCTCGGGTGCACCGAGGGCGGCAGCCCCGTCGCCGCCCGTAGCTCCGCCTCACCTTCGACGTCGGTCGCGAGCAGGACGTAGGCCGCGTCGCCCCCGAGGGCGTCGCGGGCGCGCTCGACCGTGCGCCGCAGCAGCTCCTCGAGCCCGACCCGGGCGGTGATGGCGTCGCTCAGGCCGATCCACTCGCTGCCCACGCCGTCGGGCGCGAGCCGGCGTGAGCTGGCGACAGCAGGTGGCGCCGGCGGCAATTCGAGGAGCGCTCGCTGGGGCTCGTGGACGAGCAGGCAGACGACCGCCGGCCCGTCGCCGGTGTCGGCCCGCACGTGGGAGGCGAAGGCCGGCACGACGAGGCCGTCGCGGTGCCGAACGCCGTACGACCCTTGCCAGCGGCCCAGCTCGAGGACCTCCGGGAGCGACAGCGGCGCCCCGGGCCCCTCGGGCCAGACGACGAGGTTCTTGAAGGACAGCCGGCGGGCTTCCTCGGCGCTCCAGCCGAACAGTTCGACCGCGTCAGCGTCCCACGACGCGATCTCGCCGGCCGTGGTCATCTTGACGACGGCGACCCGGACCGAGCCGGCGACCGGCGGCAGGGCGGCAGCGGCGGCCAGCGGGCTGGCGAGAGTGGTGGTGCTGATGAAGCCCCGCGAACCGGACAGGTCGAGCCGGAACCAGACAACCTTCGCGACCCGGGTGTACTCAACGCCCCACGCGCTGGACACCGCCGCCGAAAGGTACAGGCCCCGGCCCCCCTCCTGGTCCTCGCGCGCCGGAATGGGGATGGGAGGGAGGAGCCGGGACGGGTGATGGTCCTCCACGTCGACCCGGACGGCCCCGTCGAGAAGCTGTGCGGTCACCTCGGTGCGGGTGCCGGCATGGACGACCGCGTTCGTCACCAGCTCGCTGACGAGCAGCAAAGCCTCGTCGAGGACGTCTTCGACCTCCCACCCGCGCAACGTCTCGCGGATGAAGCGGCGGGCGTCTGCCACCGACCGCTCGGTCGGCGCGAACGAGCGGTGGGCGCGGGCTCGGACGGTCCTGGTCACGGCTCCTGACAGAAACGAGGTAGCTCCTGGTAATCGCTCTTATGGTGTCAGACTTGCTCGGCGGGACGCGGCTGTCCGGGCAGTGACGCCGGTGGAGCAGGAGGCTCGACGTGGCAGGACGTACGACGACCGGCACGGGGAACGGCACGACTGGTGGTGGTGGCGTCGCGACGGCGGCGCGGGACGACCTCGCGCTGAACCGCCTGCTCGATGCGCTGACCACCATGCGCGACGGCAATTTCCGGCGTCGGCTTCGCGTGAGCGGCGACCCGCTCATTGCCGAGATCGCCGCGGTCTACAACGAGGTCGCCGACCGCCAGCAGCACCTGGCCAGCGAGCTCGCCCGGATCCGCCGCACGGTGGGCCGCGACGGCCGGCTCGGCGAGCGGCTCGCACCCGGGACGGGCGACGGGGCCTGGTCCGCCAGCATCGACGCGGCCAACGCCCTTGTCGACGATCTTGCCCGGCCGACCGCGGAGATCGCCCGGGTGCTGGCCGCGGTGGCCGAGGGCGACCTCACCCAGCGTCTCGACCTGCGCATCGACGACCAGCCATTGCGCGGGGAGTTCCTGCGCATGGGCCGCACGGTCAACGGCCTGGTCGACCAACTGTCGGCGTTCGCCGACGAGGTGACCCGGGTGGCCCGCGAGGTGGGCACCGAAGGCAAGCTCGGTGGGCAGGCGAGGGTCCGCCGCGTGTCGGGGAGCTGGCGCGACTTGACCGATTCGGTCAACACCATGGCGGGCCGGCTGACCGCACAGGTCCGCGACATCGCTGTGGTCACCACCGCGGTCGCCAACGGCGACCTGTCACGCAAGGTCACTGTCGAGGTCGCCGGGGAGATGCTCGAGCTCAAGCAAACCGTCAACCGGATGGTCGACCAACTCTCCTCGCTGGCCGCGGAGGTGACCCGGGTGGCGCGGGAGGTCGGCACCGAGGGCCGGCTGGGCGGCCAGGCCAACGTGCCGGGAGTCTCCGGCACCTGGAAGGACCTCACTGACTCGGTCAACTTCATGGCTGGCAACCTCACCGCGCAGGTGCGTGACATCGCGCAGGTCACCACGGCCGTCGCCCGCGGCGACCTGAGCCAGAAGATCACCGTCGATGTCAAGGGCGAGTTGCTGCAGCTAAAGAGCACGGTCAACACGATGGTCGACCAGCTCTCGGCGTTCGCCGCTGAGGTGACCCGGGTGGCGCGTGAGGTCGGCAGCGAGGGCCGGCTGGGCGGTCAGGCCGACGTGCCCGGCGTGGCCGGCACCTGGCGCGATCTGACGGACTCGGTGAACTTCATGGCCGGCACGCTGACCGCGCAGGTGCGCAACATCGCCGAGGTCACCACGGCGGTCGCGAAGGGCGACCTCACCCGCACCATCACGGTCGACGCGCGCGGCGAGATCCTCGAGCTGAAGAACACCGTCAACACGATGGTCGGCCAGCTCTCGGCGTTCGCGGGCGAGGTCACTCGGGTGGCGCGCGAGGTCGGCACCGAGGGCCGGCTGGGCGGGCAGGCGATGGTGCCCGCCGTCGGCGGCACGTGGCGCGACCTGACCGAGTCGGTGAACGGCATGGCCGGCAACCTGACCAGCCAGGTGCGCAACATCGCCCAGGTGGCGACCGCCGTGGCCAAAGGTGACCTGAGCCAGAAGATCACCGTCGACGCGCGCGGCGAGATCCTCGAGCTGAAGAACACGCTCAACACGATGGTCGGCCAGCTCTCGGCGTTCGGGGCCGAGGTGACCCGGGTGGCCCGCGAGGTGGGCACCGACGGCCGGCTGGGCGGCCAAGCCGACGTCCAGGGCGTCTCGGGCACCTGGAAGGACCTGACCGAGAGCGTCAACGTCATGGCCGGCAACCTGACCGCGCAGGTGCGCAATATCGCGCAGGTGACCACCGCCGTAGCGCGCGGCGACCTGTCGCGCAAGATCACCGTCGACGCGCGCGGCGAGATACTGGAGCTCAAGGACACCGTCAACACGATGGTGGACCAACTCTCGGCCTTTGCCGACGAAGTGACCCGGGTCGCGCGCGAGGTCGGCACCGAAGGCAACCTCGGCGGCCAGGCCTACGTCCGTGGCGTGTCGGGCACGTGGAAGGGCCTGACCGACAACGTCAACTCGATGGCCGGCAACCTGACCAGCCAGGTGCGCAGCATTGCTCAGGTCGCGACGGGGGTGGCGCGCGGCGACCTGAGCTCGAAGATCGACATCGTGGCCAAGGGCGAGGTCGCAGCGCTGGCGTCGACCATCAACACAATGGTCGACACGCTGCGGGCGTTCGCCGATGAAGTGACGCGCGTGGCGCGCGAGGTCGGCACGGAGGGGAGTCTCGGCGGCCAGGCCTATGTGCCCGGCGTGGCGGGCACCTGGAAGGACCTGACCGACAACGTCAACTCGATGGCCGGCAACCTGACCAGCCAGGTGCGCAGCATCGCGCTGGTCACCACCGCCGTCGCCAACGGCGACCTCGGGCAGAAGATCGATGTCGACGCGCGCGGCGAGATCCTGCAGCTCAAGACCACCATCAACCGGATGGTCGACCAGCTGTCTGCGTTCGCGGCGGAAGTGACCCGGGTGGCCCGCGAGGTGGGCACCGACGGCCAACTCGGCGGCCAGGCGGAGGTCGAGGGCGTCTCGGGAACCTGGAAGAAACTGACCGAGAACGTCAACCAGCTGGCGAGCACCCTGACCACGCAGCTACGGGCGATCGCGGAGGTGTCGACCGCCGTGACGCGCGGCGACCTCACCCGGCAGATCTCGGTCGACGCGTCCGGGGAGGTCGCCGACCTCAAGGACAACATCAACCAGATGATCGCCAACCTGCGCGAAACAACGAGGACCAACGAAGAGCAGGACTGGCTCAAGACCAACCTGGCTCGCATCTCCGCGCTCATGCAGGGCCGCCGTGACCTGTTGGACGTCGCCAGGCTGATCATGAGCGAGCTGACGCCGCTCGTGTCCGCGCAGCACGGGGCGTTCTTCCTGAGCCACGACGGAGGCGCCGAGCCCGAGCTGCGGCTGATCGCGACGTACGGCTACAAGGCCCGCAAGAACGTCGCCAACCGGTTCCGTGTCGGGGAGGCGCTGGTGGGGCAGGCTGCGCTGGAGCGCAAGCCGATTCTCATCACCGAGCCCCCAGCCGACTACATCAGGGTGATGTCGGGACTCGGCGAGGCGTCGCCGGTCAACATCGTCGTGCTCCCCGTGCTCTTCGAGGACCGGGTGCTCGGAGTCATTGAGCTAGCGTCGTTCTCGCCGTTCAGCGAGGTGCACCAGAGCTTCCTCGACCAGTTGATGGAGTCGATCGGCGTCTCGCTCAGCGCGATCATGGCCAGCAGTCGGACAGAGGAACTGCTCGCGGAGTCCCAGCGGCTGGCCGCGGAGCTGCAGGAGAAGTCCGAGGAGCTGCAGGCCCGGCAAGGCGAGTTGCAGCAGACCAACGCTGAGCTGGAGGAGAAGGCCAGCCTGCTCGCTGACCAGAACCGCGCGATCGAGATCAAGAACGCCGAGATCGAGGAGGCCCGCCGGGTGCTCGAGGAGCGGGCCGAACAGCTCTCGCTCTCGTCGCGCTACAAGTCGGAGTTCCTCGCCAACATGTCGCACGAGCTGCGCACGCCACTTAACAGCCTGCTCATCCTCGCCAAGCTGCTTTCCGACAACTCTGAGGGCAACCTGACGAGCAAGCAGATCGAGTTCTCCCAAACGATCCACGACGCGGGCAGCGACCTGCTCCAGCTCATCAACGACATCCTCGACCTGTCGAAGGTCGAAGCGGGAAAGATGGACATCGGGCCGACCGACGTGCCGGTGTCGGGGGTGGTCGACTACGTCGAGGCCACCTTCCGGCCGCTGACCGCCGACAAGGACCTGCGCTTCTCCGTCACCGTGGCCGACGACCTGCCCGCGGTCCTGCACACCGACGAGCTCCGGCTCCAGCAGGTGCTGCGCAACCTGCTCTCCAACGCGGTGAAGTTCACCGACACCGGCGAGGTGCAGTTGATCATCCGCCGCGCGGAAGCGGCGGCGCTGGCCAGCCCGATCCTGGCGGCGGCCGACGACGTTGTCGCGTTCTTCGTGGTCGACACCGGGATCGGCATCGCGACCGACAAGCTCCGGGTGATCTTCGAGGCGTTCCAGCAGGCCGATGGCACGACCAGCCGGAAGTACGGCGGCACCGGGCTCGGCCTGTCGATCAGCCGGGAGATCGCCCGACTGCTCGGCGGCGAAATTCACGCGCAGAGCGAGCCAGGCCGTGGCAGCACTTTCACGCTCTACCTTCCGGCGCGACTCGACGCGGGAGCGGGCGGATCGGCTGTTGCCCCGCTCACCGGTTCGCCCGCCCAGCCGGGCCGCACGCGCCGGCCAGCCGCGCCCCGGCCGGCCCGGCCGGCCGACGGCCGGCTCCTCAACGGTTCCCCGGACGAGGTGGTCTCCGGTCCGCCGGTCGCCCCCGCGCTGCTGGGGACCGTTGACGTGGCCGACGATCGCGGCGAGGTAAGGCCCGGCGACCGTGTGTTGCTGGTGGTCGTCGACGACCCGCTGCTCGCCGAGCGCGCGGTCGCCGCCGGCCGCGAGCAGGGGTTCCGGGTCCTTGCGACGTTGCGCCCGGAGCGCGCTCTCGACCTCGCCCGGGAGCTGGTCCCGACGGCGGCGATCGTCGGGCTCGAGCAAGTGGCGCCGGACGGCACGCCGATTCTCGACGCGCTGAAGCGATCGGCGGACACCCGGCATATCCCGGTCCAGGTCGTCGCCGCCGACTCGGGCTCCGAGCGGCAACGCCCGGCGCTGGCGGCGGGCGCCCGCGGCGTGCTCCACTCGCCGATCACCGCGGCAACGCTCGCGGCCGCCATCGGCTCGCTCGCGGCCTTTGTCGATGAGCCGGTGCGCCGGTTGCTCGTCGTCGAACCTGACGAAGGCGAGCAGGCCGCTGTCGTCGAGCTCGTCGACGGCCCCGACGTCACCATCACCGCCGTTGCGACCGTCGAAGACGCTGTCGAGGCCGTGCGCAGGGAGCCCTTCGACTGTGTGGTCGTCGACTCGGCGCAACTCGAGCACGCCAACAAGCACGAGGAGCTGGCGACTCTGCCGCTCGTGGCACACCGGCCCGGCGAGCCTGAGCGGCTCGTCGACCAGGCGGCGCTCCTCCTGCATCGCAAGGAGTCAGCGCTGCCGCCGTCGCGACGTCGGATGATCGAGCACCTGCGCACCGACGACCAGGTCTTCGCCGGCAGCACCGTGCTCATCGTCGATGATGACGTGCGCAACGTCTTCGCGCTGACGAGCATCCTCGAGCGCCACGGCCTCTCGGTGATTTACGCCGAGAACGGCCGCACGGGCATCGAGGCGCTCGAGCAGCACCCCGACGTCGACCTCGTCTTGATGGACGTCATGATGCCGGAGATGGATGGCTACGAGACCACCGCGGCGATGCGGGCGCTGCCGCCTTTCGCCGAGCTGCCGATCGTCGCGTTGACGGCCAAGGCGATGAAGGGCGATCGGGAGAAGAGCATCGCTGCCGGCGCGTCCGACTACGTCGCCAAGCCCGTCGACGTAGACCATCTACTCGCCCTGCTGCGGGTCTGGCTCGGGCGGAGGACCGGGTGACGGACAAGGCGAAGATCCTGCTCGTCGACGATCGACCGGAGAACCTGCTCGCGCTGGAGGCGATCCTCAGCTCGCTCGATCAGACGTTGGTTCGCGCCGGCTCGGGCGAGGACGCGCTCAAGGCGTTGCTCAATGATGAGTTCGCAGTGATCCTCCTCGATGTCCAGATGCCTGGCATGGATGGCTTCGAGACGGCGTCGCATATCAAGCGGCGGGAGAAGACCAAAGACCTCCCGATCATCTTTCTCACTGCTATCGACAAGGAACCGCAGCACGCGTTCCGCGGCTATGCCGCTGGCGCGGCCGATTACCTGGCCAAGCCGTTCGACCCCTGGGTGCTACGCGCCAAGGTGCAGGTCTTCGTCGACCTGTGGGCCAAGGGCCGGCAGCTCGAGGAGCAGGCGAGCCTTCTCAGGGAGCGCCTCAGCGCAGCAACGGGTGGGGGTTGGCTGAGCACGGAGGGCAGAGAGGAGAGGGCGGGCAACTCGGCCGGTTCCAGCGGTGCCGGGGGCCCTGGCGGCCTCGAAGGCACGGACGCGGCGCTCGGCGCAGACCTCGTCGGCGCGCTATCGGAACGGGTCGACGGAGTCGAGCAACTCGTGGAGGTGCTCGCCTCTCAGGCCCGCGTCTCGGTCGACCCGGCCATGGGGGAGACGGTGGCCGAGCTCGAGCGCCGAGTGGCGCGACTGCGGTCGGCGCTGCTCGCCTTCGCCGGGCAGTGAGGCCCTGGCAGCTCGCAACGCCGACCTCCGCCGAGTTGTGGACGGCGCCGCTCACTTGGGGCCTGGGGACGAGGCCGAACTGTCAGCGCCCTTACCTAGGGTGGGCAGTGTTCAGAGGCGCCTTTACCGCTAACGCACCGGAAGGAACATCATGGCGACTTTCGTCCTCGTCCCCGGTTACTGGCTCGGCAGCTGGGCGTGGCGCGACGTGGCGTCACGGCTGCGGGGAGCCGGGCACGACGCCTACCCGCTGAGCCCTACCGGCCTCGGTGATCGGGTCCACCTCGCCGGTCCCGAAGTCGATCTCGAGACGCACGTCACCGACATCGTCAACCTCCTGAAGTACGAAGACCTGCGCGACGTCGTGCTGGTTGGGCACAGCGGTGCCGGCGGTGCCGTCACCATGGCGGCCGACCGGAGCCCGGAGCGCATTGCGCAGGTGGTTTACGTCGAGAGCGGGCCCTTGCCCGACGGCGTGGCGCAAATCGACATCTACAGCCCCGACGGCCGAGACCTCGTGCTCAAGCAGGTCGCGAACGAGGGCGACGGGTGGCGCCACCCGTTGCCGTCATGGGATGAGCTCGAGCGCCTGGGCAGCAGCCTGGACGGGCTCGGCGAGGTGGAGCGCGAGCTTTTCCGCTCGCGCGCGACACCGCAGCCGGCCCGTACGTTCACCGAGCCGGTGCGGCTGACGCGGGGGCTGCCCGCGGAGTTGCCGAAGGCGCTGATCGCCTCTTCGTTCCCGGTTGAGCAGGTGCGCGAGTTGGCAGCGGCTGGCCACCCAGCCTTCGCGGCCATGGCCGAACCGGGGTGGCGGTTCCTCGAGCTGCCGACCGGCCATTGGCCGATGTTCTCGCGCCCGGCCGATCTCGCCGATCTGCTTGACGGCCTGACCCGCACCTGACGAGGAGGTTCGCGACTCCTCTTCGCGATCTTGAGCTATTTTCGCGTAGGAGCGCTCCCATCAGTCAAAAAGCTCAAGATCGCGGCGAGGATGAATTGTCGAGGTAGAGGTATCTGCAGCCCTGCCGCGCGCTCATGTCGGCTAGGGGAGCCTTCCTCCCAGCGGTTCCCGGAGGTCTGCAATGGATTCGATGGACAAGCCCGAACAGGTGCAGGAAGCGCAGGAGCGGCAGGCAAAGGCCGCTGCGGAGAGGTACGACAAGACCAGCGGCGACCGCGAGGCGAACACCCGGCAGCTCGATGCCGGGCAAGCCGTCGTCGTCGACTCGGTGGAGCAACTCGAGGCGCGCGCCACCCGCCTCGTTCGCCAGGGCGAGGTGCCGGTCGAAGCGGTGCTCGATATGGCGCGTGCCGGCGTCGAGGATCGGCCGGCGCTGCTCGAGCGCATCATCGGGGCGACCAAGGACCTCCAGGCGGTGAGCTTCCTTCCGCGCGGCGCGCGGGCGGCGGCGGCGATCGCGCGGATCTCGTTGGCCGACGGCGGCCGTGAGCTCCCGCTCGGCACCGGCTTCCTGGCGTCGCCGCGGCTGCTCATGACGAACAACCACGTGCTCCCCGACACCGACACCGCGCACCGGGTGATCGTGGAGTTCGGTGCCGAGGTCGGCATCGACAACGTGCCGGTCTCGCCGACTCGATTCCGGCTCGACCCGGACACGCTGTTCCTCACCGACGAGCACCTCGACTACTCCGTCGTCGCCGTCCGGCCAGCGGCCGACGAACGGTTGGCGGGCGACATGTTCGGCTGGAGCCGCCTCGTCATCCAACAAGGCAAGATCGTGACGGGTGAGGCGGTCAACATCGTCGGTCACCCGATGGGGCGGCTGAAGGAGATCTCGATCCGCAACAACCGGCTGGACCTTCAGCTCGACGACTTCCTTCACTACGAGACCGACACGGAGCCAGGCAACTCCGGGTCGCCGGTCTTCAACGACCAGTGGGAGATCGTCGCCCTCCACCACTCCGGCGTTCCGCGCACGGACGATCAGGGCAGGTTCCTCCGCCGCGACGGCCAGGTCTGGCGGCCGGGCGACGGCGACGACGCGATTGACTGGGTGGGCAACGAGGGCGCGCGAACCAGCGTGATCCTCAAGCACCTCAATGCGCGAGACCTGACGGCCGACCAGCGGGCGGTGCTCGCCGAGATGGGTCCTGAGAGCGGCATCGCCGGCGCGATTGCGAGCGCCGCAGCCGGCGCGGCGCCGTCCGCGGGCGCAATCGGCGCGCCCGCCCCGGTCGCCGAAGCCGCGGCCCCGGCGCGACGCGGGATCGCTGCCCGGCTCACCGCGTTCGGGGGCAACCGGCACCTGCTCTTCCTGCACGGGCGGGGCCAAGAGGGCCATAATCCCGAGGATCTGCGCAGGTCATGGACGGCCGGGCTGAACGAAGGGCTGACCCTGGCCGGCGTCACCCCGGTCGACGCCGCCGACATCTACTTCCCCTTCTACGGTGACCGGTTCGCGGAGCGGTTGCAGGCACGCGAGTCCGCCGTCGTCTCGGCCGAAGCCTGGTTCGCCGACCCGGCGAGCGCGGTCGCCCCGGCGTCGCCGTCAACCCGGCTGCTCTACGAGGAGATGCTGGGCGAGGCGGCGGCCGACGCCGGAATGCCTGCTGACCTGGCCGACACGCTGGCCGAAGAAGGGCTTCGCGATCGCATCGGCGGCCGGGTGGTCGGCCGGCTGCAGCGGCAGCTGAGCTGGCTGGCCGCGCGCAGCGGGCTTGACGACCTGGTCATCGCCAGGGTGTTCCGCGACGTGGCTGCCTACCTCGACAACCCGGGCGTTCGCCGGACGGTGCTCGACGCCGTCCGCGAGACGTTGCCCGCATCGGGGCAGTTGGTGCTGGTCAGCCACAGCCTTGGCACGGTTGTGGCCGTCGACCTGCTCACCGAGTTGCCGCCCGGGCTCGAGGTCCGGCTGCTGGTCACTGCCGGCAGCCCGCTCGGCATGGATTCGGTCTACCGCCGCCTGCTCTCCGGTGGACCGCACCGGCCGAACGTCGGCCGCTGGCTGAACACGTGGGCCGCGGCCGACGCCGTGGCGATCGGATGCCCGCTGGGCGACGACTGGCCGGGCGAGCTCGACGAGGTGCTGGTCGACAACCCGAAGGAGCGGGCGCACAGCATCGAGGAGTACCTCTCCCACCCGGCCGTGGCGCGACCTATCCGCGAAGGGCTCGGCTGAGAGCGCTTAGCGAAGAAGCCGCCGCGATCTTGAGCCTGAGATCGCGGCGGTGCTGCTGCCTGGCGCCCCTCCGCGTACACACGCCGGTGTCGGGGCAGACTTGACCTCGCGGGGGTCAGGCGACTGCCGGGAGGTGCTGATGAACGACGATCGGCGTGACACGCTGACGGTGACCGACAACCGGACCGGGCAGACCTACGAGATCCCTATTGAGCAGGGCACGGTCAAGGCCGCGGCGCTACGCAAGATCAAGGTCGACGACGACGACTTCGGGCTGCTGTCGTACGATCCCGCCTTCACGGCGACCGCGAGCTGCCGGAGCGCGATCACCTTCATCGATGGCGACAAGGGCATTCTCCGCTACCGCGGTTACCCCATCGACCAGCTTGCGGAGAGGAGCAGCTTCCTCGAGGTCGCCTACCTGCTTCTGAACGGCGAGTTGCCGACGCGGGAGCAGCTCGACGAGTTTTGGTACATCATCGTGCACCACACGTTCGTGCACGAGAACGTCAAGAAGTTCATCGACGGCTTCCACCACGACGCCCACCCGATGGGCATCATCGTCGGCACCGTCGGCGCGCTGTCGACGTTCTACCCGGAGGCGAAGAACTACTCCGACCCGGTCAACAGGCGGCTGCAGATGGCGCGGCTTATCGCGAAGATGCCGACGCTGGCCGCGTTCGCCTTCCGGCACTCGCGTGGGCTGCCCTACGTCTACCCCGACAACGACCTCTCCTACGCCGGCAACTTCCTCAACATGATGTGGCGGATGTCCGAGCCGAAGTACGAGCCTAACCCGGTGCTCGAGCACGCGCTCGACGTCTTGTTCATCCTGCACGCCGACCACGAGCAGAACTGCTCGACGAACGCGATGCGGGCGGTCGGCAGCTCCCGGGTCGACCCGTATTCCGCCGCTGCCGCTGCCGTGGCTGCGCTCTACGGCCCGTTGCACGGCGGCGCCAACGAGCAGGTGCTGCGCATGCTGCGCGAGATCGGGTCGGTCGACGCGGTCCGGTCGCACGTCGAACGGGTGAAGAAGGGCGAATTCCGCCTGATGGGCTTCGGGCACCGCGTCTACAAGAACTACGACCCGCGGGCCAGGGTCGTCCGGCAGGTCGCCGAGGACGTCTTCAAGGTGACCGGGCTCAACCCGTTGCTCGAGGTGGCCGTCGAACTCGAACGCATCGCCCTCGAGGACGACTACTTCATCCAGAAGAAGCTGTACCCGAACGTCGACTTCTACACGGGGATCATTTACGAGGCGATGGGCTTCCCGGTCGAGATGTTCCCGGTGCTCTTCGCGATCGGCCGGATGCCCGGCTGGCTGGCCCAATGGGAGGAGTCGCTACTCGATCCGGAGCAGAAGATCGCCCGCCCCCGCCAGATCTACGTGGGCTACGACGAGCGGGAATTCGTCGGCATGGACCAGCGCGACCACTCCGAGCAGCAGTTGGTCGAGCCGCCGCTCAAGCCGATCGGCGGTGACTAGCGGCAGGCCACGAGGTCGGCGCGGTCAGGAGAACCGCCCGGCGACGGCATTCGCGACCGGGCAGTGGCCGGCTTCCCGGCCGCACGCGCGCGTGTCGCAAAGCCGGCACATCCATCGAACCGCGCCTGGGCCGCGGATCAGCCTGGCCAGCAGCCGCGACGCGAGATCGTCGAGCGTCGCTCGCTCGGCGGATGAGAGCGCGGCGAGCGCGCCTTCGAGCACCTCTGCCCGCGCGGCGGCCACCCGCCGCGCGGCGCGCCGGCCCGACGGCGTGAGCGACACGACCGTGGCCCGGGCGTCGCTGCCCGGAGAACGCGTGACGTAGCCGGCCGCCTCCAGCCGGTCGACGAGGCGGACGGTGCCGGAGGACGTCAGTCCCAGAACCCGGCGAAGCGTGTCGATCGTCGGGCGGTCGAGGAAGTAATGCAGCGCGCTGAGCGCGGTCGCAGCGGTTTCGGACTGCCCGGCGGCGTCGGCCACGGCGTCGTACGTGCGGTCGGCGACCGCGGCCGACAACGCACCGAGCAGGTTCGCGGTGTGATCCAATGTCGGGATTTACGGGTTGCGGCCGACGAAGGCGACGAGGCGGTCGCCTGCGGGAGCGTCGTCGGGCACGGGGTTGCTGGACCCGTAGACCCTCGGGCGCATCTGGTCGGACACGAACCCCTGCGCGAACGCGAGCGCGTATTCGGCGAGCGGCGGGTCGATGCTCGTCTCCTGCCCGGTGGCTTTCGCGAGGTCCCAACCGTGCACGACCACGTCGAGCACGGCGGCCTCGGCGAGCAGCGAGCCGGGCAGTTCCCCAACGGGCGTCGGGTACTTGCGCTCCAGCGCGCCGGCCGGCCGGATCGCGGCGAGCAGTGACTGCGCAGCGTCGCGGTAGGCCGTGACGGGATCGTCGCCGAGCAGGTCGGCCGGCGGCAGCCCACCCGGCGCGCCGAGGTCGTCGCCCGGCTCGCGTTCGTGGAATCGTGCGTCGAACGTCTGCAGCGTCGCCACCAGGTGGTTGAGCAGCGCCCGGACGTCCCAGTCGGCGCACGGCGTGGGCGCGCTGAGCTGCTCTGGCGACACCCCGGCCACCAACTTCTCGGTCGCGGTGACGGCGTGCTCGAATGCCGTCACGGTGTCCATCTCGCGGCTCCCGGATGTGTGAGTCATGCACCTAACCTACCCAGCGAACGCCTCCCGTAACGTGGAGAACGTGTTCGACGTCAAGGCGGTGCGAGCCGCTTACCCCGCGCTATCGGACGGCTTCGCCTACCTCGACGGCGCTGCCGGCACCCAGGTGCCGCAGGTCGTGATCGACGCGATAGCCGACGCTTATCGCAGCGGCATCGGCAACGTCGGCGGCGCCTTCCCGGCCAGCCACCGGGCCGACGGGATCGTGGCCGAATGCCGGCGGGCGGTCGCCGACCTGGTCGGCGGCGAACCGGCGGGGGTGATCCTCGGGCCGAACATGACAACGCTGACCTACCGGCTGGCCTACGCGCTGGCCGCGAGCTGGCGCCCGGGCGACGAGGTGATCGTCTCCCGGCTCGACCACGACGCGAACGTCCGGCCCTGGCTACAGGTC
>Ga0184623_10000564_pt1 | contig 15769 bp, 16 predicted proteins | sample PLM1_100_b1_FD_133138 | JGI IMG/M metagenome (GOLD analysis project Ga0184623, IMG submission 133138) | Groundwater sediment microbial communities from an aquifer in East River, Colorado, USA - PLM1_100_b1 | ecosystem: Environmental > Terrestrial > Soil > Riparian zone | place: USA: East River...
CATCCGCACCGCGGTGAAAACGAGGATGGTCCCAAAGATGTACAGGACCCAATGGAACCGCTCGATGAGCGCCACGCCGAGGAAGATGAAGGCGGCGCGGAAGACGATGGCCCCGAGGATCCCCCAGAAGAGGATCTTGTGCTCGTCCCGCTTCGGAACGGAGAAGTAAGAGAAGATGAGGAAGAAGACAAAGAGATTGTCGACGCTGAGGGACTTCTCGATGACGTATCCTGTAAAGTACTCCAGACCCTTCTCTTGTCCCTGCCAGAGCCACACCGCGACGCCGAAGACGACGGCGAGGACGATCCAGAACGCCGTCCACGCGAGGGCCTCCCGGATGCTGATTACGTGAGCGCGGCGATGGAAGACGAGGAGATCGAGGAGGAGCATGGCGACGATGAAAGCGAGGAAACCCCCCCAGACCCAGATTTCTACCACCACTTAGGCCGACCCCCGCCGCAAATCCTTCGGGGCGCGAGGCAAGTCAAGTCGCGTCCCATTGCAAACCCGTCGATTTCGAGAGCTACTTAAGCTACTTAAGGGAGACCTTGGAGTTCCAGAATACCCAGGCCCCGTGCTTCTGCCCCGCGCCACCGGCCTGTCCTATCGGGCTCGTGGGACTCCGGTATCCAACCATGAAGGTCTCGCTCCGAGGGCCGTACAGGCAATCCATGAACGGAGCACGCACAAACCGCCAACCGTCCCTCGGCTAAAGAACGTGCGGAAGCCCCGTGGATGCGGCGGGTCGTCGCCATACACGCGGGTGCGAAACGCATACAGGTGCGGCAACCTCCCATGTTGCCCGTGGCACGGCCGTCCGCGTCAGCGACCTTGCGATCTCCGACACGGACGTCGGGATCTTGATGGGGATCACAGGGACGGACGTCGCGAAGGAGGCGTCGGACATGGTCCTCACGGACGACAATTTCGCCTCGATTGTCGCGGCGGTCGAGGAGGGCCGCGGGGTCTACGAGAACATCCGGAAGTTCGTCCGGTACCTCCTGAGCACGAACTCCGGGGAGGTCCTCGTCCTGTTCATCGCGTCCACGCTGTTCCTGCCCCTCCCGCTCCTCCCGCTCCAGCTCCTGTGGATCAACCTGATCACGGACGGCTTCCCCGCCCTGGCCCTCGGCGTGGAGCCGAAGGAACTGGGACTCATGGACCGGAAGCCGAGGGACCCGAAGGCGGGGATTCTCGCGGCCGGCATGGGGTTCCACATCGCCTGGGTCGGGGCCCTCGGGCTGTACGTGTGGGCCCTCCCCCCGCGGCTCGCGGCGGACGAGGCCCGGACCCTCGTGTTCTACACGGTCGCGATGTTCCAGGTGTTCCACGTCCTCGCGATCCGGGTCTCCCGGGAGTCCGTGTTCACCGCGGGGTTCTTCCGGAACCCGTACCTGATCGGCGCGGTCCTCCTCACGGTCGCCCTCCAGCTCGCGGTCGTGTACATCCCCGCCCTCCAGGTACCGTTCCGGACGCAGCCCCTGCCGTGGAACGAGCTCCTCGTCGCGACCCTCGTCGCGAGCTCCGTGTTCTTCGCGGTGGAGCTCGAGAAGTGGGTCCGTCGCCGACGAGAGCGCAGGCTTAACGTGGCGGCCCCGCCATCGCCGACGCGGTGAGTGTCCTCGAGATTGACGGGTCCACGGGGGAGGGCGGCGGGCAGATCGTCCGCATGGCGGTCGCGCTCTCCGCGGTCACGTCGACGCCTGTGAGGGTCGTGAACGTGCGGGCGGGGCGGGCGAAACCCGGGCTCGCCGCCCAGCATGCGACCGCGATCCGGGCCGTGGCCCGGCTGTGCGACGCCCGCGTCGAGGGTGCGGAGGTCGGCTCGACCGCGTTCACCTTTGCCCCGGGTCCCCTCCATGGCGGGAAGGTCTCCGTCGACGTCGGCACCGCGGGGTCCATCCCGCTCGTCCTCCAGGCCTGCCTGCCCGCCGCGTTCCGGGTCGGCGACACGGAGATCGAGGTCCGCGGCGGGACGGACGTGCCGTGGTCCCCGCCCCTCGACTACTTCGGCCATGTGTTCCTCGGGCTCCTCCGGAAGATGGGGGGCCGGGCGGACGTCGAGGTCGCGATGCGGGGCTACTACCCGCGGGGGGGCGGTCTCGTGCGGGTGAGGGTGGAGAGCCCGGCGAAGTGGCGACCCCTCTGGCACCCCGGTCGCGGGGTCATCATCCGGGTCGTCGGCCGGGCCCACGCCTCGAATCTCCCGCAGGACGTCGTCGAGCGGATGAAGTCCGCCGCGACCCGGCGGTTCGCGAAGTTCACCTCCGTGCGGCTCCACTCCGAGACCCTCGGCCCGGACCGGGCCGTGGGCCCCGGCGGCGCGATCGTCCTGTGGGCGGAGACCCCGGAGACGATCCTCGGCGCCTCCGCGCTCGCGGAGAAGGGGAAGCGGGCGGAGAAGGTCGGCGACGAGGCCGCGACGTCCCTCCTGAAGGAGATCGAGAGCCGGGCGACCCTGGACGTGCACGCCGGCGACCAGGTCCTCGCGTACGCCGCGATGGCGGCGAGCCCCTCCGAGTTCCTCGTGCGGGAGGTCACCGACCACGCGCGCACGATGATGTGGCTCCTCGGGTCCTTCCTTGGGACCCAGTTCCGCGTCTCCTCGGAGGGTGGGCTCTCGCGGATCCGCGTGACCCCGACGGCGGACGGGTCCTAGCCGTACATGCTCGGCCGCACGGGCCCGGAGGGCTTCTTCGCGGCCTCCGTCTGGTGCTGGATCGACTTCAGCTGCATTTCGATCCGCTCCGCCTCCTCGTACAGCGGGCGGGCGTCGAGCTCCGTGTGGAGCATGAGCTTGTCGATCACCTCGATCACCCGCGCCGCGGCGCGCGCGTCCGGGTAGTCGGGGTGGGCCTCGCTGAGGAGCGTGATCACGTCGAAGTCCCGGCGGCGCCCCTCGTTGAGGAGGACGCCCGCCACGCCCGTGATCACGCCCTCCTCGAAGGGCATCACGGAGTTCTTCCGGAGGAGGTCGTTCGCCTGGTCCGTGGAGCCGATCCCGTACACCTCCGCCTGGCGGTCCGTCGCGCTCTCCGCGTCCACGATGAGGCCCTCGGGGCACACGAGGAGGTTGCACTTCTGGTCCTGCGTCCAGTCCAGGACCGCGGAGGCGATCGCCTTGATCAGGTTCGGCGGCGGCTGGAACTCGGAGATGAACACGACGATCTGGTCGCGCCCCTCCTGCTTCGGCCCGCCGTAGATTCGCACGGGGTTCATCGGCTCGCCGTCCCGGACGAGGGAGACCGTCGGGAACTGGACGGAGTCCATGATCCCGATCTGGACGAGGTTCAGGGCGTTGATCAGGTAGTTCGCGACGATGCTCGATACGAGCCCGACGCTCGGGAAGCCGTCGATCACGGTCGCCCCCCGGAGGTCCATCCTCCGCAGCTCGTAGATCTGGATGCCGTCCATGGACCGGGTGCAAACCCCCCGCCCGATACTTAAACTGATGTCATCTCGGTTTCGGACCTGATACCGGGTCACCCGTCTTCGAGGCGATAGTCCGTCGTGACCTCGGCCCCGGCCCGCTTCAGCATGATGTTCACGGAGCAGTATTTCTCCTGGGACAGCTCAATCGCCCGCCGCACGTTCTCCTCCTTCTTCGGGCCCCGGAGGACGTACGTAAGGTGGAGCTTCTCGAGGACGGCGGGCGGGCCCTTCGCCCGCTGCGATTCGATCTCGATGCGGAACGATTCGACGGGCTCCCGCTTCTTCCGCAGGATCTCCACGACGTCGACCGCGGTGCACCCGCCTGCCGCGAGGACGACGGTCTCGAACGGGGACGGACCTTCGCGGACCTCCCCCTTCTCGGGGACGTGGAACAGGACCTTCGCGCCGCTGTACCCGGTCGCAAGGAACTTCGAGGGGGTGACCATCTCGACGACGGACTTCTGGGGGGCCATGGTCCTCTCCATGGACGCCTGCGGGAAGAAACCCTCTGAAAAGGGTTCATTAACCCTGGGCTTCTTTGGCCGCCCGTGAGACCCCATGTCGTTGTGAACGCGGCGATGTCCGCAGACGGGAAGATCGCCCTCCCCTCCCGGGAGGGCGTCCGGATCTCGAACAACGAGGACCTGAAGCGGGTCCACGAGCTCCGCGCGGAGTGCGATGCGATCCTCGTCGGCGTAGGGACCATCCTGATGGACGACCCGAAGCTCACCGTGAAGAAGGAGCTCGCGCGGGGGACGAACCCCCTTCGCGTCGTCCTGGACTCCGACGGATCCTCCCCGGTGAACGCGGCGGTCTTCGATGGGGCGGCGCCCACGCTGATCGCGACGAACACGAGCTGCACGAAGACGTTCCCGAACGCGGAGGTCGTCCGCTGCGGGGAGGACCAGGTCGACGTCCCCAAGCTCCTGGGGATCCTCTCGGAGCGGGGGGTGAAGCGGCTCCTCGTGGAGGGCGGGAGCACGGTGAATTGGTCTTTCCTCCGGGCAGGACTCGCGGACGAGCTCATCGTGTTCGTGAGCAGCTTCATCATCGGCGGCCATTCGACGCCGACCCTCGTCGGTGGGGAAGGCGCCGCGGGGCTCGACCAAGCGATCCGGCTCCGGCTCAAGCAGGCGACGCCTCTCGGGGACGGGGTGCTGATTGAGTACGCGGTGGTGCGGTGAAGCGGGACGATTCCGTTGTCCGGCCCGAGCATTTCGTCCGATACCTTCGGAGCACGGTCGGGCTGTCCGCGTTGGAGACCCGACTGCCCGCCAGGGCGGCGATCGTGTTCGGCAAGCAGGATTGGCGGGCCCTCCGGACGATGCTGAACGCGGAGACACTGAGTTGGAACCGGTGGATCTGCGTCGGCCGCGCGGGGGACCGACCCGTCGCGGTGGCCCGCTCACCGATCGGCGCACCCGCCACGGCGATCACGCTGGAGGAGATGGCGGCCCTTGGGGCGAAGGAGTTCCTCGCGTTCGGGGTGTGCGGCTCCCTGGTCCCCCGCCTCAAGATCGGCGACATCGTCCTCCCGACGTTCGCGGAGTCGGATGAAGGGACCTCCCGCCACTACGGGGTTCCGGGGACCGCACGGCCGACGCCCGCCCTCGTGAGGGCCCTCCGGAGGGCGTTCGATCAGCGCTCCCTCAGGTACGTTGCGGGAGGCACGTGGACGATGGACGCGGTGTATCGCGAGACCTTCGCTCGGGCCCGCGCCCTCGCGAAGCGCGGCGTCGTGGCCGTGGAGATGGAGGCCGCGGCAATCTGGGCCGTCGCCCGCCACCGGCGCCTCCGCACCGCGAGCCTCTTCGTCGTGTCGGACGAGCTCGGCGGGGAGGGCTGGAACCCCGGGTTCCGTCACCCCGCGTTTCTCCGGGGGAAGAGGGCCGCGCTCCGAGCCCTCGTGGACGTCCTCTCGAGGGATGGGCCGTGAACTTCCTCTGCGACCACATGCTCGGCACCCTCGCGCGATGGCTCCGGTTTCTCGGGAACGACGTCGCGTATCCGGGACCCCTCGACGACGACGAACTCAAGGCGGCCGCGGAGCGCGACGGGCGGACCCTCCTGACGCGAGACCGCGAGCTCTCCGGGCGCGTGACGGGGAGCCTCTACATCGCGAGCGACGACCTGAATGAGCAGCTCCTCCAGATCCTTCAGCGATTCGACCTGCCGGGAGACCTCTCGATGAGCCGTTGCTCCGTGTGCAACACGTCTCTAAAAGAAACTCCGAAGGAGGATGTGCGCGGGAAGGTCCCCGACGGCGTGTTCGAGCGACAGGAGGAGTTCTGGCGGTGCGACACGTGCGGCCGCTTCTACTGGAGGGGGACGCATTGGACGAACATGGAGGCGAGGGTGCGAGAAATCCGCGCAAGGGCCACGGCCCCTCCGACGTAGTCCCGCGGGTTTGGAAAGACTAATAAGCGACCACCGAAATAGCGTGGGGGTCTAAGGAAATGCGTGGGACCTTGGTGGTCGAGGACGGCACGACCGCCGAGGGCGTGTTTTTCGGATCGAACAAGCGCGTCGTCGGGGAGCTCGTCTTCAACACGAACATGACGGGGTACACGGAGGCCCTCACGGACCCGAGCTACCGCGGCCAGATCCTGATGATGACGTACCCGCTAATCGGGAACTACGGCGTGGACCCCGCGTCGATGGAGTCCAAGGAGATCCAGGTCACGGGGTTTGTCGTGAAGGAGGTGTGCCCGACCCCCGTCCACCCGAAGTCCGCGATGGGCGTGGACCGGTTCCTCGCCGAGCAGGGGCGCCCGGGACTCAGCGGGGTGGACACCCGCATGCTCACGATCAAGACCCGCACCCGGGGGACGATGCGGGCGGCCCTCGTCCCGGAGGGCGGCGACGTCGAGGCGGCGATGAAGGAGGTCCGCACGATGCCGTTCCCGGACGCCCGCAACCTCGTCGCGGAGTGCAGCACGCGCGAGCCCGTCGAGTACCCTGGCCCGCAGGGCCGCACGTTCGTCGTGATCGACTGCGGGGTGAAGATGAACATCATTCGCGAGGCCCAGCGACACGGCCGCGTCGTGCAGCTCCCGTACAATGCGACCCCGGAGGACATCGCCCGCCACAAGCCGGACGGCGTGATCATCTCGAACGGCCCCGGCGACCCCGCGCATTCCGAGATCCTCGCGACCTCCGTGAAGACCGCGAGGGAGATCGCCTCCGAGTACCCGGTCCTCGGGATCTGCCTCGGCCACCAGATCCTCGGCCTCGCGTTCGGCGGGAGGACGTACAAGCTGAAGTTCGGCCACCGCGGCGGGAACCAGCCCGTGAAGGACCTGCGATCCGGGCGGGTCCACATCACGGCCCAGAACCACGGGTTCGCGGTGGATGCGACGTCCATGGAGGCCTCCGAGTTCGAGATCACCCACATGAACCTGAACGACAACACAGTCGAGGGGATGACCCACAAGGAGCTCCCCGTGTTCTCCGTGCAGTACCACCCGGAGGCGCACCCGGGCCCCTGGGACAACGGGTACATCTTCCGCGAGTTCGCCGAGATGGCGCGGAGGTGACGGGACGCCGAAGCGGGCGGACCTCCGGACCGTCCTCGTCATCGGGTCCGGGCCCATCGTCATCGGACAGGCCGCGGAGTTCGACTACTCCGGATCACAGGCGTGCCGCTCCCTCCGGGAGGAAGGCATCCGCACGGTCCTCGTGAACTCGAACCCCGCCACTATCCAGACGGACGTGGACATGGCGGACGCCGTGTACATCGAGCCCCTCACGGTCGAGTTCCTGGAGATGATCATCGCGAAGGAGCGGCCCGACGGCATCCTCAGCGGGATGGGCGGGCAGACCGGGCTGAACCTGAGCTCCGAGCTCGCGGAGCGCGGGATCCTCCAGAAGTACGACGTCGAGCTCCTCGGGACCCGCCTCGAGGCGATCGTGGCGGGGGAGAACCGGGAGGCGTTCGCGGAACTGATGCGGAAGATCGGGGAACCGATCCCCAGGAGCCGCGCGGTGAACACGGTCGAGGAGGCGAGAGCCTTCGTGGAGGACCTCGGCGGGCTTCCGGTCATCGTGCGGGCCGCGTACACCCTCGGCGGGACCGGCAGCGGCATCGCCCGCAACCCGGAGGACCTCGAGCGGATCGTGTCGATTGGCCTCGCGTACTCCCGAATCCGACAGGTCCTCGTCGAGGAGTCCGTGGAGGGCTGGGCGGAGTTCGAGTACGAGGTGATGCGGGACGCCGCGGACAATTGCATCACGATCTGTTCGATGGAGAACGTGGACCCGATGGGGCTCCACACGGGGGAGTCGATCGTCGTCGCGCCCGCGCAGACCCTGAGCGACGTGGAACACCAGACCCTGCGGGCCGCCGCGATCCGGATCATCCGCGCGCTGAAGATCGAGGGCGGGTGCAACATCCAGTTCGCGGTCCACCCGGAGACGCGGGAGTACCGAGTGATCGAGGTGAATCCGCGGGTCTCGCGGTCCTCCGCCCTCGCCTCGAAGGCGACGGGGTACCCGATCGCCCGCATCGCCGCGAAGATCGCGGTCGGGTTGACCCTCGACGAAATCCCGAACCCGGTCACGGGGAAGACGATGGCCGCGTTCGAGCCCACGATCGACTACGTCGTCACGAAGATCCCGCGATGGCCCTTCGACAAGTTCCCGACGGTCGACGCCCGCATCGGGACCTCGATGAAGTCCACGGGGGAGGTGATGGCAATCGGGCGGACGATCGAGGAGTCCTTCATGAAGGCCCTGCGGTCCCTCGAGGTGGGGAAGGTCGGGCTCGAGCCGGAGCCGTGGTCCGACGACGATCTCCTCCGGGAGATGCGCGAGCCCACGGACAAGCGGATCTACGCGGTCGCCGAGGCCCTCCGCCGCGGCTATGCTGTCGAGAAGATCGCCGCCCTCACGGCGTGGAACTCGTTCTTCATCGAGAAGGTCCGCAACCTCGTCGCGACCGAAGCGCGGCTGAAGGCGGGTCCGACCCCGGACCTCGTGAACGAGGCGAAGCGTCAGGGGTTCGGGGACGAGTACATCGGCCTCCTCACGGGAACGGAGGAGCACCTCGTCCGCGCGGGCCGGCGCAAGGTCACGTACAAGATGGTCGACACGTGCGGCGGGGAGTTCGAGGCCCGGACGCCGTATTACTACTCCACGCTCGAGGCGGGGGACGAGGTCGTGCCCCTGGCGGGGAAGAAGGTCCTGATCGTCGGCGCGGGGCCGATCCGGATCGCGCAGGGCGTGGAGTTCGACTACTGCACGGTGGCGGGGATCCTCGCACTCCGGGAGGAGGGCGTGGGCGCGATCATCGTGAACAACAACCCGGAGACCGTCTCGACGGACTTCGACATCTCGGACCGGCTGTACTTCGAGCCCCTCCTCCTGGAAGACATCCTGAATATCATCGAGGCGGAGCGCCCCTACGGCGTCATCCTCCAATTCGGCGGGCAGACCTCCGTGAACCTCGCAATCCCACTCCAAGAGGCGATCGAGCGGATGGGGCTAGAGACGAAGATCCTCGGGACCCCGCCCGAGTCGATTGACGTCGCGGAGGACCGCCGAAAGTTCGAGGCCCTGATGCGGAAGCACGGAATCCGCCAGCCGGAGGCGGGGACGGGCTTCTCGTTCGACGACGTGAAGGGGATTGCCGCGAAGATCGGATATCCCGTCCTCGTGCGGCCCTCGTACGTCCTCGGCGGGCGGGCGATGCAGATCGTCCACGGGGAGGAGGAGCTCGAGGAGTACATGGCGTCCGCGGTGAAGGTCTCCCGCAACCACCCCGTCCTCGTCGACAAATATCTTTCACATGCGATAGAAATCGACGTGGACGCGGTCGCGGACGGGAAAGAGGTGTTCATCGGGGGGATCCAGGAGCACATCGAGGAGGCGGGGGTCCACTCCGGAGACGCGGCGTGCGTCCTGCCGTCCCAGACCCTCCCGCCGGACGTCCTCGACTCAATCCGAGAGATCACGCGGAAGGTGTGCCGGGAGCTCGGGGTCGTCGGGCTCGTGAACCTCCAGCTCGCGGTGAAGGACGGCGTCGTCCACGTCCTGGAGGCGAACCCGAGGGCGAGCCGCTCCGTGCCGTACGTCTCGAAGGCGATTGGCGTCTCCCTCGCGAAGGTTGCGACGAAGGTGATGCTCGGGAAGACCCTGAAGGAGCTCGGCCTCCGGGGCGAGGCGGAAATCGACCACGTCGCGGTGAAGGCCCCTGTGTTCCCGTTCCAGAAGCTCCCGGGCGTGGACACGATCCTCGGCCCGGAGATGAAGAGCACGGGGGAGGTGATGGGGATCGACACGAGCCTCGGGCGGGCGTACTACAAGGCGATGCTCGCAGCGGGGAACCCGCTCCCCTCGGAGGGCGCGGTGTACATCACGGTGCGGGACGAGGACAAGGAGGCGATCGTCCCCATCGCCGAGAAGCTCGTGGAGTTCGGGATCCAGATCTACGCGACGCGGGGCACCGCGTCGTTCCTGAAGGAGCGGGGCGTCGAGGTGACGACGGTGTACCGGATCAGCGAGCGGCAGTCCCCGGACGCCCTGGGGCTGATGCGGCGGGGCGAGATCAAACTCGTGATCAACACACCGACCGCCTCGAGCGGGGCCCGCCGGGACGGGTACATGATGCGTCGCCTCGCGGTGGACATGAACATCCCGTTCATCACGACGATCCAGGCCGCCCGGGCCGCGGTCCGGGCGATCGAGGAGGTCCGGAAGGGCGAGCTGTCCGTGCAGCCCCTCCGGGCGTTCCACGGAAAGGTTAAGCCCCCGGAACGGGGATGAGCGGATCGATGCGCCAGGTCCGGCTCATCGGACTCGCCCTCCTGATCGCAGGCGTCGCGTTGATCGCCGCGGCCGTGGCCACAGGACAGGGACAGGTGTACCTCCTCCTATTCATCCCCGTCTATGTGGGGACCGGGGCCCTCGGGATGCTCGGCATCCTCGTCGTGTTCATCGGTTTCTTCCTCGCGAGCCTTGGCTCGGCTTGGCGGGGCCTCCCCGTGCCCGTCGCGCCTGCCCCGGAACCCACGTCGCCTCCGGATGTCGCGGTCCCTCCCGCCGCAACCGCCCCGCCCGCGAAGTACGGCGGCGTCGTGATGCTCGGGCCCATCCCGATCGTGTTCGGGAGCGACGCGCAGGTCGCGAAGTGGATGATGATCCTCGGGCTCATCCTCGCAGGGTTCGTGATCGCGTCCTTCCTGATCCTCTCCCTCGCCGCACTCCCGTGAGCCCGCAGACAGGCGGGGACGGCCACATCTTTAATACGGACCCTCCTTTGGGCGCTCGATGCGGATCCTCGTCACGGACGGACTGGAGGCGGAGGCCCTCGCGAAGCTCCGTTCCGTGCACCATGTGGACGTCGTCGAGGCGGACCCGAAGCAGCTCCTCGAGATCATCGCGAACTACGACGCCCTCATCGTCCGGAGCCGGACGAAGGTCACCGCGGAGGTCCTCGCGAAGGCGGCGAAGCTCAAGGTCGTCGGCCGCGCGGGGATCGGGGTGGACAACATCGACGCGAAGGCCGCGACCGCCCGGCGAATCCCCGTCGTGAACGCGCCGACCGGGAGCACGATCTCCGTCGCGGAGCTCGCCCTCGGCCACATGCTCTCCCTCGCACGCCAGATCCCGGAGGCGGACCGGAGTATGAGGGAGGGGAAGTGGGAGAAGAGGCGGTTCGAGGGCCGGGAGCTCCATGGGAAGGTACTCGGCCTCGTCGGCTCCGGGCGGATCGGCGCGGAGGTCGCGCGGCGGGCCCAGGCGTTCGGGATGGAGGTCGCCGCATTCGACCCGTACCTCCCGCCGCCCGCCGCGAAGGAGCGGGGGATCCGGCTCGTCGACAGCCTCGCGGCCCTCCTGATGCAGGCGGACTTCCTCAGCATCCACGCGGCCCTCACACCGGAGACGAAGGGGATGATCGGCGCGAAGGAGCTCGCCCTGATGAAGCGGACCGCCTACCTCGTGAACTGCGCGAGAGGCGAGATCGTCCAGGAGGCGGCCCTCGCGGACGCCCTCACGTCCGGGACGATCGCGGGGGCGGCCCTCGACGTCTTCGAGAGGGAGCCGCCCACGGGGAGCCCGATCCTGACGGCCCCGAACATCGTGTTCACGCCCCACCTCGGGGCCTCCACGCACGAGGCGCAGGCCCGGGCAGGCGGGATCATCGCGGACCAGGTGCTGAAGGTCCTGCGGGGCGAGAAGCCGGACTTCGCGGTGAACCCGGACGTCTACGCCTGAGCGATCCTCTGTGCGGCTTCGAGGGTCGAGAGCTTCTCCTTGGTCGCGAGGTCGCGGACATCGCTCATGATCCGAACGTAGTCCTCGTATGTCCCCCCATACCGGCGGAGGATCCGGCTGAGGGCCCGCTCGATAATCTCTCCCTTCTGGAGGTCCCCCAGGGCCTCCGCGAGGAGGTCCCGCGTGGACCGCATCAGCGGGCCTCGCACACCTTCAGGAAGTTCTTGAAGATCTCGGAGCCGAACTGGGTGTGCTCGACCTCCGGGTGGAACTGGAGGCCGAACAGCGGGCGCTTCAGAGACCGCATCGCCTGGACCTCGCAGTTCTCGGAGTGCGCGAGCCGTTCGAACCCCTTCGGGAGGGCGGCGACCTCGTCGTTGTGGCTCTCCCACACCTCGAACGATCCGGGCAGCCCGTCGAAGAGGGTGTCGGGCGTGTCGACCACGAGGCGGGACTTCCCGAACTCCGGCACCTTCGAGGGCTTCGCGTCCCCGCCGAGGTGGAGGGCCATGAACTGGTGCCCCGCGCAGATCCCGAGGACGGGGAAGTCCGCGCGGTCGATGTACTCCCCGTTCCGGCCCATCGCGCTCGCGTCCACGCCGACCCGCGGAGCCCCGCCGGAGAGGACGAGGCCGTCGACGTCCGCGATCTCGTCGAACGGGGTCGTGTTCGGGACGATCTTCGACTCGACCCCGAGGTACTTCAGGACCCGCCACTCCCGGTGGGTCCACTGGCCCCCGTTGTCGACGACGTACACCCGCATCGGCTCGTCATAGAGAAGCCCTCGCAAAAAGGGTTTCGGAGCGCTCGACCGGCGCCGCAAGCCTCAACTACCCGTCGACCCGATGCAGCGGGTCGGAGGGTCACCGTGTCCGCGTCCATCGTCTGTCCCGCCTGTGGTTCCGCGAATGGTCCCGCGAATGCCTTCTGCTCGAACTGCGGGGCGACCCTGACCCCGCGGGCGGCCGCACCTGCGGGCTACCCGCCCGCCGGGTATCCGCCACCCCCCGCGTGGCCGTATGCCACGATGCCGCCCCCGGCCCCGTATTACCCGACGCAGAGGGCCAGCGCCACGGAGATGGTGTCCGGGATGTTCGACGTCTGGACGAAGAACATCAAGGACTTCTTCCTGGTGTACCTCGTCCTCGCGCTAGCGAACGGCGGGATCGTGGCCCTCCTTTCGTACGCGCTGTTCCAAACGTTCTTCGCGGGGGGCGGTCTTATCCCGTCGGCCCCCACGAGCGCCAACCTCCTCGCTCTCCTCGCGTTCGCGATCCTCTCCGTCATCATCTCCGTCGTCATCACGAGCATCGTCACCGGCGGCATGACGGAGTACGCGGTGCGCCGGTTCCACGGCGAGACGATCACCCTCCGACAGGCGCTCGAGCGGGGTCTCCAGCGGTTCCTCAGCATCCTCGGGGCGAACGTTCTCCTCACCCTGACCGTCTTCGCCCTCGTCCTCCTGCCCCTGATCCTGATCGTCCCCGTCCTCATCCTGGGATTGGGAAACCCCGCCAGCGTGATCGTCGCGGTCTGCGGGTTGTTCCTCGCGTTTGTCATCGGGGGGGTGATTGCGATCTTCGTGTACGTCGCCCTGTGCCTCTACGCTCCCGCAATCATGATGGAGAACATGGGCGCGGTCGGTGGGCTGCAGAGGAGCTGGGCCCTGACGAAGGGGCATCGCTGGTCCCTCTTCGGAGCGATCCTCCTCACGGCCATCCTTGGGGTCCTCGTCTCGGTCGCGATCACGGTCCCGGCGGGCCTGGCGGGGAACCTCTTCGTCTCGATCTTGGCGACCGTCCTCGCGAGCGCGATCGTCGGCCCGTGGCTCGTAATCCTGGTCGCCGTGGCGTACGACCTCATCGTGCGAAGCCCCGCTCTCACGTACGGCGTCCCGCGGCCCTACGCTCCATGGCCGGCCCCACCCCCGCAGCAACCCCCGCCCGGCGCACCGCCGCCGGGCCCGTAGGACGCGATGGAGATGGCCCACCGGAGCGGCGTCGGTCCGTTGCCCATCGTGGCGGGGGTTGGGTACGCCGTCCCGTTCCCGGGATACGGTCCATTCCCGTACCCGGTCGCGCCCCCGCCGCCTCCGAAGACCTCGCAGGGGTTCGGGAACCTGCGGTGGGGCCTCGCCCTCGGCGCCGCGATGCAGGCCGTGAACATCCCCGGGTTCATCTGGCTCGCGTTCGTCGCGAGCACGCTGCCCCCGGGAGGGGGTGACTTCCTTAGCTTCTTCGGCCTCTTCCTCGGGGCCCTCGCGTTCCAATGCTCCGTGGGGATCATCGGGTTCGTAGGGCTGATCCTCTTCGTGATCGGCGCGTACTCCGCGCACGAGGGCAGGGAGGAGTACGGGCCGGACCACGCGCGGGACGTGGAGCGCGCGCTGATCTTCTTCATCATCGCGTTCGTGATGGGGGTGATCGCCTCCGTGGGCGGCTTCGGGTTCTCGACGGGGCCCGTCGGGACGGGGGTCCCGATCAACCCCGTGGGCGGGATCTTCGGAGCGGTCCGCGGCCTCTTCGCCGGACTCACCCTCCTCTACGTCGTGAGGACGTTCCTGCGGAAGGAGGAGCGGGATCTCGGCTGGGTCGGCACGGCCCTCCTCACGGGCGCCCCCGCGGCCGGGAGCGTCGTGTCGTTCGTCCTGTTCCTCTCGGCGAATCCCTTAGACCCCTCCTTCAATCCCTCCGCGCTCACTGGCCTCCTCGCCCTTGCGTTCGTGACCGCGGCCGCGCTCGCAGCGGCCGAGCTCGTCGGGTACGTCGTGTTCCTCCACGTCTACTCCCGGGCCCTCCGGCGCCTCCGATCCGGGGAGATCCCGGCAATCCCGAGACCCCCGGTCTTGTACGCGCCGTACCATCCCGCGCCCGGGTACTACCCGGCGAACCCTTGGGTGCCCTCCTACCCGCAGGCCCCGCCCCCCGAGGGCCCTCCACCGGGACAGCCGCCGCCGTGATGTCTACTCCCACTCGATCGTCGCGGGGGGCTTGTTCGACACGTCGTAGACGACGCGGTTCACGTCCCGCACCTCGTTCGTGATCCGCACGGAGATCCGGTCCAGGACCTCGTGCGGGACCCTGGAGTACGAGGCCGTCATCCCGTCCACGCTCTCGACCGCACGCACCGCGACGGTCCGGCCGTACACCCGCAGGTCCCCGTGGACCCCGACGGACTTCAGGGGGACGAGGACCGCGAAGTACTGCCACGGGAGGGGCATCGCGCCCGCCTTCGCGGCGGCCTCGATCTCCTCCTCGACGATCGCGCTCGCGGCGCGGACGATCTCCACCGCCTCCGGGGTCACCTCGCCCAGGCACCGCACCGCGAGGGCGGGCCCCGGGAACGGCTGACGCTCGGAGACGGAGACGACGAGGGCCCGCGCGACCTGGCGGACCTCGTCCTTGTACAGGTCCCGCAGCGGCTCCACGAGCTTCAGCTTCATCACCGCGGGGAGGCCGCCGACGTTGTGGTGGGTCTTGATTCGGTCCCGGAGCTGGCCCCCGCTCTCGATCCAGTCCGGGGCGATCGTCCCCTGGACGAGGAACCCCGCGCGGAACCCCTCCGCCTCCCGCTCGAACACCTCGATGAACTTCTCCCCGATGATGGACCGCTTCTTCTCCGGGTCCGTGACCCCCTTCAACGCCGCGAAGAAGAGGTCCGCGGCGTGGAAGACCTTGAACGTCACGCGGAGGGACTTCAGGGTCTTCGAGACCTGCTCCGTCTCCCCCTTCCGCATCAGCCCCGTGTCCACGTACACCGCGAGGAGGCGGTCCCCGAGGACCCGGCTCGCGAGGGCCGCGGCGGTCGTGCTGTCGACCCCGCCGGAGCACGCGATGATCGCCCGCCCGTCCCCGACGGCGGCCCGGATGGCGACGACCTGCTCCTCGATGAACCCCTTCGCGTCGAACACGCTACTCACCGAGGGACTTGCTGTCCTCGTGGACCCACCGCTTCATCGCCTCTCGGTGCTCCCGGAGCTTCTTCGCGAGCCCCTCGTCCCCGATCGCAAGGATCTCTACGGCGAGGAGAGCCGCGTTCTCCCCGCGGTCCAGGCCTACCCCCGCGACGGGGACGCCCGGGGGCATCTGCGTGATGCTGAGGATCGCGTCGAGGTTCAGCTTCC
>Ga0184623_10000565_pt1 | contig 15758 bp, 19 predicted proteins | sample PLM1_100_b1_FD_133138 | JGI IMG/M metagenome (GOLD analysis project Ga0184623, IMG submission 133138) | Groundwater sediment microbial communities from an aquifer in East River, Colorado, USA - PLM1_100_b1 | ecosystem: Environmental > Terrestrial > Soil > Riparian zone | place: USA: East River...
GAGGGCGATCTCGACCGTGAAGGCCCTCCAGGCCCCGGGCGATCCGATCTGTCCCGTGATGATGATCGACGTCCCGATCGGCGGCTGCGTGTAGCCGAAGGGCCCGTAGTTCCGCATGATGTACCAGAACCCGGGCGCGTCCGCCGCGCCGCCCGCGTTGCTCCCGAGGTTCACGACCGGCGAGGGGCCCGTCGTGAGGGTCGTCTGGGTCTCGAGGCCGGGGTACGCGCTCACCCAGTTCGAGCCGTCCGTGAACCACCCGACGTAGAACCCGTCGTCCGTCTCCGAGTAGAAGACGTTGTTCGCGTTCGAGTTGTTCCCGTCGATGGTCGTCGTCCGGGTGATGGAGAGGACCTGCCCGAAGTAGTTCTGGGCGTCGATCACGCCGTCCCCGTTCCGGTCCTGGCCGTTCGTGAGGCGCTGCTGGAAGTCGAAGATCCCGCAGTCCGGGGCCGAGAACGTGGCGGTCGTCGTCACGATGTCGTCGTCCATCGTGATCTCGTGCCGGACCTTCTTGTTCTGGTTGTCGATGAACATGTTCGTGTTCACGACGGCGGCGGTGCTCACGGGGGTCGCGGGGGCCGCGTTGCACAGGGTGTACGTTCCCGAGGGGTACTCGCCCGCGGCGTCGTGCGCCGCGGCGGGGTTTACCAGGAGGGTCTCCCACTGGGCTCCGGGCGAGAGGCACTGCGGAAGGGCGGGGTTCGCGATGCATGGGTCCCCGGGGCCGCCGCCCTGGAGAGCGACGACGATGAACGCGAGGCTCCCGAACGTGATGGCGACGACGCCGATCGCGACCAGGGGGCCGCGCTTCGCCGCGGGCATCGCGACGAAGGCACCGACGACGACGAGGACGACGCCGATTCCCGCCATCGCGAGGGGGAGGATCGTGACCCACGATCCGGGCCCGGACCACGTAAGGAGGGTCCCGCTCTGCATCGCGTCGTACGCGGAGGTGCCGGGGACGAGCATCGCGCTCGCGGCGAGGGTCGCGACGACGATCGCGAGGAGGAACGCGAAGCGGGCGGTTGCAGACAACTGGCTCACGAGCTTCTGGGCCTCGGGAGAACTCGAGGGCTCCCGAAGCCGCGGCTGAAAGCGCTTCATGGCCCCGAGGGGCCGGTGGTCGTATAAGAACGCGCCGAGGCTACTCCGGAGATAGCACGTGCTATCTCTGAGGTAGCTCCGGGCGGCGGGGCTCGTCAAGGTCAAGCGGGAGGAACGGATTCTCCTCCGCGTCGAGGTCCGCGAGGTGGTCCACCTGGCGGATCACCTCGCTCTTGTACCGGTCCGCCTTGATCGCCTCGTACTTCTTGAGGGGGTTCAGGGGCAGCCGACTGAAGCCCGCGCCGAAGACGGACCGCCACACGGTCACGGTCCCGGGCTCCAGGATCTCCCCGCGCTTCGTGTAAATCTTCCGCTTGAACGCGGCGTGGAGCTCCGCCTGGCCGCGGGCGGAGACGTACCACCACCACGCGGCCCGGTGCCGCCGGATCACGGGGTCGATCGACGCCGCGTTCGGCGTGAGGACGAGGATCAGCTTCCGGTTCTTCCCGCAGAGGTAGAGGCGCGTGATCGCCTCGATCGCCTCGGGGCCCCCGGCCTTCCGGTTGAAGAGGTACGCGATCGCCTCGTCGGCGAGGACGGCCTTGTACCAGGTCGGGTCGTCGAGGAGTCGGAGGAGCTCCTCCACGGTGTAGAACGCGACGTCCTTCTCGAGCTTGAACGTCCCGTCGAAGAGCCACGCGATCAGGATCCCCAGGGTCGACTTCCCGACCCGCTCCCGCCCGTCGATCAGGACCACGTTGTCCATGTTCGCCTCGTGCTCGAGGCGGAGGTGCTGGACCCACCGGACGATGTTCGACGGGGGAAACGTGAACGCGGGGCAGTTCTCCGGGGGCCAGCGGCCCAGGGCCTCGAGACGCTTCGCGACGGCGACGACGCCACCGATCGGGTGGAGGATGCAGTTCTCGTGATCCCAGAGGAGCCGGGGGTCAGGGGTTGAAGACGACGGTCTTCTGGTCGTCGAGCTCGAAGCGGTCATGGGGGAGGGCCTGGCGTCCGAACATCTGCTTGGACCGGAACTTCCGCATGAGCTCGCGGAAGACGAGGTTGGCCCACGCGAGGCGGCGCATCGAGCGCTTCTTCGCGAGGATGGAGGCGAACCACGTGTCGTCCTCGTCGAGCCCGGCGGCCTCGTTCAGGAGGCTTCTGGCTTCGGCGTAGACCCAGGAGAGCGCCTCCCAGTCGTACTCCGCTTTGTACGTCCACTTCTCGAAGTACCGGTGGAAGTTCTGGAGCCGCTGGAAGAAGAGGCCCTCCGCCCCCATCTGCGCGTACCGATCGCGGGACTGGGGGACGTCCGGGAGGAAGCGATCGCCGCCGGGCGGGGCCGCGGGGGCCGCGGCGACGTCGTCCGGGTCCTCGCCCTTCGACGCCTCCGCGTCGGGGAGCTCCTCCGGCGGCTTCCCCCCGAGGAACTTCACGGGCGTCCGTCCTCCCGCGAGGATCTCGAGAGCTTGCCCATGTGGAGAGCCTCCTCGTACTCGGTCTTGTAGTGGTCCGCCTGGCGGCGGGCGTCCTCCAGGTCCGCCTCGACGTTCGCGAGGACCGGCTGCGGGCCCGCGATCTCCTTCTTCCAGCTCGCCAGGAGGTCGTGCGCCATGAGGACGAGGGTCGTGGGCTTCGCCCACGTGTAGTGCTCCTTGATGAAGCAGCGGACGTCGGGGTCGAGGGCGAGGAGGACCTTCTGGATCGCGGGGTCGTCCGTGAGGCGGACCCACTCCGGGGCGCCGAGGAGGTAGAGGTGCGGCTTCGCGGGGACGAAATGCTGGGATCCCCGCCAGACGCCGCTCACCGTACGGGCCCCGGAGACGGTCTTCCCTTCCGGGAGCTCCGGGAGCTTCGGGCTCACGAAGATCGGGTGCGTCCGGTGGCCCGTCGACGTGATCCAGTGCTCGAGGTCCCCCGTCGAGCTCGTCACGAAGTCCTGCTCCTGGAGCGGAGTCACGGTACCGGTGATGGAGTCTCCCGCCACATACTTTTTGTGGAAGACGAGGAAGTTCGAGATCCACGGGACCTCGGGGAAGTCGCCGAGTTTCGTCCGTCGGGTCCGGCGGAGGGAACGATCGTACCACCGCTCGACCAGGTTGAACGAGAACGAGACGCCGTACGCGGAGAGGGACGTCGCGAGGACCCAGAACTGGGGCCCCACCCAGGGGAGGATGATGAACACGTACGAGACCGCGACGACGACGAACGAGGTCGTGTGGACGAGGACGTAGAAGTTCCGGTCGTGGAGCGGGATCTGTCCGGAGACCCACTCGTCGCCCTTCTGCACGGCGCCGCGGACCTTCCTCGCGATCCGGTCCGTGCGGAGCCAGACGGCGACTGCGGTCACGACGACGATCACGATGAACGCCAGGACCCACAGCTCCTCGCCCGCCATCGTCAGACCTCCTTGTCGAGTTCCTCGAGGTCCCGCTTCACGGACTCGCGGAGGGCCCCGAGCTCCCCCGCGAGCTTCTTCACGCGGAAGCCGCGGTCGATCAGCTTCTCCTCCTTCTCGCGGAGACGGATCTGACGCCGTGCGATCACGAGGACGCGGCGGCCCCGTTTGTAGACCCGGTCGAGGCCGAGGATCGCATGGTCGATCTTCGCGTCCAGGGCTCGGAGCTTCGGGAGGTCGTAGTCGTCCCGGTCGTGCAGCTCCTCGATGAGCTCCTGCTGTTTCAGGAGCGCGAGGACCTCTTTCCTCGGCCGGTCCTCGTAGCCGACGTCGTCGAGGATCCGCTTCATCGGGTTCCGCTCGAGGGAAGCGTTCGTCCATCGCACGACCGCGTCCCACCAGGAGTCCTCGCCGCGCTCCGAGTGGTACCGGTGGGCCGAGTAGCCGATCACGACGAACGCGACGACGAAGACGACGAGGAAGAGGAAGGCGAAGACGTTCCCCCAGAACGCGAGGAACCCTTCGCGCTCCGCGTGGGCCGCCGTCTGGCGGTCCCGCTCGCGGTTCGCGTCGAGGATGTAGCGCGCCAGATCGGAGTAGTAGAGCGTGAACGTCCCCCAGAGCGTGACGTTCGCCCGGGCGAAGTGGGCACGGACCCGGCCGTCGCCCCACTCCCAATCGAGGGTCGTGTTCAGGGCGACCGCGGTCGTCGAGCTCACGGTCCCGAGGTCCTGGTGCACAATCGGCCCGATGCGGTCCATCGAGATCTCCAGGGAGACCTCGTCCGGGAAGGGGACGACCTCGGTCGCATTTGACGTGCGATTGAACGCGTACACGAGGCTCTGCACCGTGACGACGAGCGGGTCGAACGTCCCGACGGCCCGCGGGCTCACGATCAGGACGGACGCGGATCCCGTGAGGTTCCCGTCGCCGCGGGTCCCTGCCGGGGCGACGGGCGCCTGGGGGTGCGCCTCTCGGTGCACGACGACCAGGGCGATCAAGAGAGCCGCGGTCGCGAGGACGACGACGAGGAGGAACACAATCACGTCGCGGGCGATCTCGGCGTTCCTCTCGCGAATCGCGGCATCGTTCCACGTCGACCGCCCCGCGGGGTACCAGTCGATCGTCCGCGTCCTGTTCACGGGACGTCCCCCCGGAACCCGACGGCCTTCAGCGCCGCCAGGAGATCATTCTGCCGACGGTGCCTCTCCTCGAGGACGTCGTCGATCAGGCGGTTGAGGAGGAAGATGTACAGCTCGCGGCGGAGCTGATACTGCACGTTGTCGACCTCCCTCTCGAGGACGGGGGCGACGGGGATCGTGCCGTTGAAGTTCGTGGAGCGGTTCGTGAACGCCCGGCCCCCGACTCCGATCCATGGCTTCGCGTGGCGGACCCACATCTCCGCGATCGGGCCGAGGACGTCCTCCCAATCGAGGCCCTGGGAGTTCATGTTCTCGATCATCCGGTTGACGTACGGCCGGTAGATCGGGAAGTGGGCGTGGGGCCCCTTCACGCGGCAGAGAGCGTACAGGCACACGATCCGATCACTCCTCCGGCCGGTCGAGCTCCGGCGGGCCCGAGGGTTTCCGCCCCGGCTTCGGCTCCTTCAGGCGGCGGGCGACGAGGCCCCCGACGATCATCGCCGCGATCCCGAGGAGCATGAAGCCGTACGGCCGGTAGTCGACGACGAAGACGGTCCGGACCGTGAGGGACAGCGTGAACACGTCTAGCGTGTACCGCACCTCGATCTCGTGGAGGTTGAACGTCCACCAGGGCGGGGCGTCGAACTCGACGGCCTGGCAGTCCCCGGGGTCGAGGAATGGAAGGCCGTGGCAGGACATCTCCACGGTCCGCGGGAACGGCGACGGGATCCAGCCGAAGCCCGTGCGGAACGTCCGGAGGTTCGTGACCGCGGGGGAGAACCGCCAGGTCCTCGTCCCCACGGGGCTCGTCGTGTACTCGCTCGCCGCGCACCGGACGACGGTGAAACCCTGCAGCTCGCACGCGACGCGGGCCTCGATGATCGGGTCCCCGCCACCGGGGATCACGATGTCGAGCGCGAGGTAGTCCACGGAGAGGGTCGACTGGACCGTGTTGTCCGGGGTCACGGAGTCCGAGACGAAGCGGAGGTCGAGCCGCGGCCCGCACACGAAGCCCGTCGCGTCGATCCGCTGGCGGGCGAGACTGGTCCCCGTCACGGTGCCCATCGTCGTCCACGCCTGGGTCCCGCACGTCCGGAGCTGGATCGAGAACGTCTCCGCGTCCGAGGAGGACGCGACGACGGAGAGCTCCGTGGCGCGGGCGTCGTCGATCGCGTCCCACGTGTACGTCGTCGCGAGGTCGTAGTCCGCGTCGTCGTACTGGACGGTGACGCCAACCGTCGTTGCCGTGCCGAGAGGCGACCCGCCAACGTTGATTTTAGCGATCGCGACTTGAACGGCGTTCACGTCCGCGACCGTCCACGGGTTGCCAGGGGGATTTGGGCAAGTGTTCGCTTCCAGCGGCCCGGTCAGGTTGTAGAACGCTTGTCCACCGATGCCGATGGTCTGTATGCACGGGTTTCCCAACCCCGAGAAGAGCCGTGTCGCCAGGGCGGGGTCGGCGCTCTGATTGCGACGAACCCAGGCCCAAGCTTGTACGCCGTCGAAGGCGACGTCCGCGGGGCCCGTCCAGTCCGAAACCTCGTACACGTCCTCAACGGACCCGGCACCCGACGCCACGATAGACGTGTTCCCGTCGTTCACCGTCGTCTCGTCGAGGCGGCAGTAGTGCGCCGTCGCGGGGGAGCACAGGGGGCCGGTCCCGGTCCCCGAGCTGACCGAGGCCCACAGAATCGACGCGTCGGAGACGGGCGTGTGCCAGCGGGTACAGTCGAGGCCGCATCCGGTCGCCGCCTCCGCGATCGTCATGCCGACCCCGTCCGCGGCGCGGAGGAGGGAGACGGTGCCGGACGGCGTGCCGAGGGTCGTCGACGTCGACGTGGGGAAGAAGGGGGCGTCCCCGCGGGCGGGGACGGCCGCGAGCGCGACGGTGACGAGGAGGAGGGCGAGGACCGCGCCCGCGGCCGCGGGCCTCACTTCGCTCCCTCCTTCTTCGTCGTCTTCCGCGGCGGGCAGTCGCACGTCCCCTCGGACTTCGCGCACTTGTGGCAGATCCGCTTCCCCTCGACGGCCGCGGCCTTGCCCCCGCACTTCGCGCACGCGAACTTCACGGGCTTCTCGAGGGCGGCGACGGGATGGACCTTCTTCGACGCGGCGATGTCGAGGACCGCGTACATCCCCTTCTTCGAGGCGTCCCTCGAGTACCGGTCGTACGGGTCCCAGTCGTCGAACGCCAGGATCACGCCCTGCTTCCCGACGTACGAGGCGATCGGGGACTTCTCCCCGATCCGGACCTTGTCCCCGAGCTTGAAGCCGGAGACCTGGACGGGCCACAGGTCGTCGTCCGACTGCTTCACCTTCAGGTCCTTCCGCTGGAAGTCGAGGAGCTCCTTCCGGATCTTCCGGAGGCGCGTCGCGCCCGGGCCCTCGGCGACGTTGTCCGTCCCGTTCGAGAGGGACGGGAATCCCTCGACCTCGAGGCGGGTGAGGAAGGGAGCCCCCTTCCCGTCGTCCAGGGCGACGGGGCGGACGTGGACGTTGTCCTCGCCGCGGCGGCGGCCCCCCGACACCCCGAGGGCGCTCCCGGAGAAGTTCATCGAGTCGAGGTCCTTGTCGAGGACGTCGAGGATCCCGTGGGCCCACGCCGCGATCGTCGCCCTCGAGAAGAAGACGGCGAAGTCGCGGTCGACCTTCTCCCGCTTCTCGCCCTTCCGCGACTTCGCGGCGGCCTTGCGGGCCCGGGTGGTCGCGGCCTTCACGCGCTCGACCTCCTTCGTCTCCGCGGGGGAGAGGTAGAGCTCGCCCGTCTCCGCGTCCCACTTGTGGCCCGGGCTGTACTCGGAGCGGTCGCACCCGAGGATCAGCCGACCCCCGATCTGGGCGAAGTGTGCGGGCGCCTTGTCGCCGTACGGGTGGTCCGCGGGGCACGTCTTCCGCTTCGCGGTCTTCACGAGCTCCTCGAGTTTGTAGTCCTCGAGGTCGCCCTTGAACCGGTGGAGGAGGTCCCGCGCCTCCTCGCCCGCGGTCTTCACGTCCGTCTTGTCCCTCGCGAGCTGGGCCGCGAACTTCACGGCGAGCTCGTCGACGGCCTTCTCCGAGATCCCGACCTTTGCGGCCTCCGCCATCTTTCTCACCTCGCGGACGTAGGGCGCGACGGCGTGCTCGATGATCCCGGGCGAGAGTCGGCCCTGGTCGACGAGCTTCTGGATGTTCGGGTTCTGGTCGAGGAGCATCAACGTGTTCGAGAGCTCGGGTTGCGAGATCTGGAGCTCCTTCGCCAGGACGTCGTACGTGAGGGCCGCGTCCTTCGCCCGGCGGACCTCGATGTACGTCTTGTAGCTCCTCGCGAGCTCCATCGGGCTGAGGTCCCGGCGCTTCAGGTTCTCCCAGACCTGGGCGAGCCGCCGGTCCACGTCCTCCTCGTCGTCCGGGAGGACCGTCGCCTCGATCGTCTTCTCCCCGTTCGCCTTGACCGCCTCGTACCGGTGGCGGCCGAAGATCCCGCGGTACTTCCCTCCGCCCTTGTCGACGACCCCGATCGGCTGGAGGAGCCCGCTCACCGCGATCGATGCGGCGAGCTCCTTCACGTGTTCGCGGTCGACGGCCCGGGCGGGCCCACTCCACTCGATTGCGTCCAGGGGGACGCTCTGCGTTGGCATCTTGGTTCACTTCTCCTTGTCGTTTTGACGTGCAATCCACGACGGGACCGGGGCGCGTTCGAGGACGCCCTGGAGCCCGACCGTCTCGTGCTCGATCTCGACGGTCCACCGGAGGTAGCCGTGGTCGACCTCCGACTCCGCGGCGACGCGCCATCCGTGGCGCCCGAGCCAGCGCTTCAGGAAGTTCTCCACGCTCGCGAGGAGGGCCTGGACGTCTGCGACCTCGGGGCCGGTCACGGGGTCCGCGCCTCCATGAGATTACGGACGAACTCGACGAGTTCACCGAGGCAGGAGACATCGTACAACGTGTCCGGGTTCGGGAAGAACGCGTACCGCCTCCACGGCGAGTACCACTTCACGACCCCGAGTTCGTCCCCGGTCTCTCGGTCTGGACCCTCGCGATCGGAGTGGAGGACGCGGAAATGCTTCGTCTTGTGTTTGCCGCTGTCATACTCGATGAACTCGAGGAACCCGTCGAGCTCGGTCACGCGTACGCCTCCAGGCCCGGCCGCTCGTCAATGAGGCACGCGCAGTCGTTCGGCGGGAGATTGCATCGGCGGCACCGGAACGCGACGCCCTCGCGGGTCTCGAGGACCTTCAGCTCGCCGCCGCACTTCGGGCAATCCGGGACGCTGATCCCGAGCCCGCTCGAGAGCTGGACCTGGCGGGTCACGGTCCCACCTCCGAGAGGACGCGCACGAGGTCCGGCCGACTGTCGGGCCACTTCGCGAGGACGTCCGCGATCGCCCGGTCGTCGAACGACGGCGGGAGGAGCTCGCGGAGGCGGCGCCCCTTCGGGTGGTTCGTGACCTCTCGCTTCCTCGCGAGCTCATCGGCCCGTCCCGCCATCGTGACCCGGTCGCGGGCGTCCGCCTCCATCTTCTCCCGGACGTACGCGCTCAGGTTCGAGATCCCGAGAGAGACAAGGAGGGCCTCCTGGTCCTCGGTGAAGTAGACCTGGCGGACGGCCATCTTCTTAGGCCTCCCGCGTGTTGATAGTGTCGCTATGTGGACGTGTCGGTATAGCTACACTATCCACATATTTCGAGGGTGAGGACTCCGCGGAGGCGAAGACGTCGACCGTCGTCGTCCGGGCCCGGATCGCCTTCATCCCCTCGCGGATCAGGGTCGCGATCTTCTCCGCCCGGGACCCCCGCGATCGGCGGTCCTCCGCGGGGACGAGGGGGGCGTTGAACTTGTCGACGTCCGCCAGGAGCTCGTCGGGGAGGGAAACGGAGGAGAAGCCCTCGCGGGTCACGGAAGCGACCCCCAGTTCCTTCTGTGGTCCTTCCCGAGCGCCGCAGTGAACGCGGGATCGACGCCGGTCGCCTTCGCCCAGGCATAACACGAGGGGAAGGCACACGCTCCTCTCGGGTCGTTGTCAATCGGCTCGTCGTCGAGGTCGTGCGTTCCCGTCGCGTCGTGGTCGCGGTTAATGCACTTCACGCGACCACCTTCCCCTCGAGGACCCGCCGGATCATCTCCTGGGCCCCGCGGAGCATCGGCTCGACGAGCTGGCGGACGTCCGGGTGGAGGGACGCGATCACTTGCTCGATGGAATCGACGGGCCCGATTGCACGTGCAACCTCCTGGCCGTCCGCGACGCGGGACATCGCGACGAGGTCCACGCTCCCGAGCTTGTCCTTCATCTCCTTCGCGCCGCGCTTGTCGTAGTACCGGGTCGCGGCGACGTTCTTCTGCGCGAGGAGCTTCCGGAGGTCCTCCTCGCGGAGGTTCGTGCGGTCGAGGCCCGTCGACACTGCGGTCTCCCGGAACCGGTGCGCGTGGAGGTTCTCCTTGATCCCGTGCGTCGTCTCGAGGGCGAGCTCGAGCTTCTCGAACGCGGCCTTCGCCGCGGACCCGCGGACGGAGTTCGCGTGGGTGAGGACGACGAGGAGGCACGGGTCGCAGTAGACCTGGGGCGGGTACCCGAGGTAGATCCACCGGACCTCGGGCTCCTCGCCGCACGCCGCGCACGGGATCCCCGCGGGCGCCCGGAGCCCGTCGCTGAAGCTCCAGGGGAACGAGGGACAGGGCCCGTACGCGTCGGGGTGCTCGGCCCGCTCCCGCCGCAACGTGTCGACGAGGGCGGGGTGGAGCCCGATCGTCTTGAGGACGTGCCCCTTCATCGGCCCGTGCCAGGTCTCCTTGTCGAGGTCGAAGAACCGAGGCGCCTTCTCGTACACGATCGGCGCGAGGACCTTCCGCTGCTCCTTCGGGAGGGCGGCGACGATCGCCTTCGAGTCCCACGGGGAGCCGAGGATCGCGACGCGGGCCCAGGAGTACGTGAGGAAGCGGACCATCGTCCCGTACCCCTCGCGGTCCGCGACGTCGACGATCTTCCAGAGGACCTCGAGGTCGTACGGGAGCCACCCGACTTCCGGCTGGACCTGGCCCACCGAGGGAAGGACGTACGCCTCCACGCGGACGAGGTCCTGGGCCGCGATCTCCTCCGGCACCGCGGGGGCGTCGCCCCTCGCGATCGCCCGGACCGTCTCGTCGAGGCGCCACTCGAAGAGCCGCCGGGTCGCCTCGAGGTTCTGCTTCTTCTGGGCGACGCTCTTGTCCGAGGCCTCGACGTCCTGGAGGTACGCGACCGCGAGCTTCCAGTCGATCACGTCGCCGCGGTGCCCGTGTTCCCGCATCCACGCGTGGAACCAGTTCCAGTACGCCCGCCAGACGGAGATCGTCGGAGGCTTCTTCCCCCGCGTCCTCGCCTGGTCGATCGCCCACCGCACGAGCTCCGGGTCGCCCTCGTAGAACGCCCGCTTCTTCCGCGTCTGTCCCTGTACGTACGCTCCGCCGATCATGCCCTTCGTCTCCTCACCTCCCGAGGTCCGTTCCGAGGGCCCGCTGGATCGCGGGGATCCGGTTCGCCATTCGGGAGAGGAACGCGACGGCGGCCTCGTCGTCGGGCTCGGGGACGCCCTGGATCGACGCGCCCCGCTGGACGGCCGCGATCAGGTACGCCTTCCGGTCGTGGGGGGACTGCTTCGCCATCGAGGTGTCCGCGAACTCGCGGACGTAGTGCTCGAGCCTCGTGACGTCGACGCCCTTCACCGCGGGGGCGGGAGGAGGAGTCGTCGGCTTCGCGGCCGCGGTGCACGTCTTCTTGTGGGCCTCGCGGTCGTCCAGGGGGAGCTCGACGTGGCACTTCCCGCACGTCCACGTCGACCCCTCGACGGACCGCGACCTCGTCTCTCGCGCCGGCGCCGGGACCGGGGGCGGGGGCCCCGCGGTGGATCCGGACGCCGCCTCGCGGATGGGGTCGATTCGGGGTGAGAAAAAAGAGGGCTCGTCGACCTTCGGCTGCGACGGCCCCGAGCTCTTCGTGGTGGAGGGGTGATCGTGCGGGTCGCCATCACGGGCCCGCGGAACGCGGACCTCCGGCGCCGGAGACTCCTTCGGCGTGGCGGGAAGACCGCCCGCGGGCCCGGGTCCCGCGATCGGCGACGTCGAGGGATGATCGACGACGGCCGCCGGGACCCCAGGCGGGGGACCCGAAGGGCTGACGGGCGCGGGCGGTGAAGAGGGAGTCGAGGAGGACACGACGAACGCGCCGCCGGGGAGTTCGGCCCCCGCGACGTCGTGAGCTCGACCGCGGAGCTGGAGGACCTTCTCGCGGGCGGCGGCCGTGAAGAACTCCGCGAGAGAGCCGTACCCGAGGGAGCCGTTTTCGATGAGGGCCTGGACGACGTCCGCGAACTCCTTCCGGATCTTAATCTGCGTGTAGTCCGGCACGGTTCCCACTTGCCCCCCGATTGCACCAGTACTACATAATGGTGCTGTATTGCCCCTCGATTGCCCCCGACAATAGGGCTAAGGCCGTGGAGGGTTCTCCGCCCTTCGATGGCGCGACGTCGACGGGCCCCGGGGACGTACGTTCAGGTGAAGGTGCCGAGCGAGCTCGCGGACGTTGTGGAGGGGCTCCTAAAGGTCCGGACCCTCGGGTACAGGAGCATCGCCGAGTTCGTGGTGGACGCAACGAGACGGAGGATCGAGGAGGTCAAGAGGCCCGGCGGGTGAGGCGTCGTGGCATGGTGCCCGATTGCATCATCATCTATACGGGACGCTTGTTGGCCCTCCTCCCCTCGTATCCAGAATGCAACCCATCTGCCCCTCAAATGCATCCCGATTGCACCATACACCCACCCTACGTCCTTATGGAATATGAGGTATGCCGCGCCACTCCCGTCTCTCCTTTTTTGAGAACCGGATGATTAGGCGTGCGACTCGTTTTCGTCGGAGCGCGTGCCGCACGGTTTGTCGATTCGGAGGGTTGTCCGGCACTTCTAAATGTCTCTCTCTCTCTCTCTCTCTCCCCATGGGTTCTTCCTCTACAGTAGGAGTAGGCGCGACGGCCCGGACGAAGCGGCTCCGCGTGATCCTGAACACGGTCGAGCGCCAGGCGGCCCGCGGGGCGCCGGTCCCGCGGCTCGTCGAGACGATCATGTTCAACATGGGTCTTCAGCGCCCCCGCGCCCAGGAGCACGTCGACTTCCTCGTGGAGCTCCACAAGCTTGTCCGCGTCGGCGACGTCGTCTACGCGCCCGCGTTCGCACCAGGGGGCCTTCCCGTGGCGGAGGCCGTCCCGGCCCCGGCCGCGGACTCGATGGAGCTCGAGGCGGGCTCAGACCTTCACCGCCACGACGGCGACGACGGCCCCCACGACGAGGAGCACGAGGCCGATCGCCCGCATGATCGCGGGAAGAGCTGAGGGCGGGGCGGTCGTCGGCGGGCAGAGGATCGCGGAGTCGTTCACCCCGTTGTGGTCGCAGTCGTAGATCAGCTTCGCGGTCGTGTTCGTCCCGCCAGGAGGCGGGAGTCCTCCGTTGCCCGGCGAGTCCTCGATCCCCCAGACGTAGAGGGCGTCCCAGAAGACCTTCTGGCTCCCCGACGTCGACGCGGTCGCGTCGACCTGGCACGGGAGGCTCTGGAGGAGGGCCCCGCCGCCGGAGATCTCGAGGCGGACGTACCTCGCGCCCGTGTACTCCGCGGACCCGCGTCCCACGCTGGACCCGCTGCACGTCACCGTCGCGTTCACGATCACATCGAGGCCCTGGTTCGGCGAGAGGGAGAGATCGACCGCGGTGAGGGTCCCCCGCTTCGACGAGGTGAACGTCGCCGAGGCGGGGAGCTGCTTGAACGGGAACGAGCTCGTCGCGAAGACCGTCGAGCCCGGGGCGAGGACGAGGGGCGAGAAGCTGTACGCGAGGAGGGCGCCCCCCGCGATCGCGACCATGAGGCCGAGGAGGACCGCGTCGGGTCTCACCGGACCACCCCCGTCGCCCAGAGGATCAGGACGAGGAGGAAGGGCACGATCGCCGCGATGATCGCGGGGACCGGGTTCTCCGTCCGGACGAAGACGTACGCGCCCAGGAGGACCGCGGCGACGACCGCGACGATCAGCGCGATCGCGAGGAGGGCGCCCGGGGGGAGCTCGTTGTTGTTCGGATCCCGGACGTGGATCTTCACGCTCACCGGGTCCGAGGACCCGCACGCGGCGTTCGTGTAGCTCACGGTCACGGTGACGTCCCCGGCGTGGTTCGGGGTGATCGAGAACGTGCCGTTCTTCGCGTGAAGGTCCCGGAAGAGGGAGTAGCCGTCCTCGTACTCGGAGACGATCGAGTACTCGAGGGCGCTCTGGCCCGCGGGGAGATTCACGGTGAGGGTCACGGGGTCCCCGACCCGGACGTCGACCCTCGAGGCGGTGATCGTGGGCGTCGGCGGCTTCGAGACGCGGGCGAGGTCGATCGTCTTCACGTCCGTCTCGTCCTTCTGGAACAGACGGTTGTACAGCCGGAGGATGAGGTCGTTCCTGCAGACGCCGCCCGTGTTGTCGAAGTCCGCCGCCACGACGACGTATCGGAGGGGCGCGCCCTTCGCGTCCGTGGAGAACGTCGCGGGGGCGGGCCCGTCGCTCCCGCACCCGAGGTCCCACTGGGCGACGCTCTTCCCCTGGGCGACGCTCTCGAGGTCGAGGGAGAAGCCGCCGCCCTCCGCCGCGGTGTTCGCGGGTGACCTGGGATCCACGGACACGGAGCACGCCCAGCCGAGCCGGACGCGGATGTCGACGGGGTCCCCGACGCCGAAGACCTGGAGCTCCGAGGGGGACTCGATCGTCGCCCCGCCGTCCCGGATCTCCGCGTCGTCGGAGACGACCCAGTACGGGTTCCCGCTGAACCACACGACGACGTCGACCCGGATCCACCCGACGAACGGCTTCTCGAGGACGAGCTTGTATGTGTTCCCGTTCGCGCACGAGTTCGGCTGCGACGGCGGGGTCCCGGCGTCAGCCTCGTACATCGGGTCCCCCCAGGTGATCGTCTGCGTGAGGCGGATCTGGAACCTCGCCTTCTCGATCTGGTCCCCTGCGAGGCCCCGGCAGTACCGCCACGCCATCAAGATCGGCTCGCTCGCGCCCCCGGGGCGGAACGAGCTCGTGTACACCTTCGAGTCGAGGACCTGGCCCGTGGAGTCGACCCCTGCGACCCCGGGCCAGTACCCCTCGCCGTTCATCCAGCCCGCGGGGTTCCCGCGGTTGTCCGCGATCCGGGTCTTGTCGTTGAAGTCGAGGGGGCGGGCCGCCGCCGCGAGCTGGCCCGAGGCGGCGAGCCAGGCGACGACGAGGATGGAGATCGAAAGGCCGACGACACCGAGGACTGTGAGAATGTTCTTCATGGTACCACCAGGGGGACGAGCTCGAAACCGGAGACGGAGACGACGAGGAGGCCGAAGACGACGTTCATCGCGCCGTGACAGGCGATCGTCGTGACGAGGCCGAACGCCTTCCGGGACCGCCGCGGACCGAAGTACCGGAGGGCCGTGAGGGTCGCGAAAAGGACCCCGGCGAGGAACGCGTAGACGCCGAAGTACAGGTTCCCGTCGACGAGGACCTGGGGATGGATCACGGCGAAGAAGACCTGGCCGACGATGAGGCCGTACGGGAGGACCTGGGGCCAGACCCACGCCTGGAGGAGGCTCTCGATCGGCGCGACGACGATCCACATCCCCCAGAGGAGCCCGAGGACCGCGAAGAAGTCCATGGAGCGGACCTCGACCGGGCGCCCGCTTCCGATCAGGATCGCGGCGCCCAGGGCCGCCCCGATCCCGAGGCCCACCGGGATTTGAGGTGCAATCTCCTTCACGCGCAGGTCCGGGAGCTCGATGAGGGACTTCCGGAGGCCGTGGGTCTTCTCGAACGTGTACGCGAGGAGGAGGACGAAGATCAGGAGGAGGGGGTAGAACGCCCCGGGCTCGAACGCGTGGAGGGCGCTCAGGAAAACGTAAGAGAGGAGGAAGGTCAAGGCGTGCGCCTTCTTCACCCAGAGTCGAGGCGTGAAGCTCTCCCTCACGAGCTCGACGTAGAGCGGGCGCTCGTCCCCCATCGTCTTCCTCCTGGCGGGGGCGGACTCAGGTCCGGACGAGGAGGGCGATCTCGACCGTGAAGGCCCTCCAGGCCCCGGGCGATCCGATCTGTCCCGTGATGATGATCGACGTCCCGATCGGCGGCTGCGTGTAGCCGAAGGGCCCGTAGTTCCGCATGATGTA
>Ga0184623_10000566_pt1 | contig 15754 bp, 14 predicted proteins | sample PLM1_100_b1_FD_133138 | JGI IMG/M metagenome (GOLD analysis project Ga0184623, IMG submission 133138) | Groundwater sediment microbial communities from an aquifer in East River, Colorado, USA - PLM1_100_b1 | ecosystem: Environmental > Terrestrial > Soil > Riparian zone | place: USA: East River...
CACGCGCACGCCGAAATGCCGGATTGACTGGCGAGGTTCGATAAACGTTCGTCCCACATAGTGGTTGCGGATCAGTCCCATCCGAAGCGGGATGCCCGACTCTTCCGCGAAGCCCACCGCTGCGCATACACCGGAGTCCGGAATCGGCACCACAACATCCGCCTCCACCGGCTGTTCTCTCGCCAACAGGTGTCCCAATGCCGTTCGCGCTTCATTGACACTTTGGCCGAACACGTAGCTGTCCGGCCTCGCAAAATACACATGTTCGAATACACAGTGGGCCAGTGGCGCAGGACCGAACGGCTTGATGGACTTCTGGCCGGAGGGTCCCACGATGAACACCTCGCCAGGCTCGATGTCGCGCACCCGCGTGGCGCCAATCAAATCGAGCGCGCAGGTTTCAGAGCACACGACCAGCGCGTCGCCCAAACGGCCCAGGACCAGCGGACGGAATCCGTGCGGATCGCGGACCGCGATCAGCTTGTCCTTCGTCATGATCGTGAGCGAAAACGCGCCGCGAACTTGAGACAAGGCTTCAATCATCGCGTCTTCGACGGTCGGGGCTTTCGATCGTGCGTATAGATGGAGAATGACCTCCGAGTCGGTGGACGTCTGGAAGATGGCGCCACCGCGGACCATCTCATCTTTGAGCTCGCCGGCGTTCACAAGATTGCCGTTGTGACAGATGGCAATTTCACCGTGGGCACAATCGATGACGAGCGGACCCGCATTGGCGAGCCGGCTTTCGCCAGCTGTCGAGTACCGAACGTGCCCAACCGCGATCGTGCCGACAAGGCTGCTGAGCACGGTCTCGTCGAAGGCCTCGTTCACGTACGCCATAGCCCGCGACACGTGAAACCGCCCGCCGTCGGAAGAGGCGATCCCGGCGCTTTCCTGCCCCCGGTGTTGCAAGGCGTAGAGGCCCAGATAGGTCAGGTTGGCGGCCTCAGGATGACCGTGGATGCCAAAGACGCCGCATTCTTCTTTGAACTTGTCCATGTTTGAATGGCGGGGACCCCGGCACCCCGCCAAGCGCGTCGCTTGCGGGGGCCCCTACGCCCCGCGCCGCTCCGCGCGCTTCATGATCTCCGTGGGGCCCCACCCCCACGAGCTGTACCTCGGGCCTGACGGCCCTCGGCGTGGTTCAAACAACGATCCGTTCAGTCCGCCGAAGATACTTCAAGCGACCTGTCGTGTGAAGTGGCGTTCCAGCGCCGTGCTCCAGATCGTTTCGGCTTCGCTCACTGCGAGATCGATAGCCGTTCTACCATCGACCGCGATCTTCAGCCGCGAGCCGCCAGTCTTTCCGATGGTTCGCGCCGGCACGCCCGCGTCGGCCGCCCTCATCAGTACAGTCTGCGCGTCGCGCTGTGCAACGGAGACAATGATCCGCGACGGAACCTCACCGAACAATGTGCTCGGAACGGTCCAGCGAGAATCACCTTTCGCCGGCGCCGCCGGTATGTCGACTTCCGCACCGATTCCGCCGGTGTCGAAGCAGCACTCCGCCATTGTGACAGCAAACCCGCCATCGGCACAGTCATGAGCCGATCGAATCAGGCCCTCGCGAATTCCATGGATCACAACTCGCTGCAGGCTGCGTTCGGCCTCAAAGTCGACGGCTTCAGGGCGGCCACGCACCAACGAGTACATCAGTTTGAGGTATTCGCTGCCGCCCAGCCCGGCCCCGGGGCGGCCGAGGAGCACGATTACAAGATCGGCGGCAGGAAACATGCGCCCACAGAGCCGTTTTGCATGCTCGATGAGTCCCACGACGCCGATGACGGGTGTCGGATAAATCGCGCGCCCGTCGGTCTCGTTGTACAGGCTGACATTTCCGCCGGTAATCGGGATGTCCAGTGCCTGGCACGCTGCGCTGATGCCATCGACCATCTGCTCGAACTGCCACATGATCTCGGGGCGCTCCGGGTTGCCGGCGTTCAGGCAATTCGTGGCTCCGATCGGCTCGGCTCCGACGCACGCGACGTTGCGCGCCGCCTCGGCGACCGCAAGCGCTGCCCCTCGAAAGGGATCGAGATAGCAGGCGCGGCCGTTGCCATCGACCGACATGGCCAGCGCGCGGTTGGTTCCCTTGACGCGAACGATGCCCGCACCGGTCCCGGGCATGCCAATCGTATTCGTGCGGACCATGTGATCGTACTGCCTGTACACCCACCGCTTACTGGCGATGTTCGGCGCCGCCAGCAGCTTCTTCAACGCATCAGCAGGCGCAATCACTTGGCGGCAGTCCTCCAGATTCAGCCGCTGTGCCTCGGCGATATAGTCCGCAGGACGAGTCGGCCGCCGATACACGGGCGCTTCGTCCGTCAAGCATCTGTTTGGAATCTCCGCAACGATTGTCGCCTGATCCCGCACCCGCAACAGGCCGTCGCCGGTCACCGTCCCGACGCGAACCGCGTGCAGATCCCACTTTTCGAAAATCCGCTCGACGTCCTGTTCGTGTCCCTGCTTCACGACCAGCAGCATCCGTTCCTGAGATTCCGATAACATGATTTCGTAGGGCGTCATGCCCGTCTCGCGCTGCGGCACGTGCGAGACATCGATCTCGACACCGGTGCCTGCGCGCGATCCCATTTCGCAGGTCGAGCAGGTCAGCCCGGCAGCGCCCATATCCTGGATCCCGACGAGCGCGTCGCTGCGCATGACTTCCAGACAAGCCTCGAGCAGCAGTTTTTCCATGAATGGATCGCCAACTTGCACTGCCGGTCGCTTCTCGGCCGCCTTCTCGTCGAACTCGGCAGACGCCATCGTGGCGCCGTGGATACCGTCGCGGCCTGTCTTCGCGCCGACGTAATAGACCGAGTTGCCGATACCTGATGCCACGCCTTTGATGATCTCGCTCGCTTTGGCCGTGCCCAGACAGAAGACGTTGACGAGCGGATTGCCCGCGTACGGCTCCTCGAACATGACCTCTCCGCCGACGGTTGGAATGCCGATGCTGTTGCCATACCCCGCGATACCCGCGACCACCCCCTCCATGATGCGGAGCACCCGCGGCCGATCCACCGGGCCGAAGCGCAGCGAATTCAACAGCGCGATCGGTCGCGCGCCCATCGTGAAGATGTCGCGGATGATGCCACCGACGCCGGTCGCGGCTCCTTGATACGGCTCGATGAACGACGGATGGTTGTGCGACTCGATCTTGAAAACCGCCGCCAGACCCTCGCCGATATCAACAGCGCCCGCATTCTCGCCGGGACCCTGCAGGACCCGCGCCCCGGTCGTCGGCAAGCGCCGCAAGTGTACGCGAGAGCTCTTGTAGCTGCAGTGCTCGGACCACATCACCGAAAAGATCCCGAGCTCGGTCAGCGACGGCTCACGGCCCAGCATCGTCACGATGCGGGCGTACTCCTCGTCAGACAGCCCATGACGCTCGAGTGTGGTTCTGTCGAACGCGCTCATGACTCTCCCAGAAATCGCAGCGCCAACACACCATCGACCAGTCCGGCCAGGAAGAGCATGCCTGCAATGATCGATTGTTGCTCGCTGTCCACCGGAATCAGGCCAAACCAAAAGGCAGCCGCCAGTCCCAACAGCACGACGGCCGACGTCAGAAGCAACCTCCCGACGTTCGCTCGTGCGGCAGGCCCGGGAGGAGCCATAGACTCAGGCCGGAGCGGTCCGAGCGGCTGGTTCCCGCAGTCCGAACGATCCAGATCGGAGACTGCGGATAACGGACTCGAACAACATTCGACCATCGGCGCTGCCGAGTGCTGGTTCGCAGGCGCGCTCCGGGTGCGGCATGAGTCCGACGACATTGCGCTGCTCGTTACAGAGACCGGCAATACCGTGGACCGATCCGTTCGGATTTGCCGCGCTCGTCACCTCTCCGGACGGATCGCAATAGCGGAAGACGATCTGCCGGTTGCGTTCGAGACAATCGATCACGTCCGGTGGCGCGAAGTAGTTGCCTTCGCCATGCGCAATCGGAATACGCAGAACCTGCCCGTGCCGACAAGCTGCCGTGAAGGGAGTGTCGGTTTGCTCAACGCGGATGTGGACATGCTCGCAACGGAACTTGAGTCCCGCGTTGCGGAGCATGGCGCCCGGCAAGAGTCCAGACTCGAGAAGAATCTGAAAGCCGTTGCAGACGCCAAGCACCGGCCCGCCGAGACTGGCGAATGCGGCAACCTCACGCATGACTGGTGAAAAGCGGGCGATGGCTCCCGTGCGCAAGTAGTCACCGTGCGAGAAGCCGCCGGGCAAAATCACCACGTCGGCCCCACGAAGGTCGGTGTCTTTGTGCCAGACAAATTCCGCCTGCTCGCCAATGACATGTTTCACGGCATGGTAGGCGTCGTGATCGCAGTTGGAGCCGGGGAAGACGATGATGGCGAATTTCATTTTTTAGTGTGTGGCGGGCCCCACCCCCGCCACCTGTACTTCGCGCTTCGCGCTCGGCATGTTTCGGCGCGACTATCCGCTCAATCAGCGGTTTTGTCTTCGTTAACCCCACCCCGACGACCTGTACCTCGCTGCCTTCGGCGGCTCGGCGCAATTTGACACACCGATCCGCTGAGGTAACGGTTTGGCTCAGTTCTCCACTTCTACCCGATAACTTTCAATCACCGGATTTGCGAGCAGTTTATCGGCTACCTCAGAAGCCAGCGTGCGCGCTTCGTCTGCGGATGCGGCGCCGAGATCCAGTTCAAAATACTTGCCTTGCCGTACATCCTGCACCGACTGATAGCCGAGCGACCGCAACGCATCGGCAATTGTCCGCCCCTGCGGATCAAATACCGATGGCTTCAACGTGACAAACACTCGAGCACGCATATGGAAAGCCTTCAGCTCTCAGCAATAAGCCGTCAGCTCAAAGAGCCAAGCTGGGACTCTGTGTGAATACCCGTCCAAAGATCTCGTCCACGTGACGTAATTGAACTTTCAAATCGAACGCGTCCTCTATCTCTTTCGACGTCAGGACGCGCATGATGTCCGCGTCAGCCAGCAACAACTGCTTGAAATCCCGCGCCTCTTCATAGGATCGCATCGCGTTGCGTTGAACCCATTCGTACGCCTGCTCCCGAGGCATCCCTTTCCGGGCCAGCTCGAGGAGCACCGTTCCAGAAAAGACCACGCCCCGCGAGTGCTCGAGGTTTTCGCGCATCCTCGTCGGGTGCACGACCATCCCTTTCACGATCCGTGTGAAGCGGCGCAGCATGTGGTCGAGCGCGATGAAACTGTCCGGCAGAATCACGCGCTCGACTGAAGAATGCGAGATATCCCGCTCGTGCCACAGCGCGACGTTTTCGAGGGCAGCCACACAATTCCCGCGGACGAGGCGCGCCAGCCCGGTGATCTGTTCGCACCCCACCGGGTTTCGCTTGTGTGGCATCGCCGACGACCCCTTCTGCCCTTTTGCGAACGGTTCTTCGACTTCTCCAATCTCCGTCTTCTGCAGCCCGCGAATCTCGACCGCAAACTTTTCCAGGGACGCCGCGGTAATAGCCAGCATGCTGAGCAGCTCAGCGTGCCGATCGCGCTGGATGATTTGCGATGAGACCGGCGCCGGTTCGAGGCCGAGCTTCTGACAGACCCGTGCCTCGATAGCAGGGGGGAGGTGTGCGAACGTCCCGACGGCTCCCGAGATCTTACCAACCGCCATGATCTCACGCGCACGGCGCACCCGCGCGATGTTCCGCTGCAGTTCGGCGTACCAAAGGGCCAGCTTCAGGCCGAAGGTCGTCGGCTCAGCGTGAACACCGTGCGTTCGCCCGATCATTGGTGTGTGACGATATTCTTCGGCGCGGTCCCGGACGGCTTCGCTGAGCCCTTCGAGGTCCGCGAGGATGAGATCACACGCCTCGCGCACCTGCAGCGCCTGCGCCGTGTCCACGATATCTGAGGAGGTCAGGCCGAAATGGAGCCAGCGCGCCGCTGGGCCCACGCGTTCAGCGACGGTCGTCGTAAACGCGATGACGTCGTGCTGGACCGCTTCCTCGATCTCGTTGATCCGGTCCACGTCGAAACTGCCGCGTTCGCGAATCGCCTCCGCCGCTTCTCTGGGAACGATTCCAGCCTCGGCCATCGCTTCGGCTGCCGCAACTTCGACTTGCAGCCAGGTTTCGAAACGCTTGTGGTCGCTCCAGAGGCGACCCATCTCTGGGTGGGTATACCGTGGGATCATGCCGCGACAGCCGCGACCGTTGCGCCGGGAAGGACCAGAATGTCTCGGGTCATCAATCCAGGCTCAAGCGGTCGCGTGGAATCTGGAGACCATTCACCTGGCCCAGGACCGTCGCGGCGAGCGCGCCATTGGAGAACAGATCCTTCGCGACGCGCAGCACATCGTCCGCGGTCACCGCCTCGATGCCATCCAGCGTTTCGTCCAGGCCAAATTGACGGTCGAAGTAGATTTCCTGGCGCGCCAGATGTGACATGCGGCTGGACGTATTCTCCAGGCTCAGCATGAGGCTGCCTTTGAGGTGATCCTTCGCCCGTCGCAGCTCAGCCTCTGGCGCCGGCGCTCGCTTCATTTCCCGCAGCTCGGTCACCATCAAGTCGATGACCTCGCCGACCGCGTCGTTGGCGCAGCCGGCGTAGATCGTCAGATTGCCTGCATCGCGATAGGCACTCAGCCCGCTGAACACCGAATACGCCAGTCCCCGCTTTTCACGGATGTTCTGGAACAGCCGCGAGCTCATCGATCCCCCGAGCATCGTGTTCATCACATAGCTGGAGTACCGATCGTCGTGGTTTTGTGGATAGCTGCTTGCGCCGATTAAGATGTGACTTTGCTCCAGATCCTTGTTGCGCACGATGACCTGCGGGATCACGCGGGGCGGCGTGTCAGGCATCCGCGAGTCGCCCGAACTCATCGCCCCAAACGCAGCACTCACGAGGTCGCGGATGCGCGCGTGTTCGAGGTTGCCGGCGGCCGATACAATGATGTTTCCGGCCGTGTACGCGGACTCGAAATAGTGGCGAAGGCTCTGTTGAGTAAACGCCTCGACCGTTTCGCGCGATCCGAGAATGGGACGCCCCAGCGGGTGTCCTTCCCAGAAGCTCTGCGTGAACATCTCGTGGACGAGGTCGTCCGGCGTATCCTCCACCATCTTGATTTCTTCGAGCACCACCTTCTTCTCGCGATCGATGTCTGTGGGTTCGAGCGCCGGACGCAGCACGATGTCGGAGAGGATGTCCATCGCGAGCGGCACGTGCTGGTCAAGGACCTTGACGTAGTAGCTGGCGTATTCCTTGGCCGTAAACGCATCGAGCTGACCGCCGATCGAATCGATCGCCTGCGCGATGTCTTCGGCCGTGCGTGTGGGCGTCCCCTTGAACAGCATGTGCTCGACAAAGTGCGCGATGCCGCTCTGCGCGTCGGACTCGTCGCGCGAGCCGCGCGTCAGCCACACACCAAGACTCACCGACCGCACGTGACTCATCGCTTCGGTGAGAAGACGAACGCCGTTGTCGAGCGTCTCGCGAACAATCATGGGGTTGACCAACGCGTCCGGTGCTCCGATGCCGATCGGATCTAACCGTTGCAAGAGAAGGGCGTGAGAGAGAAACGAGATCATAACATGCGCCGCGCAGGCATTCAAACAGCCGAACCGGAAGACCAGCCGAATTCAGTGTGCAGCACATGCTACAATCAGCGGAGTTCCCGTTCGACCGCCAGCTGCGCCCGACATCGCGGAACCAGCCGTGACCACGCTCCAGCAACCTGCTGTCCTGCCGGACATTGCCGAAATGGACCTCGCGGAGTTCGAGGCGGCGATCGTCCTGCGTGGCAGCGAGCCGTTCCATGCGCGTCAGATCTATCGCTGGATTTACCGCCGCGGGGTGTATGACTTCGAGGCGATGACAGACCTGTCGCGCGCGACACGTGCGCGCCTGGACGGAGCTTCGCATCGCGACGCCGCAAGTTGCCCGCCGGGAGACCTCCGAAGACGGCACGTCAAAGTTTCTGCTCGCGCTGGAGGACGGTCTTCAGATCGAGTCTGTCTTCATTCCCGACACGCCTGCCAACACGTTTTGCATTTCCACACAGGTCGGCTGCGCGATGAAATGCGGGTTCTGCCTGACGGGAAGGATGGGACTGGCCCGCAATCTCACCGCTGGCGAAATTGCCGGTCAGGTCCGAGTCCTCGCGGCCGAGACCGGCCTCCGCGACAAGCGCTTCAATATCGTGCTGATGGGAATGGGCGAGCCGCTGCACAATTACGACAACACGATGAAAGCTCTTCGGCTGCTGGCCAATGCCAACGGCCTGGCGGTATCGCCGCGACGGGTGACCCTCTCGACCGTCGGCGTCGTGCCAGCCTTGGAGCGCCTCGCCACCGAATCGTTCATGCCGAACCTGGCGATCTCGCTCCATGCCACGACCGAAGACCAGCGCGACTTCCTGGTCCCGGTCAACCGCAAGTACGGCCTGCAGGACGTCCTGGACGCCTGCCGCCGGTTTCCGCTGAAGCATCGAAATCGCATCACATTCGAGTACGTTTTGCTTCGCGGCATCAACGATTCGCCTGACGATGCGCGTCGTCTCGTTCGACTCATGCACGGCATTCGATGCAAGATCAACCTGATCCCGCTCAACGAAGCGCCAGGCCTCCCGTTCGCACGACCGACGGACGATGAGGTGGACCGATTCGCGACAATTCTCGCCGAACACCAGTTGACCGTATCAGTGCGAAAGAGTCGCGGGCGCGACATCCGCGCCGCCTGCGGCCAGCTCATTGTGGAAGGGCTGCGGAAGTCGCCGGCGCAGCAGCTGGCGCAGCGGCTGTAAAGGAATAAGGAACGAGGAATGAGGAACGAGTAGAAAGAGTGGCGGCGATCGCGGCGCCACTCATTGCTCATTCCTCATTGCTGACAAGTTCTCCCGTCATCGTTTCTCCTCCTCCGGTTATCTTGACGTCCACCCACTCGTTCCGTTTCTTTTTCCCCGTTGGAATTCTGACCTTCAAGTAGTTGTCGGTGACAGTCAGGGAGCCATCCTCGATCGTCAGCGCCCGATGGATCGTGCCGACCTGATTCTGCTTGAATCGGCCCGCGAGCCTGGATCCAACGAGGCGCACCCGTTCGGCGCGTTCGCGCACCACGACGCCCGGGACTTTGTCGGGCAGCGTCGTGGCAAGAGTGCCCGGACGGTCCGAGTAGGGAAACACATGAAGGTACGTGAGCGGTGACTCCTCCAGGTAGCCGACAAGCAGATCAGCATCGAGATCTGTTTCTCCCGGAAAACCCACAATGATGTCCGACCCGATCGTTGAATGCGGCATCCTGTCCCGAATGGCGTCGACGAGTCGACGATAGCCATCCAATGTGTACGGCCGCCGCATCGACTGCAGCACGACGTCGCTGGCATGCTGCAGCGGCAAGTGAAAATGTGCGGCAAAGCGACCGGACGTCGTCACCAGGTCAACGATGGCCGGTGTGCAGTCCATCGGCTCCAGCGAGCTGATGCGGTACCGCACGTCACCACCCTCCGCATCGAGCCGCCGCAGCAGGACGGTGAGACTGAGCGGTTCGGGGCCCCTCAGATCGCGGCCATACGAACCCAGGTGGACTCCTGTCAGCGCGATCTCTTTGAATCCGGCTCGAACAACCCGCTTCACCTCCGTCAGAACCTCGTCCACGCTACGGCTGCGGCCACTGCCGCGGGTTGTCGGGATAATGCAGTACGCGCAAGGCTCATCGCAGCCCGTCTGGATGCGCAGCGTAAAGGCGGTACGACCTGCCAGCCCGGGTTCGATTCTCGAACCACATGCGCCTTCGCCGCCAGCAAAACGCACGGCCGTCGTGACCTGAGTCGCGGACTCTTCCCGGGCGATCGGACCCCGCGCGTGCCACAGCACGGCAGGCACGACACTTTCCTTTTTCTGATTCGAAATGACGCTGACAACTCCTGGCAGATTGGCAAGCTGCCCCGGGTCCCGGGTTGCATAACAGCCAGTGACGACGATCTGCGCGGCAGGATTCTGTCGCGCAATACGGCGGATCGTCTGACGTGCTCCCTGATCCGCCGTCGCGGTCACAGAGCAGGTGTTGACGACCACCACATCGGCACTGTCGGTTGCAGAGGGCACGGCGCCAGCCGCCAGCAGCTGCTCCTCTACCTGCAGCGAATCAGCCTGATTGACGCGACAGCCGAAGGTGACGACGGAGTACTTGATTGAGTTCATGAAGCAATGAGCAACGAGGAACGAGTTGGGATCCTGAAGACCTCAACTCATTGCCCGTTCCCTATTCGTCGTTCCTGACGCGCAGAGTTTCCGCCGCCTCTTCCACTTGCTCGGCGAGTTTCTTTTTGTCGTCATGAAGGCGCCGGGCTATTCCTGCGTCGGCGAGCGCGAGAATCTGAGCGGCGAGGACCCCGGCATTCGTCGCACCGGCCTTGCCAATGGACACGGTCGCCACCGGAACCCCCGGCGGCATTTGCACGGTGGAGAACAAGGCGTCCAGCCCGTTGAGCGCTGATGAGTCGATCGGCACCCCGATCACCGGTTGCGTGGTATGAGCTGCGACGACCCCGGCCAAATGAGCCGCTGCGCCGGCGCCGACAATGAAGACGCGCACATCCCGGGCCGACGCCTCGCGGATGAGGCGCTGCACCCGTTCGGGCGAGCGGTGAGCCGAGGCAACCGTCATCTCACAAGAAACGCCGAGCTCCTTGAGCACATCCGCAGCACCTTGCATGACGGGCGCATCGGAGGCAGAGCCGATCAGGATCAGTACTTGCGTGGGCATTTATTTAATATGTCGTGGGGCCCCACCCCCACGACCTGTACCTCGCGCGTCGCGCTCGGCGTACTTCGGCACGACTTTCCGTTCAGTGCAACGACTCTGTCGCCGGGGGGCTTTCGTTCGTCGCAATGGCCGCAGGAGTGACGCGCTGGTCCTCCAGCGCCTTGAATGCGATGTCCTTGCGCATGTGCAGTCCATCGAACGAGATTCGGGTTCCCGCGTCGTATGCCCGGTCGATCGCTGCGCGGTACCCGTCTCCACTGGCCACAACCGTCAACACGCGTCCGCCTGCCGTGACAATCTCCGCGCCGCGTTTCGCCGTGCCGGAATGAAAGATAAGGATATCCGGGAGGCTCTCGGCGGCGTCGAGTCCCGAAATTGGCAATCCCGTCCGGTAATGCCCCGGGTAACCGCCCGATGCCAGCACGACGCCGACATGAGGCTTCGCGCTCAGTTGGGCTCGCACGCCGTCGAGCTGCCCAAACGTTGCTGCGACAAGAAGCGGCAGCAGCTCACTGCCCAACATGGGCAGCACCACCTGGGCTTCCGGATCGCCAAACCGGACATTGAATTCGATCACCTTTGGGCCATCGCTCGTCAACATGAGACCCACATAGAGGAACCCGCGGAACTCCCGCCCTTCATTTCGCAGGCCGTCGAGCACGGGCGCGACAATCTCGTTCATGACGCGCGCGTCGAGCGCGGCATCGAACTTCGCACTTGGGGCGTACGCTCCCATTCCGCCGGTATTCGGACCACGATCGCCGTCGAATGCACGTTTGTGATCCTCCGCCGATCCAAGCGGAATCACGTGCTGGCCGTCAGCGAGGACGAAGAAAGAAGCTTCGCGGCCTTCGAGCCGCTCTTCAATGACCAGGCGCGCCCCCGCGTCACCGAAGCAGCGATCGATCATCATCTCGCGGACCGCATCCTCGGCTTCGGTCGGGCTGGATGCGATCGTCACCCCTTTGCCAGCAGCAAGACCATCAGCTTTCAGCACCACAGGGAAACCGAAATCACCGCGCTTCAAAACGGCCCGCGCATCGTCCCCGTTGTTGCACACGCGATACCGGGCGGTGGGGATCTTATGACGAGCCATGAAGTCTTTAGCGAATACCTTGCTGGATTCGAGCTCAGCGGCGGCCTGGCTGGGTCCGAACAACGGCAAACGTTCGGCCGCAAACCGATCGGCAACCCCGCGGCTCAACGGAAGCTCGGGGCCGACAACGGTGAGGTCCACCTGCTCAGCCTGGGCCAGCGCAACAGCTTTCACGGGGTCAGCGAGATCCAATGGAATGCATCTGGCCAGGCGCGCGATCCCCGCGTTTCCAGGCGCACAGATAATCTCCCCGACATCGCGTTCAGTGGCCAGCTTCCAGACAAGCGCATGTTCGCGGCCGCCGCCGCCAAGGACCATCACTTTCATGAAGACTCAGAGTAATCGCTTTGATGAGAAGGAGTTAATGGTGGCCGTTTGGTCAAACGACAGAAACATTAAAACATCGAGCAACTTGCACATTCCCTCGTTGACCCAATTTGGCCTACCGCATAGAATTCCCCGTCCCCGGGATAAGCGTAACACACGCATCCGACGTATTAGGGGGTACTCGACGACTGTCTGGACGCCAATAGGGGGTGTAATCAAGCGTGGCCGACGTCAAAATCCAAGATGGAGAATCGATTGAGAGCGCCCTGCGTCGCTTCAAGCGAAAGGTGCAGCAGGAAGACATCATCAAGGACATCAAGAAACACTCGTTCTACTTGAAACCCGGCGATAAGCGCCGGGCCAAGCAGGCACTCGCGCGCAAGCGCAACCGCAAGAAAATGCGGCGCGACTCGGAATAAAGGGCGCCGACAAGGGGCTGAACCAATGGAGTTCCAAGACAAGATGCTGCGATGCGTGGACTGCGGGACCGAGTTCATCTGGACGGCTGGAGAGCAGCTATTTTTCGCGGACAAGAACTTCAAGAACGAACCAAAGCGATGCAAGACCTGCAAGGCCAAGCGTACCGCCGGCCCGGCGGTCCGCGAGCGCGTGGAAACCACAACCACTTGCTCGGCATGCGGGAAGGAAACGACCGTCCCGTTCAAGCCTACCCAGGGCCGACCTGTGTTCTGCAAGGAGTGCTTCCAGCAGCGGAAGTTCGCCGGCGCAGGCGGGGTATAGTCGCCGACGTCCTTGAGAGCGCGCCGGGGGCTTCGGGCTCCCGATCAGTCGTGAATAGGGGCCGCTCGTCGCGCCGTTTGTCCTGGTACCTGCAAGAGCCAGCTGTCAACATTCATCAGTGCTCGCGGGGCCCCACCCCCGCTCGCCGGAAGACCGCCGCCTCGAGCGTAGACTTCGGCGGCGGAGCTGACGGCGTCAGTGATTCGCAAAATTTTAAGGTGGTCCGGGCGAGTCTTGGCGTCGCTCACAGAGCGAGATCGGGCCGATCGGTTGACGCTGCTGATGGGGACGTTCTAACATGGGCCGCCTTTGCGGGCCGCACATGTGGCGATCGCGGCTTGATTTGCGGCGTGTGTGGGAGATGCGCGAATGGACATTCAGGAAAGGACCTCCGGCGAGGTGACGATTCTCGACCTCAAGGGCAAGATCACCCTTGGCGAGGGGGATGCGCTCCTCAGAGACAAGGTCAATAGTCTGCTGTCACAGGGACGCCGGAAGCTCCTCCTTAATCTCGAAGGTGTCCCGTACATCGACAGCGCGGGCCTGGGTGAAATCGTTCGAACGTATACGACCGCGAGTCGACAGGGCGGCAGCCTCAAACTGCTCAATCTGACCAAACGTATTCAGGATTTGCTGTCGATCACGAAGCTGCTCACTGTCTTCGACACGTTTGATTCCGAGAGCGAAGCGTTACGCAGCTTCACGTCCGCCAGGGTCTGAGTTCATCTGTTCACGCGGGATGGCGCGTCGCCCTTCCCCGAACTTCGCGGTTTCCAGCCCGGTTGTCTCACCTCCGGTGCCGCAGCGCTTCGTCGCACTCAACCTGCTTCTCGCGCTTCGACCGACTCAGTGGACGAAGAACCTCGTCATCTTCGCCGCATTGATTTTCGGAGAGCGGTTGTTCGACGCGCGGGCGGTCGCGCGCGCGACGGGCACATTCGTGGCCTTTTGCGCTCTGTCTGGGGTGATTTACCTCGTGAACGACATCGTCGATCGCGAGCAGGATCGCTGGCATCCGATAAAGCGGACTCGTCCTATTGCGTCCGGAGCGTTGACGACGCGAACGGCGTTAATGGCCGCGCTCGTCATTGGAAGCCTGGCGCTCGGGTGGTCGTTCTGGATTTCAGCCCGTCTCGGGACGGTTGCGTTCAGCTACGTCGCCCTGCTGACGATTTATTCGTTCTTCTTGAAGCAGGTGGTGATCCTGGACGTGTTGACGATTGCGATCGGGTTTGCGCTGCGCGCTGTCGCGGGTGGAGTGGCCATCGCCGTTCCGATCAGCGAGTGGCTGCTCGTCTGCACGATCCTATTGGCGTTGTTTCTTGGACTCAGCAAGCGACGGCATGAACTGCTGCTCCTTGCGGAAGATGCCACTGATTATCGACCGACCCTCGAGGATTACACTCCTTACCTGCTGGATCAGATGATCGGGATCGTCACCGCCTCGACCGTGATGAGCTATATCCTCTATGTCACCGATGCGGGCACGACTGCGCGATTCGGCACATCGTGGCTTGGCCTCACGATTCCGCTACCGCTTTACGGAATCTTCCGCTACCTCTATCTCGTGCATCGGAAAGGTGGTGGCACCCCTCCTGACCTGCTCCTGACCGATCGACCCTTGCTGGCGTGCGTGGCCATCTGGGCACTCGCCGTCGTGTTCATCATCTATCGGTAGCCCGACCCCTTTTTTCACATACAATTGGCGGTATGAGCAAGCCGGTGGTTGCCGTTCTTCGGACCCGCCCGGAGACAGTCCTCGAGGACTACCACACGCTGCTGAACCTCGCAGGGTATCAGGACGTCATCGCCAAGGACGCTGACACAGCTCTCAAAATCAACATCTCGTGGCATTTCTTTTTCCCCGGCAGCTCCACGACGCCCTGGCAGCTGGAGGGAGTGATCCGCGCGATGAAGCGCGACGGTTACCGGCCTGAGCTGATCCATGGGTGTCACAACCGGACAGTTGTGATCGACGCGCACCTCGGCGAGCGTGAGAACAAGCAGTTGCCGGTCATCCAGGCGCACGGTCTGCGCAATGTGCATATCTACGAAGGCGAGGAGTGGATCGACATCCGCGAAGCGGTGGGCGATCTGACCAGAAAGTTTCTTTGCCTGAACGACGTCTATCCCGACGGCTTCATGATCCCCCGGCGGTTCATCGGCGAAAACATCATTCATCTGCCCACCGTGAAGACTCATGTGTTCACGACGATGACCGGAGCCATGAAGAATGCGTTCGGAGGTCTTCTGAACGAGCGTCGGCACTGGACGCATCCCGTGATCCACGAAACGCTCGTGGATCTGCTGATGATCCAGCAGAAAATCCACCGTGGCGTGTTCGCCGTGATGGACGGCACATTCGCAGGCGATGGACCCGGCCCGCGATGCCTGATCCCTCATGTAAAAAATGTCATTCTCGCCGGGGCCGATCAGGTCGCGGTCGATGCAGTCGCGGCACGATTGATGGGGATGGATCCGCTGTCGATCAAGTTCATCCGGCTGGCGCACGACCTGGGATTGGGCTGCGGCGATCCACGAGAGATCACGATCGTCGGAGACGTGGCGGCGGCCAGCGAGAACTGGCGATTCGTGGGACCATTCCGCAAGATGACGTTCGCCTCGCGCATGCAGCACAAGATCTATTGGGGCAGGCTTCGCCGGCCCCTCGAGTGGTCGCTGAAAACGGTGCTTGCGCCGTGGGCGTACGTCGCCAGCGTGGTCTATCACGACAGTTTCTGGTATCCGCTCAAAGCGAACGCGTTGATGCGCGATGCGCTGAGCAGTCCATGGGGACGCTTGTTCCGCAACTGGGAACACACGGCAGCTGACGAGCGCGGCTATCCGGTTGTGGCTGAACCAGGGGCCGAC
>Ga0184623_10000567_pt1 | contig 15748 bp, 15 predicted proteins | sample PLM1_100_b1_FD_133138 | JGI IMG/M metagenome (GOLD analysis project Ga0184623, IMG submission 133138) | Groundwater sediment microbial communities from an aquifer in East River, Colorado, USA - PLM1_100_b1 | ecosystem: Environmental > Terrestrial > Soil > Riparian zone | place: USA: East River...
AACATCGACGGCGAGTACCGGGGCGCGTTCATCAAGGCCGACGCGCCGAAGCTCAACTACGGCACCGCCCTGATGCCGGTCGCCGACAGCAAGAGCGACCTCTACGGATCCGGCTATGTCACCGGCAACATCATGGGCATCGGCCGTGGCTCGAAGAGCCCCGAGGCGGCGTGGCAGCTCATCAAGTACCTGAGCACCGACACCGACGCGATCGTCAAGCTCGCCGACGGCTTGCGCAACATCCCGACCACCAAGGCCGCGCTGGAGAAGTCGTCGCTCAAGGACGACGAACTGTTCAAGCCGTTCATCGAGATCTTCAACAACCCGAAGAGCTCGTCGATCCCGGCGACGCCGAACGGTGCCGCCCCGCAGAACACCTTCGCGACGTTCATCGACAGCTGGCAAACCGGCAAGGTCCCGAACCTCGAAACGGGGCTCAAGGGGGTCGACACCCAGATCGAGAAGGATCTGAAGTTGGCCGGCGCGTAATGACCATCACCGCCACGCGCGGTACCCGGGTTGATGTCCCGGCGGCGCTTCGGAAGAAGCGCCGCCGGCACCGCCTGGTGGTGCTCGCGTTCCTCGCTCCGTGGATCGCCGGGTTCCTGATGTTCTTCGGGTATCCCTTCGTCGCCACCGTGTACTACTCGTTCACGCGCTATGACCTGTTCACGCCGCCGGAATTCGTCGGGCTGCTGAACTACGAGTTCATGGTCAAGGACGACCCGACCGTGCGGATCGCCGTCCGCAACACGCTGTGGCTGGTCGCGCTCATGGTCCCGGCGAAGATCCTGTTCGCCCTCGGCCTGGCGCAGATCCTGACCCGGCTCAAGAGTGGCGTGGGCTTCTGGCGGAGCGTGTTCTACCTTCCGGCGCTGGCACCGCCGGTGGCGGCCACGATCGCGTTCGTCTTCCTGTTCAACCCGGAGTACGGCGTCGCGAACGCGGTGCTGGGCGTCTTTGGCGTCGACGGGCCGGGCTGGTTCACGGATCCGGACTGGTCCAAGCCGTCGCTGACGTTGCTCGCGCTCTGGGGTGCCGGTGACGTCATGATCATCCTGCTCGCCGCGCTGCTCGACGTGCCGCGCGATCTTTACGACGCGGCCGACGTGGACGGCGCCGGGCCGACGCAGAAGTTCCGGTTCGTCACCCTGCCGACGATCTCGCCGGTGCTCGGCTTCGCGGCGATCACCGGGGTGATCCAGACCCTGCAGTACTTCACGCAGGCGGCGGTCGCCTCCGGCGTGGCGTCCAACCGCGCGTCGACCGGCAAAGGCGGCTCCGACGTGCTCGGCTTCCCCGAACAGTCGACGTTGACCTACCCGCTTTGGCTCTACGTCCGTGGCTTTGGCCAGAACTATCTCGGCTACGCGTCCGCGCTGGCCATGGCGCTGCTGGTGGTGGCGTTCGCGCTGACGGTTCTCATGCTGTGGCGCGCGCCGGCACTGATGGGCGGAGAGGGAGAGAACTCATGACCGCCACGGCCGTGAAGGCGCCGACCAGTGCGCGGGTTCGGTCCAGCCGCAACGCCCGCCGGGAGAGTTTTCTGTTCTGGGTGGCGCGGTACAGCCTGCTGATCGCGCTCGGTGTGATGTTCCTCGGCCCGCTCCTTTTCGTCTTCCTCACCTCGGTGATGAGCGGGCAGCAGGCACTGACCACGGACTACTGGCCAAACTCCTGGAACTGGGACAACTACGCCAAGGTCTTCACCGAGGCGCCGATGGTGCGCCACCTCGGCAACACGATGCTCTACGCGGGCCTGGCGACGGTGTTCATGCTGATCTCCAGCATCGGGCCGGCGTACGCGTTCTCGCGGCTGCGCTGGCGCGGGCGGAACAAGGTGTTCGTGCTCGTACTGGTCACGATGATGCTGCCGCCGCAGGTCACGGTCGTGCCGATGTACATCCTGTGGACCGACTGGGGGCTGACCGGCTCGCTGTGGCCGCTCATCATCCCGAACCTGTTCGGTGACGCGTTCTCGATCTTCCTCCTGCGCCAGTTCCTGCTCACCATCCCGAAGGAGTACACCGACGCGGCCAAGGTGGATGGCTGCAACGAGTTCCAGGTGCTGTGGAAGGTGATCCTGCCGATGGCCCGCCCGGCCATCGCCGCGACCGCCATGTTCATGTTCTTCTACGCCTGGAACGATTACTTCGGGCCGTTGCTGTACACCAGCGAGGAGCGGGACAACTGGCCGCTCTCCCTCGCGCTGGCCTCGTTCCGGGGGCAGTACCAGGTGGACTGGAACATCACGATGGCAGCGACCCTGCTCGTGATGATGCCGGTCATGGTGGTGTTCTTCTTCGCCCAAAAGGCCTTCGTCGAAGGCGTAACACTCACAGGGGTCAAGGGATGAAACTCGCCGTCGTTGGCGGAGGATCCACGTACACGCCGGAGCTGGTGGACGGGTTCGCGCGGCTGCGCGACCTCCTCCCGATCACCGAACTGGTGCTGACGGACCCGGCCGCCGACCGGCTCGCGCTCGTCGGCGGGTTGGCGCAGCGGATGTTCGCGCGCACCGACCACCCCGGCACCGTGCGGTACACCGATTCGCTGGTCGACGCCGTCTCCGATACGGACGTGGTGCTGCTGCAGCTCCGGGTCGGTGGACAGGCGGCGCGGCTGGTGGACGAGACGGTCCCGCTGCAGTGTGGTTGCGTCGGCCAGGAAACCACTGGCTGGGGCGGCCTGGCGAAGGCGCTGCGGACGGTCCCGGTGGTGCTCGACATCGCGGAGACGATCGCCAAGCACGCCAAGCCGAACGCGTGGATCGTCGACTTCACGAACCCGGTCGGGATCGTCACCCGAGCGCTGCTCGACGCCGGGCACCGTGCCGTGGGCCTCTGCAACGTGGCGATCGGCTTCCAGCGGCACATCGCCGCCGCCCGGGGTGTCGAGCCGGAACGGGTCGGCCTGGACCACGTCGGCCTCAACCACCTCACGTGGTTGCGCGGGGCCACTGTGGACGGTGTGGACGTCTGGTCCGAGCTGCTCGCCAGCGGCGGCGACGAGCTGGCGGACAAGGTCGGGCTGCCGAAGTCGCTGATCCACGGGCTCGGCGTCGTGCCGTCGTACTACCTGCGCTACTACTACGCCCACGACATCGTGGTGGAAGAGCAGCGCAACGAGCCGTCCCGGGCGGAGAAGGTCGCCGAGATCGAGCGCACCCTGCTCGATCTCTACGCCGACACCACATTGGACACCAAGCCGGCGCTGCTGGAGGAGCGCGGTGGCGCGTTCTACTCCGAGGCCGCCGTGCAGCTGGTCGCCTCGCTCACCGCCGACCGCGGTGACGTGCAGGTTGTGAACCTCCGCAACAAGGGGACGTTCAACTTCCTGCCCGACGAGGCGGTGATCGAGGTGCCGGCCACGGTGGGCGCGGCCGGGCCTGCGGCAGTGGACCTCGCGCCGCTCGACCCGCTCTACGCTGGTCTGGTGGCGCATGTCACCGCTTACGAGGAGCTCGCTCTCGACGCCGCGATCCACGGCGGCCGGGACCGGGTCTTCCGGGCGCTGCTCGCGCACCCGCTCATCGGTCAGGTCGAGCCGGCCGAGCGCCTCACCGACCTGCTCCTCGACGCCAACCGCACGCACCTGCGGTGGCTGTCGTGACCAGCGCCTCCCGGGTGCTGGCGGTCGACGGCGGTAACAGCAAGACGGACGTTGCTCTCGTGTTGCTGGACGGCACGGTGCTCGCCGCCGCGCGCGGCCCGGGCTCGTGCCATCAGAACATCGGGATCGACCGCACCCGGAGCCTCCTTACGGAGCTGGTCGCGAAGGCGGCCGCCACCGCCGGGCTCGACCCGTCGGGTCCGGTGGCCGACCACGCAAGCCTCTACCTGGCCGGCGCCGACCTGCCGGTTGAGGTGGCACTACTCACCGAGGCGCTCGGCGATACCGGTTGGGCGCCGTCGATGCGGATCGACAACGATACGTTCGCCCTGCTCAGGGCCGGTACCGATGCGACCAACGCGGCTGCCGTCGTCTGCGGCGCCGGGATCAACTGCGTCGGGGTCGCCGCAGACGGCCGTACCGCCCGGTTTCCGGCTCTCGGCCGGCACACCGGCGACTGGGGCGGCGGCGTCGGGCTCGGCGAGGAGGCGCTCTGGTGGGCGGTCCGGGACGAGGACGGGCGCGGTGAGCCGACCGCGCTGCGCGACGCCGTCGCCGCCCACTTCGGGCTCGCGTCGCCGCTGGCCGTCGCCGAGGCCATGCACCTGGGCCACCTCTCACCCGGCCGGATCCTGGAGCTGACACCCGTCCTCATGGACGTCGCGCGCGCCGGTGACCCGGTGGCGCTGCGGGTCGTGGAGCGGCTCGCCGAGGAAGTCACCCTGCTCGCGGTGGTCGCGCTGCGCCGCCTCGACCTGTTCGACATGGATGCCGACGTGGTGCTCGGCGGTGGCGTACTCACCGGCTCCGGACCGGTCGTGTTGGACCGGATCGCCGACCGCCTCCGGATCGCGGCGCCGCGCGCCCAGATCAGGCTGGTCACCGAGCCGCCCGTGGTGGGTGCCGCACTGCTCGGGCTCGATCTGCTCGGCGCCGGCGCGGCGGTCGAATCGACGCTGCGGTCCGCGCTGACGGCGGCGGTGGAGGCGGTTCGCGCCGCCTGAGGCTGGTGCCCGCTGCCCTGATCGCGCTAAAGATGTTGTGTCGGCAAGCGGCATGCGGGGTTCCGGACCGCTCGCGCCCTATCCTGGCCACGTAGCCAGGGAGGTGGCGCTTCATGTCTGAGATCGAGGTGTCCCGGACGGTCAGGGCGCCGGTCGAGCGGGTCTGGGAGGTGTTCACCGACCTGCCCCGAGCGGCGGAACGGCTCTCCGGCGTCGAGAAGATCGACGTGCTGACGCCCGGCGGCTTCAAGGTGGGCGCGACCTGGCGAGAGACCCGCACCCTGCACGGCAAGACCTCGGTCGAGCAGATGACGGTCACGATGTCCGAGCCGCCCAGCCGGTATCTCATCGAGGCGCAGAGCCGGGGCACGCATTACAAATCGGAGTTCACGTTCACGCCCGAGGGCGAGGACACGCTCGTGCGGATGACTTTCGGCACCGAGTCGTATGGCGCCGTCGGCAAGGTGGTCGGCGCCGTACTCGGTGGCCTGATGAGCCGTGCCGTCACCAAGACGATGCAGCAAGACCTCGACGACCTGGCCGACGCCGCCGAGAAGCCCGAATAGTGGGGAGGGCGACGCGCCCGGCGAACTCAAGCATCCCGCTCGCCGGCTCGACGCAACATGGTTCGTGACCATCGGGCGTCCGTGCACGGCCATCGCTTCAGGCGCCAGCCGCAGGCAGCCTCGGGTACGCCGATCCTGGTATGAAGCTCCGATAGACGGCGTGCGGTCATGATTCGCTCGGCCGTCGGGATGCTGCCGCCGCGTTCGGGCGCCTGTGGCTCGTGTGCGTCGGTCACTCGGCTGGTCTCCTTGAGAGCGGGTGAGCATGCGGCGCGACGCGAGTGGCCGGGCCACCGGGGAACGTCCGACCACTCGCGCCGTGCGATCAGGAGACCGCATAGCGTTAGGACGCTGAAACGTCCCATGGGACGTTTCTCGGACGTCTTGAAGGCCCAAGTGCGTCCTTCAGGTGACTACGATGGGTAGGTATGAACGACAGGCTCAGAACCGCGCTCTTGCGAGCCAACCTGGATGCAGCCGCTCTCGGCGCGCGCGTAGGCGTTGATGCCAAGACAGTCACCCGATGGCTCGACGGGCGGGTGCCGCATCGACGCAACCGCCTCATGGTGGCCGAAGCGCTGGCCGAGGATGAGGCCACGCTCTGGCCGGAAGCGCGGATAGATCAGGCGCCTGGAGCCAGTGCCATCGGCGAGGTAGTCGGCGCATGGGGACATCGGTCGGATGTGCCGACGAACCTGTGGACCGCGCTGGTAGAGAGCGCTACGAGCCGCATCGATGTGCTCGGCTACGCCGCTCCATTCCTGTTCGAGCTCGATACGCGAACACCGCAGTTGATGGCGCGCAAGTGTGCTGCCGGCGCTCGGGTCAGGATCGCGCTGGCCGATCCGGACTGCGCCCATGTCCGGGAACGGGATGACCTGGAGCAGTTGGGCGGCACTCTCCCCGGACGGATACGCAATGCTTTGACGATGCTTGGCGATATCGCTGAGGTGGAAGGCGTCGCTGTCGGACTCCACACGATTCACCTGTACAACTCGTGGTTCCGCTTCGACGATCAGGCGATCGCCACGCCGCATCTCTACCGGTATCGCGGCTATCAACAACCGGCGCTGCATCTGCGGCGACTCAGCCCGTTCGGGATCTTTGAGAGCTTTGCCGAGCAGTTCGAGCAGGTCTGGGGTACCGTCCGGCCGTTGGGGGTGACGGCGCCATGAGCCGACGCAGGGACTACTACGACGATCCGGATGCGCCAGCGGCCAACTCTCTGGTGCCCGGCGGATCCGCGCTCGTCACCAACAACGAGCGTCAGATTCTGCTGCAACGCCGGTCCGACTCAGGGAATTGGTCGCTGCCTGGCGGCGTGATGGATATCGGCGAGACCCTGGGCGACGCCGTGGTTCGTGAGGTTCGAGAAGAGACCGGCCTCGATGTCGAATTGACTGGTGTCCTCGGTATTTACAGCGATCCCAGGCACGTCATCGCCTACGCCGACGGCGAGGTACGGCAAGAGTTCAACGTCACCTTCACGGCCCGGCCGCTCGGCGGAGAGATTGCCGTCAGCGAGGAGTCCACCGCCGTCCGTTTCGTGGACCCGGCGGAAATCAATGCACTGGTCATGCACGACACCGTACGGCTGCGTATCCAGCATTTCCTGGAGGGCCGGGAGCGGCCGTACATCGGCTGAGCGGGTTAGCGGACGCCACGGATGGGTTGCACCAGGACGGCGCCGAGCAGCGTGATCACAGTCGCCACGGCGAACATCGTGGGGTACCCGCCGGCATGCTTCACCAGGAGACCGCAGAGCGCCGGCGCCAGCGTCTGCGGCAGCGTGTTGGCGATGTTGATCACGCCGAGGTCCTTGCCCCGGTTCTCCGCGTCAGGCAGCACTTCGGTGATGAGGGCGACGTCGACGGCGAGGTAAACCCCGAAACCGGCGCCGAGTATGGCGACGGCGATCAGGGACGCGGTCCACGTGGGCCAGATTCCGAAGATCAGCAGCCCGACGGCGATGATCGCGGTGGACGCCATCACGAACACCTTGCGCCGCTGGAGCCGGTCGGAGACGACGCCGCCGGCCACGATCGTGAGCAGCAGCGTCCCGCCAGCGACGACGTTCAGCCAGAGCACACCTTCCGCGGCCTCCTTGCCGGGGAACAGCCGCTCATAGCCGACCTCGTCGCGCAGGAAGTACAGCATGTACGTGGTGCCGACGGCGTACCCGAGCATGACCAGGAACCGCGTCAGCCACGCCCAACCGAAGTCGGGATGGCGCACCGGATTGACCCACAGGATGCCGGCGAGGCGGCGGAGCGACAGCGGCGGTGTGGAGCCCGGCGGGAGCGGCGGGTCGGCGACCCCCAGCACCAGCAGCCCGACGACGGCCACGAGCACGACGGCGAGCGCCGCGTACTTGGCCACGAACCCGCCGTTGATCGAGATGACGATCGCCAGCCCGAGGATCGTCGCGAGCACCTGCGCCAGGCCGGCGAGCGCCGAGATGAAGCCGCGTTGCGTCACCGGCACGCGGTCCGGCACCATCGCCATCAGCACAGCGAGCAGGATGTTCAGCGTCAGCTGGCAGAGCGACCAGCCGAGCGTGACCGCCGCGACGCTCTGCCCGGTCGAGAGCACGAGCAGCGAGGCGGCGCCGCCCACGGCGCCCACCAGCGCCCACGGCCGGCGCCGTCCGAAGCGGGACGTCGTGGAGTCCGAGAGCGCGCCGAACAGCGGGTTGGCGATCAGTGAGACAACGGCTCCCACCGCGAGCACCACCGCGAGGCTGGTCTCCTTGCTGCCCGGGTCGATCTTGGCGATCTGCTCGGCGATCAGCACCTGGCCGGGGACGTTGAAACCCATCCACAGTGCGATCGACGCGCCCGTGTAGAGCCCGGTGTAGCGGCGGCCCACCCGTTCGACTGGCTCGACGAGCGCGGTAACAGGGGGCGCCTCCGTGGTCATCTGCCAGTCCGGGCGATGACGTCGCGGTACCAGTCGTAGGACGCCTTCGGGGTCCGGCGCAGCGAGTCGAAGTCCACCCGGACCAGCCCGAACCGCTGGCTGTACCCCTCGGCCCACTCGAAGTTGTCCAGCAGCGACCAGCAGAAGTAGCCGCGGATGTCGACGCCGGCCTCGATCGCGGCGTGCACCGCGCGCAGGTGGCTGTCGAGGTAGGCGATGCGGCGGTCGTCGGTGACGCGATCATCCGCGTCGGGCTCGTCGGTGAACGCGGCGCCGTTCTCGGTGATGTAGACCGGCGGCAACGCGTCGCCGTACTTCGCCCGCAGCGCCAGCAGCAACTCGGTGAAGGCGCTCGGCACGATCGGCCAGTTGAAGCCGGTGTACTCGACGTCCTTGATCGGGACGAGGTCGAAGCCCATCGGGTTCTCGGCGCTGGCCGCGCGCACCTGGTTCGGCGCGTAGTAGTTCACGCCGAGGAAGTCGATCGGCGCGGAGATGATGTCGAGGTCGCCGTCGCGGATCACCGAGAGGTCGCCTCCGGGATACAGCGACTCGAGGTGGTCCGGGTACCGGCCGAGCAGTACCGGATCGGAGTAGGTGCCGTTCTGGATCGCGTCCAGGCGGGCGGCGGCCGTGCGGTCGTCGGCGCCGTCGGACGCCGGCCATGTCGGCGCCATGTTCTGCGTGATCCCGATCTCGGCGGCGCCGGCGTCGCGAAGTGCCCGTACTGCCAGGCCGTGGCCGAGGAGCTGGTGGTGCGCGACGGGGAAGGCGCCGCCGAGTAGCGCCTTGCCAGGCGCGTGTACCCCGAGGGCGTAGCCGTAGACGGTGTGGACGAACGGTTCGTTGAGCGTGATCCAGCGCGCGACGCGGTCGCCGAGGGCGGCGTGTACGTGGCCGGCGTACTCGGCGAACCTCTCCGTGGTGTCACGGTTGAGCCAGCCGCCTGCGTCTTCCAGCGCCTGGGGCAGATCCCAGTGGAAGAGGGTGGCGTGCGGGGCGATGCCGCGTTCGAGGAGCGCGTCGGTGAGCCGGTCGTAGAAGGCGATGCCGTCCGCGTTGGGCGCGTCGGTGCCGTCGGGCTGGATCCGGGTCCAGGCGATCGAGAACCGGTACGCGTCGAGGCCCAGATCGGCCATGAGCGCGATGTCCTCGGGGTACCGGTGGTAGTGGTCGCAGGCCACGTCGCCGGTCTCGCCGTCCTTGGTACGGCCGGGTGTGTGGGCGAAGGTATCCCAGACGGACCGCCCGCGGCCGCCCTCGTCGGCGGCCCCTTCTATCTGGTACGACGCGGTCGCGGCGCCCCACACGAAGCCGGCGGGGAAGGTCGGGAAAGCGGTCTGATCAGCCATCGGGCGGCACCTCCGAGGTGTGACCCTACTCACGAGTCACTTTTCACGTAAGAGGTTGGCTGGGCGGGCTTGCGCGCCCGTGTGATGCGGCGCGGCGGGTGAACGCGCGCGCCGCATCACACGCCGTGGGCGCGGCGCCTCTGGGCGACATGCCGCCCAGAGGTGAAGCGGTCAGCGCGCCAGGATCTCGGCGGCGGCCGCGAGGAAGACGTCGTTCTCCGCCGGCGTGCCGATCGTGACGCGGACGCCGTCGCCCTGGAACGGCCGGACGATCACGCCGCGCTTCTCGCACCCCGCGCCGAACGCCGCCGACTGGTCGCCCAGGGGCAGCCAGACGAAGTTGGCCTGGGTCTCCGGCACCTCCGGGAGCCACTGCCGGACCGTCTCGGCGACCCGGGTGCGCTCACCGATGATCACGTTGACGCGGCGCTGCATCTCGGTGCGCTGCTGCAGGGCAGCGAGCGCCCCAGCCTGCGCGACCGTCGAGACCGAGAACGGGGTGATCACCTTGCGGACGGCGTCGGCCACCGGCTCGGGCGCCGACAGCCAGCCGATCCGGGCGCCCGCCAGCCCCCACGCCTTCGACAGCGTCCGCAGCACGACGACGTTCGGCCGATCGCCGGCGATCTCCAGGCCGTCCGGCACATCCGGGTCGGTGACGAACTCCCGGTACGCCTCGTCGATGACGACCAGGACGCTCGCCGGGACCGTGTCGAGGAACCGCTCCAGCTCCGCGCGGCGGACGGCGGTGCCGGTGGGGTTGTTCGGGCTGCAGACCATGACCAGGCGCGTCCGGTCGGTGATCGCGGCAGCCATCGCGTCGAGATCGTGGCCGTGGCCTGCGGTGTTCGGTACCTGGATGCTGGTGGCCCCGGTGCCGGCGGTGATGATCGGGTACGCCTCGAACGAGCGCCACGAGTAGAGGATCTCGTCGCCCGGCACGGCCGTTGCCTTCGCTAGGTGCTCGCACAGCGCCACCGAGCCGCAGCCCGTGGCGATGCGCGCGGGGTCGACGCCGTACTGCTTGGCCAGCTCCTCGCGGAGCGCGACGACGCCCATGTCCGGGTACCGGTGGAGCTGGAGCGCGGCCGCCGTCACCGCCTCCGTCACGCCGGGCAGCGGACCGAACGGCACCTCGTTGCTGGCCAGCTTGATCGCCTCGGGCAAGCCGAGTTCGCGGGCCAGGTCGGCCGGGTTGCGGCCCGGCTTGTACGACGGCAGTGCGGCCAGGTCGGCCCGGGTGAGGCTCATCGCGTCTCCAGTCTCGTCAGTCGTGTCCGGCGTTGATGTCGTCCTTGCGTTCGGTGCCGGGCACGAGGGGTTTCGCCGGTGCGAGCACGACCACGGTCTGTACCGCCTTGTCGTGCAGGCACTGTTGGGCCGGACGGTCCCAGGTGCACCAGAGGTAGTCGATGATCGCGAGCGGCCACCCACACGCGCCGATGATGGCCGGCAGCGCGACGATGAACCAGCGCCGGATCGACTGCCAGAACGTGATCGCATGCGCGTCGAGCCGGGCGACCTTGATCCCCAGCAGCCGCTTGCCGAGGGTCTGCCCGTTGTTAGCGGTGCCCGGCACCTCGTAGGCGAACCAGAGGCCGATCGAGATCAGCGTCATGATCAGTTCGATGCGCCGAGCCTTGTCGGAGATGACCAGGTCCGGGGCGGCCTGCCCGTTCAGGAGCGCCTCGGCGATGGCGTTCGCCATCGGCTGGACCTCTTGGTAGAACTGCACGAAGAAGTAGCCGTTGACCAGCACATTCAGCAGGATCAGCGCGGCGATGTCGATGAGCCGGGCGGCCAGCCGGGACCCGAGCGGCGCGAGCTGGATGCCGGGCGGCAGCTGCACCGGACGCGGCGGTGGTGGGGTGTAATCAGGCGACGGCGCCTCGGGCTTGTGCGTCGGGAAACCCGCCGGCAGCCGGGGGTACTGCGGCAGCGTCGACGGCGGAATCGCCGCGCCCTGCGGCGTGGGCTGGCCCGGCGCCGGCGCCGGCGCCGGTGGTGGTGGTGGTGGTCCGTCCGGCGGGGCCGGGGCGGGTGCGGGCGGCAGGGCTGGCGCGGTTGGTGGCGGGCCGACGGGAGTGGGCGAGTCGGCAGGGATCGCTGCGCCCAGCCACTGCTCGCCGTCCCAGTAGCGCTGGGTGTCCGGTGCCGCCGGATCCGGGTACCACCCGGGGCTGACGCCGGTCATGCGGCTGCCTCCAGGTCGGTGGCGGTAAGCTTGACCACGGCCGTCTTGCCGTACTTGTCGTGGAGGCACTGCCGGTTCGGCTTGTCCCACAGCAGCCAGAGCGAGTCGATCCAGTTGTAGATGCCGACGAAGCTGCCGACGAGCGGGATCAGCGTCAACAGCACCATCCCGTCCTGGGCCATCCACCGCCGCCGCGCGTGCCGCAGCTCGATCGGCCCACCATCCTCAACGCGGACGACCCGGATCTTCATCACCCGCTTGCCGATCGTCTGGCCGCGACGGTGCATGTAGACCACGTCGTACAGGTACGTGATCAGCGCGCTCAGCAGCGTGACGCCGACGATCAGGGCGAAGAGCAGGCCCATGAAGAGGAGCACGTCGCCGCCGTCCACCGGCGGTGGTTCGTTCGGATCGGTCGAGGCGGGCTGGTTCAGCTCGAACCGGTCGATGAACCAGAGCCCGAGCCAGACCGCCAGCGGGATCTCGATCAGCAGGATCGGGAGGTTGATGATCACGGCGTCGATGATCCGGGCGATGAGCCGGTCGGTGGCCACCGCAAGCTCGCGCCCGCCCGGGCGGGTGTACTCGACCACCGGCGCGAACGCCACGCCGCCGGCCGGGTACCCCGGAGCGCCGTAACCCTGCATCGGCCCGTATCCGGGCGCGAAACCGTACGCCGGTGGGGGTCCGTAGCCAGGCGCCGGCGCGGCGCCTGGCGGCGGCCCGTAGCTCGGCGACGGCGCGTACACCGGTGCCGGGCCGTGCCCGTCCGGTGGGCCGGACCGTGGCGATGGGCCGGGCTCGATCGGGCCGGGGTAGGGCTGGCCCGGCTGCGGGTCAGGCGATGTCATGCCGATCATCCTGCCGCACGGGGTACAGGGCTCGTGCCTGCACGCACAGCCTCGTCTTGATGAAGGTGCCCCGCATCCGCCTCTGGCGTCATGGAGGGCACCTTCATCAACAAGCAGCTGGCGGTCAGAGGTTGCCGCGACGGGCCTGCTCGCGCTCGATCGCCTCGAACAGCGCCTTGAAGTTGCCCTTGCCGAAGCCGAGCGAGCCATGCCGCTCGATCAGCTCGAAGAACACTGTCGGGCGGTCCTGCACGGGCTTGGTGAAGATCTGCAGCAGGTAGCCGTCCTCGTCGCGGTCGGCGAGGATCTTCAGCTCGCGCAGGGTCTCCAGCGGGACGCGGGTCTCGCCGACCCAGTTGCCCAGCTCCTCGTAGTAGGAGTCCGGGGTGTCGAGGAAGTCGACGCCGGCATCGCGCATGGCCCGTACGGTCGCCACGATGTCGTTGGTGGCCAGCGCGATGTGCTGCACGCCGGGGCCGCCGTAGAACTCCAGGTACTCGTCGATCTGCGACTTCTTCTTGCCGAGCGCCGGCTCGTTGAGCGGGAACTTCACCTTGCGGGTGCCGTTGGCGACCACCTTGGACATGAGCGCGGAGTACTCGGTGGCGATGTCGTCGCCGACGAACTCCTTCATGTTCGTGAAGCCCATGACCTTGTTGTAGAAGGTCACCCACTCGTTCATCTTGCCGAGTTCGACGTTGCCGACGCAGTGGTCGATGGCCTGGAACAGCCGCTTCGGCGCACCTTCGGGGCGCGCCACGATCGGCGGCCGGGCGATGAAGCCGGGCAGGAACGGACCGCTGTAGTGCGACCGGTCGACGAGCGTGTGCCTGGTCTCGCCGTACGTCGCGATCGCCGCGACGACGACCTCGCCGTCCTCGTCGGAGAGCGTGCGCGGTTCCTCCAGCCCGGTGGCGCCGTGGGCGAGCGCGTACGCGTAGGCCTTCGGGACGTCGGGGATCTCCAGCGCGAGGTCGACGACCCCGTCGCCATGGGCCGCGACGTGACGGCCGAGGTCGGTGCCCGCGTGCACCTCGCCGGAGAAGACAAACCGAGCCCCGCCGGACTCCAGTACGTACTCGGCGTGGTCACGGTGGCCAGTCTCGGGACCGCGGTACGCAACGCAGGTCATGCCGAACGCGGTGGAGTAGTAGTGCGCGGCCTGCTTGGCGTTGCCGACGGCGAAGCGCACGTGGTCCATGCCCTTGACCGGGAACGGGTCGTGGCTGATGTCGTGCTCGACCGCGCCGATGAGGGTCTCGATGTTTTCGCTGGTCGTCGCCATCGCGCCACTCCCTTGTGTGCCGGCTGTCCCGGTCAGCATCTGCGGCAGCGGTCGAGTGGGCAACTGTGCCAGTTCTGGGTGGTCAGTCTGTACAGTCTGAGCAATCAGCGTCGCCTACTACTAGGCAGGTTGTACATGATCGACGAATTGGATGCGCGGCTGCTCGCGCTGCTTGACGCCGAGCCCCGGATCGGGATGCTGGAGTGCTCGCGCCGGCTCGGGGTCGCTCGTGGCACTGTGCAGGCGCGGCTCGACCGGCTGGTATCGCGCGGAGTTATCCGCAGCTTCGGTCCGCAGCTCGACCCGGCGGCGCTCGGGTTCGGCGTCACGGCATTCGTCACGCTGGAACTGCGGCAGGGGCGCGGTCACGCCGCCGTGGCCGCGGATCTCGCCGGCATCGCCGAGGTGCTCGAGGCGTACACGATCACCGGGTCCGGCGACATGTTCTGCCGGCTGGTCGCGCGATCGAACGCTGACATGCAACGGGTAATCGACCTCGTGCTGGAGGTGCCGGGCATCGTCCGGACGTCGACGGTGATCGCGCTCGCCACGCAGGTGCGGTACCGGGTGCTGCCGCTTGTTGAGGCGGCGGCCGGCTGATCAGGCGCCCTTGGTACGGATCGCCGCACTGCCGAAGACTACGAACGACTCGGGGCGGATGGTGACGATCACCCGCACGTCAGCATCCTTGATGTGCAGCGGCCTGCTGTAGCGCTGCTGCAGCGCCCGGTAGAACGAGGCCTGCGCGTCGTCGTCCTCGATGTTCTCGACGACGCCGCGGATCTCGACGTAGCGGTACTGGTCGTCGGGGTCCGCGATGGACATCGCCACCCGCGGCTCGTGCTGGAAGTTGCGGAACTTCTGCCGGGTCTTGGTGTGGGTCATGCGCAGCCGCTCGCCGTCCCAGGCGAACCACATGACGTTGCTCTGCGGTGCGCCGTCGGGGCGGACGGTCGCCAGGTGCGCGAAGAGCGGGCGCTCCAACAGGTCGGCGTGGGTGTCAGGAAGCGTCGTGGAAGCCATGCGTCAACCCTATGTCGCCGCTACGACGTCGGCCCTTCCTACAACGACAGGGCGGCGAGGGCGGCGTTGACGATGCTGCCGGGCAGGAGGTCGTGGAGTTCGTACAGCTCGTGGACGGTGCCGGACTGGCCGAACTGGTCCACGCCGAGCGGGACGCACGGTGCCCCGAGCGCCGATCCCAGCCACGCCATCGCGTGCGACGACGCGTCGTGCACGGTGACGATCGGCGCCCGATCGCCGAAGACCTGCCGCAACGCACCGGCAGTGGACGGCGCGGTCGCGGTGCGGACGCCTTGGCGCAGCGTCCGTTGCCACGCGCTGTAGAGCCGGTCGAGCGACGTGACGTCGACGACGTGCGCCGCGACGCCTTCCTCGGCCAACTCCTCGGCGGCGGCCAGCACCTCAGGCAGTACAGCCCCGGACCCGACCAGGTACACCGTCGGGCCATCCACGGCTGAGGCGTCCACCAGCCGGTACGCACCGGCCAGCACCTGGCGCCGCAGCATCGTCTCGCCGATGCGAGCTTTCGCCGCCTCGAACGGCGCCTGGTCGAGCGGCCGCGTAGTGAGGCGGAAGTAGTACGAGCCGTTCTCACCAGGCTGAGCAGTGGTCGGTGCAGAGGGGCCCGACGCGATCCGGCCGAGCGCGTCGCAGAGCAGCCAGTCCAGCGCGCCGGCGTACGCGGGCTCGATGAACGTCAGCCCTGGCAGTTCCAGCCCTATCGACGCCGTGATCGTGGACTGGTGCGCGCCACCCTCCGGTGCCAGCGTCACCCCGGACGGCGTGCCGGCGACGACGAACCGCGATGCCGAGTACGTGCCGTAGATCAGCGCGTCCAGGCCACGGCATACGAACGGGTCGTACACGGTGCCGACCGGCAGCAGCGGTTGGCCCGACAGGTCCCAGGCGAGCCCGAGCTGGCCGAGCAGCAGGAACAGGTTC
>Ga0184623_10000568_pt1 | contig 15731 bp, 16 predicted proteins | sample PLM1_100_b1_FD_133138 | JGI IMG/M metagenome (GOLD analysis project Ga0184623, IMG submission 133138) | Groundwater sediment microbial communities from an aquifer in East River, Colorado, USA - PLM1_100_b1 | ecosystem: Environmental > Terrestrial > Soil > Riparian zone | place: USA: East River...
AGGCCGACCGTCCGGAACATCGTGTCGAGCGGGAACAGCCAGATGCCGCGGCCGAAGCCGACGAAGGACGCGAAGCCGTCGCGCGCAAGCTTCGTGATCACGCGGCAGCCACGGCGTCAGGGTCGCCGGCCGGCAAGCGCCTCGGCGTGAAGGCCGGCCGGATCGATCGACGACCGGCCCTCGCGGGCAGCCAGGTCGGCCAGCGTCTGCTCATCGAGGATCGCGAGCGTCGCATCGCGTACATCGAGCATCACGTCCCGCAGCGCGCAGGTGGCCTGGTCCGGGCACGAGCACGCCTCGTAGAAGCGGAGGCTGACACACGGCAGCGGGGCAAGAGCTCCATCCAGCAGCCGGATCACCCGGCCGATCGAGATGGTCGCCGGATCGCTGGCCATCGCGTAACCACCGTGCGCGCCGAGCGTCGTTCCCACGATGCCGCCGCGCTTGAGCCGCGCCATGATCTGCTCAAGGAACTTCGGCGGCAGGTTGTTGCGCCGGGCGAGGGTCCCCAACGGCACCGTCGTCCCGGGCCCGCTGCGGACGAGGTCCGTCAGAGCGCGGAGGCCGTATTCGGAACGGCGCGAGAGTCGCATGGCAAGCATTCTGACAGGAATGCCTAGCGGCGGGAGGGACTTCACGAGGGACTTCACGCGCGTCGAACAGACGTGCTATATGGCATCCCGCATGCTACACTCGCGACCGATGACGGACGACCTCTCCCGGATCCTCGCGCCGGACCTCGTGGACGAGGGCGACCGGATCGTCGAAGGCGCCCTGCGGCCCCGGACGCTCGACGAGTACATCGGCCAGCGAGAGGTCAAGGCGAACCTGTCGGTCCTCCTTTCGGCCGCGAAGGGGAGGGGAGAGGCAGCCGATCACGTCCTCCTGTACGGCCCGCCAGGGCTCGGCAAGACGACCCTCGCGACGATCATCGCCCGCGAGCTCGGCGTCAACGTCCGCTACACGTCCGGGCCGGCCATCGAGCGGGCCGGCGACCTGGCGGCGATCCTCACCGCGCTGGATGAGCGAGACGTTCTGTTCATCGACGAGATCCATCGGCTCAACCGCGCGGTCGAGGAGATCCTGTATCCGGCGATGGAGGACTACGCGCTCGACGTGATGATCGGGAAGGGTCCGTCCGCGCGGAGCCTGCGCCTCAGCCTGAAGCCGTTCACCGTCGTCGGGGCCACGACGCGGGCGGGGAGGATCAGTTCACCGCTCCGCGACCGCTTCGGCGCCACGTATCGGCTCGACTTCTACGAGGAGGACGACCTGACTGCGATCGTCGAGCGCTCCGCACGGATTCTCGACGTCGAGATCGAGCCTGCCGCGTCACGGGCGATCGCGGCCCGCGGCCGGGGCACGCCACGGATCGTCAACCGGCTGCTCAAGCGAACCCGCGACCACGCCCAGGTCCATGGCGACGGCCGCGTCGATGAAGCCACCGCCACCGCCGCCATGCGCCAGATGGAGATCGACGACGAGGGCCTCGATTCGACGGACCGGAAGCTGCTGGCGGCGATCGTCCAGAAGTTCGCCTCGGGGCCCGTCGGCGTCCAGGCACTGGCCGCCGTCCTGTCGGAGGAGGTCGAGACGATCGAGGACGTCTACGAGCCCTTCCTCCTGCGGCTCGGGTTCCTAGATCGAACGCCGCAGGGCCGGATCGCGACGGAATCGGCGCGGGCCCACCTCGCTCGGCTCGGGTTCGAGATCCCGCCGCCGCGACGTGGCGAAACGGATATGCCGGGGTTCTGGGACGCCCCCGCCGAGTGACCGGCGCCGCACGCTACGAGGTCCTCGTCCCGCCGCCCGCCGACGGGTCGACGCGCGCCCGACTCGGCCGGCTCGAGCTGACCCACGGTGTCGTCGAGACGCCTCAGTTCATGCCCGTCGGGACGAACGCGACGGTCAAGGCGCTGGATCCCGCCGACATCGCCGCCACCGGCGCGTCGATCATCCTGGCGAACACCTACCACCTCTACCTGCGGCCCGGTCACGAGAGGATCGCCCGACTCGGCGGCCTGCACCGGTTCATGGGCTGGGACAAGCCGATCCTGACCGACTCGGGCGGTTTCCAGGTCGTCTCGCTCGGCGACCTGCGTGTCGTCGACGACGAGGGGGTCACGTTCCGGAGCCACCTCGACGGGTCGCTCCACCGATTCACGCCCGAGGTTGCGATCGCCGTCCAGGAGGCGCTCGGGTCGGACGTCGCGGTCGCGTTCGACCAGCCGGTGACGCCGTCGTCGCCGCGCTCGCTGGTCGCGGAGGCGACGGAACGGACCCATCGCTGGGCGGAGCGTTCGCTCGCTGCTCACACGCGGGAGGACCAGGCGCTGTTCGGCATCGTCCAGGGCGGCCTCGAGCCGGATCTCCGGGCCGATAGCACGCGATTCGTCGCGAGCCTGCCGTTCGACGGGATCTGCCTGGGCGGACTGGCCGGGGACGAGACGCCGGAGCAGCGCGACGCGACGCTGGACGTTGCCGTGCCGCTGCTCGAGGGCGATCCGCGGCCGCGCTACCTCATGGGGCTCGGGTCGCCTGCAGACCTGCTCGAGGCGGTTCACCGGGGAGTGGACCTGTTTGACTCGGTCCTTCCGGCCCGGGTGGCGCGGAACGGCCAGCTCTGGATCCCGGGCGGCCGGATCAACCTCCGCAACCAGCGGTTCCTCGACGATCCGGAGCCCGTTCAGGCCGATTGCCCCTGCATCCTCTGTCGCGGCTTCTCGCGGGCCTACATCGCCCATCTATTCCGCGCAAAGGAACTGCTCGCGTACCGGCTCGCGACTTGTCACAACCTCACCTTCACCCTAGACTTCATGGACAGGATCCGGACCGCGATCCGGGCCGGTACTTTCCCAGCCGACATGTCGGAACTTCGAGTGCGCGCGGGCCGGATAAGCGGCGATGCAGTCGCTGAGAAGTCCGCGTGAAGGACCGATCGGTAGTCTGCGTTTCACCGCGGAGGAGCATGGATGGGCTCGCGAGATCGTCCCCACCGCGAATCGAAGAAGAAGCCGAAGGACAAGCTCGGCTTGCCGAAGCTGACGTCGCTCTCGGAGCCGCCGCCGCAGCAGGCGGAGCTCATCCGGAAGCCGCGCAAGCCGAAGCCCGTCGAGGAAGAGACCGACGAGGGCTGAACCGCCCGCGAGGCCCGTGGCACGGCCTGTCGGCTGATGGTTGGATCGACAGGAGCGTGACGACACGATGGCGATGACCGGGCAGAGAAGCGTGGACGAGCGGAACGGCGAGAAAACGGCCGAGAAGAACGGCGACCGCATCGCCGAGCGAGCTCAGGCGGAGCGCGGCAAGGCCGTGGATGCCGCCATCCTCTCGATCGAGAAACAGTTCGGCACCGGCTCGATCATGAAGCTGGGCGCGGTCTCGCGCCAGCAGGTCGACTTCATCCCGACGGGCTCGATCGCGCTCGACCTCGCCCTCGGTGTCGGTGGCATCCCGCGCGGCCGGATCACGGAGATCTTCGGCCCGGAGTCGTCGGGCAAGACGACCGTCTGCCAGCACGTCATCGCAGAGGCCCAGGCCCGCGGCGGCGTCGCCGCTTTCATCGACGTCGAGCACGCCCTCGATCCGGGCTACGCACGCGCCTGCGGCGTGAACGTCGACGAGCTGCTTGTCAGCCAACCGGACACCGGCGAGCAGGCACTCGAGATCACCGAGACCCTCATCCGATCGGCCGGCGTGGACGTCGTCGTCGTCGACTCCGTCGCGGCGCTCGTGCCCCGCGCCGAGATCGAAGGCGAGATGGGCGACTCGTTCGTCGGCATCCAGGCGCGGCTCATGAGCCAGGCGCTGCGCAAGCTCACCGGTGCGGTCAGCCGGTCCAACACGTCGCTCATCTTCACGAACCAGCTCCGCGAGAAGATCGGGGTCATGTTCGGCAACCCGGAGACCACGCCGGGCGGTCGGGCGCTGAAGTTCTACGCGAGCGTCCGCCTTGACATCCGGCGGGTCGAGACGATCAAGACAGGGACCGAGTCGGTCGGAAACCGCGTCCGGATCAAGGTCGTGAAGAACAAGGTCGCGCCGCCGTTCCGGGTCGCCGAGTTCGACGTGATGTACGGCGAGGGCGTCTCGAAGGAAGGTGGCCTCCTCGACGTCGGCGTGGCGATGGACGTCGTGTCGAAGACGGGCGCGTGGTTTACGTTCGGCGAGACGCGGCTGGGCCAGGGCCGCGAGGCGTCGAAGGACTTCCTCAAGGGCAATGCAGATATCGCCGCCGAGATCGACCAGCGCATCCGGGGCAAGATCAACGAGGTCGCGCTGCCGGTCGAGGGCATCTCCGAGGCCGAGTAAGGGTCGCCGCTGGATGGATCCGGCAACGATTCTGAAGGTCCTCCACGCCCTGCTTGGCGTGTGGGTCATAGCGGCGCTGGTGGGCAGGTGGACGACGCTCATCCAGGCGGCACGGAGCACACAGATCGGCGCCGTCCACACGCTTCTCAGCCTGAGCGATCGCTTCGAATGGGTCGCGATCCGGATTCCCCCGATCGTGCTGATCCTCGGCGTCGCGACCGCAATCGCGCAGGGTCGCCCCTTTCTTGGACCATTCCAGGGCGAACCCGCCGACTGGCTCTTCGTCTCAATCGTGATCTATCTGTCGGTGATTCCGGTGATCCCACTGGTCTTCCTTCCGCGCGGGCGAGTCTTCGCAGCCGCGCTCGAGGAGGCGAACGCCCGAGGCGCCGTGACACCGGAGCTGACTGCGGCCTTTCGGGATCCCGTCGTGTTCGCCGCCCATGCCTACGAACTTATCGTGATCCTGGTGGTGTTCGTCCTCATGATCACGAAGCCGTTCTGAGCCAGCGATCGTGAGGCCGCCTGCCCGGCCCTCCTACGCAGAACGTCGCGCCGCGAAGGCGCTCGTCGACGATCCCGCGGTCGTCCTTGAGGCGGCTGCCCGATTCCTGGAGGCGCGGGCGCGGTCCGTCGGGGAGGTCCGGCGTCGGCTGACGTCGGCCGGCTACCGCGCCGACCTGATCGAGGGCGCCATCGAGCGTATGACCGAGCTCGGGATGCTCGACGACGAGACGTTCGCGCGGACATGGATCGAATCCCGCGACCGGGCCCGGCCGCGCGGTGAGCGGGCCCTCTCAGAGGAGCTCCGGGTCCGCGGCGTGGACCGAACCGTGATCGTCGCGGCCCTGGAAGAACGGCGGGCGACGGCGTCCGATGCCGGCGAGGACTCTGTCCCGTCTGCGGACGAAGCCGCCGCCGAGCGGCTGCTCGCCCGCCACGCCCGCGCCCTCGAGCGAGTCGCGGATCCGCGAGCCCGCCGCCAGCGCGCCTACACGTTGCTTGCCCGAAACGGCTTCGACCCCACGACCTGTGCCACCGCCTCCGCGGCCTCGATCCGCGACCACGAAGACCCGGGAGACTCGCCCGAGTAGGTGCATCAGGCCAAATATCCACGTGGGGACTCGTAGGCCACATCAGGGTCCTCCTGAAGCGCTTCGGAGCCTGCCCGGACTGAATGCCGTGCGTGATCGTCGGGGTGCAAGATGGATGCGGGCACCCGATCGGGCCTAAAAGTCCCCGGAGGGATATTTGGCCACCTTCCATCGGCCCGCCGGCAACGGAACTCCGCGCAGGTCATCACGGGTCACGGCCTCAGCGGCCAAGGTAGCGCCGGATTCCGAAGACGATCCCGTTGGCGTACTGGGTCCGGCCCTTGCGGGTCGTCATCCGACCCGCGTCGGTCGCGTTCTTCATGTTGCCGAGCTCGATCATCACGATCGGTACGTCGGACCAGTTGAGGGTGCCCAGGTTCGTCCGGGTGACGAGGCCGTTCGTCGCGTAGTAATTGGCGATCGTCAGCCCCACGTCGGTCAATCCGCTCCGCATCGCGGTCGCCAGGATCGCCGACTCGGCCCGGATGTCGTCCGTGTACCCGGCAACGAGTCCCGGCTTCATGACGAAGAAGCCCCTATGAGACGCGCTCGACCCGTCGCCGTGGATGCTCACCGCCAGGTCGGCGCCGACCTTCTCGCCGAACTTGCCGCGGACGTCGACACAGGGTCCGTAGCCCGTGTCTGTCGTCCGGGTCATGTAGACGCTCGCGCCGAAGTACTCGAGGCTGGCCTTGACCCGGAGTGCCACGTCGAAGTTGAAGGCGTGCTCCGGATAGCCGCTGACCGTCGAGGTTCCGACCTGGTTGCACGGCTTGTAGCCATTCCCGATCCAGACCGGCTTCCTGATTTCCGCCGCGTGGGCGGCGTTTCCGCCGTTATGACCTGGATCCAGGGCGATGACGATCCCCGAGAGGGGACCGAAGGCGGCGACGATCGGCTCGGGTCGCCCTGCGGCGACGGTGCCGGGAGCGGTGAGGGAGATGGCAAGCGCCAACGCTAGAGACATGCGAGTCAGGCGCGGGGAGATCTGCATGAAGCCCATTCTGCGCCCGGCCGCAACCGGGCCGCCGAGTTGCCCTCGGCGCCTGCTATCTAGCCAGCGTTTGACCCCTGCCGCCGGGCGGCCGTAGGCTACGCGCAGAGTACCCATGCGCCGCCCGAGCGGCGCCCGCAACGAGAAAACGGCGCGATCGTGACCCAACGGTGCCTCTCCTGGGGAGCCACCGCGTTCCCGTCGTAACAACCAACGCCACGAGCGCGCCGTCCTCACGCACAAGTTCCTCCGGTCGCGCACCGACCGGACGGGAGGACGAAGATGGAACTACCGGTCATCGCTGCGGCGGCCCTGTTGGGCGCCGTCGGCGGAGCCGTGCTCGGCATGCTGGCGCGTACCTACTGGTCTTCGCAATCGATGAAGGCCGCGCATGCCGAAGCGCGTCGGATCGAAGCTGAGGCCCGCACTCGCCAGAAGGAGCTGATCCTCGAGGCGAAGGACGAGAAGCTCCGGATGCAGCGCGAGGCGGAGGACGAGGCCCGCAGCCGCCGCAACGAACTGTCCGCACTCGAGCGACGCCTCCTCCAGCGCGACGAGCAGCTCGATCAGCGCACCGACATGCTCGAGCAGCGCGATCGCAAGCTCCTCGAGCGCGAGCGCGAGATCGACCGCGCCCGGGAGGAAGTCGCTAAGGCCCACCAGGAGCAGGTAGCCGCCCTCGAGCGCGTGAGCAGCGTCTCAGCCCAGGACGCCAAGGCGCTTCTGCTCGAAGCAGTCCGCGAGGAGGCCGAGCACGACGCGGTCAAGCTCGGCCGGGCGATCGAACGGAAGGCCCGCGACGAGGCCGACGAGAAGGCCCGCGACATCATCGTCACCGCGATCCAGCGCGTCGCCGCCGACCACACCGCCGAGCATACGGTGACGGTGGTCCACCTCCCGAACGACGAGATGAAGGGCCGGATCATCGGCCGCGAGGGGCGCAACATCCGAGCCCTCGAGCAGGCCACCGGCGTCGATCTCATCATCGACGATACGCCGGAGTCGGTCGTCCTGTCGGGGTTCGATCCCGTTCGCCGCGAGATCGCCCGTGTCGCGCTGACCAAGCTGATCGGCGACGGCCGCATCCACCCGGGCCGAATCGAGGAGGTCGTCGCGAAGGCAAAGGCCGAAGTCGACCTGATCATCCGCCAGGCCGGCGAGACAGCCGCCTACGATTCCGGCGTGCCCGGGCTGCCGCCCGAGATCATCAAGCTGCTGGGCCGGCTCAAGTATCGGACGAGCTACGGCCAGAACGTACTCAACCACTCGATCGAGACCGGCCGGCTGGCCGCCGTCATCGCAGCCGAGATCGGCGCCGACGTCCAGATCGCCAAGATGGGCGGCCTCCTCCACGACATCGGCAAGGCCGTCGATCACGAGGTCGAGGGCCCGCACGCCGCGATCGGGGCCCAGATCGCCCAGCGCAACAACCTCCCGTTCAAGGTGATCAACGGCATCGCCGCCCATCACCAAGAAGTCGAGTACGCCTGCCTCGAGGCGCCGATCGTCCAGATCGCCGACGCGATCAGCGCATCGCGGCCGGGCGCGCGCGGCGAGACGATGGACACGTACGTCAAGCGGCTCGAGGACCTCCAGGCGATCGCCGAGAGCTTCGCCGGCGTCGAGAAGTCGTTCGCGGTCCAGGCCGGCCGCGAGGTCCGGATCCTCGTTCGACCGGAGGAGATCGACGACCTCACTGCGACGCGCCTCGCGCGCGACATCGTGCGCAAGATCGAGGAGCAGCTGACCTACCCGGGCCAGATCAAGGTCACGGTCATCCGCGAGACACGCGCCGTGGAGTACGCGAAGTAACCGCTAGCTGTCAGCTCGAAAGCAACTGACACACGTCGAGCGTCCGCCCACGAAGGTCGACGATGGTTTCGCCCGACGCGTCGACCCGCAGGACGGTGTGACCGCTGGTCACAAACAGCTCACCGGCGAAGAAAAAGAACCAAGTTCCGCGTGCCTCGAGGGTCAGTCCGGTTGCATCGGCGATAAAGCTGCCGGGGCCGGAGGCCTGGAGTTGCATCGTCTTCCCGGTCGCCACGTTCGTAAGGAGAACGACGAATCGCCCGGCGATGTGAGTGCGGATTACGTTGCCGTCACGGTCGTAGAACGTCGTCGTGTACTCATTGTTTGCGACGACCTGTACATGGACATCAAAGCTGCAATAGCCGGACAGCGTGAAGTCGGTGGGCGACGGAGCGAACGCTCGGTCGGGCTTTCCGGCGGCGGCCGGTGCCAGGGCCAGTACAAGGAGGGCGCAAGCGAACACAGACGCGATCGTGGAACGAATTAACCGATGCATGGCGTGCCTCCATCGAAGCGCTCGATGATCCCCCGGCTTGAGCAGGATGACAGTGCCCGCAACCCCATAGACCGTCGCGTGATCGTCGCGCTCGGGTCGCCGCATCGGTTCGCGATCGAAGGCCGGCTCCACACCCCTGATGGAAACCAGGCCGATCCGGCATGATGGCGGGCATGTCTTCGGAATCCAGGCAGATCAGTGAGCGGATCGACCGGTACGCGGCTGACGTGTACGAATACGCTGTGGACCCTACGAATCTTCCGGCGTGGGCTCCAGGGCTCGGCGGCTCCGTGGAGAACGTCGACGGACATTGGTTCGTGGAGACGCCGTCGGGACGGGTCGGCTTCGCCTTCGTGGAGCGCAACAAGTACGGCGTCCTCGACCACCACGTCACGCTGCCCTCGGGCGAACTCATCTACAACCCGATGCGGGTCATCCCCGATGGCGACGGCTGCGAGGTCGTCTTCACTCTGCGCCGCCAGCGGGACATGAGCGACGAGGACTTCGCTCGCGACGCGGGCCTCGTGCAGGCCGACCTCAGGCGACTGAAGCAATTGCTCGAAGCCGCCGGCTGACAGGTGCGCACTCGGAAGGTCGCCGCTCGGCGCCGGCCGGGCGATAGACTTCCGGCATGTCCATCTCGACCGCCGACGCGCCGCTCCTTCGTCATACCAAACCGGAGCTGGCGCGGACGCTGCCCGACGCGATCCGCGAGGCCCGCGCCGACCTTTCGGGGATCGTCGCCGACATCCTCGCGATCTCGGAGTCCTCACTCGAACGTGAGTGGGCGTGGATCGGTGGAGGCGAGGGGGACGTGCGCTACGGGGTCTACCGGCTCCACGAGCTGTTCGAGCGGGCCGAGGTGGAAGCGTCGCGGCTCCTGCGTGCCGCCGATGCCGACCGGGGCCTCGCGGCCGACCTGATAGCCCCCGCTGACGCCGCACGCTGGGACCTCCACGGCCTCCTCGCGCCGCTGTCAGATCAGGAGATCGACGCCGACCCGGGAGGCGGGGATTGGTCGATACGGCTGACGCTCGGCCACATCGTCAACAGCCAGCGGGCCTACGGCTGGTCGACCGCGTGGTGGCAGGAGCGAGGATTCGCCCTCGACGATCCGGACCTGCCGCCGAGCGTGGGCGAAGCGTTCTTTGCCGACTTGCCTGACGAAGATACGACCGAGGCCGCTGGCTCCCTCGACGACATCCGGACGCGCCTCGACGAGATTCTCGACCTGTCCGCGGAACGTCTGGCAGGCACTCCGGACGAACGCCTGGGCCACGGGGCCCGGTGGTCCGGGTTCGCGGTCCCGGTTTCGTTCAGGCTGAGCCGCTGGTCGAGCCACATCCGCGAGCACACGATCCAGATCGAGAAGACCCTGGCGACGCTCGGTCGAACGCCGACGGAGCCCGAACGACTCGCCCGACTCACGCTGGCGGCCTACGGTCGGGCTGAGGCGGTGGTGTTCGGCCAGCCCGATGCTGACGCCGCCGCGGGCATCGTCCGCGCCGCGGTCGCCGAAGCCCGCGACTCGATTGCCGACGCTCGCCGCGCGGCTGAGGCGTGACGGCGGCAGGGGATGGGGGACAGCCCGGCCTGACCAGGCTCGGCAACGTCGCGAACGGCGATGCACCCCGGCCGCCAGGTGCCTGCCGGGTGTTGATGATCGGCGACGTGATCGGCAAGCCGGGGCGGGTCGCCGTCGAACAGCTCCTCCCTGAGTTGCGCGACGCCCGCCAGATCGACTTCGTCACCGCGAACGGCGAGAACGTCGCCGGCGGCATGGGCCTGACCCCTTCGACGGCCGACGCGATCCTCGCCGCGGGCGTCGACGTCATCACGTCCGGCAACCACATCTGGGACAAGCGCGAGATCTATCCGTACCTGGAATCGTCGGATCGTGTCCTGCGGCCGCTCAACTACGGCACGAACGGCGTACCGGGACGCGGCTGGGGCACGTATCACGCGGGGGACGGCACGGAGATTGCCGTTCTCAACTTCCAGGGCCGAACCTACATGCAGCAGATCGAGAATCCGTTCACCGACGCCGACAGGCTGCTCGATGAGTCGCCCGAGCCCCTCCCACGGGTCCGCCTCGTGGACTTCCACTGTGAGCTCACATCGGAGAAGAACGCGTTCGGGCTCTATCTCGACGGTCGCGTGTCGGCTGTCGTCGGCACTCACACGCACGTGGTGACCGGCGACGAGCGGATCCTGCCCGGCGGGACGGCCTATCAGACCGATCTGGGCATGACCGGCCCGGTCTGGAGCGTCATCGGCTTCGACCCCAAGACCGTTCTGCCACGGTTCATCAACGCCCTCCCGACGCGGTTCGAGGTCGGCGACGGGCCGGTCGTCTTCAACGCGACCCAAATCGACATCGACCCGAAGACGGGCCGGGCGCTCGCCATCGAGCGGATCCAGCGCCTCGTCGAGGTCTGACCATGGAGGCGCCGAAGCCGGCGCGGCGGAAGGGCCGCCACGCGATGGAACCCGGTCCGGTCGTCGGCGGTGGCACGTCCATCGTCGATCTCCACACCCACACGACCCGCTCAGACGGGATCCTCGAGCCGTCTGAACTCGTCCGCGACGCGGCAGCGGCGGGTGTGCGCCATCTCGCGATCACGGACCACGACTCCCTGGCCGCGTACCGCGAGCTGATCGCCGCACCGGGCACCATTCCGCCAGGCCTCGAGCTCATCCCGGGCGTGGAGATCAATGCGATTGCGCGGGGCGTCCCGTTGCTGGACGGGGAGCTTCACATCCTCGGGTTCGGGATGGACCCGACTGACGAGGGCTTCGAGGCCGTGTTGGCTCGCCAGCGGGCCGCCCGGCGCCTCCGGTTCGAACGGACCGTGGCGCGGCTCACTGAGATCGGGATGCCGATCGACGCCCAGGTGGCATCGATCGATCCGGCCCGCGACGACGCCCTCGGCCGGCCCACGATTGCCAGGGCTTTGATCGCCGCCGGCTTCGCCGAGAACGTCGAGGACGCGTTCAGGCGCCTGATCGGCTGGGGATCGCCGGCGTACGTGCCGCGCGAGGGGCTGGGCCCGCGCGAGGCGATCACGGTCATTCGCGACGCCGGTGGCCTCGCGGCGCTCGCCCACTTCTCCGAAGCGCCGGCCCAGATCCCGCTGCTCAGGGAGCTGAAGGAGTTCGGTCTCCGGGGGTTCGAGGTCTACTACAGGTCGTTCCTGCCGGCGACGGTCACGATGGTCGCCGCCGTCGCCGACATGCTCGAACTCGTGGCCACCGGCGGCTCGGACTACCATGGCGACCTCATGAGCTACGCCGAAGCACACGCAGCGATGCACGTTCCGCCCAGCGTGGCCGACCGACTCCGCGAGGCGATTGGCCGATGACGCTCCGCCACCTGCCGATGCTCGATCAGGCGCTCGCGACCGGGCTCGCAACCCACCCGCGAACGCCAGCCGCCGTCGACGAGCGCGTCGAGGAATACCGCCCCGAGGCCCAGGCGATGCCGCGGTTCCACGTCTGGACGCTCGGCTGCCAGATGAATCGAAGCGATTCGGAGGAGATGGCAGGGCGGTTGCTGGTCGCCGGGCTCGAGGAGGCACCGGGGCCGGACGAGGCGGACCTGATCGTGATCAACACCTGCGCGATCCGCGAAGCCGCCGAGCAGAAGGTGATCGGGCGTCAAGGTCATCTCGCGCGGCTCAAAGCGGCCAATCCGGCTCTCCGGATCGTGCTCACGGGCTGCTCGGTGCGCGAGAGCGACCGGGGCGGCCTGAAGAAGCGCTATCCGGCGGTCGACCTCTTCCTGCGGCCCGATGAGGAGCCCGAGCTCATCGATCGGCTGGGGCTTGCGTCGGCCCAGGCGGCGGTTGGGCTCGGCGGAGCCACGACGACAGTCGGGCGGTCAATCGTCGGGGTCGCGGATCACCTGCCGGCGACCCGCGCGCGGGCGGTGGCGGCTGGGGCGGTCGCGCGAGGATCCGCCACGAGCGCGTGGCTGCCGATCATCTACGGCTGCGACAAGACCTGTACCTACTGCATCGTCCCGTTCAGCCGCGGCCCCGAGCGCAGCCGGCCCTTCGACGAGATCGTCGAGGAGGCCCGGTCGATCGCCGCGGCCGGCTTTCACGAGGTGACGCTCCTTGGCCAGAACGTGAATTCCTACGGCCACGATCTCGACGCGGAACCGCGCTTCGCCCACGTCGACGCCGAGCGCTGGGCCGGCCGCCGACTGGATCTGCACGGCAGGCCGGACCTGGCGGAGCTCATCCGAGCGATCGACGGGATCCGGACGGCCGACGGCCGCCCCGCCATCGAGCGCCTGCGGTTCGTGACATCGCATCCATGGGACCTGTCCGACCGCCTCATCGCGGCGATGGCCGAATGCCGCTCGGTCTGCGAGCACCTCCACCTGCCGGTCCAGTCAGGCGACGACGCCGTGCTGCGGCGGATGGGCCGCCAGTACACGATCGAGCACTATCTCGAACGCCTCGCCCGGATCCGCGAGGCCGTCCCCGGGATCTCGATCTCGACGGACGTCATCGTCGGCTTTTGCGGCGAGACCGAGGAGCAGTTCCAGGCGACCCTGCGGCTGCTCGAGACCGTCTGCTACGACCAGGTGTTTGCCGCGGCGTACTCGGAGCGGCCCGGAACGCCGGCGACGCACCTCGCCGACGACGTGCCGGCCGACGTCAAGCGGCGTCGCCTCAACGAGCTCCTCGCGGTCCAGGAAGCGATCGGCCTGGAGCGGAATGAAGCGTGGCAGGGACGCGAGGTCGAGGTTCTCGTCGACACGGTGACGCCGCCCAGGGCCCATGACCACGACGAAGGAGGGTCGGCCGCCGACGTCGGGCCGACGGTCTCGGGGCGGTCGCGCCAGAACAAGCTCGTCCATGTCGCCGGGGACGGCGAGTTGCTCGGGCGAACGGTCCGGGTTCGCGTCGAGCACGCGGGGCCATACTCGCTGCGAGGCGAACTCGCGGAGGCGTGACTCTCCCGCCGCTCCTCGTCATCGCCGGGGCGACGGCGACGGGCAAGACCGGCCTCTCGATCGCGCTGGCCCGGGCTCTGACCCTCGACGGCGTCACCGCTGAGATCATTTCGGCCGACTCGCGCCAGGTCTACCGAGGGCTCGACATCGGCACCGCCAAGGCCTCGCCCGAAAGTCGGGCCGACGTGCGCCACCACGGGCTCGACCTCGTTGACCCGAACGAGCCGTTCACACTCGCCGACTTCGCCACTCATGCACAGGGGGCCTTGGCGGGGATCGCCGCGAAGGGCGGGATCGCCATCCTCGTCGGTGGGACGGGCCTCTACGTGAGGGCGGTTGGCCGGGGCATCGACACAGATGCTCTTCCGTCGGATCCGGAGCTTCGGGCGAAATTGGAGTCGGATCTCGCGCGAGATGGGTTGGCGCCACTCGTAACCCGCCTGGAGGCCACGGCACCCCGTCGGGCGGGGCGGACCGACCTCCGGAACCCGCGCCGCGTCGTCCGGGCGCTGGAGATTGCGGAGCTGGAGGGAGATCGCGAGTCCCCGCCGCCGCGCGGGTACCGCGGGCCGGCGACCTGGATCGGGCTCAGCGTCGAACACGCGACACACAGGGACTGGATCGCCGCCCGTGCCCGCGCCCAGTTCGAGGCGGGGCTTGTCGACGAGGCACGGGTACTCCGTGAGCGCTTCGACGTGACGCTTCCCGCCTTCTCAGCGATCGGCTACCGCGAGGCGTGGGCGGTCCTCGACGGGACATTGAGCGTGGAAGCGGCGATCGCCGAGGACGCCCGCCGCAACGTCGGATTCGCGAAGCGGCAGCGAACGTGGTTCCGCTCGGAGCCCGGGATCGAGTGGCTCGATGCAGCTGACGGGGAAGCGGCGATTGCCGCGGCTCTCGCGCGGGCGAGGGAGCTGATCACGGTGGCGGAGCCCCGCTGAGACCGCCGTCAGCCCGCGTATGGCTCGCCCGGCGTGCAGGAATCGACCGATTCGGCCCTTCACAGCTCGGATTCGGCTCCACGCGTTGCCCAACACGTCACATACGCACGTGGGGCGTGCCGCTTAAGGACCAGGACGTGGGACTCGGTCAGAGCGTCGCTACCTCCAGCGAAGGGACGGGCGCAAGCGTCCGAGCGGGTATCCTTCCGCCGTGCCCAACAGGAACCTGATCGAACTCGAGCCGCCAGCGGAGAAGGCCTTCCTCGTCGCGGTCGACACCGGCGATGACAGCGGCTGGTCCGCCGAGGAATCACTCGGCGAGCTCGCCAACCTCGCGACCACGGCTGGGGCGGAGGTCGTCGGCGCCGAGTGGCAGAACCGCCGTCACATCGACCCGAACTGGTATGTCGGCAAGGGCAAGGCCGAGGAGCTCGCCCAGGCCAAGAGCGAGACCGGGTTCGACCTCCTTGTCGCCGATGACGAGCTGTCGCCGAGCCAGCAGAAGGCGCTCGAGAGCCTGCTGAAGGTGAAGGTCATCGACCGCAGCCGGCTCATCCTCGACATCTTCGCCCTTCACGCCCAGACGCACGAGGGCCGCCTCCAGGTCGAGTTGGCCCAGCTCGAATACCAGCTGCCGCGGCTGACCCGTCTCTGGACTCACCTGTCGCGAACCGGCGGCGGCATCGGCACCCGCGGACCGGGCGAGAGCCAGCTCGAGACAGACCGGCGGATCATCCGGACGCGCATCTCGAAGATGAAGGAGCGGGTCGACCAGGTGCGCCAACAGCGATCGACCGCAGCCCGAGGACGTGATCGCCGGCTGATCCCCACCGTTGGCATCGTCGGTTACACGAATGCCGGCAAGTCGACGCTGCTCAACTCGCTCGTCGGCAGCGAGGTCGCCAAGGCGGAGGACAAGCTGTTCGCGACGCTCGACCCGACCTCGCGCCAGGTCAAGCTCGGCGACGGCCAGACGGCGATCGTCACGGACACGGTCGGGTTCATCCACAAGCTCCCGCACCAGCTCGTCGACGCCTTCCGGGCGACCCTCGAGGAGGTCAACCGGGCCGACGTACTGATCGAGGTGGTGGACGCCTCGGATCCGCACCTTCGCGAG
>Ga0184623_10000570_pt1 | contig 15726 bp, 16 predicted proteins | sample PLM1_100_b1_FD_133138 | JGI IMG/M metagenome (GOLD analysis project Ga0184623, IMG submission 133138) | Groundwater sediment microbial communities from an aquifer in East River, Colorado, USA - PLM1_100_b1 | ecosystem: Environmental > Terrestrial > Soil > Riparian zone | place: USA: East River...
ACGACGTGCCCAGCGTCACCTCGCTCGTTCGACTCCCCACCGCCGCAGGAACCTCGAACCCGATGAGGGCGAATGTCGGTCCGGAGTCGGAAAGTGATTCGAATGCGCCGAGCGAGAGCGGCCGTTGACCGTTGCGCGCTTCCTCGCGGCCGGTGGCGCGCACGGACCAGTTCTCGGTGATCTGAAGATCGAGCCGGCCGCGCACGCGGTCGCGCTGGGTTCCGAGCCGCCTCCGCCCCACTTCCGAGACCAGTCGCGTTGCCACGTCCGGGACCTCCGCATCCGTGGCGGACTGGAGCTGCATCTGCGCCCCGTCGGGGATCACCAGCCTTCCCCTTCCATAGTAGTTGTGCACGGCCGCCGCCCTCCTGGTGTGGAGGTACGGCCACTGATCGAACTCCGCGGTGAAGCGCCATCGGCCCAGCTGGCCGAGGGCGACAGTCACCGACTGGTCGCGTTCCCCGGCGTCGCCGACGTCGAAGCGGAAGAAGCGGAGATCGCGCCTGGCCTCGATCCGCAACGCGGGAAAGACCAGCCCCTGCGGCACGTCGCGGTATTGCGTGAACGCGTTCGGAACACCGACCGACACACTGACCGCGCGGCCCATGGTCATGAGCTCGATGGCCAGACTGGTGATCTCATCGTCGGCGCGGAGCAGCACCGGGGTGAGCAGCGCGATCGCGGCGATCGTGTTCGTGATCCTCATGGTCATCGCTGGAGTGTGATTCCGGAAGGGTGGTTCGAGCCGTGGATCATCTGGTGGCAGTTGACGCATCCGCGGTTCACCAGCCAGGCGGAGGACGATGAAGGGGCCAGGGTCTGGTGGGCGTCGCCGGCATGGCAGCTCTGGCAGAGCATCGGCACGCGCATGGTCAGCAGGTGGACGTTGTTCGAGCCGTGCGCGGCATGACAGCTCAGGCAGTTCTCGCGGACCGGGCCATGCTCCCAAAGAAAGGGACCGCGCGTTTCGTCGTGGCACGACTCGCAGAGCGCGTTGACTCGCGGCGCGCGCAGCAGCTTCTCTCCCCTGCCGGCGTGCGCGTCGTGGCAGGCGCTGCATTCCATCCGCGCGCGGCGGTGATCATCGGGAAGGAGATGCGTGGAGCGTTGAAGTTGAGCCCGGCGCACGCTGGCGTGACACGCGTAGCAGGTCTCTGACTCGGTCGAGCGGCGAAGGAGCGCGCGCACCGGCACGGCGGCAAGTGAGGCAGGGCGCGCGTCATCGGGATGGAGGCGATGGCAGCTCGCGCAGCTCAGGCCGGCCCGGGCGTGAACGCTTGCGTTCCAGCGGCCTGTAACGACCGAGGCATGACAGCCGAGGCAGGGCGCGTCGGCCTGCGTACGTTCTGCGCGCGCTGGGTTGAAGATGTTCCCGAGCGCCGGCGCGGAGAGGTGTGCGGCCGATCCGCCGTGGCAGGACGCGCAGGAGGCCGGGCGGGTCTGGCCGTGAACCGACGCAGCGTGTGAGGCCGTCACGGCCGCGTGGCATTGCGCACAGACCTCGTCCGTCGGAGCAGCCGTCGCCGCGGCCAGTGTCAGGAGGATGATCGCAGCGAGAACTCGCCTCACGCGCTTCCCTCTCCCGCCCCATCCGCCTCAGCGCAGCTGCTGGTCATCTCCCGGTATTCTCGCACCGGGCGGGGCAACTTCCACTGACGAAGAAGAGTGGTGGTAGTAAACGATAAAGCCAAACATTGCGGCGGTGCCGACAATGGACGGCGCAATCTGACTCCAGGGCTGCCAACGCGCGAGAACTGTTCCGGAGAATGCGGACACGACGGCGGTGTAGGCGCCAATCATCTTGATCAGATGTTCATAGAACCATGTTGTCGCGAACCACGACTTCGGAAACGCAAAGCGTGCCAGATCGTAGACGGCCACTGCGACGAGAGTGCCGAGCGTCGGGTAGATGATCGCCGGCGACCACGGCATGTGGACCGAGCGCAGAAAACAAGGAACAGCGCAGCTGCGCCGAGAGCGAGGACGGAAACAACTGCATCGACCGCTTTGGGCCCGGTGAAGCGGATGCGGAGCGCGCGAAAGCCCGAATAGGCCTCATACGCCGCCAGCAACGTAATCACGCCGAGGAATGCTCGAAATCCGAAGGCGAAGATGCCGACGACCGCGGTCCCGATCACGACGGCGATACAGTCGAGAAACCAGCGGCCGAAGCGGATGTGTTGCCGGCCGCCTTTTCTGGTTACGAGCGGGATCAGTCCGAGAATGAGCGCGAGCGTTCCGAAGCCGACGTGAATGGCCACATTCACCGTGTGCGGCAGGGTTTCCTGGACGATCGAAGAGCCTGAGGACATTGATCGCGAGGTCAGGCGAAGCCCACTACCCCTACCAGTGGAGCAAGAAAACGGGCGCCATCGCTGCTAGTGCAGCGCCGACCTGCAGGGCCAGGATGGGCACAGCCTGTCTTGGTGACTGCGGCACCCACTTGATGGCGAAGAACAATACGATCGGCGCCTGGGCAGCCATGAGTAGCTGCCAGATGTGGGCAGCTGCACCCTCATCTGCCTGGGGCGCCGTTCCGTGCAAGGCGATGAAAATCAACACCGTGGCGAGGGCCCCGAGGGACATTGCCACGGGAAGGAAGGCGCTCGGGTGCTTCAGTATGGTTAATGGATTCATTTTCGCCACCCTATGGTTTCGCTGTGGGGACGATACCACCATACTATGACAAAGCGCTTTGCGGCAAAGAGCAAACCGGGTTGTCAGACCAATTGTTACGAGTTGAAGAAGTCCTTCACCTTGTCCATGACGCGGCGCTCGGTGGCCTCTTCGCCCTGTGTCGTCGCGAGTTGCTGAAGCAGTTTCCGCTGCTCCTCGGTCAGCGACGTCGGTACGCGCACGGATACGTGGACGTAGTGGTCGCCGCGGCCGCTGCCGTCGATGAACTGCACGCCCTTGTTGCGCAGGCGGAAGACCTGGTTCGGCTGCGTCCCTGCCGGGATCTTCAGCGACTCCAGGCCGTCGAGGGTGTCGATCTTCGCTTCGCCGCCAAGGGCGGCCTGCGTGAAGCTGATGCTCTGCTCGGCGTGGATGTCGTAGTCGCGGCGCGTGAACTTCGGATGCTCGCGCACGGTGATGAACACGTAGAGGTCGCCCGCCGGACCGCTGTTCCAGCCTGACTCCCCTTCTCCCGCCACGCGCAGGCGCGATCCTTCGTCGACGCCGGCCGGCACTTTCACGGAGATCTTCTTTTCCTCGCGCGCTCGACCCGATCCGGAGCACGACAGGCACGGATCCTTGATCACTTTCCCCGCCCCCCCGCACTGCGGACACGTCCGCGCCACGGCGAAGAAGCCCTGCGAGTAGCGGATCTGTCCCCGCCCGCCGCAGCCGCTGCACGACACCGGCTGCGTTCCCGGTTTCGCTCCCGTGCCGCTGCAGCCCGTGCACGTGATCACGCGCGGAATATTGAGCGTGACGTCTTTGCCGAACACCGCGTCTTCGAAGGAGAGCTCGAGGTCGTAGCGCAGATCGTTTCCGCGCGCGGGGCGACTCGTTCTGCGCCGCCCGGCGCCGAAGAAATCGCCGAATCCGAACAGGTCGCCGAGGATGTCGCCGAAGTCGGAGAACTGATTCGGATCGAAGCCGCCCATCCCGGCCACGCCGGGATGGCCGTAGCGGTCGTACTGCGCGCGCTTTTCGTCATCGGAGAGCACGCCGTAAGCTTCCGCCGCCTCCTTGAACCTCTCCTCGGCCTGGGGATTGCCGGGATTCTTGTCGGGGTGGTACTTCAGGGCCAGCTTGCGGTACGCCTTCTTGATGTCATCGAGTGCGGCACCCTTCACGACACCGAGCACTTCGTAGTAATCGCGTTTTTCGACTGTAGCCATTTAGGAGGGGGGTGTGTCCGTGGGCGCGCCGAGCTTCATGGGGTTGTAGAGCATCACGCTGGTAAGAATACGCGATGCGTTCTGAAGCTCGAAGACGGCATCGTTGAGGACCTGCTTCTCTTCCGAGTTGGCTGCCTCTTTGGCGCGGTTGAGGGTTTTCTGGACCTTGTCGCGGTCGGCGTCGGGGAGCAGCTTGCCGAACTCGCGGAAAACCTTCTCGTTCGTGTAGATCATTCCTTCCAGCTTGTTCTGGATGAGACGGATCTCGCGGCGCGAAGCATCCGCGCGCGAGTGCTCGGTAGCTTCAGTGAGGATGCGGTCGATCTCTTCCTTGCTCAGGCCGCCCGCGGGATTGATCTGCACGCCCGTCGACTGGCCGGTGGCCTGGTCGCGAGCGGTGACGTTGACGATTCCGTTCGAGTCGATGGCGAAGATGACTTCGATCTGCGGTACGCCGCGCGGCGAGGGCGGGATGCCCACCAGATCGAATTTGCCGAGGGATTTGTTCTCGCGCGAGAACTCGCGCTCGCCCTGCAGAACGTGAACCTGCACCTTGTTCTGATTGTCGGCCACGGTCGTGAACACGAGCGAGTTCTTCGTCGGGATGGTGGAGTTGCGGTCGATGATCTTCGTGAACAGACCGCCGTGGGTCTCGATGCCCAGCGACAGCGGCGTGACGTCGAGCAGGATCATGTCCTTGATGTCGCCGCGCAGGATGGCGCCCTGAATGGCAGCGCCGACGGCGACCACTTCATCGGGATTGATATTCCGGTTCGGCGCCTTGCCGAAGACTTTCTGCACGGCCTCGATGACCTTCGGCATGCGCGTCTGTCCGCCCACAAGCAAGACCTCGTCGATCTCGTTCGGCTTCAGGCCGGCCTGCTTGAGCGCGTCGTTGACCGGGCCGACCGTCTTTTCGATCAGATCGGCCACGAGCCTCTCCAGCTCTTTCCGCGTCAGGATGCTGTTCAGATGCTTCGGACCCGACGCGTCGGCGGAGATGAACGGCAGCGTGATGCGAGTCTCGTCCGTCATCGACAACTCGCACTTGGCACGCTCCGCCGCTTCCTTCAGGCGCTGCAACGCCATGCGGTCCTCGCGCAGATCCATTCCAGTGTCCTTCTGGAAGGTATCGATCAGCCAATCCATCACGCGCTTGTCGAAGTCTTCGCCGCCGAGGTACGTGTCACCGGAGGTGGAGAGAACTTCGAAGAGCCCTTCTTCCAGCTTCAGGATGGAGACGTCGAACGTTCCGCCGCCGAGGTCGTAGACGGCGATCTTCTGCGTCTTCTTGTTGTCCAGTCCGTACGCGAGCGCCGCCGCGGTGGGCTCGTTGATGATGCGCAGCACCTCCAGGCCGGCGATCTTGCCGGCGTCGCGCGTGGCCTGGCGCTGCGAGTCGTTGAAGTACGCCGGGACGGTGATGATGGCCTCGGTGATCTCTTCGCCGAGAAACTCCTCGGCGAACGATTTGATCTCCATGAGGACGAACGCGGAGATCTCTTCCGGCGAGTACTCGCGGTCCCGGATCTTGACCTTCACGTCGGCGTTCGCGGCCGGAACGATCTGGTACGGCAGAACTTTCTTGGCGTGGCTGACTTCTTCGGACTCGAACTTCCGGCCGATCAACCGCTTGATGGCGAAGATGGTGTTGAACGGGTTGGTGATGGCCTGGCGCTTGGCGATCTGACCGACCAGGCGCTCGCTGTCCTCCGTGAAACCGACGACGGACGGAGTGGTGCGGCTCCCCTCGCGATTGGAGAGGACCTGGGGCGTGGTGACGTCCACAACCGCCACACACGAATTCGTCGTCCCGAGGTCGATTCCGATGATCTTGGGCATTGGAGGCTATCTAACTCTAAGTGTCATCCCGAGCGTAAGCGAGGGACCTGGGGGGAAGGGGGCGTCGATGATGCCGCCCAACCCCAGGTCCCTCGCTACGCTCGGGATGACAAGGTGAGTTCCGTTACTGTACACCATCGCGTTTTTCAGGGACCGCCCACCGCCACCTTCACGAGTGCGGGCCGCAGAAGTTTGTCCTGAAGAACGTAACCCTTCTGCAAAACTTCCTTGACGGTGTGATGCGGCAGCGAGGGATCCTGTTCCGTCACCACCGCCTCATGGATGTTGGGATCGAAGGGGACGCCTTTCTCGCCGAACGGTTTCATGCCATATTTCTGCAGCACATCGAACAACTGCTTGTAGATGAGCAGCACGCCTTTGTGGAAGTCATCCCCCTCCTCGGCGTGATCGAGTGAGCGGTCGAAGTTATCGAGAACCGGGAGCAGAGCCTTCATCAGACCGGCCAGGGCCTGCTTGTAGTACTCCATCTTTTCGCGGTCGGCGCGCTTGCGGTAGTTCTCGAAATCGGCGAGCGTGCGAAGGTAACGGTCGTTGAGCTTTTTGACATCGTCGTCCAACGACGCTGATGGCGGCGAAGGAGGGCGGCGGTTCAGCGTATCGTCCGCTTCCTGCGCTGCCACCTCCATTTCGTGCTCGATGTCTTCGATCGATTCGCCGGTGTCTTCAATGACGTAGCTGTCGTCGTCGATTTCACCGCCCGGCGGCTTCTTCTTGTCTCTCACTGCGTCTGCTCCTGTTCCTCTTCGATCTTGCGGGAGAGCGCGCGGCCGAGGTAATCGACCAGCGGGGCAATGCGCGCGTACTCCATCCGCATCGGACCGATGATGCCCACCATCCCCACAGGTGATGCGTGCGTTCCATACCGGCGCGCCACGATGCTGAAGTTGTGGACCTGCGTGAAGTCGCTCTCCGATCCTACCAGGATCTGCAAGCCGTCCTCGTCGAGGAACGACTCGAGGATGTGCACGAGCTTCTCCTTCTCCTGCAGAGCCAGGAAGGTCTTCCGCATCGACTGCGCATCAGCGAACTCCGGTTTGGTCAGAATGGATGTCGCCCCTTCCACGTAGAGCTCGTGCTCGATCGGCACTACATCGTTCACCGCCTCGATCCCGAGCGTGATCGTCTTCTGCAGCACCTGGTCGTGCAATGCGCGCTCCTCTTCCGTCAGACGGATGAGGCGGCGACGAATGACATCGAGGGTCATGCCGCTGAACTCGGTGCTGATGTAGCGGCCGATCTTGTCGAGCTCGTCCCGGCTGAATGTCAGGCGCGTCTCGATGAGCTTGTTCATCACCATCCCGTTCGCGCCGACGATCACACACATGATCCTGCTCTCGGCCACGAGGATGAAATCCATGCTGCGGATGGCGAACTGCAGGAGCGTGGGCATGAAGACCACGCCCACCTGGTCACTCATCTTGGAGAGGAGACTGGAAGCGGCCTGGAGAACCTGCTCCACCTCGCTGGCGTGGCCGACACGATCGTCGATGGTGTTCCGCTCCGCAGGGCTGAGCGTCCGCGACTTCATCAGATAGTCGATGAAAAAGCGGTAGCCCCGGTCCGTCGGCACACGCCCGGCCGATGTGTGCGGCTGTTGCAGGTACCCGAGATCCTCGAGGTCAGCCATGACGTTGCGCAGGCTGGCCGGCGAGAGTTGGAAGCGGCCACACCGGGCCAGGGAGCGGGAGCTGATCGGCTCGCCGTTCGCAATATGCTGAATAATGATCTCGCGCAGCACCTCGCGGGCGCGGCTGTCGAGGTCATCATCGTGCACTTCGAGTCTCTGAACCATGACGCAAGGTTAACGATATCAATGAGAAAGCTGTTTCTTCCCCTGATTGTAGCGCTGATCCCCCTGGCGGCCTCGGCCGCAACTGTGGACCGGATCGCCGCCGTGATCGACCGGCAGGTCATCACGGTGAGCGAGGTCTCCCAGGTAGTGTCGATCCGATTTTTCCCGCGGAAGGCTCAAAGCGAAGACGAGCACCGCCGCGAGGTCCTCGAGAACCTGATCGCCCAGGCCCTCCGCTATCGCGACGTGGAGCGCTTCGGGGCTGAAGACATCCCGCGGGATTCGATCGAGGCGCGGCTCAAGGAGATTCAGAACCGCTTCGCCACGGAAGCCGAATTCAATGTGGCCCTTCTTTCCTCGGAACTGACGATGGATGAGTTGCGAGCCCTGATCAAACGCCAACTTCAGGTGGAGGCCTACATCCAGGAACGCTTCGCTCCTCTGATCTTCATACCGAACGAGGAAGTCGAGGCCTACTACAACGGCCCGTGGTCCCAGCAGCGCCGCGAGCGCGGCCTGCCGCTTCTGCCGCTCAACGAGGTGCGCGAAGAGGTCCGCGCGCTGCTCCGGTCATCGCGGCTGCAGCAGGACATCGAGGATTGGACGTCAAGACTGCGGCAGAGGTTGAATGTGGATGTGTATGCGTGGCGGTGACGTCGGGATTCGGGATTCGGGATTCGGGATTCGGGAGGGGGCGCCGAATCCCGAATCCCTAATCCCGAATCCCAATGAGGGCCAAGAACTCGTCCTCGCTTAGCACCTGAACGTCGAGGGCGTGCGCCTTCTCCAGCTTCGACCCCGCTGCTTCGCCGGCGACGAGGTAGGACGTCTTCGACGACACGGAGCCTGATGCCTTCCCTCCCTCCCGTTCGATGAGCTTGTGGATCTCGTCGCGCGAGAATCGGTTCAGGGTGCCGGTGACGACGACGGTTTTGCCGGCCAGGCGATCGCCGGTCGCTGTCGCAGTGTGGGTCGGATTGACGCCGAGGCGTTGCATCTTTTCCATGCGCTCGCGGTTGGCGGGGACCGAGAAGTAAAACGTGATGGCCTCGGCTACCTTCGGCCCGATCTCCGGAACCTCGATCAACTCCTCGGTCGTGGCATTCATCAGCGCATCGATCGACGTGAAGCGATCGGCCAGAAGTTTCGCTGCACGCTCGCCGACCATGCGCACTCCGATGGCGAAGATCAGGCGTGAGAGATCGTTCGATTTCGACCGATCGATGGCATCGATCAGCTTCTGCGCCGACTTCTCTCCCTTTCTCTCCAGCTCCGCGACTTTTTCCACGGTCAACTCGTAAATCGAGGCGTAGTCGGTCACCAGTCCTGCATCGAGCAGCGCCTGCACGGTCTGCCATCCCAGGCCCTCGATGTCCATCGCCTTTCGCGATCCGAAGTGCGTGATGGACTGCAGAACGATGGCCGGACATCCCTGATTGATGCAGCGGATGGCCACCTCTCCCTCGAAACGATGAAGCGGCTGGCGGCAGACGGGGCACTTCTTCGGAGGCCGCACTGCTTTGGCGCCGCGCGGACGCTTCTTTTTGATGACGTCGACGACCTTGGGAATGATGTCGCCGCCCTTCTCCACGATGATCGAGTCGCCGATGCGGACGTCCTTCCGCGCCAGCTCGTCGAAGTTGTGCAGCGAGGCGTTGACGACCTTCGTGCCGCCGAGGCGCACGGGATCGAATTCCGCTACCGGTGTGACTGTGCCGGTCCGTCCCACATAGAGATTGATCGCCCTCACGATGGTCTGCGCCGCCTCGGGCGGGTACTTGAAGGCGACCGCCCATCGCGGAGCCTTCGACGTCGCGCCCAGCTCGAGCTGCTGCTCGCGCCGGTTCACCTTCACAACGATTCCGTCGATCTCGAACGGCAGGTCGTGACGTCGCTCGCGCCACTGATCGAGAAACTTCTCGACGGCGCCGATGTCCGGAAAGACTCCGCGCTGCGGATTCAGAGGAAAGCCGAGACCGTCGAGCAGCTCGTACGCCGCCGACTGCGAGGCGATGCGCAGGCTATCCGCCGACACCAGGTGGTAGACGTAGGCGCTGAGACGTCGCTGCGCGGCCAGCTTCGGGTCTTTCTGTCGCAGCGACCCCGCCGCGGCGTTGCGCGGATTGGCCAGGGCCTCCTGGCCTGCTTCTTCGAGCTGCTCGTTGTGCTTCGCGAAATCGGACTTCGAGATGTAGATCTCGCCGCGGACCTCGATTCGTTTCTGACGCGATTTGATCTTGAGCGGCAGCGACCGGACGGTGCGGACATTCGGCGTCACGTCGTCGCCACGCACCCCGTCGCCGCGCGTCGCAGCGCGGGCGAGCTCTCCGTTCTCGTACAGCAGCGCGATCGACACGCCGTCGATCTTCAGCTCCGCTTCGTACTCGACGTCGTCCGATCCCAGGCCTCGCCTGACACGCTCGTCCCACTGACGGAGCTCTTCCACCGTGTAGGCGTTGTCGATCGAGAGCATCGGTGGGTCGTGAACGACCGTCGGAAATCCGGAGATCGGGGCGCCGCCGACACGCGAGGTCGGCGAATTCGGATCCGCAAACTCGGGATGTTCAGCCTCCAGCTCCTGGAGCCGGCGCATCATCTGATCGAACTCGAAGTCGCTGATCTCCGGTTCTGCCGTGTAGTAGAGGCGGTTGTGACGCTCCAGCTCGGCCCGGAGCTTCTCGATGTCTTTCCTGGCGGTCATGCCGGACGGGAAAGATACCGCGATCGCTCGACGACGCGCTCCCTGAAGCCGAGGGCCAGGAGACGCTCGTCCAGGAGGGCCAGAAAATCCCGCCTCCCTTTCACCAGATTCAGATTCACCGCGACGAAACGCATCCCCTTCGGCGTCCCGTGATAGACGATCAAGCGGTCGCCACCCATGGTCTGCTCCGATCCGTGGATTGATTCCCATCGGATGGACGTGGCGCGCAGTTGGTGCAGCGGGCGAAGGACGATGCGCTGGTCATCGACTTCGGCGATCGGCAGCAAGGTCCCCAGAAAAACCCTGGCCCCGCCGAGCCACAGCGCGCCAACATAGGCCCAGGCGAACGGCTCGCGCGCCCATCCGAAGCGAAGTGCGGGGTGCAGCCACGATCCCCCGAACAGAAGAACGGTCATCGCCCCGGCCACCAGTACGATCGACAGTCCGGCCCGCCGCACCCAGGGCCGGAAACCGAAAACTCTCATTGCATGGGACGCAAATGACTCAGGGAAACTGCCCATTGCCTGTTGCACTCTAATCCCTTACTCTGTGCGCACAGAGCACGCTTCAGCCCGGTACAGATCTAGCATCCGTGGAAGTCGAGCAGCTGGCAATGCACGGTGGAAAACTCGACGGAGCAGGACGGAAGATCCTCGTCATCGATGACGATCTGGCCATTCGCGTCCTTTTACAGGCCGTGCTCAAACGAATGAAGTTCGAGGTCGAGCTGGCCGAGGACGGCGCTGCCGGGCTGGAAAAAGTGCAGCGCAACGGCCACTTCGATCTGATCCTTCTCGACCTCATGATGCCGCGCCTCAACGGCTACGAGTTCATCGAGAAAATGGGCAGGAACCATCCTCAGCCTCGTCCCCACATCGTCGTGTTCACTGCCGCCGGCAAACGCGGCGTCGACAAAATCCCGCGCGACACCGTCTGCAATTCCATCCTCAAGCCGTTTGATCTCGACAGGTTCATCGAGATCATTGCGGACTGCTTGAACAAAGAGCACGAGACTTAGGCCTTAGGCCTTAGGCCTCCGTCCCATCTTCCATTCAATTTGCTTCACGATCCCCAGCCAGATCGTTGCTTCGCGTTCGTCGAGACCGGCGCGGCCGAAGAGAGCCCTGATTCCGTCGTAAATGCGGTCGGGGTTGTTCTCGTGAAGAAACCCTGCTTCCAGTAAGAGCGATTCGAATCGTTCGTGGAACCGTTCTACCAGGGCAGTAGGCGCCAGCTGGTGACCTTCAGGCGTCCGTTCGAGCGAAGAAAGCTCGTAGCAGAAGACAGCGACGGACTGGGCGAGATTCATCGTCGGAAAGCGCTCGTTCGTCGGAATGATCGCGGTTCGCTGGCAAAGCGCCAGCTCCTCGCGGGTGAGGCCGCTGTCTTCGCGGCCGAAGACGAGAGCGACGGTCTGATCGTCACCGAGGGCGCTGACCTCCGCGGCGAGTTGCGGCGGCGTGAGATCGACCGGAGTGGTGCGGCCCCGGGCCGACGTGGTGGCCACGACCAGATTCGCGTCGGCGATCGCTTCCTGCAGTGTCGGCGCGAACCGCGCGCGTTCCAGCATGTCATCGGCGCCGCTGGCCCACCATCCCGCAACAGGCAGCAGCGGTGGATGCTCGCCGACGATCCAGAGATCCTCGAATCCGAAATTCTTCATCGCCCGCGCGGCGGCGCCGACGTTTCCCGCTTCGCGCGGCTCGACGAGGACGATGCGAGAGGCGGCCACTTCCTACACCGGCTCGATCAGGTTGTACGCGTCGATCACCGCGGCCCAGGCCTGGAGGTAACGATCCCGCGGCACGCGAAAATAGACGCCGAATCGGTCCTGGGCCGGCAAATCTCCTTCCAGCACGTAGACGTGACCGCGGTGTTCGAAGATGACGATCCGCCATACGTTGTCCGCATCTTCGAACGGATCTTCGATCGAGCCGATCGGAACATCGGTGGCGTCGAAGTGCCGCAGATCCCGCTCCGCGTGCTCCCAAGCCGGAAACCCCGCCAGCCGCCCGCCCCGCTCGCTCGTGAATTCGAGGTGCTTCCCCTCCTCCCCCGCGTCGGTCAACGCGACGGCGAAGTCATCGATGAGCGGGAAGCGGTGGAGGTCAACCGGAAGCGGGAACACAGTTTTTGATTTTGGATTTTGGATTTTGGATTTTGGATTTTTCACGTTCAGTATCAAAAATCCAAAATCCAAAATCAAGAATCCAAAATCGCTAGTCGTTCGGCTCGATGCGGTAGTTCGGCGCTTCCTTCGTGACCGTGACGTCATGCGCGTGCGACTCGCGAAGTCCGGCGTTCGTGATGCGGACGAACTGCGCCTTCGTGCGGAGATCGTCCACGTTCTTCGATCCGGTGAGACCCATGCCCGAGCGCAGGCCTCCGACGAGCTGCGGGATCATCGCGCCGAGTGAGCCTTTGTACGGGACTTTGCCTTCGATCCCTTCCGGGACGAGCTTCGTGGCATCGGTGTCTTCCTGGAAGTAGCGATCCTTCGAGCCTTGCTGCATGGCGCCGATCGAGCCCATGCCGCGATACGCCTTGAAGGTGCGGCCCTGATAGAGGATCGTCTCGCCCGGCGCTTCGTCGGTTCCAGCGAAGAGCGACCCGATCATCACCGTGTGCGCGCCGGCGGCGATGGCCTTGGTGATGTCGCCCGAGAACTTGATTCCACCATCGCTGATGACCGGCACGTCGTACCTCTCGGCGGCGCGAGCGCACTCCATCACCGCGGTGACCTGCGGAACGCCGGCGCCGGCGACGACGCGAGTCGTGCAGATGGAACCGGGTCCGATGCCGACCTTGATGGCATCGACGCCGAGCTCGATGAGATCGCGCGCGCCTTCATACGTGGCCACGTTGCCGGCGATGAGCGGTGTATCGGGGAAGAGCTTCTTGAACTGCTTGATCACGTCCATCACGCCTTCCGAATGCGCGTGCGCCGAATCGATGACGACGACATCCACCTTGGCGTCGATGAGCGCGCGAGCGCGATCGAGGCCTTCCTTCCCCACGCCGATCGCCGCGCCGCAGCGCAGGCGTCCCAGCGGATCCTTCGCGGCCTGCGGATACCGCCGCGCTTTCTGGATGTCCTTGACGGTGATGAGTCCTTTGAGGTCGCCGTTCTGATCGACTACGAGGAGTTTCTCGATCCGGTGATGGTGCAGAACTTCCCGCGCCTGCTCCAGCGTCGTTCCCACCGGAGTGGTGACGAGATTCTCTTTCGTCATCCGCTCCGCGATCGGAAGATCGAAGCGCGTCTCGAATCGGAGATCGCGGTTGGTGAGGATGCCCACGAGCTTGCCGTTCGCATCGGTCACCGGCACGCCCGAGATCTTGTACTTCTCCATCACCTGCATGGCCTCGGCGATGCTCTGCCACGGGCGCATGGTGACGGGGTCGACGATCATGCCCGCTTCAGAGCGCTTGACCTTGTCGACTTCTTCGGCCTGCCGCTCGATCGGCATGTTCTTGTGGATCACGCCCAGGCCGCCGTGCTGGGCCATGGCGATGGCCAGGCGAGCTTCCGTCACCGTGTCCATGGCGGCGGAGAGGATCGGGATGTTCAGGCGGATGTCGCGGGTGAGGCGGGTGGTGACGTCGACGAAGTTCGGATGGAGATCGGATTTGGCAGGCTTGAGCAGGACGTCATCGAAAGTCAGGGCCAGGGCCACGGGCTCAGCGAAACGCTCTGCCGGAGCTCCCTCGGCGCGCTCGACCTGGCGAAGATCGATGCGTCCAATCACCGGAATGCCTTCTCGAAGTACCCGTTCGTCGCTCATGTCGGCCTCAGGTTTGAGTATAGAACAGCCTCGATTGCACTGGAATTGCATGGCGGAGCCACTCGACGCCGATGCAATTCACCATTGAGCAGCGACACCTCACCGACACAAGCGGCAAGCCTGCCCCCGCCGACGCCGTAACGTTCCATGTTTGCGACGCCCCGGACGTCGACGAAGCGGTACGGCTTTTCGTGAAAAAGCGCGATGCCGAGATCATCGGTACGGTCATGACATTCCCCGGCTTCCAGGCCATCGCCACGGTGCGCGAACGCAGCGGCGGTGTCTACACCCTGCAGGTGGCTCCGTCCAGCGGACACCACCCTCGTCCGATGATCTACTGATTCTCTCGGATGAGCTGTCGATACTCGGCGCCGAGCGGTGTGACGCGGCCGGCCAGCAGGTTCTCAACGGCTTTTCGATTCACGCGCTCCGTGATGTCGCGATAGGGAAGCGTGGCCGTCTCGGCGGTGAAGTCGACGTTGCCGAAAAAGAGATTCGTCCAGAACGGCGAAATGTAGTCGAACCGCTCCACGGTAGCGAGCCTGGTAATGAGGCGAAGAAACATCTGGTCGAGCGGCGTCCAGAAGCTGAAGGCGTCGCGGCGGAAGATCTCTTCGTTCGCAGCGATGCTCGTCGCTTCGCTTGCGTGCGCCTTGTACAGCCACGTCTCATCGAGAGTCACGCGTTTCCCGGCCGCGCGCGCGATCTGCGCGATGAAGACGATGTTCTGCTGGGGCGTGGTCCAGATCGGATAGAGATGGACGTCGACGTAGTCGATATCGAGCTTCACGAACTCCCGGACGAAATCGAGATTGCCCCACGTGCCGATGCCGGCTCCGATGAGCGTCCCGCCTTTATCGAGGCCCTGCAGCGTACGAGAGACGATGCTGGCGTACGTGGCGGGGTCGTTGAGCGCGGTCAGCCCCGTCAGGCCGGCCTCGGTATCCGGCTCGGCCACCAGTCCGAGGTAGTCGGGCGCGAGCTCGCGGACGATCGTGTGCGCCATCGTTCGCTTGTCTTCGCGATACTTCGCCACCGTCAGCGTGGAGAAGTCGACATCGAAATTCGCGAACGGCGTCCCCGCGAAAACGACCCCCATCTCGACACTCAGCTTCATGTTGCGGCGGCGAACTTCCTCGGCGACTTTCTTGTAGAAGGCGATGTACTCGCTGCTTCGAGGATACGAAGGATCGATCTGCGGATAGCCGATGCCGATGTTCACGACCTGTATGCCCAGACGCTGCATGGCGTCGAGATAGACGCGCACGCCGGGAAGCGCGTCGGGACCGAGGAGATCCGTACCCCGGTTCGTATTCGCGGGCATCAACTCGCCGCCAAAGAGCAGCTGATGCCCGGGAGCAGCGGTGCGCGTGTCGAGGTAAGTCTCGAGACCGGCCAGATGCGCGTGCAGGTAGGTGTACAGCGGTTTGTAACCCTGCGGTACGTTCGCAGTGCGCACTGCTCGGGGGCGGGCCTCCGCGGCGACTGCGATCAGTGCGAGGAGAACTGTGACGGCGAGGCGCATGCCCCATCTTAGGCCCCAGGCCTCAGGCCTCAGGCCTCAGGAGAACCTAGAAACGTGGGCCGGCGTGGGCCCCCTGGGGCCTGAGGCCTGAGGCCTGAGGCCTTCGTCAGCCGTTCTTGATGATCTCCTTCAGCAACTCGTCCTGCAGGCGGTAGACGGCGTAGACGCCAACGCGGTAGTTGTTGAAGAGGAACGAGAAGGCGTAGACCTTG
>Ga0184623_10000571_pt1 | contig 15725 bp, 20 predicted proteins | sample PLM1_100_b1_FD_133138 | JGI IMG/M metagenome (GOLD analysis project Ga0184623, IMG submission 133138) | Groundwater sediment microbial communities from an aquifer in East River, Colorado, USA - PLM1_100_b1 | ecosystem: Environmental > Terrestrial > Soil > Riparian zone | place: USA: East River...
AACCGACGGAACGCTCCGGATCACGGCTGACGCCGCATTACCCGAGATCTTTCCGTTGACGGTCGCGGGGGCGCGCGGCGGGGGCGAGCCCGCAGAGCTTGCCGTCCCGGCGGCGCTGACACGGAAGTGGCCCACGCTAGCCAGCCTGGAAGGAGCGCCGGCCTACAACGTGGGGCGGGCGTACGCCGCGTTCGCCGCAGACATCGACAACGGGGCCCATTCCGTGCCCGACTTCGCCGACGCCGTCCGACGCCACGAGGTTATCGCCGCCATCGAGCGGTCCGCGGCATCAGGGGAACGGGTGAAAGTGTAGCTGCCATGGCGGCAATTGCGCCCTATGCGACCTCGCCTCGGATGGACCAGGCGTTTCGATCGCTTGATACGTAGTCAGGGGACCCATCGAGGTCGACGGCAGAGAGCTGGGGTACCGATCGGCCACAACATGTTGCGGTCGGCCCTCACCAATACCCCCAACAGGTTGATCAATGCGCGACCCTCCGAGCTTGACATCGCTTATCGATACGATACCGTAGCGTATCGATACGAGATCGACGTCGACCGTCGGCGCGGCTCGTTCCTTGGAGATCGATGCCATGACCGCGACCATCGACGCCCGCGTGTACGCCCGTCGGTGGTGGACGCTCGGCGTGCTCTGCCTGAGCCTCGTGCTCATCGGTCTCGACAACACCATCCTGAACGTCGCGCTACCGACGATCCAGCAGACGTTTTCCACGACCGCCGCCGAGCTCCAGTGGCTGGTCGATGCCTACGTCCTCGTGTTCGCGGGCTTGCTCCTGACGATGGGGGCCCTCGGCGACCGGTTCGGGCGCGCCAGGGCGCTCCAGGTTGGTCTGGTCATCTTCGGCGTCTCGTCGCTGGTGGCGCCACTCGCCACGGAGATGGAACAGCTCATCGCCGTCCGCGTGGCGATGGGTGTCGGTGGCGCGCTGATCATGCCGTCGACGCTATCGATCATCGCCAACGTCTTCCCGCCCCAGGAGCGGGCCAGGGCGATCACGATCTGGGCGGGCGTGTCCGGTCTCGGCGTCGGGCTCGGGCCACTCGTCGGCGGCCTGCTGATCGAGAATTTCGCGTGGAGTGCCGTCTTCCTGGTCAACGTCCCGATCGTCATCGTCGCGCTCGCGCTCGGCTTCTTGTTCGTGCCGGAGAGCCGCGATCCGTCCGGAGCCAGGCTCGATCTGCCGGGTGCGCTCCTGTCGATCGGCGCGGTATCGGCCCTCGTGTACGGGATCATCGAGGCAGCCGCCGCCGGCTGGACGGATTCCCTGATCCTCGCAGCGTTCGGCGTCGCCATCGTGCTCGGGCTCGCCTTCGCCTGGCGCGAGACGCACACAAACGAGCCGATGCTCGACCTCTCGCTTTTCAGGAACCCGCGGTTCACGGCCGGTGCCGGGGCCATCGCGCTGACGTTCTTCGCGCTCTTCGGCGTCATCTTCGGGCTGACCCAGTTCCTCCAGTTCGTCCTTGGCAAGACCGCCCTCGAGGCAGGCGCACTGATGGTCACGCTCGCCATCGGCATCCCGATCGGGGCGCGCATCAGTCTCAAGGCGGTCCAGCACGCGGGCACGAACAAGGTCATGGCGGCCGGTCTGATCGTCGTGGCTGCGGTCCTGCTGACGCTCACACAATGGACCCCGACAACCGAGGCCTGGGTCGTGTCGCTGACCCTCTTCGTCCTCGCCATCGGCCTGGCCAACGTCATGGCACCCGGCACCGGGGCGGTCATGTCTGCCGTGCCGCAGGCCAAGGCAGGAGTCGGGTCGGCCACGAACGACCTGTTCCGTCAGCTCGGCGGCGCGCTCGGCGTGGCCGTCATCGGGTCCGCGATCAACACGGTCTATCGCGACCAGATGGAGGACGTGTTGGGCGGGCTGCCAGGGCCGGCTGCCGACGCGGCAGGGGATTCGGTCGGCGCGGCGGTCGCGATCGCGGGGCAGGTCGGTGGGGTGGCCGGCGAAGCGTTGGCCACTGCCGCACGGCTCGGGTTCACCGATGCGCTCGGGGTCGCGGCGGTCATCGCGTCCGCGGTGGCGCTCGGCACGGCCGTCTTCGTCTTCCGCGCGATGCCGGCGCGGGGCACGGAGGTCAGCGGGTAGGCTGGTAGGTGTGAGCCCGACCACGCCACGGATGTCGTCGCCATCCCGAGGTCGACCGCGCGACGCGGGCGCGGACGATCGCATCCTCGCGACCACGTTCGATCAACTCGTGACGGTCGGATACGCCGGTCTGTCGATCGAGTCGGTGGCGGCCGAGGCCGGCGTCGCCAAGACGACCATCTACCGGCGGTATCCGACCAAGCGCGACCTGGTCATCGCCTCCCTTGCCCAGGGGACGCCCGTCCCGTCCCCTCCACCAGAGCTCCCAGCGCGAGAGGGGCTGTCGTGGCTCGTCCACACGATGGTTACCGTGCTTGTCGAGTCCGGCGCCGTGCGGATCCTCTCGTCGCTGATCGTCGAGGACGCTCGGGAGCCAGGCCTGCTGGATACGTTCCGAGCACGCCTGCTGGCCCCGCGCCGCGAGATGGTCCTGGAGATGCTGCGCCGCGGCATCGAGCGCGGCGAGCTGCGCCCGAACGTCGACCCGCTCGTGGTGACCGAGATGGTCGCTGGCGCGATCTTCGGCCACCATGTCATCCTCGGCCTGCCGACCACGGAAGCGTGGCTCGATTCGCTTGTGGAGCACGTCTGGGGCGCGATCGAAGTCCGGTAGGCCTGGACCGAATTTGAAACAATTGTCACAGACAGAGTCAGGCGAACAAGTCGGGAAGAGTCAGGCGCACTAGCGACGTTTTCACGCTCAAATCGGGTTCGCCCGATTTCCGGGGGCCGGCAATCGAGCTACCGCCCGCCGACGGACAACCGGCGCCGACACAAGCAGTCGCGGTGGGGGAATCGCCGGACCACTACCGATAGTGGTGGTGGCTGGCGAGGCAGTTCAAGAGCATCGTGGGCCTGACTCCCGGGCATTGGGATAGAGGTTGCTGACATCGCAAGTCCGTACAAGACCGGCCTGCTGTATCCGTCTAGGGTCGCGAGGGCAGGACGCCGGAGCCTGGCGTATGCCCGACGAATGGCGGATGAGTCGATGAGAACGCATGACTGGGACACGCTGCTCGATGGAGCCAGGAGGGACGCCCTCAGGTTTCTTCGCGGGCTTCCCTCCCGCGGGATTCAGCCGGCCGGGACCCTAGACGAGCTCCGGCTTGGTCTTGGAGGACCACTCCCAGACGGCCCAAGTGACCCGACCACGGTCGTGGCCGACCTTGCAAGGGCGGCAGAGCCAGGGCTCCTTGCAACCACGAGCGGCCGCTTCTTCGGTTACGTGATCGGGGGCGCGTTGCCCGCTGCCGTTGGCGCGGAGTGGCTGACGGCGGCTTGGGATCAGTGTCCTGGCTTCCACGCACTCTCACCCGCAGCCGCCGTGGCCGAGGAGGCGGCCGCGACATGGCTACTGGACCTGCTCGGTCTCCCACCGCACGCCTCCGTGGGCTTCGTGACCGGCACCCAGATGGCCCACTTTGCCGGTCTCGCCGCCGGCCGGAACGCTGTGCTCCGGCGCGCAGGCTGGGATGTGGAGACTGACGGCTTGGCTGGAGCTCCACCGCTCACTGTGATCGCGGGACGAGAGCGGCACGCAACCTTGGATCGCGCTCTGCGCTTCCTCGGGGTCGGGACGGCCTCAGTCCGAGAGGTCGAGGCAGATGCCCAGGGCCGCATGCGGCCAGACATCCTCGCCCGGGAGCTCCAAGCCATCCCCGGGCCCGTGATCGTCTGCGCACAGGTGGGTAACATCAATACCGGCGCGTTCGATCCAGTAGGTGTGATCTGCGACCTCGCTCATCAGCGCGGTGCGTGGGTTCACGTCGACGGGGCGTTCGGGCTGTGGGCAGCCGCCAGCCCCTCTTTGCGCCACCACACGTCGGGCGTGGAGCGGGCCGACTCCTGGGCCACGGACGCCCACAAATGGCTCAACGTCACCTACGACTCAGGCATCGTCGTTTGCGCGCACCCCGAGGCGCATCGGGCGGCGATGACCGCCGTGACGGGCGGCGCCAGCTACTTTCCGCAGGTGGCGGGGAAGGAACGCGACCCCGAGGACTGGAATCCTGAGCTCTCGCGGAGGGCACGCGGGTTCGCATTGTGGGCGGTCCTTCGATCCCTGGGCCGGCAAGGCGTCGCGGACCTCGTGGACCGATGCTGCAATCTCGCCGGGCGGTTCGCCGCGGCGTTGGCGGGGACTATTGGCGTAAGCGTTCTTAACGACGTCGTACTCAACCAGGTGCTAGTTCGTTTTGGAGACGACGACGATCTCACTCGCAGGGTCATCGCCGCGGTCCAGCAGGATGGGACATGCTGGATGGGGGGAGCGACGTGGCGGGGCATGCAGGTGATGCGTATCTCCGTCTCCAACTGGTCGACCGACGAAGAGGACGTGGACCGATCCGTTGAGGTCATCCTCAGCTGTTACGCGAGAGAGCGCCGAACGCTCGTTTCTGGACCAGCCCTGCCTGAATCGGGAGACGGAAAGTGACCGCCACTGCTGGTTCGCATGCGAGACTTGACGCTGACAATCGCGCCCACGCGGCGCGCGATCGGCGGCCCGAGACTATTGACAGATCGGCTCCACGCCCGCGGCAACGCCGATCCAGTCCTCGAACGAACGGCGGGTGGCCTACCGTGCTGCCTCAGGATCGATGGCAGGCCAAAGGTGCGTGAGGACAAGGCGTCTCGGCAAGCCAAGGGACGCTAGTGCGATAACACTGGCTGTAGCAACCGCGATCGCATCAGGCACCATCGCCCGCGTGTGACCGGGTTGGATTGAAATCTAGAGGCATGAAACGCCATGACGCCCGCACGCCCGAGAGCAATCGGCTGATCTGCGGGCAGCACCGGCTGCGGGCCGGCCCGACCGACGTTGTGCGGATTTCCTGCAACGGCATTTGAGCCCCGAACGTCGGAGCGACATGACAGAGGTCAGTCCTTCCGTAGGTAGCCAAGCCACGCTGATCGTGCCGCGCTCGCCGGTTGTTCGAAATCGGGGCCGCGCGATCGAGGCAAGGCTCGAGGCAGTCGTAATGGAGGCTTATGACGCTCACGAGCGGGATCTCCATGCGTTCGCGCGGGCGCTTGTCCGCGATGCACATGAGGCTGAGGATGTGGTTGCGGACGCGTTCCTCCGGCTCGTCCGGGAGGTGCGCGCTGGTCGACAGCCAGACAACGTCCGAGGCTGGCTCTATCGCGTAACAGCAAACCTTGTGCTATCTCGCGGTCGGCGTCTCCAGACCGCCAAACGACTCGTCGGATCCCTCATTGACCGCCGAACCGAGGAGTCGCCCGAAGCACGTTTCGTGCGCGACGAGCTCGGGCCCGACCTCGTGGCAGCCCTCCAGGCGTTGTCACCCCCGATGCGTGTCGCGATCGTCATGGCCGCCCGCGGCGCCTCCGGCCGGCAGATCGCTGATGCCTTGGGACGTAGCGAGGTCGCCACGCGCGCCATCCTGATGCGGGCTCGGAGCCGCCTTCGAGCTCGTCTCAGTGCCTCTTCATGGAACGACCATTCAGAGGATCGGGCATGACTGCCCGATCTCATTCCGACTGGCTGGACCTCGCGTCTGTCGAGACAGTCTTCCCCCTTCGGCCCGAAGAGGCCGACGAGCTCGCCGGACATCTTCGTGATTGCGTCGACTGCACCCGCAGCATCGTACTGAGCCGTCGTGCTGCGGTGGCGATCGCACGCTTTGATCCTGGTCCGATGAGGTCGCAGGTTCGCCAACGGATCCGGGAGGCCGCTATGACGAAAGGCGCTCGTCCAACGAGTCGCGTCCTCAAAGCGGCTGGCGCTCTTGCTACGCTCGCGATCGGGGTCGTCGCGATTTCTCTGGCGGCCGTCCTGATCCAAGGTCCATCGGCCACGGGCCCTCTTGGGGCGGGCTCGAATCCCTTCAACTGGAGCACCGAGACAGTGCAAATTAGCGCCGCCGCGGTCGGCGTCGAGGCGAATGGCCAACTGTTCTTGGGCGATCCGACCGGGACAACCGCCGGTAGTGAGCAAGGCGCTTCGACGGTCGAGCTCCGGTGGCGCGACCAAAATAGGGACGTGGGCATATTTCTCGGATTTGGGAGCGACGAAACGTCCTGGTGGCTGGCCGACGTCCGCGTTCTTGGCGGCGCGGTAGGCCAGTCTCCGAAATGGTCGGCGCTGCCACGGGGCCGCTACCTAGAGTCACCGCTTGGTCATGCCTGGATCGGCAACCTTGATCTGGCGAGCACCGCTGGATCGGGACCTGTCGCAGTCCATCTCGATGGCGCCACGATCCGGGTCATGCCGCCGCGAACGTATGCGGCGCCACCGAACGGCGGCAAGGGGCTAGTTGAAGGATCGCGGCCGTTTGCGTCCGGAGGCGAGCTTCACTGCTCCGGGATCCTCCAGATGACGCCGAGAGACGCGCAAGCATCCCTCTTGGCGATGGGCTACAGGGTTTCGTGGCGAATGATGGTCGCGGCCGAAGGTGGGGCTGTCCCCAACCCGCCTCCAGGTTTGGGCGCGCCCGTCGACGTCTGGGAGTTACGGGTCACCCCACCGATTGGCGTGATCGTCGACCTCGGTGTGCCCGTTACGAGTGACGGTGCTGTCGTGATGTCCGTCCTTCCGCCGACCGATCCCGACGCGCACAGAGCGCCCGCGCCCGATGACTGTCCTGGGGTCGCAAGCCCGGCCGGCCCATCAACGGCGCCATCCCCATGACGACCTAGGTCCGCCTGCCTCGGCATCCAGGGCCGGGGACCAGCCAGGTGTCTACCACATAGCGGCCGATTGAGGCTATCACGCCTAATTCACGAACCCGCAGGAGGCTTCCCATGCCTGGTTTCCTACGCCAGCTGATGCCCGCACCAGCTCTCTCCCTGTTGGTCGTGGGCTGCTCTTCGGGGCCAATCCCAGCCAGCGTTGCGCGGCTTGACGATCCGTCCCCGAGCGGGCCGGCGGCCGCGATCGATCCTCGAGACGCGTACCCCGCTTATGCCGGGTGCATGCGTGAAAACGGCGTGGAAATGGCCGACCACAGCCTGTCGTGGAAGCGGGGGCCATCGTTGGCTACACGATCGGTGGTGCACCCGGCGACAAGGATGCCTTCGCGGCAGCCGACGAAAGCTGCCGTCGCCACCTCGCCGGTGTCGTATCCAACGGCCCGCCGGCGGGCCTCTCGCCAGATCAGCAGGATCGCGCCCTCAGATTTGCACAATGCATGCGCGACCACGGGATCGATATGCCTGACCCTGTCTTTGGTGGACAAGCCAGCGGGGATGAAAACCCATCGGGCGACCCGCAGTTTGACTCCAACGACGACGGCTTTGGCGCGGCACAGGATGCCTGTCTGAGGCTCATTGACCCCGAGAAGGCGGGCGCCAGCCCCGGCGGCTCCGAGGTTGTTCCTTCGCCCGGGCCGTCGAGGTGACCCGACTCGTCCGCGCGCTCTCCATGGCAGCGATTGGGGCTCTCGCCGTGACCGGAGCAGTGTGGCTTAGCGGGCTAACGACCAGAGGCTCGGGCACGTCGTTGCCCGACCAGACAGCGGACCCAACTCGTCGGACTGCTGCGGTCGAGCGCCGGACGCTGACAGTCACGGCCGATCTTGATGGACAGCTCCGTCACTCGGGTGACTACGAGGTCTTGGGCGGGCTGAGCGGCACGCTTACCTGGACGCCGCCACCCGGGCAGGTCGTAACCGCCGGGCTGCCATTGTTCGAGACGAATGGGGCCGCTCGCGCAAGCCTCATGTATGGATCCCGGCCGGCCTGGCGATCCCTTCAGGCCGGAGTGAGCAATGGGCCTGACATTCGCCAGCTCGAACAAACCTTGAAGCTTCTCGGTTATACGAGACGAGGCGATCGGATCGATCGCCACTGGGACTCGAGGACGACGGCTGCCGTCAAGCGCTGGCAGCGCGACCGCGGCCTCGTGGCAGACGGCAAGGTCGATCTGGGCGATGTCGTATTCCTGCCGGAGCCAATCCGAGTCACGGCAATCGAAGCCAAGCTCGGCTCCCTTGTCGGTCCAGGGACGACGATCCTGACGGCAACGTCCAATCGACGTGTCGTATCGGTCGATCTCGATCTCGGCGATCGGGAGCTGCTCGAGAGAGGCACGAAGGCCGACGTCAGGTTGCCTGACGGAACGATCACGTCGGCCACGGTTGTGACGATCGGCCCAATCTCCACTGCATCTTCGGACGATCAGGCAACTCCAGACCCGTCGCTTCCCGTCACGCTAGCGCTCGACGACTTACAGGCCGTCGCCGATCTGGATGATGCGCCGGTAAGGTGACTGTCGTTCGAGCCATCCGCAGCAACGTCATGACTGTTCCCGTGGAGGCCCTTCTGGCGCTCCTCGGTGGCGGTTATGCGGTGGAAGTTGCGAACGTCGATGCCACGCCGTTGCCGTCAGGTCTGCGAACAAGCTCGGCCACTTTGCCCCCGTCCCCGCCGCAGTCGAGCGGCCAGACTTCAACGCAGCTTGTCCCAATTGAGCCAGGTCTTTTCGATCGAGGCTGGGTGGAGATCTTGGCTGGCGACCTCGCGCCCGGCGATCTTGTTGTCGTGCGTCATGAGTGCCGCAATCGAACTCCTAGGTGTTGGGAAGGAGTACGAGGGCTGGCCACCCGTCGTTGCGCTACGGGACGTCGATCTGGTGATCGGGGAGGGTGAGCTCGTCGCGTTGGTCGGGCCGTCTGGTTCAGGCAAGTCGACCATGCTCCATCTCATGGGGACCTTGGATCGGCCCACGACTGGAACCGTTCGCGTCGCTGGCCCTGATGTCGCCGCCATGAATGACAGCCAACTGTCGCGACTTCGGGCGAATGCGATCGGCTTCGTGTTTCAGCAATTCTTCCTCCTCGGCGGCGAGTCGGCTCTTGAGAATGTCGCTGACGGGCTTCTGTACAGAGGAGTAGACGGAGTCGCCCGTCGTGAGGCCGCGCACCAGGCTCTTCAACGAGTAGGGCTCGGACATCGGGTCCGACACCGACCGGCACAACTCTCTGGAGGCGAGCGGCAGCGGGTCGCGATTGCACGAGCCCTCGTCGGCCGGCCGATGGTGATTCTTGCTGACGAACCAACGGGCAATCTCGACAGCGCCACGGGCGGCGAGCTCCTCGAGTTACTTCTCGAGCTCAACGCTGAGGACCACGCAACGATCGTGGTGATTACCCACGACTGGGATCTGGCCTCGAGATTGCCTCGACAAGTTGAAATCCGCGATGGGCGCATCGATGGCGACCCAGCGCGAGTGCAGCCGACCGGCCGATCTAAGCTCGACATCGGACTCCAGTCGCGGTCGGAGACTCCCGCAGCGACCGTCGGAACCCATTGATGGCGGCGGGCACCCCCATCTCGTCCGTAAGGCCGGACTACCTCCAACATCGCCCGATCGGGGTGCTGGATCTCGGGCGGATCGCTGTTGCCGCGCTCGGGGCACGTCGCCTTCGGACGGGCCTCACCGCGCTGGGGATCGCGATCGGAATAGCTGCACTGGTGGCCGTCATCGGAATTTCTGAGTCGAGCCGCGCAGATCTCCTGGCGACCCTCGATCGGCTTGGCACGAACTTGCTGACCGTTACACCGGGGCGAAGCATCTCGGGCGAGCGGCCCACGCTGCCTGAGAGGGCCTCTTCCATGATCGCGAGGATCGGACCGGTCCAGCGGGTCGGCGCAGTTGAAGCGCTTGGCGTGACGGTGCGCCGTACGGACCTGATACCAGCAGCCGAGACCGGCGGGATCGCGGTGATTGCGACCGATGCGGGGCTGCTCCCGGTGCTGGGTGCGGATCTCGCTGCCGGGCGGACGTTGGACTCTGTTATGGAGCGCTACCCGACGGTGTTACTCGGGTCCGTCGCGGCTGTCCGACTCGGGCTGGCAGCGAATGATGTCGGCAACCTGGTCGACGTCGGCGGCAAGTGGTTCACGGTGATCGGCATACTCAAGCCACTGCCGCTATCGCCTGAGATTGATCGATCGGCATTGATCGGCCTCGCGATTGCGGAGCAGCTCTTTGGCGCGACAGGCTCGCCAACGACGATCTACGTGCGGGTCTCAGAAGGAGCAATCGCGGACGTTCGGTCTGTCCTTCCGGCTACCGTGAACCCCGCCGATCCAACCGCGGTTGCAGTCAGTCGACCCTCGGAGGTACTCGCGGCAAAAGCCGCAGCGACATCAACTTTCATCTCACTATTCCTTGGACTGGGTGCCGTGGCCCTCCTCGTTGGCGGCCTAGGCATCGCGAACGTCATGCTTATGGCGGCCCTCGAGCGCCGCTCCGAAATCGGCCTACGACGCGCCCTCGGGGCAACCCGCAGCCACATCATCGGGCAGTTCCTGACCGAGGCGGTCCTGATCGCCGGGTTGGGTGGTGCCCTTGGGGCGGGGCTCGGATGCCTCGTGACGGTGGCCTATGCGAGTAGCCAAGGATGGTTGGTTGCCATCCCTTGGACCGGCGTGGTCAGCGGCTTGGCGCTGACAGTTGCAATCGGAGCGGTTGCCGGACTCTATTCAGCAGTGTGCGCTGCTCGAACATCGCCAACGGAATCGCTGCGCGCGGCCTAGGTGTAGTTCCCGGGGTTTGTGAGACATGAATTCAGACCGTCATCAGGTTAGCGAGCCAGCCCTGGAGATGGTCGAGGGCGGGGACACGCTCGAAGCCGCGGGCGGTGAACGGCGTGCCGTCGTAGCGGTCGGCCGGGGTGTGCCAGTCCAGCTCCCCGTGGAGCCGGTCGTAGTTGTCGTAGGTCGCGAAGTGGGTGAGCCCGTCGGCCGCGGCATCGAGCGTCCGGAAGATCTGGCGGTCGAGCACGCCCGACTGGAGGATCCCCCAGAAGCGCTCGATCCTGCCGTTCGTCCAGGGCGAGTTCACCTGGGTCCGGATGTGGCGGATGCGGAGCTCCTCGAGGGTCTTGCCGAAGAGGGTCAGGACGCCCGGCATCCAGACAACGAACGGGCTGCCGTTGTCGCTCATCAGCTCGAGCGGGGTGCCGCACAGCTCGACGCGGTCGTCGAGCCAGGCGAGGATCGGCTGGGCCTGGGGGCGGGGCAGGACGCGCAGACCGACGAGGACCCTGGTCCGAACGTGATCTGTGCGTCGATGATGACGAACGCTCGTATGGACGGTCACCTCCCAAAATCGTGGGAGCGGCATTCTTGAGCGCGTCGCTGGCGGCGCGTGTTGAGGCCGATGGTTCGCACCTGAGGGCAACAACGGACGGCCGGCCGACGCGTTTCATGGCCACGAGATTTCGACGGCGCCGGAACTCCGTTGCATCTGCGTCATCGTCAGAGTCGCTTGATGGAATGTCACGTCCGATTGGGGACCCGACGTCTCCCTCTGCGCAGGGGGCGCACGTTCTCACCTGGTGCCGAGGAGACCAGCACTTTGTCAGCTGAAGCCAAGGATGATGGGTCAGCCGTGAACTCGAGCGGCCGGCCTTCGACGCCCATCTGGACCATGTGTGCGCGGCGCCCGCCGACGTCGGACTCGTCCGACTGGTCGTGAAGCGGCCGACCGAGGGTGTCCGCGAGATACTCGCCGAGGGTCTGCTCGACGAACGTCTCGGCTTGGTCGGCGATCGCTGGGCGACGGAGGAGGCTGAAGTAATGCCGCAATCCACGGCTTCTCAACTCACGGTTATCAACACTCGCGTTCTTGCTACGATTGAGCCGGATCCGGAGCGTGGCCACTCGCCGGTGACCAGCTGTATGTGGACTTCGACCTCAGCGTCGCCAACCTGCCGGTTGGCAGTCATCTCAGCGCGGGCACCGCGATCATTGAGGTGAGCGACAAGCAGCACATGGGATGCAAGAGGTTCAGCGCTCGCTTCGGCATCGAGGCCCTTCGTTGGATGAGCTCGCCAACTGGTCAGGCCCTTCGGATGCGCGGGATGAATGCCCGGGTGGTAAAGGGCGGGATCGTTCGACCTGGTGACTCCATTCGCAAGGTTCGAGACTCTCGCGATGTCTTCGCCTGACACTCCCCCGACTCAGACGGGCGCGCCGCGTCGAGTTGAATGTGAATACCGGTTCGCAATCGAGCCATGTACTGCGCGCACTGATCGGGCGCGGGAACTACGGCGACTCGCTCTTGCGTCGAAGATCGTGGAGAGGCTGGCCGAGCCGCCGGTGCGAGGGACGCAGCGTGGCAGGCGTTCTACGCTCCGCGCGCTGCCGTTCACTGGCTAGACACAGGAATCTGTGATCCGTCGCCTGGTCCAACTGGTGATCTCATGCATCGTGCTGGGATTGGGCGTGGCGCTGCTGCTCGTCGCGGCACTTGGGTCTGATGGTTATGCAACCCTCATCAACGGGCTGAGCATTACGCTCAGGGTGCCGTTCTGGACGGTCAATGTTGCCGTCGGATTCGGCTTGATAGCGATGGCATGGGCGCGCGGGACCAGGCCGGGTCTAGGCACCCTTGTGCAGCCAGTGGTCGTCGGGATGACGATTTCAGTCGTCCTGCAATTCCTGCCGACGCAGACGTCGTACCCGATCCGCTTCGCCGAACTCGGCGTTGCGTTTCTTCTGGTTGTCGTAGGCGTGGCTGGATATCTTTCGTCGGACCTCGGGGCCGGTCCCACCGAGGCGGCCGCTCTCGCTTGGGATCCTCCCGTTGCATTCAAATGGGGTTACACACTCGTTCAGGCCACTGGTGCCGTGATTGGCTTTGGACTCGGGGCAGCTGTTGGGCCTGGGACGCTGCTCGTGGCGCTTCTGATCGGACCAGTCGCGGACTGGATGCAAAGAGCGGTGTTTCTGCGGCATGCTCGTCCCGGATGCCCGCCGCTGCCATAGCCATCAAAGCCCTTGACCGTTCTCGGGTTGTGCTCGTGTGCGACCGCCAGTGGCTCAAGAAGGATCCAGATGCGGCGAAGCGCTTCGTGCCGGCCACGGTCAAGGGCTTCCAGTTCGCGGCCGACAACGCCGACGAGGTGGCGGCCCTGCTGGTATCCGATATCCCTGGTGTCTTCGATACCAACAAGGATCTCCCGAAGGCGAGCCAGAGAATCCTCGATACGGGCGGCTACGTGGTCGACGCGAACGGTACGTTCGGGACGCACAGATTCGAGCGCTGTCCATCACCAGGCACGTAACTATCCGCCCGATGTCGTCACCCCAGTGTGCGCCCGCCGAGGCGAGGTCCGACACGGATACCTACAAGGCTTTACCGACCCTAACCTCCTCGAGCACGCTCCGACCAGCCCCGTGTTTCGATTCCCACGCCCAGTTCTCATGTAGCCGCATCCGACCGTCGTCGAGCACCTCGATCCGATCAATGGATCGCCCTGAGGATGTCTCACCGCGTCGGTTGAGCTGCACGTATCTGAATTGAAACGTATCTCCGCTGACGAGGCCGATCAGCCACCCGGCGCGAATGCTGCCACCGCGGTAGCTCGCCCAGACATGATCGCCCTCATCGTGAAAGTCGAACTCTGTGTCACCGCCCACTTCTCCTTGTGGGTCACTAATGAGACGGAACTGTCTGCCCTCAAAGGTGATGCTCTCGGTCATGGCACCTTCCATCTGTGAAGTCGATTCGGTTCGGATGCTCACGCCATTTGCGTCTGCCTCAGCGGAACGTCTGCCTCAGCGGTCTTGAATTGACATGCGAAACTCCACCTTCTTGGGCTCGGTCAGGACCGGCGTGGAAGGCCCCCGTCATGGGCCGAAGCACTGCTATGGCCCAGTCCACCTGGCGCGGGCGATAAACCCGTCACAGCCCAGCACGATTACGGGGTCGGTGGACTTAAGGATCTTGCGGCGCTCCAACTCCTCGACCGTCTCGTTGTACAGGTCGTTCGTTTCAAGGGCCTCAATAGCATCGGCGTCCTTCCAGACGCTCACGACCGTGACCTCACATCCATCGCGTAGAAATACAACGCCTAAACAGCCCGGAAGAGATCTGAACATCGGATAGGACCGTTCCTCCAGGAAGGCCACGTAGTCATGTAACCGGTCATCATGGATCTGGGCTCGCCAAGTCCTTGCCAAGATCATTGGAGTGCTCCCGCAATGGTTGTGTTGATTCCCATAACAGGATGGCACGCGTCAGGCGCCTGTGAGCGCCTGACGCCCAGGACCGCGGCGACCGCCGGATTGACGTACGTGATGACCGTGGCACGAACCGGGCCAATCTCGTCGATCAGCGCGGCCAGCACGAGGAACCCGGCGGCCGTGAAGACGACAGGTGGCAGCGCATTTACGAGCTCGTGCCCCATGGGCAGGTTGTGCTCCTCGAAAGCAATTCGAGCGTCTCCATCTCCGGGGCCGGGCTCCCGGTTGCTCAAGCCTCGGCGCAGGTGCTTCATACCCAATCGACGCAAATGTCTCGCCGATGCGTGACATCGGAGATAGGTTGAACCGCCCTGACTCCGGTGGAGACTCCATCGTTTGGAGGAACATGGAGTCATGGCAGAGATCAGCAACCATCGCCAGCGGCGATATCCGCCCGAACTGAGAGAGCGAGCGGTCCGGCTCGTCGCCGAGACGGCCGCCGAACGGGGGGATCGCCACGGCGCGGTGACCCACGTCGCCCGCCAGCTGGGCATCGGCCCGGAGTCGCTTCGCAACTGGGTCCACCAAGCCGAGGTCGACCGCGGCGATCGGTCCGGCCTCACGACCGAGGAGCGCGAGCGGATCAAGGCGTTGGAGCGCGAGAACCGCGAGCTGCGCCGGGCCAACGAGATCCTCAAGAGCACGGCGGCTTTCTTCGGGGCGGAGCTCGACCGCCGCTCGCCGCGATGACCACCTACATCGACGAGCAGCGCGGCTCGTACGGGGTCGAGCCGATCTGCCGGACCCTGCAGGTCGCCCCATCGTCGTACTACGCGGCCAAGACCCGACCGCCCTCGGCCCGGGCGGTCAGCGACGCAAAGCTCAGCGCCGACATCACCAGGATCCACGTCGAGCACTTCAGCGTGTACGGCGTGCGCAAGGCCTGGCGCGTCCTGCGCCGCGAAGGGATCGACGTCGGCCGCGACCAGGTCGGTCGGCTCATGCGTACGCTCGGGCTGGCGGGTGCGACGCGGACCCGCCGGATCCGCACGACCCACCCTGCTGCGGTCAGCCAGCGACTGACCGATCTGGTCGAGCGGGTCTTCAGCGCCGCGGCTCCGAACCGCCTGTGGGTGGCCGACCTGACCTACGTCTGGACCCGCACGGGCTTCGTCTACGCGGCCTTCGTCATCGACGTCTTCTCCCGGGCGATCGTCGGCTGGCGGGTGTCGCCCTCGCTGCGGACCGACCTCGCCCTCGACGCGCTCGAGATGGCGCTGTGGACCAGAGGGTCGAACCTGCCGGATCTCGTCCACCACAGTGATCGCGGTGTCCAGTACCTGTCGATCCGCTACACCGAGCGCCTCGCCGAGGCCGAGGCCGTCAGCTCGGTCGGCAGCCGTGGCGACAGCTATGACAACGCCCTGGCCGAGACGGTCAACGGGCTGTACAAGGCCGAGCTGATCAACCGTCAGGGTCCCTGGCGGACGGTCGAGCAGGTCGAGCTCGGGACCGCGGCGTGGGTCCACTTCTGGAACACCCGGAGGCTCCACTCGGCCTGTGGCGACGTCCCGCCAGCCGAGTTCGAGGCGGCCTACCATCAGCGCCTACAGGTGACCACCGAGGCCGCCTGAAACCCAATCAGCCGGGTCTCCACCGGAGTCAGGGCGGTTC
>Ga0184623_10000573_pt1 | contig 15710 bp, 12 predicted proteins | sample PLM1_100_b1_FD_133138 | JGI IMG/M metagenome (GOLD analysis project Ga0184623, IMG submission 133138) | Groundwater sediment microbial communities from an aquifer in East River, Colorado, USA - PLM1_100_b1 | ecosystem: Environmental > Terrestrial > Soil > Riparian zone | place: USA: East River...
GATGCGTCTTACAAGACCGGCATCGAGGTGCTGCCGCGATATCGCTATCCGTGGGAATTCAAACTGAACGTTGACGCCTGGTCGATCAGCATCGTGAAGCCAGGCGAAGCGCCGCAGTAGCCCATCCGATCGTTATTTTTCAGCGAATTGGGTCAATAACTCGCGAAGGCGGGTCGGCGTGGCTCCTTCGATTGCGACGCGCTTATCCCGGCTTCGTTGACCGGACACGAGCGTGACGGCACTACGCCGAACGTTGAACAATGTTGCAAGATGTTCAAGAAGGGCTTCGTTGGCAGCTCCTTCCACCGGGGGAGCGGCTAACCGAACAAGAAGCGCGCCGTTGCGCATCCCCGCGATTTGCGTCGTCGCGGCGCGCGGAACGACGCGAACGGCGACTTGCACGGCATTCTGCGGGTCGTGAGGATGTCGCCGAGCACCGCTCTGCCGCGCATTCTGCGCCGTCTCAGGACTTGGCCTGTGCCCGCGGGGCCCCGATTTCAAGCAGCTCCTCGAAGGACTTTGTGGCCTGAAGTGGTTCGGCCTGCCGCGGTCGGTGCAGCCGGATCTTGTCCTCGCGATCGCGTTGCTCCTGCTCGTGCACGAAGTCAATCGCGTTGCGCAGCGACGCGATCGTCGCTTCGATCGAGGCTTCCACGTCCCGGCGCTTCAGACGGAGCCCGTCGATTTCACGTTGAACATCTTCGAGACGCGCCTGAGTCTTCTGCAGCAGGAGATCCGATCGGCTTTCCGCCTCTTTGATGATGGTCTGTGCCTGATGCTCGGCGTTGACCTTGATATCATCGGCGAGCTTCTGCGCCGTCATGAGCGTGTTGCGCAGGTTCTTCTCGTGCTCGCGATGCTCGGCCAGGCGCTCTTCCATCCGGATCGCGTCCTGACGCTGCCGGTCCACCTCGAGCAGCGCCGACTCGTACTCCTCGGCAATCTCATGGAGGAGGGCGGTGACCTCCGCGCGATCGAATCCCCTGAACACCGTGCGAAACCGTTGTTGCCGTAGATCGAGTGGCGTGACCTTCATCAGTAATTCTCCAGATTGAACGGAAGACGGACAACTGAAACCGGGTTCAAGGGGCGCGCTTCCCGAATATCGCCGTCCCGATGCGGACGATGGTTGCGCCTTCCTCGACCGCTGCTTCGAAGTCGTGGCTCATGCCCATCGACAACTCCTGCAGCATGTCGGCCGGCACGTCGCGGTCGCGCAGCTGATCGCGCAGCCGGCGAAGTTGTTGAAAATAGGGTCGCGCTGCGTCGGGGTCTTCGAACCATGGCGGGAGCACCATCAGCCCGACGAGTCGTACGGCCCGACACGCCCGCGCGGCCGCGAAAATCGCCGGCACAGTCGCAGGCGGTGCGCCATGTTTCGTCGCCTCGTCGGCAAGGTCGACTTGAACGAGCAGGCTCGGACGCGTGCCCGCCGCAGACGCTGAATTGTCGAGGCGCTGAAGCAAGTCGAGGGTGTCGACCGAGTGGATCCAGGAAAACGCCTCCGCCGCCCTGCGCGCCTTGTTTGACTGGAGCGTCCCGATCAAGTGCCATCTTATTAAGAGATCGGCCGATCCCCCCATTTTCTGTAGCGCTTCCTGCACTCGGTTTTCTCCAAAGTCCTTCTGGCCGGCCGCCGCGGCCCTGCGAATATGCTCCAATCCGAAGGTCTTGGAGACGGCCACGAGGCGGATGTCTGTGGGGTTACGGTTCGTCGTGACGGCAGCCCGCGCGATGCGGGAACGAACCTGATCGAGGCGCGTAGCGATATCGTCGGGAGGGGTCAAACTACGCGTCGCGCTACGCGTCGCGGGCTGCCCGACATACTGGCGATCTCGGGCAGCCTGCGATCATCACGGTTTACTTGGGAAGGGCGTTCAGCATGGCCTGGGCCTGGGCCGCGTTGGCACCTGTCGGGGCGAGCTTCAGGTATGCCTCGAACTCCGTCTTGGCTTGCGGGAGTTGACCCAGGTTCAACAGCGCCATGCCGAGTTGGAAGTGGGATGCCGCATGGTTCGGGTCCGCCTTCAGAGCGGAGTCGAAATGTGCCTTCGCCTCATCGGCCTTGCCCGCGTTCCACGCAATGACACCCTGGTTGTAGAGCGAGTCAGCGTTGCCGCCGCCACCCGCCGCCGCCGCGCCGCCGGCCAGCTCGGCCGCCTTCGCGCTGGCTTGCGACGCCAGGTCGAACTTCTTCTGGGCGTTATAGACGTTGGCGAGGCCGTTGTACGCGTCGGCGTGGTCCGGCTTCATTTCAACGGCCTTCTTGAAGGCCGTCTCTGCTTGCGCGAAGTCTTTCAGCGCCGAGTATTCGAGGCCGATGTTGTAATAGCAATCGGCGCAGCTCGGCAGTCCGGCGGCGACCTCCGTGTAACTGGCGATCGCACCAGGGTGATCGCCGGACTTGCTCGCGGCCACTGCCTGATCGAAGAGCTTCTGCAGGGCGGCATTCTTGGCGAGCTGTTCCTGTGTCAGTCCCGCCTGCCCGGGAACGATCTTGAAATCCTGAGTGGCGGGCGCCGACCCTCGAACAGTGATATTGGCCTGCATGGCCCCGAGATTAGGCTTCTCGACCAGTACGACGTAGCTCCCGCTCGGGAGGCCGATCTGGAAGTATTCGCCTCTATTGTTCGTCTTGAGCTCCCATTTCTGGTTGTTCGCGCTCGACGTAATCGTCACTTTGGCGTCCGCGACCGGCTTGTCGTCCTTGTCGACGACCTTGCCTTGCGCTCTGCCCTGTGCGTAGCCGGACGAAGCGAACAAGAGCACCGTGAGAACCGCACCGACCACACTCAGCGGTCGCCAGCGGGAAATGAAACGAGACATAACAAGCTCCTCCGTACAGTTGCTTGAAGAAATAACGTGTGATCATAGTTTACACGAAACGGGCGCAATTAAGGCAAGTCGGGCCTCGAGTTCCCCCGTCAGCTGCATCGAAACTGGCACAGCTTGCGATAGAGGTGGCGTCAGGCGGCCCCGAAGAACCGGCCGATATCGTCGAGGTTGCGTGTGACCGGCGCCGGCGGCAGCGAGTCCAGAAACCTGCGGCCATAGGGTTTCGTATTCAGACGCGGGTCGAGCACGGCCAGCACGCCGCGGTCCTGACGGTGCCTGATCAGCCGCCCGAGTCCCTGTTGAAGCGTCAGAATTGCGAGCGGGACCTGATAATCCGAGAAGGGATTGCCGCCCTGCAGTTCGACGAATTCCATGCGGGCGGCGGTAATCGGGTCAGCCGGCGACGCAAACGGCAGTTTGTCGACGATGACGCAGCTCAGCGCCTCGCCCATCACATCGACTCCCTGCCAGAAACTCGACGTTGCCAACAAGACCGCGTGGGGCGTTGAACGGAACCGGTCGAGCAGTGTCGACCGCGGCGCTGTGCCTTGTACGAACAACGGGAATGTGAGCACCGGCTCGACAAGTGCGCGAACCGTCCGCAGAGCGGCGTAACTGGTGAACAGCACGAACGCTCTTCCGCGCGTGCGGCGCAGGATGTCAAGCACTTCACGAGCGACTGCTTCGGGAAAGCCTGGCGATCGCGGGTCGGGCATGCGACGGGGCAGATACAGAATCGTCTGACTCGTGTAGTCGAACTCCGACGGCAGCCGCATCAACTGCGGCCGCTGTGCGCCGTCCACACCCAATCGCTTCTTGACGTATTCGAACGAGCCATCGACTGTGAGTGTCGCCGAAGTCAGGACAGTGGCCTGCATCCGATTGAGCAGGACCTCGCGAATGATCGCCGAAACGTCGATGGGGGCGGCGCGCAGCACCACGCCGCGGCCGCGCACCTCGAGGAAGTACACGTAGTCAGGATCGTTTGCGCGGAGCAGAAACTTGAGCTGATCGCGCACCTCCACGGTCCGCCGTGACAGGCCAAGCAGGTCTTCGAGCAGAGGAGACTGGCCGGTCTCGGCGCGCGGCGCGCGCATCAGATGGATGGTCGCTTCCAGGTTGTCGAGCGCGCCAATCAGCATCGCGCCCTCTTCGGCAACCTCGCTCAGCCGTTGCGGATCGATGCGCACCCGGTTGCCGCTCGCCGCGCTGGATTCGCGGGCCATGCTGCTCAGCATCAGAGCGCTGAAGAACATCCGCGAGCGCTCGCGGACGCGGTCCACAGCCTCTCGCAGGTCCGCTGGGTCATCCAGGAGCACCTCGAGCGCGAGACACCGCTCGCCATCACGCACCAGATCATCCAGGCGGTAACTGCTCACGGCGATCCCGAAATACTGGGTCGCGACCTCTTCCAGTTGATGAGCTTCATCAATTACCGCGTACGCGCAGCCTGGGATGACTTCGCCGTACGCGCTTTGCCGGACGGATGCATCGGCGCAGAGCAGATGGTGGTTGACGATGATGAGATCCGATTCGGCGGCGCGCTGCCGCATCCGCGTGACAAAGCACTCGTTGTAGCGAGGACACTCGGTGCCGATACAGTTTTCCGAGCTGGCTGCGATGCCGCTCCAGAACGGAAGGTCTTCAGGCAGCTGCTCGAGCTCCGCGCGATCGCCGGTCTCTGACCGCGCCGCCAGTGTGTTGAGGAGCGGAATCCATTGGCGCACAGGTTCCTGAGCGGCGTCTCGAGAGTCGCGAAAATTCTCGTACCGATGCAGGCAAAGATAGTTGCCGCGGCCTTTCATGCAGGTGGCAGTGATCGGCACACCAAGCGCCTGCTGGAGGAGTGGTAAGTCCTTAGTCCACACCTGCTCTTGAAGGTTCTTTGTCCCTGTGGAAATGAGCACGCGATGACCGCTCAGGATGGCTGGCACCAGATAGGCGAGCGTCTTGCCGGTTCCAGTGCCGGCCTCGGCCACGAGCACGCCGCCGCGCTCGAAGACGTCAGCCACAGCGCCCGCCATGTCCCGCTGGCCCGGACGCGGCTCGAAATCCGGCACCGCACACGCCAACGGTCCCTTGTCAGCAAAGACCGCCTCGACGGCGTTGGCTAGCGAGACCGTTCGGGATACAGGGGGAATTTCCGGCACAGCTTTTCGACGTCGGCCCGCACCATGCCGAGCACGGTATCGTCCTCGGGAGCCTTCAGGACACGGACGATGTAATCGCCGATGAGCTCCATTTCCGGCTCGCGCATACCGCGCGTTGTGACCGCCGGTGTCCCGACGCGAATGCCGCTCGCGACGAGAGGAGGGTTCTGGTCAAAGGGAATGGCGTTCTTATTCACCGTGATGGCGGCTTTGCCGAGCGCCGCCTCTGCCAGCTTCCCTGTCACACCTTTCGAAAACACATCGACCAGCATGAGGTGATTGTCCGTGCCTCCACTGACCAGACGGAAGCCGGCGGCCAGGAGGACCTCAGCCAGACGCGAGGCATTCGCGACGATCTGGCGTTGGTAGGCGGCGAACGCCGGCTCAGCCGCCTCCTTCAGGCACACGGCTTTGGCGGCGATGATGTGGACAAGCGGACCGCCCTGGACGCCCGGAAACACAGCGCGGTCGAGGTCCTTTGCATATTTCTCCCGGCACATCGCCAGACCCGCGCGCGGGCCTCGCAGCGTCTTGTGCGTCGTCGTCGTCACGAAATCGGAAGACGGAACAGGATTGGGATGTACGCCGGCGGCAACCAATCCGGCGATATGGGCCATATCGGTGACCATCGCCGCGCCGACGCGATCGGCGGTTTCGCGGATGCGTGGGAAGTCAATGACACGGGGGTAGGCGCTCGCGCCCACCATGATCATCTTGGGCTTGTGCTCGTCGGCAAGCCGCGACAGTTCGTCGTAATCGATGCGTTCATCTTCTCGCCGCACGCCGTACGGGATGACCTTGTACAGCCTGCCAGAGAAGTTGAGTTGATGTCCGTGCGTCAAGTGCCCGCCGTGCGACAGGTTCATGCCGAGGAACGTGTCGCCTGGCTGGAGCAGTGAGAAATACACGGCCATGTTGGCTTGTGCGCCCGAATGCGGTTGGACATTCACATGATCGGCGCCGAACAACGCTTTCGCCCGCGCGATGGCGAGTGATTCGACGACATCGGCGTATTCGCAGCCGCCGTAGTAACGCCGGCCCGGATATCCTTCCGCGTACTTGTTGGTAAAGACAGAGCCCACGGCTTCGAGGATGGCGGTGCTCACGAAGTTTTCAGACGCAATCAGCTCGAGGCCGTCGCTCTGACGCCGAAGCTCGTTCTGGATCGCTGCCGCGACCTCCGGATCAGCTTCGGCGAGCGTGCACCAGCGGGACGGGACGTCGGTCTTGAGAGTCATGACTGCTCGATCTCCGCGATTTGATCCAGGCGCCGCTGATGCCGCCCGCCCTCGAACGGGGTCTCCAACCAGACTTTGACGATTTCATCGGCCATCTCGAACGCAATGATGCGGCCGCCCATCGAGAGCACATTGGCATCGTTGTGCAAGCGTGACATGCGTGCGGCGTAGGGGTCGTTGCACAGCGCCGCACGAACGCCTCGCACCTTGTTTGCGGCAATTTGCTCCCCTTGGCCGCTGCCACCGACCACGATGCCGCGGTCGGCGCGACCTGCCACAACGGCGCGAGCCACGGCGGCGCAAATCGGTGGATAGTCTGTCGCGATCTCGCTGTTCGTTCCGAAGTCGTCAATCTGATGTCCGAGCCCGACGAGCGTCTGCTTCAAATGCTCTTTCAGGGCGAACCCTGCGTGGTCGGCCCCAAGCGCAATGTGCATCTGGATGATGATATAGCATTCCCGACGTCGGTCGAACGAGCAAGTCGGGCATTCGCAAACGCTCGATGGCGTCAGTCCATGCATCCAACCGTGAAAATCCACGCGCGCGGTGAATCCCGGATTCGCGACGGACACCTGTGGGTGTACCGCGCGGATATTTTGGAGGTCCACGCAGCACCAGGTGATGTCGTCTGCGTCGTGGGATCTCACGGCCGAACGGTGGGTCATGCGCTCTACAGCGACCGTTCGCAAATCTCGCTGAGGCTCTTCAGTTTTGGCGACGTCGTCCCCGATTCGTCGCTCTGGCGTCGGCGTATCGAGGCAGCGCTGGCGTTCCGTGAGTCACTGGCAATTGATGCGACCGCCTATCGACTTATCCATGGCGAGGCGGATCTGCTCCCATCACTGATCGTCGACCGCTATGGCGACTACCTGGTGGTCCAGGCGCTTTCACAGGCGGTCGATCGCTTACTGCCCGAGCTTGTCCGACTGTTGGTGGAGCTGACGAACGTCACCGGTGTTCTGGCGCGCAACGATCCCAAGGTTCGGCTGCTCGAAGGCCTTGACCAACGAGTTGAGCTGTTGCACGGTCATGTTCCGGAACGAGTGGTCATTAAAGAAGGACAGATTGAGTACGAGGCAGATCTATGGCAAGGACAGAAGACCGGTCTCTTTCTGGATCAGCGCGAAAACCGGCAGGCGGCCGCGACGTACGCCAATGGCGATGCTCTCGATTGCTTCAGCTATAACGGTGGCTTTGCGCTGCAGATCGCGCGCAAGTGTTCCAGCGTGACCGCGATCGATATTTCCGACGAGGCGGTCGCTCGCACAAAGGCAAACGCGACACGCAATGGGCTGACCCAGATCCAGACATTGTCGGCGAACGTGTTTGACGAGCTTCGACGCCGTGAGGTCGCCGGCGAACGCTTCGACACGATCGTGCTCGACCCGCCGGCGTTCGCGAAAAACAAGGCGTCAGTGCCTAAAGCATTGAGCGGCTATCGCGAGATCAATCTGCGTGCCTTGAAGCTGCTCAACCCCGGCGGCCATCTTATTACCTGTAGCTGCTCGTACAATGTCGACGAAGCGACGTTCGGCCAGGTCCTGCACGAGTCGGCGCTCGACGCTCGCGCCCATGTCACCGTCGTCGAGAAACGCATGCAGTCACGCGATCATCCCGTGCTGCTCGGCGTGCCGGAGACCTACTATTTGAAGTGCTTGATACTCAGGAGAATTCTCTAGGCGTCAGGTTTCAGGGATCAGGTGTCAGCCTGAACCCTGAACCCTGGACCCTGAACCCTGAAACCTGAGAATGCTCTAGCAGGGTCAGGTGTCAGGGATCAGGTGTCAGTTTGCTCGCGCCAATTCTCGAGCTCAGAACTCATAACTGAAACCTGAAACCTGATAATTGAAAACTCCACGTGCTATAGTTACCCCTTAACCGCCAGGGGTATCCCGTCGCATTTGAATGCGGGGGATTGAGACAAAACCCTTGGAACCTGAACCGGTTCAGACCGGCGTAGGGAGCGCGGTGCCTGCCCTGCTTGCGGCGGCCCTGGCCTCTGCGCCGCTCCGTGCCCCTCACGTTTTCGAAGGAGCTCCGCCATGACCACTCGATTGTCGCCCGCGTCGGCGAACGCCGCATCCGACTTTGCAGCCGCGTTCCCGAACTCGCGAAAAGCGTGCGTCGACCGCACCATCGTGCGCGAGCCGTACGGCGCCATCGTCATTCGCGTACCGATGCGCGAAGTGCAATTGACCGGAAGCGAGCCTGCGCTTCGGCTCTATGACACGAGCGGTCCGCAGGGATGTGACGTGCTCGAGGGGTTGCCGCCGCTGCGTCGTGAGTGGATCCTGGCCCGCGGCGACGTGTGCGAAGTGCCGCGATCGTACAAGTCAGGCCAGACGGCGAGCTCGACAATTCCGGCGACATTGTCGCGAACTGTTCTGCGGGGCAACGGTGCGGTCACGCAGCTTCACTACGCGCGTCATGGGATCGTGACGCCCGAAATGGAGTTCATCGCCATCCGCGAGGGGTTGGATCCGGAATTCGTACGATCGGAAGTGGCGCGCGGCCGCGCGATCGTTCCTGCCAATATCAACCACCCCGAGAGCGAGCCGATGATCATCGGCCGCAATTTCCTCGTCAAAATCAATGCCAATATCGGGAACTCGGCAGTCTCCTCGTCAGTCGAGGAAGAAGTCGAGAAGCTCCGCTGGGCGACGCTCTGGGGCGCCGATACCGTGATGGACTTGTCGACGGGCAAACACATCCATGAAACACGTGAATGGATTGTCCGCAACTCAGCTGTGCCCATTGGCACCGTTCCGATTTATCAGGCGCTGGAAAAAGTGGGTGGCAGGCCGGAGGAGCTGACGTGGGAGATCTATCGGGACACACTGATTGAACAAGCCGAGCAGGGCGTCGACTACTTCACAGTCCATGCCGGAGTCCTGCTGCGCTATATCCCGCTCACCGCCCGCCGTGTGACGGGCATCGTGTCCCGGGGCGGGTCGATCATGGCGAAATGGTGTCTCGCCCACCACCAGGAGAACTTCACCTACACGCACTTCCGCGAAATCTGCGAAATCATGCGCGCCTACGACGTGGCATTCTCGCTCGGCGATGGTCTGCGGCCTGGATCAATCGCCGACGCCAACGACGAGCCGCAATTCGCCGAGCTCAAGACGCAGGGCGAGTTGACGAAGATCGCTTGGGAGTACGACGTCCAGGTGATGAACGAAGGCCCAGGCCACATCCCGATGCACCTGATTAAAGAGAACATGGAAAAACAGCTCGAGTGGTGCGACGAAGCGCCGTTCTACACGCTGGGACCGCTCACTACGGATGTCGCCCCGGGGTATGACCACATCACGTCGGCGATAGGCGCGGCCATGATCGGCTGGTACGGCACCGCCATGCTCTGCTATGTCACGCCCAAGGAGCATCTCGGGCTGCCGAACCGCGAGGATGTGAAGGCGGGAGTCATCGCCTACAAGATTGCCGCACATGCCGCCGATCTCGCGAAAGGCCATCCCCGCGCACAGGCGTGGGACGATGCCTTGTCAAAGGCTCGATTTGAATTCCGTTGGCAGGATCAGTTCAGTCTCGCGCTCGATCCGGTCACGGCCCGCGCGTTCCACGACGAGACCCTGCCCGCTGAAGGCGCCAAGGTGGCGCACTTCTGTTCGATGTGCGGCCCGAAATTCTGCAGCATGGAAATTACCCAGCAAGTGCGGGACTACGCGGCGCAGCAAGGCATCGGCGAGCGCGAAGCGGTTCGCGTAGGGATGGAAGAGAAGGCGCTCGAATTTCGGAAGGCGCTTAATTAGGCGGAAGCCCGAAGCCTGTCTTTACCGCGCCGCGCCGCGGGGCAGCGGGACGACCTGGACGATAGTCGCGAATACTTTCGGCGTACCACCCGGCTTGGGGTTCAGGTAGCCCTCTGAGCCACCCATGCTGAAATCCTTGACGGTGACACCCGGCGGGAAGGCCATTGTTTCTGCCCGGAACCTGCCAACCTCGAAGACGTGTGTGGGCGGCTGATCGAAGACGACTTCACCTTTCTGTTTCAGGATGGTCCTGTAGTACGTCACCACTTCGTTGAAGCTCGCCTGGGTGCCAAAGAGGTAGTAACGCTGTCCAAGGCCCGCATCGTAGGAAGTGACGAACTGCGCGTTCGGGTAGATTGGCACACCGAGCGTGGCTTCTGTCGGAGCTTCTCCCCGTGGTGGCTCCTGGGTTGGAGGCTGACTCGGTGGTTGTTGCGGCACAGGAGCTGTACTGCCGGACCTCGGCGGCGTGGGAAATGGCCGGGGGGTCTGTGCGAATACGGTTACGGCCACGAGCGCGATGACCAGTGCTGCCAATCCGCTTAGCTTCATGCTGCTATTGTAAAGCTGTCGGCCCTCAGCTGTCAGCTAGAGCTGATAGCGGCTGATGGCTGAAGGCCTCATGCCCGACATTTCTCCCGATGCGCTCCTTCGATTCTGCGAGTCGCAACGCGACTGGTTGCTGGACGTCGTTGAACGGCTCGTCCGTCTCGAATCGCCCACTCCCGACAAATCAGCGGTCGATAAATGTGGTGTCGAGCTCAGGCGGCTGATGACCGAAATCGGGGGACGTGTGCAACCCCAACCTCGGGAGACAGCCGGCGATCATCTGCTCGCCGAATTCGGGTGCGGCACGGACCAAATCCTCTTGCTTGGACACTTCGACACCGTATGGCCGGTCGGGCAGATCGCGAAAATGCCGTTCCAGCTTGTTGACGGACGCCTGCACGGTCCGGGTGTCTTCGACATGAAGGCGGGCATTGCCATGGGGCTGCTCGCTGTGCGGGCATTACTTGAAGGGGAAACAGCTGTTCAGGATCGGGTGGTCATGCTGTGGACGTCGGACGAGGAGACCGGCAGTGCCACATCGCGCGCGCTCGTCGAAGAGGAAGCGCGTCGGAGCAGAGCAGTGTTGGTGCTCGAGCCGGCATTACCAGGCGGTGCGCTGAAAACGACACGCAAAGGGTGCGGGACGTTTCAGTTGATCGTGCGTGGCAGAGCCGCCCATGCAGGCGTGGACCCAGGAAAAGGAGCCAGCGCGATTCACGAGCTTGCCCATCAGATCCTTGCCCTGCAGGCACTGCAGGACCTCGACCGCGGCGTTTCGGTGAACGTGGGGACGATCGCAGGCGGCAGTCGCTCGAACGTCGTGGCAGACACAGCCCGAGCTGTGATCGACGTGCGGGCGCCGACTCGACAGGATGCCGAGCGCCTGGAGCACAAATTTCTGGAGCTCAGACCTCAGACCGATGGCACCACGGTTGAAATCAGTGGCGGCTTCGACCGGCCTCCTTTTGAACGAAATGCCGGCGTTATACGTCTGTACACCCAGGCTTGTGTTGTTGCCAGAAGTCTCGGTCAAGATCTGGCGGAAGGATCAACCGGCGGTGGGTCTGACGGGAATTTTACGGCTGCGCTCGGTGTTCCTACATTAGATGGGCTTGGTGCGGTCGGCGATGGCGCGCATGCCAACCACGAACATGTGGACGTCAATTCGTTGGCGTGGCGCGCGGCGCTCGTGGCTGGGTTGATAGCGAGCCTCCCTTGATATCAAGTTCATCCACGCGTTACCATCAAATAGTGCACATGATTTGCAAATGGACACATCGATGAAGAACGGAATGAAAACGGCTCTGCTGTTAGGTGCCCTAAGTGGTCTGCTCCTGTTCCTTGGGGAGATTCTCGGCGGTCAACAGGGCCTTGTCTTCGCGTTTGGCTTTGCCGTCATCATGAACTTCGTGTCCTACTGGTTTTCTGACAGGATCGTCCTGAGAATGTACAGGGCGCAGGAGGTCGGGCCCGAGCACCCCCTATATCAATTAGTGTCGCGTCTGGCGCGGCAAGCAAACCTACCTCAGCCACGCGCGTATATCATCCCGAGTCCGTCACCAAATGCGTTTGCGACGGGCCGGAACCCTTCGCACGCGGCGGTGGCGGCCACGCAGGGCATCCTGCAAATGCTCGATGAACGAGAGCTCGAGGGTGTGCTCGCCCATGAGCTGGCGCATGTCAAACATCGGGACATCCTGATCAGCTCTGTGGCCGCGACGATTGCCGCGGCTATCATGATGGTTGCGCGCATGGCCCAGTTCGCCGCCATCTTTGGCGGCGGCCGCAGCGATGATCGCGAGGGTTCCAATCCGATCGGACTGCTCTTTATGATCATCCTCGCCCCCCTTGCGGCGATGCTGATTCAAGCAATGATTTCCCGATCGCGTGAATTTGCCGCTGACGCCGGCGGCGCCGCCATTGCGGGCTCTCCGTACGGGCTCGCCGACGCGCTCAGAAAGCTCGAACGGGCATCCAAGCAGATTCCCCTCGATGCGAATCCCGCCACTTCTCACATGTTCATCGTGAAGCCGTTTACCGGAGCTGGGTTGTTGGCGCTTTTCAGCACGCACCCGCCGACAGAAGCGCGCATTCAGGCACTCCTCCAGCTGCGCTGACACGAACTGGGAAAGAACATCTTTCCCATTCCTCCCCATCAGCTATCTCATCGTTATCCCTTACTTACCGGCGAACGCCTTTGTGTCGCCGTTCAGCCGCACGTCATTGGCCTGCCTTTTGCTCTCACCTCGGCATCAACGAACGTTGGAGGACAATGTGTACGCCGACGACTTCGAAATTTCGCAGAGCAAGATCGGGCCGACGGGACAGCGGATTCTCGACCGTGCCATGGAAGAATCCAGACGACGGGACCATCCGTTCCTGACAAACGAGCACCTGTTTTTGGCATTTGCCCAAGCCGAATGGGATTTGTTTACTGAGATCATGCAGGACGCCGGATTGAACCCCAATGCCATCGTTCGGGAGCTGGAGGGGTATCTCAATGTAGCGCCCGCCTACACGGGGCGAGCGATCCGTGTATCGCCGGCAACAAATCTCGTGCTCAAGATTGCGCTTCATCACGCGAGTCGCGCCGGGCGGCAGGCGGTTGAGGGACCGGATCTCTTCGCGGCCATTTTCGAGGACTCCCAGGGCATTCCGGTTTCGATCGTGCGCCAGCATGGGCTCGACCCGGAAGTGCTGGTGTCGAAAGTGACGGCACGGGCACGCGACATCGAGCTTCGGGAAGAGCGTTTGAAGAAGCGGTTCGAGCTGCCCCCGTTCCTGAAACATTTCGCCGTCAACTTGAACCTGCTGGCGCGCCAGGATCGGATCGCGCCTATATTCGGCCGCGACCGTGAGATACAGCAGGTCCTCGAGGTCCTGTGTCACCGGGAGCGCGCCAATTCTGTGATGCTCATCGGCGAGCCGGGGGTCGGCAAAACAGCCATCGTCGAAGGGCTCGCGCGCCGCATCGAATTTTCGCCCGAGACGCTGCCCGTTCGGCTGCGCGACGCGCAGATCGTAAACCTGCAGATGAACAGCATGGTCGCCGGAACGATGCTCCGCGGGATGTTCGAAGATCGCATTCAGAACGTCATTCGCGAGGTGACCGAGCGTCCAAATCTCATTCTGTTCATCGACGAAGCTCACACACTCGTGGGTGCTGGATCAGCGTTGGGCGCCCCATCGGATGCCGCCAACATCTTCAAGTCGGTGCTGGCGCGCGGCGAGGTGCGCGTCATTGGCGCGACAACTCTCAGCGAGTACAAGGAATTCATCCAGGAAGACGAAGCGCTGGCCCGACGGTTCCGCACAGTGCATATCAAAGAGCCTGACATCGCTGAGACTCGCCGGATCCTGTATCACCTGCGCTCGCGGCTCGAACGTAATTACTCGGTGCGTGTGCTGGATGAAGCGATTGAGACGGCAATCGAGATGTCGCCACGCTACATGCGTCACTTGCATCTGCCCGACAAAGTCATCGGATGGCTGGACACGGCGTCGGTACGGGCCGAAATCGATCGCCGCTGGGAAGTGACGTCGGCCGATGTGGTCGGTGTCATCTCGAACATGGCGCAGATTCCGGAAGACATGGTCTTCCGCGACGTCACCGATCGGTTCCGTGACAGCGAAGCTCAGCTCGGCCGCCGCATCGTCGGGCAACGTGAGGCGGTCAGGTCGGTCGCGCGGCGTCTGGTGTTGAACAAGGGACCGCTCAAGGACGGGTTCGATCGTCCGGACGGTGTGCTGCTGTTCCTTGGACCGACCGGCGTCGGCAAGACAGAACTTGCAAAGGCGGTCGCTGAGTATCTGTTTGCCGACGAAAAGAAAATGATTCGCGTCGACATGTCGGAGTACCAGAGCGAGGCGGTCTCGGTCGACAAGTTGATCGGGATGCCGCGCGGAATCGTCGGCTCGGAGCACGGCGGCATTCTCACGAACCAGCTCCGCGACAACCCCTATTCAGTGGTGCTGCTCGACGAAATCGAGAAGGCGAGCCCGCACATGCTGAACATGTTTCTGCAGGCGTTCGACGAGGGGTGGTTGACGGACGGCCGCGGGAAGCGCGTCTACCTCAGTGATGCGATTGTCATCATGACCTCGAATCTGGGATCGGAGCATTTCCGCAAGCTCACCAGTCCGCTGGGGTTTCTCTCACGCCAGGTCGGCGTCGATCAGGTGCGCAGCGAAGTGCTACGCGAGCTCGAGCGGCGGTTCCCGCCCGAATTCCGCAACCGGATCGACGAGGTAGTACTCTTCTCGCCGCTCACGCTCGACGAAGTAAAAACGATTGCGAAGCAATATCTGGAAAAAATTGCCGAAACCCTTCGCGGGCGGCAAAAGACGATTCAAATCGACCAGGACGCCTTTGATCTGCTCGTGCAGGAAGGCTACAACCTCGCGTACGGCGCCCGCTTCTTGAAGCGGGTCATCGACGACCGCGTCAAGCTGCCGATCAGTCAGCGGTGGAAAGAAGGCTCGCACTGCCATTTGAAGGTCGTAGATGGCCAGGTGGAGGTCGAGATCTCTTGCACCGACCTCGCTTCGATCACCGGGCAGGAGTTCGCGATTTCCGCGTAGCTGCTGACCACTCGAACACACCTTGCGCCGGCGAGGTCTCCCTGTTGGCCTCGCCGACCTGACCGTCATCGGACTCTCTTGCGGAGAGTCCGTACCTCGCCTGAATGAGCTTCACCACCGCGTGCACCTCGGAGGCGTACGCCATAGGGACGTACGGGCCCGAGCTGTACAGGCGCTCATATCGAGGGAGTAGCTCAGGAAATTCCCGCGACAGGTAATTGAAAAAGTGAACGCGCGTGCCTTCTTTGAGATGGAGCACAACCGATCCCATGAAGGCGGCGCCATGATCTGCCACTGCCCTGATCGTGCGCTCGAGTTTGGCCGGTTGCGACGTCAGGCCTGGCACGATTGGAGCGATCAACACGCCGGCACATACACCAGCCTCTACCAGCGTACGAACGGCGCGCAGCCGCTGCAGCGGATGCGACGTGCCCGGCTCGAGCGCACGCCAGGCGTCCTCGTCGACGGTGGGTACCGAAAAATAGATCGTACAGCGCGCACGTTTCGTGAGTTCCTGCAGCAGGTCGCGATCGCGCACCGCCATCGGTCCCTTCGTGACGATGCCGACCGGCGTGCGTGCCTCGCAA
>Ga0184623_10000574_pt1 | contig 15705 bp, 15 predicted proteins | sample PLM1_100_b1_FD_133138 | JGI IMG/M metagenome (GOLD analysis project Ga0184623, IMG submission 133138) | Groundwater sediment microbial communities from an aquifer in East River, Colorado, USA - PLM1_100_b1 | ecosystem: Environmental > Terrestrial > Soil > Riparian zone | place: USA: East River...
TCCTGTGGAGCCTGCCTGCCCGAATGTCCGAACGAGGCGATTTTTGAAACTCGCAGCGACGCGGAAACGAAGGGCAATCATGTGGGCGATGGCCAGGGAGTCGGCGATAGTATTTATGTGATTACGCACGACCGCTGCACCGAGTGCGTCGGACACTTCGACGAACCGCAGTGCGCCGCCGTCTGCCCTGTCGATAATTGCTGCATTTCTGACCCGGCGTATCCGGAAACGACGGAAGTCCTGCTCGAGAGGGCGAAGACGCTCAATCCGGATAAGGCGATCGATCCGGCGAAAGTGTGGAGCGGCGTGCGCAATTAATCATCGCTCATGGTCAACAATGAAGGCCCTGTTTCTCTCGTGAGAAGCAGGGCCTTCCTGCCTCTAGCGTCACTTCCACAACGGTCCCTTCGTAAATTTCTCCCTCTGTCAGGAATTTAGTTATTTGTGGCGTATCGTCCATTGCCTAAAAATCATCGCCCTCTCCGCGGTACCGCAGAGAGGGCGATGGTCACTCGCATCTGCCAAGAACAATTACTTGAGCATAAGAATCTTGCCACCGACATGCCCCGGATGCAGGTGACAGCGATAGATCAGCGTATTCCCTTGTGTGGCATAGAACATGTCACTGGTCGGAATACCGATATACTTGGTTTCGCCCGGCTTCAACACCACTTCGGCTTTCATCACAAACGGTGAACCAGCGTTCGGGGCATCGGTCATCTGAAATCCATGCTCAGCAGTGGCATTGTTCGTTACCTTGAGCAGGACAGGACGACCAGGCCGAACTTTGAAATCGATGATCGTGATGGGTGGATACCAGGTCTTTAAGGTACCAATCTCGATCGCGAACAGCTGGGCATCGACGTCCAGCTCCTTGAACGACTGACCCACAACGGAGCCCGTTTCCAAATCCCCGATTTCGACTCCGCCTGCCTGGAGCGCAAACGCTGCAGACGCCCCAGCCCCGACCATCACGAGGCCGAAGAAGGCCCCCAACATCGTCTTGCCCATGACTACCTCCTTAAGAAAGAAGAAGAGATGTGATTAGGTTGGTGAATAACTACCGCCAAGCCCACGTTGCCATGACCTTGCTGACCACTACTTCTCTGCGTCTGCCCACCATGTCGCAACAACATGTATGCTCTTCGGAGTATTCTTATAGATAGCACCGCGACGAAAACGGAAGCAAGAACGTTAATCTAACTCTTCTCTGGGCCCCCTCAACGCAGATGCTCGCGTCAACAGGCTAGTCACAATTATTTCAATAACTTAGTGCGCAGTCTCCGTCTCTGGCTGCACCTCTTGAACCGTGGACCCGATCAAGAGATCGTACGGCGCATAGTTGTCGGTTAACACGACACCTGCCTCCCAGGGTTGCGTGCGTTGGGTACCGAGCAAGGCGATGGCCTCGAATGGAAGACGCTGTTGCTCAACCAATCTTTTCACATTGGCCACAACGGCAGGGAGTGTGTACCGTTCGAGCGGCGCACCGGCAAAAACAATTAGATTCTCTGCTCGCGACTGAGGAGAATTCCAGGGCCCCTTGACCGCAAAGGACTCGACGTTGGGAAAGGACCGTCTCATCGTCTGCACGACCGCATTGGCCCGCAACAGATCTCCACCCTCGCCCGACGAGGCCAAATTCACTGCCAGGATACCATTCGGCGCAAGATGGGCGCGTAACTCTGCGAAGAACTCCACCGTGGTCAGGTGAAACGGAATCATGTGTCGGGCAAACGCATCGACCCAAATGAGGTCGTACGTCCGCTCCGTGGAATTCAGAAATACCCGGGCATCCCGAACGTGCACATGATGCTGGGGAGGCGGCTGATAGGAGAAATATTCTTCGGCCATGCGGACGACCGCGGGATCGAGCTCAACCACGTCCAGCTCGATTTCAGGCCATCGATGGGCAAGCCACTTCGCCAGCGATCCGCCTCCGTGACCTAGGATCAGACCTCGTTTCGGTTCGGACACCAAAGCCAGCGACGCGACCATCAGTTGACTATAGGGAAGAAACAGGGTGACAGGATCCGCCTTCCACATGACCGCGTGGAAGGTCCGGTCCAAGACAAGGTAGCGAAAAAGATCGTCATCGCGAATTCGTACTTGCTGGTAAGGGCTGTCTTCCTGATAGACCGGCGCCTTCAACATCTGGATCGGAGACCAGGCACCGGCCCCCAACCCTCCAACGCATAGGAAGAGCATTCCGATCATCAGCGGCCGTGCGGTCGTCCCTCTGATCAACCACCAGAGACCAAGCCCCGCTTGAATGACGCCGAGCCACGCGACAAGCGCCTGGCTGCCGATCCAGGACAGAAAGAAAAACGCCGTCCCCCAGGTTCCCGCCAAGCTCCCCACGGTCGAGAGCGCGATCATCCGACCGGTATGCCGGCCAAAATACTCAAGGTCCGATACGGCCAATCGCAACACGGCCGGCAGCACGCCGCTCAGACCAAAGGCCGGCGGGCCCAAGAGCAACGCCGCGGCAGCACAGGGCCCCCACCGAGGGTCCTCAATCGCCGCCGCTACCTTGAAGAGCACCGGCTGGCCGAGCCACGCGGTAAGAAACGTCCAAGCTCCAGAGAACAACAGCAGACCGGCCAGCACCTGCGCGCCGGGGTATCGGTCGGAGACCCAGCCGCCAAAGGCATACCCGCTGCTCATGGCGGCAAGAATCACTCCGATCAATGCGCCCCAGACAAATAGGGAGTTTCCGAAGACGGGAGCCAAGAGCCGGCTTCCCAAAATTTCGAGCGCCATGACCACCGCACCGGTCGCCAGCGCCGTTATCAGAAGAAACCATCGAGGGGTATGAGTCGGCCGGTTCACAAAACCCATGCGGAAACATCACACAGGGTAGGGAGACGATCCCGTGCTGCCCCGAGCGCCCACACGATCACAGACCGCCCCAGTTTTTGAAGTAACGTAAGAGATCGCGGACGGAGATGATCCCGACAATCTGTCCCTCCTCGGAGATCGCGAGATGCCGAATCCCATGTTCCGCCATCTTCTCACTCGCCTCGTGGGCCGAGCTCGTAATCTCAATCGATAGCAGTGGGCTGCTCATGACGGCACGGACCGACGTCTCTTGTGCCGAGCACGATTCGGCCATCCCCTTGCGAACCAAGTCCGATTCGCTGACTATACCGGTGTAGCGACCGGCCTCGTGGACCAGCACTGCGCCAACCCTCGCGTCGCGCATCAGCTTGGCTGCCTCCAACAGCGTTGTGTCTGGACTGATCGTGCGCAAGGTCCGGCGCATCATCACGGCGAGAGGTCGCTGAAGAGGTCCGCTCTGAATCGCCATACGACAGGCTCCGTCCGATGGAGGGAGCAAATAGTACTCAGCCCTCATGCACCTGTCAACGAGCGGCTCCTCCCGGTGAAAATGACTTTCTATAACTTTGTTGCTGGCCCCTGGTACCGTTGTTATACTCCACCAGTTCGTGCTTGGTACAGGAGGACAGCAACCCATGCATATCAGTGTGATTGGAACCGGCTATGTCGGGTTAGTAACAGGAGCCTGTTTTTCGGAGTTCGGCGTCAACGTGACCTGCATGGATGCCGACACCAAACGGATCGCCAGGCTTGAGAAGGGCGATGTGCCCTTCTATGAGCCAGGGATCACGGAGCTCGTCGCCAAAGGAATTCGAGAGAACCGGATCAGCTTTACCACCGACGTCGCCAAAGCCGTCGACAAGGCCCTCGTCATCTTCATTGCGGTTGGCACCCCACCGCGACCGGACGGATCAGCCGATCTCTCGTACGTAGAAGAAGTCGGCCGCGGCATCGCCAGAGCCATGACCGGGTACAAGGTCATCGTCACCAAGTCGACCGTCCCGGTGGGAACGGGGGAAAAGCTGCGTGAAGTGATCAAGGCCAATCAATCAGGCAAGTTCCGGTTCGACATTGTCTCCAACCCGGAGTTTCTTCGTGAAGGGTCCGCCATCGAAGATTTCATGCGACCGAACCGGGTCGTCATCGGCGCAGACAGCGAGCAGGCGATTGCGATCTTGAAAGATCTCTATCGCCCGCTGTACCTCATCGAAACTCCGTTCGTCGTGACCGACCTCCCGACTGCCGAGATGATCAAGTACGCCTCCAACGCCTTCCTCGCTACCAAAATTTCGTTCATCAACGAAATCGCGACAATCTGCGAGCGGGTGGGCGCCGACGTGCAGATGGTGGCGAAAGGGATGGGGCTTGACAACCGGATTGGATCGAAGTTTCTCCACGCAGGACCGGGTTTCGGTGGATCATGCTTCCCGAAAGATCTGGCCGCTCTCGTACAGACAGGGGAACGAGTCGGCTATCCAATGCAGATAGCAAGCGCCGCCGCCGCCGTCAACGAACAGCAACGGGGCCGGATGGTTGAAAAGATCACGAGTGCGGTTGGGGGACTCAAAGGAAAGACGTTCGCGATGTTGGGGTTGTCCTTCAAGCCCAATACGAACGACCTACGGGATGCGCCGGCCCTGGCCATCGCGCAGGAACTCGTGAAACAGGGTGCCACGGTTCGCGCTTACGATCCCGCCGCACTTGAGGAAGCCTGTCAGATCGTTTCGGACCTCGTTCCCTGCAAAGACGCCTATGAGGCGGCACAGGGAGCAGACGCGTTGATCCTCATGACCGAATGGAACCAGTTTCGAACCCTCGATTTCGACAGACTGAAAACCGCGTTGCGCCAGCCCATCTTCCTCGATTTGCGCAATGTCTATGAGCCCGACCGGGTCGCGGACTTTGGCTTCCGTCACATTTCGGTCGGGAGGCCGAGTAAGGCTCCCTCCCAGGCCAAGTAACAGGGGCATTACGTGAGTCGCGGCGCTTCGGCCTTGGCCTCATCTTTGACTTTCGGCTTATAGCCCATCCGGTCCAACACCTTCATCACCCTCGTCTTCAGACGGTCGTCGGCCTCGGCGAGCGCCGTGGCCAACGGCTCGACGGCAGGCTTTCCGATTTTACGGATGATTTCCGTCACGGATTGTCTGACCTCATCTTCCTCCGAAACCAGCAAAGGCACGAGTGATGACACCGCCGGCCCGCCGATCTTGATCAATGAATCATAAGCGCGCTGCCGGACATCGCCGACTTCATCCGCCAACGCATCGACCAACGGCTGCACGGCGCGGGTTTCTTTGAGCTCACCCAGCACTTCAGCCGCATATTTTCGATTGAGCCAGTGGCTATCCTTGAGATCCAAGAGCATCGCGTCGGCTCGCGCCGCATTGGGGTCCTTCGCACGAATCCGAAAGCTCTTGGCGATCCGTCGCCCGCCTTCTTCAACGACGCGAATCGTGGCCCCATCCCCTATCTTAAGGCGCTTCAGCTCTTCAAGCGCCTCGTCATCAACGTCCAACACGACCGTTTTACCGTCGTAGGCCAACAGTTCGACTTCGAGCTGTTTCGCCTCAGGGTTCACCGCAACCACTCGTTCCGTGACGAGATTGAACCCGTCCTTCTTCGCGCCGCCCTTCGGACCGATCTGAATAAGCTTTGGAGGTGCTTCATCCGCCATGAGATATATCCTTTTACATCGAAATGAAAATTACGGCTTCGCGTGCCATCCGAGACTCGCCAACACACCTTCGACCGTTTCCTGCACCATCGTATTCTCATCTTCGAGCAGCGGAAGCAAGGGGTCGATGGCCTGCTTCGCCCCGAGCCGCGCGAGCGACTCCGCGGCATTCCGCCGCACGAGCCAGTCTTCATCCTTGAGCGATTCGATCAACGGGGCGATTCCACGGGCATCGCCGATCTTGCCCAAGGCTTCAGCCGCATGGCGCCGTACCATCCAATTGCTGCCCAGTAGCCCGTCGATCAAGGCGTCCACGGCCCGCGCATCGCCAATCTTTTTCAGCACACGCGCCACGTCTTCACGCACCGTGTTATCGGTCAGCGCCTCGACCAACCCCGGCACTGCGCGCGCATCGCCGACACGCTCCAGCGCCCATACGGCGGCAGTCCGGACTGCGCCATCTTTATCCTTGAGTGCCTTCACGAGGGGGGCGACGCCCCGAGGGTCCTTCAGTTTCCCCAAACCCGACGCAGCCTGCTCGCGAATCGCCCACTCATCGTCCTCCAACGCTTCGATCAACGGACCGACGACGGACGGACCGATCCGCACAATGGCGCTGGTCGCCGCTTCCCGAATCAGGACATCTTCGTCCGCCATGAGCCCAATCAGCGGTCCCACCGCGTCCTCGCCCACTTGACTCAAACTAGCAATCGCATGGTCACGGAGCGCTTCATTGTCGTCCCGCAAGGCCCCAATCAGTTGTTCGATCCGTTCAGCCTGCACCTCGTCACTCATCGTCGTCCTGCCCTCCCTGACTCCCGACAGGCGTCCCATCGAGCGCTTCCAGTTTGTCGGCGATCAACCCGGAATTGTACGCGACCAGGCCATCTCGATCCGTCCTCAACCGATCGAACAGCTCCTTATACGGCCGCAACACATCCACATCTTTCACTTTGGCCAAGGCTTCCATAGCATGGACCCGCAGGGGTCGAATGGGAATGGCCTCAATATAGAGTTGGGCAGGCCTGGCATCGCCGATCAAACCCAATGATTTCATCGCCAGTTCCTTCACGCCCGTATCTTTATCGACCCGCAGCCGCTGCATCAAGGGCTCGACCGCACGGACATCGCCGATCTTCCCCAGCAAATCAGCGGCAGCTTCGCGCACCAGCCAATCGTCATCTTCCAGATACTCGATCAAAATCTCCACGCTCGGACGCCCGATGGCCAGAAGATTGATCACGGTGCTCATGCGAGCCTCTTCCCGTTCGCTCAACTCCTCAATCGCGCGAAGATCGTCAAACATCTCATCGATGCGCTCACGAATCGCGCTCAACTTCTTGAGCGTCCGCACGGCAATATCGCGAACGGCTGGCTGCCCCATCGCATTGATGAACGAATCCGCCGAACGGGGATCGAGCAGATGTTCCAGCATCTTCGCGGCCATGATCTGCGCCTCTGGATCCTGATGGGTCAACATCTCGCAGAGTGGCGCGATCGCATTCGGCATGACCCCCAACAACTGCGAGGCCGCCAGGCGAATCCCTTCGTCTGTCGAGGCATAGAGCAACGAGGCCAGCGCCGCGGCCGTCGTCTCGTCAAGCACCCCCGCCATGTGTTCCAAGGCTGATGCGCCGGCCTTGCGAACAGCCTCATCCTCATCACGGAGTAAGCCGACCAGCGGCACGCCGGCCTGAGGATCGTTCACGCGCGCCAGCATGGCCGCGGCCTCGGCTTTCAACGATGGCGAGCCGGTCTGCAACGCGTGAATGAGCGCCTGGACTGCGCGGGGCCCGCCTGACAGGCAGGCTGCCGTCGCCCGCATCCGTCGCCAGTCCTCTTCATGGACGAGCTCGGAGACCAGCGTTTCAATCGTTTCTTTTGGCATGGACTACAACCTGGCTTACAATGAGTCCTGAGTTTTGAGTTCTGAGTGCTGAGTTACAAATTCAAAATTCATCATTCAACATTGAGCATTGGCCCACGAGCAGGATGCTCAAAAAGTCCGTCCAGCAAGGCCGCAGCGAGCGAAGAGGCGAGGCGTACGCTTCGGTACGTTGAGCCTCTGAGCGATGCGAGAACGATGCTGGCGGGCTTTTTCAGCATCCTGCTAGATGCGCCCCGCCCGCCAACCCACCCTAGCCAACATCTCTTTGACATGGTAACGGATGTTGTCATCCGACTCGCGTGCCAGCACGCCCAGCAACGGCGCAATCACGACGGAACCGAATCGAGTCAGAGCGTCGGCGGCTTCCGCTCGCGTCACCGTATGGCGGAGCGCCTTCATGAGCGAGGGTATGGCCGTCTCGTCTCGGATCGCGCCCAACGCGCTGACGGCCGCGCCCAATGTCAGTATTTCTTCATCCCACCGATCGCCGCAGCCGTCGATCGGCCGCGAGACCTCCGGTCGGTCCACCCCCTCAAGCACGTTGATCAGCACCGGCACCGCACGACGATCGCCGATCCGGCCCAGCGCCTCAACCGCCAGCGGACGGAGCCCCGGCTCTTTCATCGCCGTCACGAGGAACTCCACGGCGCGCGCATCGCCGATCTGACCAAGCGCGCGGACTGCGTCCTCGCGAACCGCCCTGTCCCGATCGTTGAACAGCACCGACAACAGAGGGGCCACAGCCTCAGGCGACCGCGTTTTCCCCAAGGCCTCCACCGCATGCAGCCGCACCAGCCATTCAGCATGGGTCAACGCGCCGAGCAGCGACGATAGCGCCGCCTCCCCAATGGCCGCGAGAGCCGTCGACGTCTCTTCGCGCACGGCCTTCACCGAATCTTGTAAGAGCGGCACTAGCGGCGCCACCGCTCCTGGGTCTTGAATCCGACCCAGCGCCTTGGCCGCATGCATCCGCACGATCCAGTCGGGACTCGCGAGCGCCTTGACGAGCGGCGCGAGCACCCGCGCATCGGCAATGGTCGCCAACACCGATGAGGCCAATTCCTGAACCGTGAGCACCGGATCGGAAAGGCAGACGCCCAGCGTCGTCACAGCCGGCTCTCCGATGGCCAGGAGGGCGCCGATCGCCGCATCGCGAACCGCGCGATCGCCGTCACGAAGCACGGAGACCAACGGCGCCACAGCCCGGGGGTCCCGAAGCGTACCAAGCATCGTGGCGGCCTCTTCGCGAATCGCCCAATCCTCGTCTTTGAGAGCAGCGATCTGTTCGGCTACTGCGTCTGCCATGCCTGGCCTCGCTCTCGATGACCGTGAAAGGTAAGACGTGAAAGGTGAACCGTAGGACTGCCGTAAGCAGGCTGCTCAAAAAGGCCGTCCTTGTCGTTCGTGAAAGATGAAACGTAAAAGGTGAAAGGTTTCAGAGGAAGAGCCTTCGGCAATTCTACGTTTTACCTTTCACTTTTCACGTCTCACGCGTACCGATCTTCATATGCTGGCGGACTTTTTCAGCATCCTGCTAGCCCCTTTGGGCGAAATCTCCCGACGGGCCAAATCGGCCTGTGTCGCCAAGAGGCATGTCCACCCTGGCGTTGTCGACCACGCTCGAATTGACGGTGACGTCTTCCGGCGCCGGCATCCACCCCAATTTCTTGAGTGTTTCAAGCGCCAATTGCCGCAAAGCATCTTGTGCCGTGAGTCGGACCGACGCATAGGAGAGCACCCGCTCCCCTTCTGCGATGACTTCAGACGCTTTCGGGTCATAGAGAAAGGCGATCAACGGCTCGATCGCCGTATCACCGATGGTGGCCAGGGCGGCACTGGCCTTTTCGCGCAGGACGCCATCCTTCAACAGCATGATCAAGTCGGGAATGACGCGCGGATCACGGAACTGGCCGAGCGCCGTCGCCGCCGCTTCCTTGATAAAGGCGTCTTCGCTGACGATACAGCCGGGGGTCGGGGTCCAATCCTGTCGAATCCCCTTCCCTTTCAACGCGTCCAGCACCGGAGGCAAGGCGCGAGGATCGCCGATCATGCCGAGCGACGCAATGGCATGCCGCTTCACTACGCCATCCTTCATCGCCTCGATCAAGGCATCGATGGCCCGCGGATCGCCGATCTGTCCTAGGGCGATCGTGGCATCTTCGCGGACGGCCCGATCCGGATCTTTCAGAGCAGCAATCAGGACGTCAACGACTTTAGAGTCCCGCACCCAGGTTCGGCCGATTTGATAGTCGGTGGTCATTCCACCGAGTGCGCGGGCGGCGTGGCACCGGACAACAAAATCTTTATCCTTCAGACACTCAATCAGCGGATCGACGGAAGGCTGGCCGATAGAGATGAGTGCGGTTCCGGCTGTTTCTCGCACCGTTTTCGAGGGATCACGGAAGAGTTTGATCAGGACTGGGATCGCTCTCGGGTCGCCGATCTTGCCCAGCGCCTCTGCCGCCGCACTCTTTACGGCGCCATCACGATCTCGACAGACGAGCATGAGGGCCTCCACGGCGTTCCGATCCTTTATTTCCCCACAAGTTTTCGCCGCATGTTCGCGGACACGCCACCGCTCATCCTTCAATGCGGTGATCAGGCGATCAACGACTGCGGCTCCCATCGAGGCCATGGCCGCCACGGCATCGTTCCGCACATCCATGATGGAATCGTTAAACAGAACAATGAGCGCTTCGACGGCTTTAGACCCTCCGATCCTGGCCACGCCCCAGCCCGCATGGGCTCGCACAGTCCAATATTCGTCTCCACAGGCACCGACAAGCGCGTCCAATGTGGTGGGGTCAGCGAGTTCGGCAAGAGCCTTGGACGCCTCCTCGCGGGTCGCGTCGTCGACATCCTCGAGTGCTTCTAACAGATCATCAAGCGCCTGGGCCATTGGTACCGCTCCTCTACTGATACTGGTAATCGCGCTGGCCGCCATGCGGATAGGTCCGGCTGCAGCGGATGGTTAAGGTCTGGGTCCCTCGTCCCTCCACACATTGGTCGAGCGACTGGGCAAACTCCAACTTCCCCTCTAAGTTCACCGTGAACGGAAAATCAAACGTGAAGCTCCCAAATGTATATTTGCCTGGCTTCAGTTTGAGGGCACGGGATTCGGTCGTCTTGTAGGCATCCATGGACTCGGGGTCCGAAGCATAGATGGACGGGGTGATGCCGGGCACTTGCCACCAGGACTGAGGATTAATGGTGGTGGCGTCGATGGTAATGGCGTGCTCCTGGGTGTAGGCAGCCGGCTGACCGGCCACGGCTGTCTGGATAACCGTCGCGGAGCCCAACAACCCTCCGACCAGACAACGGATCATGTACCGTTTCACATTCTGCATCACGTGACCTATTCCACAGATCCCCGTGGGGCCGCGGCAAAGGCAGCCTGAAAGATTTCTTCTACGGCATGACTCTCCCATTCGGTATGGGTCTGTAATCCCAACGTCCGCATCACCGTCGCGCCGGTATCTAAAATGGAGACCGGCTGGTGAATCGCGTGACCAGGTTTAATTCCCACCCCCGAGGCAATCCATGGAACCATCGGAACGGCCGCGTCAGTCTGTTCCTGGTTCGCATCCCTGCCTTCGGCACTGAGCGATGTCACGAACAAGGTCGTCCGCTTGGTCAGCCCCTGCTCTTGATAGATGTCCAACACGGAGTGTATGGCCTTATCCACCGTGCGAAGGGCGTTACGGTACTTCTTCGAGGTCCAGCCTCGGGACGCGCCCACTCGACCCGCCTCAGGAAGATGCACGACCAGGAAATGCGGCAGCGAAAGAATGGCGTGCCCGTAACCATGGCCGCTGGTCGCTTTCTTGAAGTATTGACGGATGTAAGACACGATCCGGTCTGTGCTGCATTCAGGCTTCAGAGGCCCGCACATCTGGTAATCCGTGTAGGGCTCGGGTCTCGCCAACTGATAGAGCGACTCGTCCATGAGGAAAATCGCGCTGTCGCGCCCCCCGCTGAGATCAAGGTAGTCAAACACGCTCGGGGCGCGTGGGTAGCCGCGGCTGAATTCGAAGGTGTTCCAGGTAATGCCGTGTTTCTCGACCGGCATCCCCGTAATCAATGACGCCATCGTCGGTAGCCGTAACGCAGGCTTCACCGCCGTGGCAGACCAGGTGACAGCCCCTTCCTTAATCAGCCGGCTGAGGGTCGGCATCGTGCCGCCTTTCAGGGAGTCTTGGCCGAACCCTTCGAGGACAAAGAGAATCACGTGCTCAGTCGGAGCCATTGAGGCAGGAGCCAGCGCCGATACAGTGGCAACCGCCGCGTCTCTCGGAAGGACCAGACAGAGAAAGACAAGGGATACGGCCAGTATCCGAATCGACCATCCGCGATCAAGGCTGATTGGCGTGCTCACAGATCAGTTCTTTCTGTTCTATTCCAAGGGGGCTTCTACGCTACCATGACGTTTTCCGCCAAGGCAAGCAAGGCAAGGCCTCGCCCGCACGATCCATCAGTGTTCATGCGGATGGGACGGCTCCTGGCGCAACGGTCGATGGCAGTGTTATGCTTATTTTAACCTCGTGGGAGTCAACGAATCGGCCCCTGGCGCGTCAGTCCTATCCAGGAGGTGAGGGCGATGCCACAGATCTCTCCTTCGCATACTATCACCCAACTGGCGTTCCCACTCATCCCACCGCCAAGCCTGAGCTTCTTCGCCCTATTTGTCATCCTGTCTTCTGTCTGGCCCTCAGTGACTCTGGCAGAAGTCCGAGTCGTGACCGCCCAGGGTGAATACCGGATGGGAGACCGTGACACCAGAGAAGACGCCATCCGCATGGCCACCGAAGCGGCCAAACGAAATGCCCTGGAGCAGGTCGCCGTCTACCTCGAAAGCATCACAATCGTGGACGGTCTGGATGTGACGAAAGACGAGATTCGAACCTATACCGCTGGGTTGGTCCTTGTCCTGGAGCAAGAGACCAACACGACGCTCGATGGCAACACCATCGTTGTCACAACGGATCTGGTCGCCCAGATCGATACGGAAGAAGTGCGACAGGCTATCGCGGCCTTGCGGGAGAACGAGGACGCTCGGCATCAACTCGTCGCGCTGCAACAGGAAAATGACCAACTACAACAGGACCTCGAAGCGGCGAATCAGGTCTTGGCACAAGCCTCGACCGCGGAGCAGACACAACAGGCGGCCCAGCAACGCCAAGACATCTTAAATCGGGTGCAATCGAACGCCATGGTCTCGCAAGCCTGGACGGATTGGGTGCTCATCTCACCGGCTGTCTATCCCTCGCCCTGGGTGGGGCGAGCCCAGACCCAGGTGCTCCTGAACGCCGCACACGGCTTGTATCCCACCAGCCCGCATGTCCCGGTTGCTCAACAAGTCATCACCGCGCATCAGCCACCGCCCGCACAACCGACAATGGCGCCGCCGCCGGAATCGGTCCCCCACGCACAGCCGGGAATGAGGCCGGTGCCGCTGACGTTGAACGAGATTTCACACATGACTCCGACGGCGCCGCCGCACATCAGCAATCAACCTGGCGTCATACATCAGATACCGCCCTCGACAGGATCGAGAAGGTTGACCGATGTCCGCCAGTTGAATCCCTTCTTGCCGCCACCGAGCGCTGCTCCATCCGTATCGCAACAGACTCCGATTCCCGGCTCACGGTCAGCTCGCGCACTTCAGCAGTTTTTACAGCCGCGGGCAGCGGGACCAAGACAATTACCTCCGGCGATGAATCAGATCCATCCGCCGACCCCGCGTCAAGTACCACGCGTGCCTCACCAGATTGCGCCAAGGGGGTTTGGTGGCGGAGGTCACAGTGGTGGGGGCGGTCGAGGAGGCGGAGGAGGGGGCGGCGGGCGGGGCGGGGGCGGAGGACGAGGGAGGTAGCGCGTGAGGAGCAGACGTAGTCAGTTGATTGTTGCGTTGATCGCCGCAGGCTGTTCGGTCTTGCTGCCGCTGCATTCGTTTGCTGCGGATTCAGGCGACGTTCGAAGCCACGCGGAGCAATCCTTTGATCAACTCAAGCAGCACACAGGACAACAAGACTCCTCGAAGACGCCGTCCTGGTTGCGCCACAAGGTTGAAGATCGCAACAGCTATTCAGGCGATCACTATTTGATCGGCAAGGGCCAGGGGGACATGGCGAAAGGCCCAATCATCTGCCGGCGGGTGTCGGAACTCTCTGCCCGCACCGACTTGGCCAAACAGATTCGTATTCTGGTGAAGGAACATATGGTCGACCGAGTTCGCGAGCGGACAGGCCGAGAGGCGGAACAGGACATCGAACTCACCAGGGAAGAAATCGTCCAGGAATATCTTCAGGGCGTGAAGATCGTGGATCGCCAGATAGACGAAGAAAACAAAACCTGTAGTGCGACCGCCGTCATGCCCAAGAGCCAGATCCAGCCCAATCCAGCACCCGATCACCTCGAACCCACCCCGATGGTCATTCGATAAGCCATCCTTCCCCTCTCTAACAGGCTGCGGAGAAACCATTTCGGCACAACAAAACCTCGATGGCCTACGCGTCTGGGACAAGAAAAGGAGCCCTCGCAGGATGCTCAAAAAGTCCGTCCAGCAAGGCCGCAGCGAGCGAAGTGGCGAGGCGTACACTGCGGTACGTTGAGCCTCTTAGCGATGCGAGAACGCCGCTGGCGGGCTTTTTCAGCATCCTGCTAATCCTCCGTTGCAGTCCGTCACCACATCGGGTATGTAACTCCCCCATGCCGATCGAAAACAGCTTTCAACACGACGAGATGTCACGAAAGAATCCTGGCGAGCGACTCACCGTTCGTGAGGTCACCCCGACTGCCCTGCCAGAATCGCCTCCCGGACAGGAGGCGATGGCCGCCCTCGGCAAGCGCCTGTCGCAAACCGGTGTCCGCGTGATCGTCATGCTGCACGGCTCCATCATGGGAACCGACATCTTCGGGGTACGACGGTTGGATGAACTGGGCGGGCTCAAACGTGGCTACTCACGCGGCGTGGCGGGCCTCGATGCCTTATTGGCCCTGATGCGCGAAAGCAGTAATGGCATTTCACCGCTGCCAGGCTGGTTGAAGCCACCGCTCGCGAATGATGACGCCACCAAGAGGCTGCTCGATGAGCAGATCGGGGATGCCGGCAATTTCACAAACACCTATCTAGAACTGATGAGACAGTCGCTCAACCGAGACCTGGATCGTCCGATCCATTGCGTCCGCGAGCTCTGGTCCTGTGAACACCATCACCTGGGCCGTGCCATGGCGACTATCTCGACGCTCGGACGTCTTTGCGACTGGAGCGAAACCCACAAGCTGGGCCAAGGAGATCGTATCCTCGTGCAAGCTCATGGGCAGGCCGGGTTAGTCCTCGCCCTCGTCTCGAACCTCTTATGTGTGACCTCGACCAACAGCCGGACGCGGCTGCTCGACCTCTTGTCGGCTTTTGCCTCGCAGATCAATCGACCAGACATCGCCTCGACGATCCAACGTGTCGCTCCGCTGCTGTCGAATGGCACCCTCCTCAATGGGGCGACGCTGGACGTCGTCACGTTTGGCATGCCGGTACGCTACGGGTGGGATCCGTCCGGATTGGGCGCACTGCTGCACATCGTCAACCATCGAAATCTTCGGACCGATGGAAAGACCTGGCTCTCAAAAATGGAGTTGCCCCAGATCACGATGGAGATGCCGATTGCGTGGGGTGGAGATTATGTACAGGAGCTGGCCGTGGCCTGCAGCGACGCCGTGCCGACAACCGATGAGGCGAAAGCAGCAAACAAAGCCGTATGGGAAATGGTCGAGCCGTTTGATGGATTCGAGCGCTGGCTGGAATGTGCCCGTCGTGCCGTGCGCTTTCCGAGTGAGGGGCTGGGGATTCTCGCAGACTACAAAGACTCCACCGGGTCAACCAATGTGCGCGACCACTACTTCGGCCACGCAGCCTATACTCGTCTCAACGCGATACTGTTCAACACGACAGAAATCGTGCAGGCTCTCTACCCAATCCCATAACGCGTCGCCTTCATCGACACCCCCCGTCACCCTTCGCGCAGTTGCACCGCAAGAGGTTCCCAGGAAAATATGCCGTCAAGGTAGGCATGGCCGTTCGGCGTGGTGGCAACGAGTTCAATGGATTCGTATACACTGATCGTCGTGCCGCTGCCGGCTGAGGCGGAGACTTGCATCGTGAGGGCCGCGCTCGGCGCGAGTGACGCAATGTCCTGATGCGTCCGCAATTGTTTTGGCGAGGCGAGAAGATTCACGAACTGAGCGGGCGGCGCCTGACGAAACTCGCCATCATAGGTCACCCACAGTCGTACGGCAGCCGACA
>Ga0184623_10000575_pt1 | contig 15701 bp, 12 predicted proteins | sample PLM1_100_b1_FD_133138 | JGI IMG/M metagenome (GOLD analysis project Ga0184623, IMG submission 133138) | Groundwater sediment microbial communities from an aquifer in East River, Colorado, USA - PLM1_100_b1 | ecosystem: Environmental > Terrestrial > Soil > Riparian zone | place: USA: East River...
AGTCTTCGAGTGACTCGCCTGCCCGATAGGCGCGAGGTGGTGCCACAGCGATGTTATGATCCCACGGAGACGGTCGTTCGACCGCAGACCCCTTCACACGATCGTTCCGCGCTTCTAACGATTTTTGTCGAAAGTTCTTGGTGGGCAGCAGGAGGTGTGCGCTTTGATCTTGCTGGGCGGCCAGAGGATTTGGATCCCCTGGCCGCCCGTCTGACGGTTGGATTTCTACTGTGTTCCGGCCCTGCCTCCGACTTCGACCAAGGCAACACGATTTATTCCGCTTTCAGCCAACACCAGGTTGCCGTTCGACGTCGCCATCATGTTGCGGATGACGCCACCGCCCGCGGGGATAATCCAGGTCTGGAATTTTTCCGTTTGGCTGTCGAAGCGCACGAGCGTATTCGGCCTTACGTTGGATTCGCTGTACCAGATGACATTGCCCACAGACGTAATTCCGTACGGTTGGGACTCGCGCCCCCCGGGAGAGGGCCATTCACGGACCTGACCAGTCTTGGGGTCGAACCGGCCCAGATAGCCGCGCGCATAGTCGGTGTACCAGATCACGTCGTCAGGAGTAATCGCGATGCGCCGGGGACGCGCGTCGGGACTCGGCAACGTATATTCCTTAATCTCCATCGTCTGTGGATCAATACTGCCTACTCTGTTGCCGCGGAAATCGACGTACCAAGGCACACCCTTGGAATTCACGACGATGCCGTACGGATACGTGTTGTCCGAGGGCGTGTGTGACAACTTGACGTCGCCCGTCGCGGGAATAATCCTCCCTACGTGGCCCGACTGTAGGGTGAACCAAACGGTTCCCTTCTGGTCAACGATGGGAGTGTGGGGACCGCGGGCGTTGGGGTCGGGCAGCTGGTACTCGGTCACTTCTCCGGTTTTCGGGTCGAGCTTGCCGACGTAACGGCTCTGGTTCGCGGTGAACCAGATGTTGCCGGCCTTGTCGGCGGCCAGGCCGTGAGGTCCCGACTTGGGCGTCTTCAGCGGGTATTCCTTCATGGCTCCCGTCTTGGGATCGAGCCGCCCCATCACGTTGGCGAACATGCCCGTCCACCAAATGGAGCCGTCCGGCGCGGCGAGCGGATCATGAGGCCGCTGGCCGAGCGTGGGCAGCATCCATTCCTTGAACGACACGTTCACGGGTCCGGGGATCAACACGGCGGCGGGCGCCGGTTTCACGGGAAAATTCTTCGCGAGATACTCCGATATCGTCGCGACTTGATCCTTGGGCGGCGCGACCATCGAGGCAAAAAGTTTCTCCCAGCCCTCCCGCGTTTCCCCCCAATGGTTGGTGATCATGTTGAGCCCATGACACTGGCTGCACGTGGTCTGGACCAATTCCTTGCCAGTCCCCTCGGGCAATTGAGTCGGTGGTTGACCTTGCCGGCCTTGAGCCTGGGCGGGAATAACCGCGCATAGGAAGGCTGCTACCGCCAAGGCCACAAGTGATCCCTTTCGCATACTGCCTCCTTTAACTAACCAAAAGACCAGCCAGTAACTAACCAAAAGACCAGCCAGGTCCTGACAAGCCAGGTCCTGAGATCGGGTGCAAACGCTCAGAGAGTTATACCAGACCTCCCAGGTCAACGGCCACCACCTCCCAGAGCCCCTCTAAGGGGATCAAGTGTAATACGGCGGGGGCTGGTAAGGGAGTTTACAGGTGAACACCGGAAAAGTAGAGGTTTCTAGTTGTGTGCCACGAAGGCTACGTCGACGTTAGCTCGGACCTCGATCGATCAGCAGGATGTCGGAGTTCTCTCGCACCCGATCGAAGACGATCTCCCGGCCGTCGGGAGAGAGGTCGAAGTCCCGGATGGTGAAGTCGCGACCGAAGTTTGTGAGCCGGCGCTCGGTCCCGGATTCGAGGTCAATGAGCCAGAAGTTCTTGTGCTCGATCTCGCCTCGCAAGACGACGAGCGCTCGTCCTCCCGGCAGGAAAACGAAACGTCTGGCGCCACGGGTCAGGGTCAGATTCGGCACTGGGTACGGCCTGCCGTCGGAGGTCACCGCCTTTACCAGGAACGTGGTGCCCACGTCGGGTCCTGAGTAGGCAAGGAACCGCCCGTCGGGCGACCACACTGGATCGATCGAGTGCTCCGGCAGCAGGGGAGCAGTTGTGCGGCCATCCAATGAAACTCTGAAAAGCCGCGGAGCTCCATCGTGGTACGCCGCCACTGTGATTGATTCCCCGTCCGGCGCCCATGCCGGAGCGCCACGTAACTCGAGCGACTCGGCGATGGCCCGAACGTTCCTGCCATCGTGGTCCATCACGTACAGCCGAGTGCGCCCGCGCTCCTCGATCACGAACGTGATGCCTCGTCCGTCCCGCGCGATCGCCGGGGGGCCGACGACCCGCGCCTCCGGAGCACTCCACAGCTCGGTGGCTGTTCCCTCTTCGACCTTCCAGATACCTTCGCTTCCACCTCTCGAAGAAACGTACAGGAGATAGTCCGCCCCAAGTCGCGGAGAGAGTCCACCAGCAGTGGGCAGCGTGATACGTCTGGCCGCGGACTCTTCAGCTGCTTGTTCAGATATCGGCACACGCCAGAGAGTTCCCTTCGGACGTGCGACCGTCGCCACCAGACGCCGGCCGTCGGCGCTTGCCGCGAGTGAAGTGTACTGTTCGATACCCACGCTGATGCGGTACGGAATGCGACGCTCAACGTCCAAGGCGTACAGCCTCGGTTGCGAATCCTCATCAGATGTCGCGACATACAGCAGCGTTCGCTGATTCAGGAAGGTCGGATAGCTCACGTGCGAGTTGTGAGCCGTAATCCGCTCGGGAGCGCCACCGGCCGGCCGGATCCGCCAAATGTCCATCTCATCGGGTACCGCACCTTGTACGAAGTAGATGAAGGTCTCATCCGGCGACCACACGGGAAAATGGGAATGCAATCCTGCAGGCGCTTCAAAGATGTGCCGGCGGGCTGGCTGATCGTTGTCTCTCACGAACATAGGGTCGCCGGGCCCGGGAGTGTGGAAGACGAGACGGCTGCCGTCGCTCGACCAGTCCAACTCGGCCACATCTTCCAGATACGGTTGCAGCCGGCCGCCCATGGTGGGCACCGTCCACACGGCGATCTTGCTGACGTTCGACGCGTCGGTCTCGCGAACCCAGAATGACACGAGCGCGGCGTCCGGAGAGAACGAGATCGTGCGAACCGACGGATTGGTGAGCTCACGGATGCTGCCTCGCGTCAGGTTGTGAAACTGACCCGTGCCGACCTGGGTCACCCAGACATCCGTGGGTCCGTCCCGGTCCGAGAGAAACGCGATGAACTTCCCGTCGCGCGAGATTGCAGCCGCCTGCTCGGTGCCCTCGAAGTCCGTCACCGCCCGAAATTGGGCGTTGGCCAACGGGTTCCGCCAGAAATAGTCGGCTCTTTCCAGGAGCCAGACGCCTGTACCCATCGCGAGAACGGCTCCCACCCCCATCGTCAGCCAGATGAACGGCCGTTGACTCACTCGCGGTGATCTTCTTGATGCTCTGGCCGAGGGAACGTATTCAGTTCCCGCCTGGCCATTCGTGTCATCACTGAGCGGCCCCGGGATGGACGCGCGCCGTTCGCCCGTCGGGCCCTCGAGACGGTCGACCGGCGGTGCCGCTTCACCGTCATCCTCGCGCCCGACGCGCAGGCTTCGGCTCTGCGACCACGCGTCGAGCTCCGACCGAAAGGCATAGACCGAACCGAGCTTGTCATGGAGGTGGCGGTGGACGGGCATCCCCTCGCGCTTCTCCCAGCGCTGGACGGTGCTCACGTCTCGCTTGAGGTACGCAGCGATGTCCTTCCATGAATCCAGCCGATCGACCGGTCCTTCAGGAGGACGTCCTGTCGTCGAGTGCGGCGGTCCGTTCACGATTTTCTCTTGCTGATACTGCCACCGAGGTTGGCGATCGCCCCGAATGATAGCGCACGCCAATGCTCACCGCAATCGACAGCGTTCCACCGCAAAGGGCCGGAACATCGTTGGTGCCGCGCGTTGCAGCTTGCGCGCACCCGCCGCCGGGTTGATGGTCTCAATGTACAGGCAGTCCCAACTCGTTTCGACTGCCCGGCAGGGGCCCCGTTAGTGCCCAAGGAGGTTCTCATGTCGAAAGTTCAAGCGTTGAAAAGGCTACTCATGGCGACCGCACTCGGAGTGGGAATCCCTGCCGCTCTGGCTTGGGCGACCCCCGGCTCGGGCTCGACTTCGACGCTCCTCAGCCGGGCCACATTCAGATCCTTCAAAGTTGAGCGCGAGCAGCCTGCTGTGAAGGACCCGGTCAGTGACCGTCTGTCAGGAGAGGCGGAGCGCACGCGAACGCGAAGGCGACGACCAATCTGGGAGGTGGAAGTCGAGGCCAGACCTGCTCTTGACATAGCCACTCAGACGATCACCTTCCAGCCCGGAGGTCAGAGCGGGTGGCACAGTCACCCCGGCCCCGTCTTCATCTCTGTCATGTCGGGAACCATGACGTTCTACGAATCCGATGATCCCGACTGCGAGCCGATCGTTCGCAACGCGGGCGAAGGGTACCTCGACACCGGCGAGCACGCTCACATCGCTCGTAATGAGACCTCAGCGCCCGCGACGAACGTGGTCACGTACTTCGTACCACCCGGCGCTGCGCTCCGCGTCGATGAGCCGTTTCCTGGCAACTGTCCGTTCTAGGAAGGCCCCTTCACGCGATCGCTGAAAGGATGTGTGAGATGGAAGCCAAGAGATGTACGCCGTCAGCAAATCGAAGGCGGCAGTGGTTCCTGGTACTCCTTGCCGCCGCCTGCCTCCTGTTGCCGCGGATGGCTGCCGCGCAAGGGTTGACCGGAGCGTTCATCGGAACTGTCAAGGACGACCAGGGCGCCGTGCTTGCGGGTGCCCTGGTCCGCCTCAGCTCCCCGGCGCTGATTGGCGGGCCGGCGACGGTGACCACGAACGAGCGTGGGCAACTGCGATTCCCGGTTCTGCCTCCGGGGCCGTACGCACTCGACATCGAGCTGCAGGGATTTGCGACCTATCACGAGGATGATATCCGCATCGGCGCGGGCGCCACCATCGAGAGAACAGCCGTGTTGAAGCTGGCAGGCATCGCGGAATCGATTGTGGTGGAAGGATCCGGCTCGCGCATCGAAGCGCGAGGGAGCGGATTCGAAACTCGCTTCGACGCTGAGGACCTCCGAGCAATTCCTACGCGGAGGTTCAGCATGTTCGATTTCATCAGGGCCGCTCCTGGAGTGTCGCCCACCTCGCCGACAAGCGGTACGGTCAATAGCATGTCGGCGTTCGGTTCAGGCACGAACGAAAACGCATTTCTCATCGACGGCACGAACTTCACCTGCCCGTGCAGCGGCGAAGCGCGCGCCGAGCCAGGTGCCGACATCATTCAGGAAGTACAGGTCCAGTCGGTCGGTGCGTCCGCCGAGTACGGCAACATCCAAGGCGCCGTCTTTAACGTCGTGACCAGGCAGGGAAGCAACCGCCTTTTGTACGACGCGTCGTATTACGGACAAACGTCGCGGCTGACCAGTCAGCCGGTCGTGCGTCCTGTCCCGGCTGGCGGCCCACCGCTCAGCGGGTATGAGCGCAATAGGTACCGTGACTTCACGACGAATCTTGGCGGTCCTCTGTATCGCGATCGACTCTGGTTCTTTGCCGGATATCAGTACCTGCGCGACTATGATAGTCAGCCTGGCACCGACCCGACGTTCCCGAGGACGTACGAGCAGGACAAGATCTTCGCGAAGCTCACCTGGCAGCTCAAGCCATCCCTGCAGTTGCTTCAGAGCTTTCACGACGAGTTTTGGGTCAACCCGACGCCCCCGACGTTCGTGTCGCCATTCGAAACGACGCTGCGCCTGCATGCGTCGGTGCCGGCCATGACCTTCGGCCATCTGACGCATACGCTATCGAGCAACACGCTGTGGGATGTGCGCGTCGGACGCTTCGTCTATTCGCGTGAGGACGACCCGAGCACTGGCGATTCGACGAGGCCGAATCGGTTCGACCGGGTCACGGGCATCTCCAGCGGCGCTCCGCCACAAATCGGCGGATTGACGCTCATTCGCACGACGGCCAAGGCGACGCTCAGCCACTACCGGCCCGGGCTGTTGTCCGCCGATCACGAGTGGAAGACAGGCGTGCAGGTGGAAAGGGGCGAGCACCGGGCGCCCCAAGTCATCCCGACAGGTGTCAGGTTCATCGACAATAACGGGCAACCGTTTCAGGCCGTCTCTCGCGTTCCTGCTGTCGACGGCGGTCGGTTCGTCACGGCTTCCGGGTTCGTGAGCGACTCAGTCACCGTACGGGACCGGGTCACCATGAATGCCGGCGTGCGGTTCGACCATAGCCGAGCCATCAGTCAGGACGTGCGTGCGCTCGATGTGGCAGGGCGCGAGACCGACCAGATCATCGGCGGCGTGGGCACGCTCTACACCTGGAACGTGTGGTCGCCGCGCCTGGGCGTCACCGCCAAGCTCACCACCGATGGCCGAACGATGCTCCGGGCGAGCTACGGGAAGTTTCGCCAGGGCATGCTGACCGCAGAGATTGGGCCGATTCACCCCGGCGTGACCCCGATCACGACGTCCGCGTTCGATCCGGCGACCGGTGATTACACGCGTCTGGTCTCGGTCGTCGATCCCAAGATCAACGTGCTGCTCGATCCCGACACGCGTGCGCCGACCACGAATGAATATTCGATCGGCGTGGATCGCGAGCTCGACCGCCGGCTGGCGGTGGCGCTCGCCTACGTCCGCAAGGATGGCAGCAACTTTATTTCATGGACGGACGTGGGCGGTCGGTATCGCGAGGAGACGCGCACGCTGCCCGACGGCCGAAGCGTGCCGGTATTCGTGCTCGTCAACTCCACAGCCGATCGGCGCTTTCTGCTGACCAATCCCGACGGATACTCGCTGACCTACAACGGCCTCGTGACGTCGGTGGAAAAACGGCGGTCCAACGGTTGGCAGGGCTTCGGCTCCTATACATTGTCCAGGGTGTCGGGCTTGCAGCCTTCCAGTGGAACGACTGCTGCGGGCTCACAGATCAGCACTGTCGCCCCGCGAGAGACCTTCGGCCGCGATCCGAACAACCTCACCAACGCGCGTGGCCGGCTGCCGAACGATCGCCCACACATCTTCCGAGTCATGGGAACGGTTGATGTGCTGCGAACCGGGTTCGTGATTGCGGCCAACCTGCAACACTTCAGCGGCAAGCCGTGGGCCGCGACCACGCAGATTTCGCTGCCGCAAGGCGACCAGCGCATCTTTCTCGAGCCGCGCGGGTCACGCCGGCTGTCGTCGCAAACGCAGCTCGATATCCGCGTCTCGAGGACAGTCGTCGCTGGCGGCCTGGGGAGTGTCGAGCTTCTTCTCGACGTGCTCAACGCGCTCAATGACACGGCCGAGGAGGGACTGGGGACGGACAACTTGTTCAGCCCGAACTTCGGACAGCCCACTGTCTTCATGGACCCACGGCGTGTGATGGTCGGTGTCCGGCTGAATCTGGGTCAGTAATTGTTTCCCTCAGTCTCCTTCACGAAATCGTCGACAATCCGGTTCCACTGTTGCCAGTGCCGCCGGTAGGAATAGTGGCCGCCCTCCTCGAGGATGACGAGCCGGGAGCCGGGAATCGCGTTGTGCAGGTCCTCGGATTGATAGGAGGGCACGGTTGCGTCATCGCACGTGCCGAGGATGAGCGACGGGTTCCTGATCGTGTGCAGGCCGCTCGTGCGGTCGTGCTGCATCGTCATGTCGAGGCGCTGCGCCAGAATCTCCACCGGCGCCACCGTTTTCAGCGCTCGACGCTCCAGCTCCATCACCTTGTCGAGGTCATGACGGAACTGCATGGCACCGTTGGTGAACAGCGAGGAGACTCTCACGTATTCCTCGGGCCCGTAAGAGAGCGCGATGTGCTTGCGCGTCGTCTGGACGCGCGTGATGTATTCGTCGGCCTTCACCCAGGTGTTGGAGAAAATACAGCAGCGCAGGCGCGCCGGATGGTCGATGGCCAGGTTCTGCAGGACGCATCCGCCGGTCGAGGTGCCTGCCACGTGCGCCTTCTCGATGTCGAGCGTGTCCATGAGCGCGATCACGTCCCGGGCGATCAGCTCGGTGGTGTAGCCGCTTTGCGGCTTGTCGCTGTCGCCTGCACCACGATGGTCGAACGCGATGCAGCGGTAGCGCTTGGAGAAGTCCGCGATCTGAAATTCCCACGCATTGAGCAGGCCGACGAGCCCCGGAATGAAGATGAAAGCCTGACCACTTCCCCGCTCTTCGACGTTGAGCGTCAGGTCACCGATGTTGATTCTGCCAGTCATTCCCATGCTGACCACTGACTACTGACTGCAACTGGTTTCATAACCGCACAGCGGGGCCCCGTCGCCGGACTGCCCCACCCCAAGGCACCCCAGCGCGGCTGCCGCGCTGGGGACCCCGCGTCCTCGGCCCGAAAAGCACTTGTTACGGGAGGCGGGCCTGCGCGGCGGGCGGGGCGCCCCGTCCGGCGCCACCCGCTGGCGGTAATGAAACCAGCTCTACTACTGACTCACTAGTCCGTGTTCCGTGCGTGTTCGCGCTCGTTCCCCATTTCCGATCCCCACTACTCTCCGCTCGCCATGATCTCTGCGACGTCGACGCCCCGGCCCTCACGTGCGCTCTTCACGCCTGCCTTGATGACGGCGAGGTTGCGCGTCGCCCAGAAGCCGTCGGTCTCAGGGGTGCCGCCACTCCCAACGCAGCGAACGAATTCTTCCAGCTCTTCGCGAATGGTGTCGTTGGTTTCGGTTGCGATCGGCCGCGCAGCGCGCTCTCCTCGCCTGAGGTGCCGCAGCCCGGAGAAGAGATCGTAATAGGCACTCGCCTCCTTGCCGTAAATGTTCATCATGTAGAACTCGGATGCCGAGGCGTAGGATGCGGTCAAGTTCGAGATGGCTCCGTTGTCGTGCTCCAGGATCATGTTCGCGACGTCGGGATTGTCGCCCGGCAACACGAGCTGAGCGAGCCGTGCCGACACACGCACCACCGGCCCCAGGAGCATCTCCAGCACGTCGACGTAGTGGATACCGATTTGCAGCATGACGCCGCCCGGCATGCCCGCCGCCGTATAGCGCCATGAGGTGGGATCGAACGTCGCAAGCCGGTCGCGGCTGATGTTGCACTCGGCCTGCACCAGCCTGCCGAAGCGGCCTGCCTCGATCTCGGCCTTGACCCAGCGGAAATGGCTCTCGCGGCGGCGCTGATAGCCAAGCGCCAGCACAACGCCGGCCTGTCGGCACACGTCGGCGATTGCCTGGCCATCCGCGACCGTGTTGGCGATCGGCTTGTCGAGGAACACGTGCTTGCCCGCTCGAGCGGCCATGCGCGTCGTCTCGAGATGCGCGCTGTTCGGCGTGGTGTTGATGATCGCGTCGATCGCGCGGTCTTCGAGGATTTCCTCGTAGCTGCCAGCCGCGCGGCAGTGATATGTGTCTGCAAAGGCGCGGCGCTTGTCTTCAGAGCGCGTGTAGCATGCGACCAGCTCGATGGCGCTCGAGCGCTTGACCGCATCGGCCAGCACGTCGGACCACCAGCCCATGCCGAGGGCTGCGACTCGGAGAGGTTTCATCTACTTTGCCACTTACTTTTTACTTTCCACTTTCCACTTTAAACTTTCTCGTGGCCCCCTGCACCATCAGCAAAAGCGCCAGGACGGTCACAATGACGATGAGCGCGGCACGGTCGGCGAAGGTCGCATAACTGCCCCCCGACAGCGTGAGCGCCAGCCGGAAATTCTCTTCCAGCCGATCGCCGAGCACGAGCGCGAGCAACAGCGGCGCCATCTCGTAGCCGAACTTCCGCAGCAGATAGCCGGCGCCGCCCGAGAGCATCATGATCCAGATATCCATGTCGTTGAAGTTGACGCTGTAGACACCGATGATGGAGATGACGAGGATGGCCGGCACCAGCCAACCGTAAGGAATGCGCAGAAGGTTCACGAACAGCCCGACGAACGGCAGGTTCAGGATCAGAAGCACGAGGTTGCCGATGTACATGCTGGCCACGAGGCCCCAGAACACCTGTGGATTGTCCGTGAGCAGGAGCGGTCCCGGCTGCACGCCGTGAATCGTCAGCGCCGACAAGAGAATGGCGGTGGCAGGAATCGAGGGAATGCCGAGCGCCAGGAGAGGGATCATGGCGGTGCCGGTCGTGGCGTTGTTCGCCGTCTCGGGCCCCGCGACACCGGCGATCGCGCCCTTGCCGAACTGCTCGGGGTGCTTTGAGAGGCGCTTCTCGAGCGCATAAGAGACGAATGTCGACACCACGTGGCTCACACCAGGGATGATGCCGAAGAGGCAACCCACGACACTGCCGCGCCCGATCGCGGGCGCCGATTCCCGCAGATCGGTCCAGCGGGGAACCAAGTCTTTGAGCCTGGGCTGGATCGCCCGGATCGTCTCGCTGTTCTCCAGGTTGATGAAGATCTCGGACAGCCCGAACAGCCCGATAGCCAGCGCCGTGAACGACAGTCCGTCAGCTAATGACAGGTTGCCAAACGTGAAGCGCGGCACTCCGGTGAGCTTGTCGAACCCGACGGTGCCGAGGACGAGGCCGAGCGCGATCATCGCGACGGTCTTCAGTCGCGATCCGCCGGAGACGAACGTGATGACGCCGAGCGCCAGCAGCATCAGCACGACCTCGACCGACGGCCCGATCGCCACCATGACGCGCGCCAGCGGCGGCGCAGCCAGCATCAGCGCGAGGACCGACACCGTGCCGCCGATGAAGCTGCCGAGGGCGGCGATCATCAGAGCCGGGCCGGCGCGCCCCTGGCGCGCCATTTCGTAGCCGTCGATGCACGTCACGACGGAGGCGGCTTCGCCGGGAATACGCAGGAGGATCGACGTCGTCGAGCCGCCATACATGGCGCCATAGAAAATTCCCGCCAACATGATGATGCCGCTCGTGGGATCGAGACCGAAGGTGAGGGGCAAGAGCAGGGTCATGCCGGCCAGGGGCCCCAGACCTGGCAGCACACCCACGACGGTTCCCCAAAAGCAGCCGATGAAGCAGTACATGAGGGGCTTCCAGGACAGCGCGACGGCAAAGCCCGAGAGCAGGTACTCGAACGCCGACATCAGAACGGGCCGGCGGGCAGCTGGACACCCAGCAGAACTTTGAAGAAAGCCCAGACGGCGACCATGCCGAGGCTTGCGCCGAGGATTCCACGCCAGACGGAGGTTCGGGCAACGAGCAGCAGAAGCGCGGCGGTGAACAACCCGAGCGTCGCATACGCGCCGAGACGTTCGAACGCGAATCCCGCACCAACGAGCGCGGCGAACACGACGACAATGTCCCGGTGTCCAAGGGACACGGCCTCTCCTGCGTCACGCTGACGCATGGTACGAACCACGATCACCAGGGCGAACAGACCGAGCAGGATCCCGAGCACAAATGGAAAGAACCCGGGACCCGGCAGTCCCACGTCGCCGAACGGCAGCCGAGCGGATTGCCAGACGAACAAGAGGCCGGCGGCAAACAGGGCGGTCGCGATCAGGAGCTCGCCGACACGCGCAGAAACAGGACGCACTAAGTGTTGCCTTAGTTCTTCTTGAGGCCGATCTGTTTCATCACCTCGGCCAGCCGCCTGTCATCATCTGCGATCACCTTGCCGAACGCCTCAGCTGGCAGGTAGGCTGGTGTGAACCCGATATTCCTGCCGGCTGCCTGAAACTCCGGCGACTCCACGGTCTTCTTGATCGCGTCCTGCAACGTCGCGATCACCGGTTTCGGCGTGCCCTTCGGTACAGCGATGCCCCGCCACAGATCGAGCGCCACGTCATAGCCCTGTTCCCTGGCGGTCAGCACGTTGGGGAAGACCGGATCGCGCGCGGCGCCGAGCAGCGCCAGCACGCGCAGCTCGCCGCTCTTGACGTGCGGCGCGACGGCTTGCGGAAACTGTACAACCGCCTCGATGCGACTTCCCAACAGGTTGACGACAGCCTGGCCGGTGCCGAAGGGCACGGGAACAATCCTGCCGCCGCCCGCTGAGAACAGCGCCACGCTCGCGATATGCGTGTGGCTGCCAGGGCCCGAGTTTCCGACTCGCACGTTACCTGGGTTTGCCCGGGCGTAGTCGACCAGCTCCTTCAGCGTTTTCCAGGGCGAGCTGGCCTTGACGGCCAACGCCGGGTTCTCAACGGTCACGCGGGCGACGGGATCGAACGCCGTGTAGTCGAAGGACAGCGTGCCGGAGTGATAGGTGGTAGAGATTGAGTTCGAATTCCATACGATCGAATAGCCGTCGGGCTTCCGCTGCGACACGTGCACGTAGCCGAGCGCGCCGCCAGCACCCGTGCGGTTTATCACGGGAACCGGGGCTCTCAGCCGTTTGGCCATGCCCTCGGCGAGTTGCCTCGCGGTAATGTCGGCGGCGCTGCCGGCCCCGAACATCACCGTCATCTCGATCGGCTTGCCGTCCGGAAATTGCTGGGCGAGGACAGCTGTCGCGGCCATGACCAAGGATGCGGCCGTGAGAACAACGCCTCGAACCGACATCTGCATCCTTGGTGTTCCTCTGCAAGTTGAAAGTATAGAGTTCAAAGTAAAAAGTAAGTTACCAAGTACACGTACTTTGCCGTTTACTTTCTACTTTCCACTTTGCACTTTAAACTTTCTATACGTCAATGAAGCGTGTCTTGTGCTCGGCGCTCGGCATCAGACAGCTCTCGTACCGTCCGAAGAGCCGGTAGCGGTTTCGAGCAATAAGATCGTAGACCCGATCCAGCAGGGCAATTGGAAGGACTCCAAACAGCCCGAACCATCGCCACCAACCGCCAAGCTCCTTCATGACGAAGAGCGCGGCACCGGATTTGGAGAGGAGCAGGGGCGACTCAGACCGGTAGTTCAACACTACATAGAACGTGTTCAGATCCGCAGGGTTTCTTCCAAACCGCTCTACCGCAGACCGACCAACCCCACTTTGGAGCGACGCGAAATCGAAGGTCCCGCGATCGTCGCGCGGCAGTACGAACTGATTGAGCCGATTGCAGAGTCCGCACACCCCGTCATAGAGAATCAGGTGTTTGCCCCGAGACGGACTCGACGCGTGCCAGACCATGCTGTCAAGAAGAGTAAAGCACGAATTGGGGGGACTGGCGACACGGCTGAGCCGCGGCGACCGTCTTTTGCGCATTAGTCCAGTGAACGGCATATCAGTCACGGGGGGCGCAAATGGACAGGTTCCGCGCGTGGATGGTTGCCACAGCGTTCGTTGTTGCCGCGTGTCTCCGCGTGCGTTCTTTCGAACGGATCTCAAGTTCACGGGCGCCAGACAACTCGATCAGGTGATCTGGCGCTGGGGTTTCGGGGTCGACTTTTGATCGATGGAGGACACCATGTCTCGCGCATTAATTCTCATGATCATTACGGCGTTGACGGCCGGCGGACCGATCGCAGCGCAAACGCCGAACGAAGAGCCGCGCGAAATCATCCCATCAGCGTTTCAACTCTCGGAGGCGCAGATATGGCGCGGCATCGCGCAGGGAATACCAGCCGGGTCTGCCGTGCGGATCAGGGTCGCGCGTGGTGAACGAATCCATGCGGTTCTCATGGCGGTGAACGAAGAAGGCATCGTCATCAAGCCCAAAGGCCGCCTGCCCGAACCGACCCGCATGGTCGCATTCCGCGACATCGACATTCTCGAAGTTGATCAGCAACGCGGACTGAGCGCCGGCAAAGCCGCCGCGATCGGTATCGGCGCGGGCGCGGCTGGTGGGCTGGCTTTCTTGCTCGTGATGCTGGCGGCGTTTGCTGATTGAAGGACTCGCGAAAGTTTAAAAGTGCAAAGTAGAAAGTAAAACGTAAGTGACAAAGTTCGTGTACTTGGTAACTTACTTTTTACTTTGAACTTTATACTTTGAACTTGCCCCAAGCCGGTCCTATCGAGTCGTCCTACTCCGAGCAGCGTCCCGGCCGGCGATGCGACCCTCGATGATGCATTTGGCCAGACCATGCTGATTGAATCCGCTGGCTGACTCGCCTGCACAGTAAAGCCCCGGAATGACCTGCCCATCCAAGTCGATCACTTGAGCCTTCGCGTTGATCCTCAACCCAGAAAGACAATCGTGAACGCAGGGGGTCGACCATGCCGCATAGAACGGAGGCGTCTGGATCTTGAATGTCGGAGCAGGTTTCCCAAAATCGGCGTCCTGTCCCGCCTCCACAAAAGAGTTGTATCGAGCCACCGCCTCCTGCAGAGCGACAGCTGGCATCGGCGTCTTCTGATACTTGCTGACAATTCTGCCAGCCAATTCCGCGAGTGTGCTGCCGGTGAAAAACCAGCCGTTGGGATCGACATACGGCGGCTCACAAATCCAGTTCTCCCGTCTCGCTCCGTCGGCGTCAAAGATGGCCCAGATCGGTCCACCCCCGTTTCCCGTTCCCCCATTCAGCGCCAGGCAAGGATTCCACCAATCAAATCCAGTCGCCGCCTCGTTTACGAATCTCTGACCCACCTGATTGACGTGGATGACGTCCTGGTAGTCGTTGACGTGCAAGCCCACAGCACGGAAATATTTGAATACGGGACTCTTGGTCAGCTCAACTGTCGTACCACCTCCAGGCCTCGGGTAGCCGTACTGACATCCGATCGCTCCCGGTTTCTCGAACACGTGCGTTCGCGCCTTCGTCTCGAGCGTCTGGTTCGCCGTCCCCCACAGTGATGCCCCGATTCGCAGGGCAGCGATCTCTCCATCGCCGGTTTGACGGGAATAAGGCTCACCAACGACCTGGTATTCTTCGGTCAGCCTCGCGTCGAATATTCTCCGAAAGTTCACATTGCTCGTGTGCCCGCCGGTGGCGATGATCACGCCCTTGCGCGCCTGCATGTTCACGGTCTTGCCCTGGCTCGTGGCCGTGATGCCAAGCACCCGTCCCGCGAACTCAGCCTCTCGGACGACCCTCGTCAAGGTGTGCTGCAGAAGAATCTGCACGCCCAGCTTCCTCGCGCTCGCTTCCAGCGGCCGCATCAACGCGGTTCCATTCGCTCCCGTCGGCGCAAAGGTGGTGACGCCGCCAGTCCAGACTGGACCTGAAGATCTCCTCACGGTCGGAGGCCCGCCGTCGGCGAACCCGGGCTGCTGATCGCGAAAGACGACTCCATGGCCCTGCAGCCATTCAAACGTCGGAGCACTCCAGTCCGCAAAGGCACGCACAATTTCTCGATCGCTGAACCGGTAGTCATGCCAATGGACCAGGTCCGAGAAGTAACGGTCCGGCGAATCCTCGATGCCGAACTTTTTCTGGAGACTCGTCCCGCCACCCAAGGGCATGCCGCCGCCACTTTGGATAGCGTGGCCGCCGATGTCGTAGTTCTGCTCGATGACGATCACGGAGGCGCCAAGTTCGGCGGCTTCGATAGCGGCCGGGAGGCCCGCGGCGCCAGCCCCGACCACGACGACATCCGCCACCCTGTCCCAACGCTTTGGAACCTCTGCGGCTTCGGCCTGCGGTGCGCCAAGGCCGGCTAACGCCGTCGCCCCGATGCCGCCAATGCCAACCGCTGTCGTCTTGACGAAATCTCTTCTCGAGAGATTCTTCTTCGTGTCGTCCTTCTTTTTCACAGTGCTGCTCTTGTCACGCGCGCGGGATGAGCGCCGCGCGACTGATCCTGGCGATAGACGACGCCCCGGTTTGGGCCATCACGACCTGCAGCTCACGCCGGAGCAG
>Ga0184623_10000576_pt1 | contig 15690 bp, 14 predicted proteins | sample PLM1_100_b1_FD_133138 | JGI IMG/M metagenome (GOLD analysis project Ga0184623, IMG submission 133138) | Groundwater sediment microbial communities from an aquifer in East River, Colorado, USA - PLM1_100_b1 | ecosystem: Environmental > Terrestrial > Soil > Riparian zone | place: USA: East River...
GCATGCGGTCGAACGGCGTGCCACCGTCCGGGCTCTCGTGCGCGAAGTAGCTTCTCGCCGCCATGTCCGCGCCGTGGCCTCTTGCCGACTGGCGCAGCCGCTCGTCCGTGGCCAGCCGGGTCAGGCCTGACTTCGCCCGCACGTCGTTCACCAGGCGGGCGACCTGGTCCTCGAGTCGCTTGCGCTGCCCGTCGCCGCCTACCAGCCGGCGGGAGAGGTCGAACCGGTAGGCGGGCGCCCGCGGCTGCTCGTAGTCGTCGTGCGGGTCGGGGGCTCGCGGCCGACGAGTTGGCGCAGCCGGTGGGGCCGGCCGGACCGATGGGCGCGACTTGCGCCGCGGGCGCTTCTTCTTGGGCACCGCTCCTCCCTCCGCACGGTCTGGTCGTCGGTCTTTGGAGTGACCGGCATCGGGACTGCCGAGCGCGCGACCGCCGATCACTCCTAGTACGGTCGAACGGACGACGACAGTTCAGGCCGGCGAGGCGCTCGTGGCGACCTCGGCCCGCCGGCTGACCTACCGTGTCGCCGGTGGATCTTCCGCAGGCGGTGACGTCACTGCTCTCCGGGCTGCCGGCGCACGGGCAAGCCGAACAGGCATTTCCGTTCCTGACCGTGGACGAGGCGGGTTTCCCGCATGTGTGCCTTTTGTCCCGGGCGCAGGTCGAGCCGTACCAGGCGGGCCTGCTGGCCCTCGTCGGCAGTCGGCGGACCAGAGCCAACCTCCTGCGCGCGGGCGCCGCGACCTTGATCGCGGTGACGCCCACCGCGGCGCACTACTGCAAGCTGCTGATGACCAGGTCGATCGAGGAACCGTGGGCATTGGCGGCGGCATTCGACCTCGTCGAGCACAAGGTGGACCCGTCTCCCGTGCCGCTCACCCCGCTGACATACGTGCCCAATGCCGAGGTGGAGGCGGCGGAGCAGTGGGAGCGCGGCGTCGCGATGCTGCTCGTACTTCTTAGCTGAATCTGCTAGCCCTCTGTTATTGTCTAACTACTGTTCGTGACAAGCAATCCTGCGGGGAGGTCGTGGCCTCGACGCGGACCACATCCATCGGCCCGGTCCTGACGGCGGCCCCGGGCAAGCCCGCGACGCCAGCAGTCGCGGTCACCACGAGCGTCGCTCTGGTGGTCGGCGCGCTGGTTCTGTCGGGCTGGGCGCTCGACGTCACGGCGCTGAAGAGCCTGGCGCCGGGGTGGCCGACGATGAGCGCCAACAGCGCCGCGTCGTTCGCGCTCATCGGCCTCGCGGTGTGGTTGCTCGCGGCCGGGCGTCCGGCCGGCATCGCGCTCGGGCGGGCGCTCGCGATGGTCGTGGCCGGCGTCGGGATCGTCACACTGGCGGAGTACGCCTCGGGCCGCGCGTTCGGCATCGACGAGTTGCTGTTCGAGGACGTCGCGACGCCGCTCGCCGACCATCCCGGGCGGCCCGCCGTAGCGACGGCGATCGGCTTCGCCTGCCTCGGGCTGGGACTGATCCTGTGGGACGCGGCGAGCCGGTGGGCCCGTTACGCGATGTGGAGCCTCATCGGCATCGTGTCCTTGATCGCCTTCAACGCGCTGGTCGGTTATGCCTATGTCGTCGACCTGAGCGGCCCGTACCGGACGATGGCGTTCCCCACCGCCATGACATTTCTGGTCATCTCGCTCGGGCTCATGCTCGCGCACCCCGACAGGGGCCCGGTCGGCGTCCTCACCAGCCGGCACGGCGGCGGGATGACCGCCCGGCGGCTGATTCCTGTGGCCGTCTTCGGCCCGACGTTCGTCGGCCTCATCACGGTGGCCGGCAGCCGCGCGGGGTGGTACAGCAAGGACTTCCGCCTCACCGTCTTCGTCACCCTGACGGTCGCCATGGTCGCCGCCGTTGTCCTGGCCACCGCCGCGAGTCTGGACCGGCACGAGGCCGAACGCGCGAAGGCCGACACCGATCGAGCGCTCGCGACCGCCATGGCGGACGAGGCGTACCGCGCCCTGGAGGCCGGCAACCAGCAGCTCAAGGCGTCCAACCAGCGGCTCGAGGCGGCGAACAGGGAGCTTGAGGCGTTCTCGTACAGCGTCTCGCACGACCTGCGGGCCCCTCTACGGGCGATCGACGGCTTCAGCCGAATCCTCATCGAAGAGCACGCAACTACTTTGCCTGAGGACGCGAGGGGCTACCTCCTCCGGGTTCGCGGGGGCGCCCAGCGCATGGGCCGGCTCATTGACGACCTGCTGATGTTCGCCCAGCTAGGCCGGCAGGCCATGATCGAGCAGGAGGTCAAGCCGGCCGAGATCGCCCAGCGGGCATTGGCCGCGCTGCAGGACCAGTGCGCCGGCCGCAACGTCGAGGTGAACATCGCCGACCTCCCGCCGTGCCTGGCCGACCCGGCGCTCCTCGAGCAGGTCTACGTCAACCTGCTGTCCAACGCGCTGAAGTTCACCCGTGACCGCGATCCGGCCTGCGTCGATGTCGGTTGGCGCGAGGAGAACGGGCACGTCGCCTACACGGTCTCCGACAACGGCGCCGGCTTCGACGAGCAGTACGCGCACAAGCTCTTCGGGGTGTTCCAGCGGCTGCACGGCACCGAGGAGTTCGAGGGGACCGGCGTCGGCCTGGCGCTCGTCCAGCGCATCATCCACCGCCATGGCGGACGCATCTGGGCAACCAGCCAACTGGACCAGGGCGCGAGCTTCATGTTCACTCTCGCAGACGGGCCACCGGCATGACCCAGCAGACCACTCCGCCGACGAGCCATGCCCACGTCGACGTCCTTCTGGTCGAGGACGACCCGAACGACGTCGAGTTCACGTTGCATGCCCTGAAGTCGAACCACCTGGTCAACCCGATCCACGTGGTCCGGGACGGCGAGGAGGCGCTCGAGTTCCTGTTCCGCACCGGCCGCTACGCCGACCGCCCGCCGGCCAGCGGCCCCAAGGTGATGCTGCTCGACCTCAAGCTGCCCAAGGTCGACGGGCTCGAGGTGCTCCAGCGGGTCAAAAGCGACCCGACCCTGCAGAGCCTGCCGGTCGTCATGCTGACCTCGTCCCGCGAGGAGCGCGACGTCGTGGAGAGCTATCACCTCGGGGCCAACAGCTACATCGTGAAGCCGGTGGACTTCGACCGGTTCACGGAGGCCGTGCGGAGCGTGGGGATGTACTGGCTCCTGCTCAACCGGCCGATGACCCGGCCCGCCGCCACCGCGTCGACCGACGCCGGCGCGGGGACGGGCCCCCTCCAGGCCGACCAGCAGGTCTCGTGAGAACCCGGTTGCGAGTGCTGCTCGTTGAAGATTCCGCCGACGACGCGGAGCTGCTCATCCACGAGCTCGCCCGGTCGACCTATCAGCCCGAGTGGCACCGGGTGGAGACCGAGGAGGAGTACCTCGCCCACCTCGACCCCGAGCTGGATGTGGTGCTCGCCGACTACTCCCTGCCGCAGTTCGGCGCCCTGCGCGCGCTCGAGCTCCTCCGACAAAGCCGGCACGACGTCCCGTTCATCGTGGTGTCCGGAACGATCGGCGAGGAGCTGGCCACGGCGACGATCAAGCGCGGCGCCTCGGACTACCTGCTCAAAGACCGGCTGGGCCGGCTGACGCAGGCGGTCGAGGCGGCGTTGGCGGGCCGGCAGCTCCGCCACGAGGCACGGCTGGCCCGCTCCCGGCTGTTCGTCGCCCGGGAGGAGGAGCGGCAGCGCATAGCAGCCGACATCCACGACGACTCGATCCAGATGATGATCGCCGTCGGGCAGCGCATCCACCCGCTCCGGGACCACCTCACGACGCCCGGCCAGATCGACGTGATCAACACGCTGGTCGACACCGTCGACACGGCCATCTCCCGCCTGCGGCACCTCACCTTCGAGCTCCGGCTGGGCACACTCGAACGCGAAGGGCTGCGTGGCGCGCTGCACACCTACCTGAAGGAGACGATGACCGAGACCACAGCGGAGTACCACCTCGACGACCGCCTCGCCGCGGAGCCGCCCAGCCAGGTCGCGACGTCGGCCTACCGGATCATCCAGGAAGCGCTCGCCAATGTCCGCAAGCACGCCAAAGCCAAGCATGTCAACGTCCTGCTCCAAGAGCAGAACGGTGGGATCCTCATCTCGATCGCCGACGATGGCATCGGCCTCACACCCAGTGAGAGCGACCAGCCGATGGGAGCGGAGTTTCACCTCGGGTTCACCCTCATGCGGGAGCGGGCCGAAGCCTCCGGCGGCTGGTGCCGGCAGGCCAGCCAGCCCGGCGCCGGCACAACGCTGAAGGCCTGGATCCCCCTCGCGCCGCTCTGGCCTCCGCCCGGGGGCCGTCAGGGGTAGCCGTCAGGGGTAGCCGGCCGCCAGTTGCTGCCACGGGGCCAGTCGCTCCAACTGCGCGGCCAGCCCGAGCAACCGAGCCTCCCCGCCCGCCGGGGCGACCAGCTGGACGGACAGCGGGCTGCCCGCGGACGGGTGCACGCCGGCGGGGATCGCGGCGGCAGGGAACCCGGCGAGGTTCCACGCGGCGGCGAACGGCGCGTAGCGCACGTTGGAGACCGTGTTGGCCAGCCAGCCCCGCTCCCCCCAACGGTCCGCCGGGATCGGCGGGCCCGCGAGAACCGGCGTGAGCAGCGCGTCGTAACCGGTGAAGAAGGCGCCGGCCTGCCGCCGCCACGCCTCTGCCTGGCCGGGCCGGACAATCCGCCGAGCGCGCCGGCCGAGCGCGGCGTGCACCCGGTTCCGGCGCTCGAGTTGCCCCGCGCGCACCTCGTCGGCCTCGTCGGCCACCCCGGCGAACCAGCGCGCGGCCATTGCGACCGCGGCAGAGACGGGGTACGGCGGGTTCGCGCGGCTGACCTTGTGCCCGGCCTGCTCCAGCAACCGGGCCGCCCGGAACACCGCCCGCTTGTGCTCGATGTCGACCACGATGCCAGGCAACGGCGGCCGCACCGACACGGCGAGGCGCAGCGGCCACTCGGGTTCGTGCACGGCGGCGAGCGCCGGGCGGCCGGCCATCACCGAGAGCACGAGCGCGGCGTCGGCGACCGTGGTTGCTAACGGGCCGTTCTCGGCCAGGCCGTACCAGTCGGTCGGCCCGATGCCGGCGGGAACGACCCGGCTGCCGGGTTTGACGCCCACGATCCCGCAGCAAGCAGCCGGTATCCGGATCGAGCCCAGCCCGTCGTTGCCGATCGCCACCGGCACCAGCCCGGCGGCGACAGCGGCTGCGCTGCCCCCCGAGGAGCCGCCAGGGGTGCGGCCGAGATCCCACGGGTTGCGGGTGATGCCGAACGCCGAGTCGGTGGCGCCGAAGACGCCCAGCTCCGGCATCCGGGTGATGCCCACGACGATCGCGCCGGCGGCGCGCAGGAGCCTGACGACCTCGTGGTCGGCCGGCTGCGGGCTCCCGTCGACCGCGGCGCATCCCCGGCGCATCGGCTCGCCCGCGACCGGCAGGTTGTCCTTGATGGCCACCGGCAGCCCCGCCAACGGGAGGTCCGCCAGGCCGTCCCGGCCCGCCCGCGCTGCCAACGTGTCGGCCTCGGCGAGCGCCTGCTCGTGCCGCGTGACCTGGAACGCCCCGATCCTGCTGTCGTGGCGGTCGATCCGCGCAAGGGCCGCAGCGACCGTGTCACGTGGTGCGATGTCGCCCGCCTGCACCCGGCGAACGGTCTCGACGGCGCTGTCGACCATGCCGCTAGAGGTTGATGACCGGGCAGGTGAGCGTGCGCACCACGCCCCCGAGGGACTGGACGCGCGAGATCACCAGCCTCCCCAGCTCGTCGATGGTCGCCGCCTCCGCCCGCACGATGACATCGTAGGGTCCGGCCGTGGTGGCGACCTCCGAGACAGCGGGCACGTCCTGAAGAGCGACCGCCACGGCGGCCGCCTTGCCGACCTCGGTCTGGATCAGAACATACGCGGCAATCACGGGCCACCTTCCTAACCCGCCCCGGGGGATTCAGCCACCGTACCCCCACTGGCGGACGAGCCCGTTCCAGGGGGCGAAGGGGTAGGTTCACGGATGGCACAGCTTTCCGGAGGATCCATGACCCTGCCCAACCGGGAGCAGTACGAGCCGGCCACGACCACCGCGACCGTGGTCCGCCGGGCGGCGGCGCACGCCGAGGCCTACCTCTCCGGGCTGCCGGACCGGTCGGTGGCGCCGACAGCGACGTACGCCGAGACGCTGGCGGCCCTCGACCTGCCGTTGCCGGCGGGGCCGACCGAGCCGCTCGACGTGCTCGACGCCCTCGTGGAGGCGGCCGATCCCGGCTTGGCCGGCACCGGTTCCGGCCGGTTCTTCGGCTACGTCATCGGCGGCGTTCTGCCGGCCGCGGCGGGGGCGGAGTTGATGACCGGCATCTGGGACCAGAACGCCGCGTTCGCCTCGCTCGCCCCGGCCGCCTCCGCTGTGGAGGAGGTCGCGGCGCGCTGGAGCCTCGAACTGCTGGGGCTGCCGGCGGGCGCGTCGGTCGGGTTCACAACCGGAACCATGACGGCCAACATCACGACGCTCGCGGCCGCCCGCCATCACGTGCTCGCAGCAGTCGGCTGGAACGTCGCGGAAGACGGCCTGGCCGGAGCGCCGCCGGTGCGCATCGTGGTGGGCGCCCAGCGCCATGTGACGGTTGACGCCGCGCTCCGGCTGCTCGGGTTCGGCTCCCGTCTGGTGGTGGTCGATGCCGACGACCAGGGCCGGATGCAGCCGGCCGGGCTCGTGGCGGCGCTGGCCGCGGGCGACGGACCCGCCGTGGTGGTCAGCCAGGCGGGAGAGGTCAACACCGGCGCGGTCGACCCGCTGCGGGAGATCTGCGAGACGGCTCGGGCGCACGGCGCCTGGGTGCACATCGACGGCGCATTCGGGCTCTGGGCCGGCGCCTCACCAGCGCGCCGCCATCTCATCGACGGCGTGGAACTCGCTGACTCGTGGGCCGCTGACGCGCACAAGTGGCTCAACACGCCGTACGACTGCGGGCTGGCGATCGTCGCTGACCCGGCAGCGCACGCCGCGGCGACCGCCGCCCCCGGGGCCGCCTATCTCCCCGACCAGCAGTCGCGGGAGCGCGACCCCTTCGCCTGGACCCCGGAGTTCAGCCGCCGCGCCCGGGGCTTCGCCGTCTACGCCGCGCTCCGCTCGCTCGGCCGTGACGGCGTCGCCGACCTGGTGGAGCGGAGCTGCGCGCACGCGCGCCGCTTCGCCGAGCGGCTCGCCGCCCTGCCCGGCGCACAGGTGCTCAACGATGTAGTGCTCAACCAGGTGCTGATCCGGTTCGGCGATGACGACGCCACAACCGATGCCGTGATGGCCCGCGTGCGCGCGAGCGGCGAGGCGTTCATGAGCGGCACGACGTGGCACGGCCGATCCGCGATGCGCATCTCCGTCACGAACTGGACGACGACGACAGAGGACGTCGACCGCACGGTTGAGGCGATCGAGAAGGCCCTCGGCTGACGAGCTCAACCCTCCGCGATCTTGAGCTTTTTGGCGGTGGGAGCGCTCCCAAGTGGAAAATAGCTCAAGATCGCGGAGGGTTGAGCTCAGCGCCAGAGGGTCCGCAGCGCCGTCGTGACGTCGAACGGGTCGTCGCCGCGCTGGGCGGCGAGCACGCCCGTGCCCTCCGGGGAGCCGGTGTAGAGGGCCTGGCCAGGGCTCACCCGGGCATTCCAGGCACGCTCAAAGCCAGCAACGCGGCGCCGGTTCACGCCCAGCACGGCCGGCACCGCGTGATAGACCACCGCGCCCGGCACCGGCCGGCCGAACAGCCGCCGGGCGGCCAGCCGGAACGCCGCCCAGCGGGTCAGCGGTGGCGTGACGACGAGGCGCGGCACGACGTACCGCGGCGCGGCGAGTGGGGACACCACGTCGTCAAGGGACTGCGCGAACAGGTCCGACTCCGCTGCGGACACGCCGGCCACCAGCGCCCGGTAGTCGCCGGTCGGCAGTGGCTCGATGCGGACCGCGTCGGCGCCGACCGGCAGCAGCCCGGCTTCGTGGAGTCCGTCGGCAACCGCGGCGGCGACGTCCGCCAAGGCGGCGTGCGTGGGGAGCTCCAGAAAACGCCACCACGGCAGCCGGCGTCCCCGGGGACCAGGCCCGAGAGAGACGACCGCGCGCCCGGCCAGCCCCAGGTCCCGGCCGGCCCGCACGACGACCGTCCGCACGGGCTCGTCGTCGTAGGGCGTGCCGATCGCCCACAGATCCCGCACCCGCTCCCGTTCGGCGACCCGGACCAGCATGGCGGCGTTGAGCGCCGCCATCCGGTCGGCCGGCGGTGGGTTGTACGGCGAGAACTCCGGATCCACGTGCGACACGCCTGACTCGATGTCGCCCTCGTGAGTGAGCGCGAAGTAGCCGTCGTGCTTGCGCACGAACCGCTCGTAATCGGCCGCCCCCTTCGGGTGGCCGTCGGTCACGCAGACGACCGCCCAGTTGTCAGCGACCTTGGCCGGCCAGCCGGCGTCGATCCGCAGCGCCCGACCCCGCGCCTGCACAACGGCCGTCGGTGTCGTGGCCGTGGTGAGATCGACGAGGACGTTGACACTCCGCGCGTCCCAGCCCTCGCCCAGCAGCCCCCGCGTGCCGACCAGGCACCGCGACCCGCCCTCCTCGAAGAAACGGGTGACGAGCGGGACGTAACGCCGCGGCGACCACCCGCCGGGCGCCGTCACCTCGACGACCTCCACCGGATCGCCGGCCAGAGCGGCGGTCGCCGTTGGCGCAGAGCGGCTCTCGCGCAGCCAGGCGACCAGCCGCTCGGCGGTGTCGCGCCGGCACGCCACGGTGCGCCCGGTGAGCAGCACCGGATCCACCGCCGCCGTGTCGGGATCGGCGGCCAGCGTCTCGAGGACCAGCCGCGCGCCGCCCGCCTGCGGGTCGAGCACGCCGACGAGCCGGGCCGGCAACTCCGCGCTGGCGACCTCGTGATCGCAGAGGACGACCGAGCGCAGCCGGGGGCCCAGCTCGGCGGCCTCGGCCCGCAGGATCTCGACGGCGGCAGCGCCCTTGCTGGCCGACCGCGCCAGCACCCGATCGACGGGCGACGCCGCCGCCCGGATGCCGGTGCGGGTGAGGCGGTACCCAACCGAGGGCAGCGCCCGCCGCACCGCCGCCAGCGCCGCCTCGTCAGCGGGGTCGTCACTTGGGTGCAGGCACCGGCGCGTCCAGTCGTTCAGGAGCGCGACCCAGTCCTCGGCCGTCGGCGGATGCCGGTGCCGCTCACGGACCCGGGCGCCCTCCGGCGACGGCAGCAGGCCGGCGACGTGCAGGCGGAGGGCCGCGTCCGCCAGCGCCGGCTCGTCGCCTTCCAGCCGCTCCCAGGAGATCGGCGCGGCGCCGTCGGCCGCGCGTCGCTCCACCAGCCGCCGCTGCAGCCAGGACAAGAACGGTGTCGACCCGAACGCCGGGTCCAGCAGGTCGGTCCGCAGCTCGGCGAACCGCTCAGCCTCGCCATGGACATACGCCCGCTCCGCCGGCGTCGGAGTCGTGAGCCAGGCCAGCTCCTGGTACGGCGCGAGGTGGGCCTCCCGGACGACGGCCGGCGTGGTCACCTCGTAATCGACGTGCCCGAAGAGCGCCGCGTGCACCTCGGCCTGCTCCGCCGTCATCGTCGAGGGCGGCGTCGCGGTCAGGCCCAGCACGAACGGCTCGGGCAACTCGGCGATGACGGCCCGGAGCAGGTGGCCCCACAGCTCGAGCAGGTGATGGCACTCGTCGAGGACCAGCGTCAGCGGACCGCTGGCCCGCAGCCGGTCGACCAGGGCGCGGCCGTTCGGGTGGAGCAGGCCGAGCATCGCCTCCCGGTCGCCGTCTCGCGCGCGGGCCCGCCGGTCCCGGCCCGCCAACTCGGCCGATTCCGGCTCGTCGGCTGACCACTCCGGGTCGAGCACGCACAAGGCCTGGTAGGTCAGCACGGTGAGCGGCGTGGGCAGCTCCCGATCGGAGGACACGTAAACCGTCTGGGGCGCGAACTCCCGCCACTGCGCCGCCCACTGCGCCTGGATGGCGGAGTTCGGCCCAAGGATCAGCGCCGGGCGGCCCAGCCGGCGGGCCACCTCCAGGCCAACCAGCGTCTTGCCGGCGCCCGGCGGAAGCACGACATATGCCGACGGATCACTGCGGTCGCGCGCCCGGTCGACCGCGTCAAGCGCCTCCTGCTGGTGCCGCCGGAACGGGCGCGGATACGCCGTCGCGGCGAACAGGGCAGCCAGGCCAGCCACGGTCAGCCAGTATCCCGCCCCCGCTTCGTACGATCGGGAGGGATGGGACGCGCACTGGCAGGACGGACCCTTGCCGCGCTGGCGGCGCTCACCGTGCTGGCCGGGTGCGCGAGCGGGGCGGCCGAGCCGGCTCCCACCCAAAACCCGCGGGCCGCGCCGGCTGGTCCGGCCACCGCGCCCGCCGAGACCCCGGCCGCCCAGGCCCCGTCCGCCCAGGCCCCGCTGGTGCTCGCGGTCCACCCCACCCGGCCCGCGCTGAACGTCTCGGTCGCCACCGCCCGCAACCTCATCGCCGGCAAGGTGCGCAGTTGGACGGCCCTGCGCGCCGGGCGCGGGCCCGTCCGGCTGGCCGCCGGGCCACAGGTCAGCGACGCTCCCGCCGCCGCCCGGCGGGAGTCCGACCGAGCTGCCCTGGCGGCCACCGAACGCGACCCGCTGACCGTCGCCGTCGTGCCCGCCGCTGCCGTGGGGCCGTCGGTGCGGGCGGTCTCGGTTGACGGCCGCCATCCCCTTCGCGACCCGGCGCGCTACCCGATCACCATCGCCGGACCGGCGCCCGGCCAGGTCATCACGGCCACTGCCGTCGGCGACATCATGCTGGCCCGCCGCGTCGGCCGGGCGATGGCCGCGGCGGGAGACTTCGCCGCCGCGCTGCGCCCGACGGCCCGGCGGCTCGCCACGGCTGACCTCACGGTCGGCAACCTGGAGAACACGCTCGACCGGTCCGGCGCCCCGCGGCAGGGCAACGACTCCTTCGGGGGCGACCCGCGGGTGACCCGCGGCCTGCGACTGGCCGGCTTCGACGCGCTCTCGCTGGCGAACAACCACCTCGGCGACTACGGGCCGCGGGCGCTGGCGCGGACGGTCCGGCTGCTGCGCGATGCGGGCTTCGCCACCTTCGGCGCGGGCGCCAACAGCGCTGCGGCGCGAAAGGCGGCGATCGTCGAGCGCGCCGGCGTCCGCTTCGGCTTCCTCGCGTTCAACGCGATCGGCGAGACGCCGACCGCGCGGCGGGACCGGCCAGGGGCGGTGTCGGTGCGGATGCAGCCACGGACCGGTCCCCTGAACAAGGCCGACCTCGCGGCGATGGCCGCCGACGTCAGAGCATTGCGGGAGCGGGCCGACGTTGTCGTCGTCTACCCGCACTGGGGCCAGCAGTACACGACCGAGGAGGTGCCCGACCAGCGCAGGGTGGGCCGGGCGCTGGTCGACGCGGGCGCTGACGTGGTTATCGGATCGCACCCGCACTGGGTTCAGGGCGCGGAGATTTATCGGAGCAAGCTCATCGCGTACTCGCTCGGCAACTTCGTCTTCGACATGGACTTCTCCCGCCCGACCCAGGAGGGCGTCGTGCTGGAGCTGGTGTTCTGGGGCGATCAGGTCAAGTCGGCGGAGTTCGTGCCGGTACGCATCGGGTCCGACTTCGCGCCCCGGTTCCTCGCCCGGCGCGCCGGGCAGCCGATCCTCGACCGGATGTGGGCAGCCAGCGGCCCGCCGTTCTCCGCCTCTCCGCGATCTTGATGGGGCATCGCTTCAGCGGATCGTCCGGACTGCTTCCCAGAGCAGGCGGCCGGCCCGGTCGAGCGCCACCCGGTCGATGATGCCCGGGCGATCGGCGGCGGAGTGGTACTCCTCGTAGACCGCGCTCCCCGCCTGCCCGATGCGGACTCCGGTGAGCCCGGCGCGCTCGAACGACCAATGATCGCTGGTCCGGTTGGTGCAGCGGACGGCCGGGATGCGGGCCGCGGCAGCGCTGGCGAGCACGGCGTTGGCGAGCGTCCGGGGACCGCGCCCGCCGGTGCAGACCGGCACCCGGCGTGCGACGCCGACGGCGTCGACGGAGATCGCGCCGATGAGCGCCCTCCGCTCGGCCGCGCGCATCGCGGCGACATACGCGCGCGACCCGAAGTGGTGCAGGTTGTCGCCGGGTCCGCGCGGCTCCTCGGCGGCGAACGCGACGAAGACGACCGGCGCCCGGGGCGGCTGCGACGCCGCTAGCCGGGCCGCCTCCAGCATGAGCGCGACGCCGGACGCGTTATCGACAGCGCCCGGCGCCTGCGGGACGGTGTCGAGCTGGCCGCCGACGAGCAGGTGCCGCCGGGCCGGATTGAAGCCCGGCATCGTGGCGATGACGTTCTCGGTACGGCCGGCGCGGACCCGGATCCCCCAGGAAACGCCCGCCGGGACCGGCAGGCTCTGCCGGCGCACCCCGTAGCCGAGTCGCCGCAACTGCCGCTCCACCGCGTCGGCAGCACGTGCGTAGGCCGCAGAGGTCGTCTCTCGCGGGCCTAACTCACCCGCGAGGAACTGGACGGTGTCCAACGCCGCGTCCGGGTCGAAATGCAAGGGCGGGGCGCGGGTGGCACGCGACGGCGTGGGCGTCGGAGTGGGGGTTGGCGTCGGTGTCGACGTTGGGCTAGCCGTCGGCGGCGGCGATCGCGCGCCGTCGTCCCCCCCAGCCGAGGCGCAGCCGGCTGCCAGCGTCAGGCAGGCGGCAAGCCACAGGCGGAGCGGCAGCACCCCCCGCCGCGCCCTCATCCCACCGCGGATAGGTAGGCGCGCCAGCCGCCACCCGGCGCAGTGCGGGTCTCAGCCACCGGCGGCGCGCCCCCGAGCCGATTGTGCAACTCCCCGCCCCACATGCCGCCACCGTTGAGGAACATCAGTGCCACGCCGCCACAGTAGATGGGCTTGGGGGTTCGAGCACGGCGGTGGAAACCACAAACGCGGCTCCCTTCCGCGTCTCTGTTGGTCGCTTGCCCTCATCGCCTAAACCCGCCCACTCGGCAAGCCAGGGCAGCCAGCCGCGACACCCACGAGTCGTGCTGTGATCATCTAGAATGGTGGCTGGTCATCATCGGCTTTCGGTGGTTCCGGCGGCGGGTCTGGCTCGAGCATGGGTTCGGGTTCCCGGATGAAGGTTCGCCCGGCGGGGGTGGTCCATCTGAAGCGGCCGGGGGCTTCCTGCACCAGCGACCACCGGCCGTGGGTCTTGGCGCGGTGGTGGCGGCGGCACAGCGGGGCCATGTTGTCTGCGGCGGTCGGCCCGTCGGGCGATCGCTTGGAATGATCCAGGTCGCATCGGCGCGCGGGTCGGCGGCACCCCGGGAAGACGCAGGTCTTGTCGCGAGCCCGGACGTGGTCGGCGAGCGCCGCCGGCGGCCGGTAGGTCTTTCTGCCGAAGTCGAGCAACGCGCCGGATGCGGGGTCGGTCAGCATCCTGCGCCAGGTGCCCTCGGCGGCGATCTCCCGCGCCATGCTGGCCGGGATCGGGCCGTAGCCGGCCAGTTCGCCGGGCTCCTCGTCGAGGCCGAGCAGGGCGCTGATCGGGACAACCACCTGCACGGTGGCGTTGCGCCCCGGGGCGGGCGCCGCGGCGCAGCGGCCCATGAGCAGGTCGAGGGCGGTGTCCGCGCGGATCTGGTCGAGGGTGCGCTCGTCGCCGCCCCCGCGGCTCATCCGCGCGAGCCGGTCGATGTGCTCGAACGCGGCGGCGATGTCGTGCGCCGCGCCGAAGATGGACAGGTCGGCCATGCCGTCCTCGCGCGGCGCCACCCCCACCCGGCGGTCGGCCAGGCATCGGCGATGCCGCCGCTCCGCGCCCTCCGGGTCGACCTTGATCACCGCGCGCCGGGTGGACTGCCGCAGCTGGGACGAGTTCTGCTCCGGCGCGCGGGGCAGCACCCGCTCCTCCACCCGCCGCGCGTCGCCGTCGGAGAGCGGGCGGGTCAACTCGGCGAGCACCCGGGCCCGCCCCAGGTCGATCTCCCCGCGCTGGAGGGCGGCGAACGTGGCGGGCAGCCGCGCCGTGAGCGTCTCGGCCAGGTCCATCCGATGCCCGGCGGCGGCGCAGGTCAGCCGCAACTCCACGGCGACCTCGTCGCCGGCGAACTCGCGGTCACGCCCCGGGCGCAGCTCGGCGAACCGGGCCAGGACCCTCAGCTGCTGCGCGTCGACCCGCGCCTTGAGCCGCTCCAACTCGGCCAGCGCCCGCAATGCCGCGTCGTCGCCGAGCTCGGCCACGGGCAGGTCGGCCAGCCCGGGGACCGACCCGGCGACGAGCACGCGGTCATCGTCGAGCCACCACGGCGGCGCGCCCGGGTCATAGGGATCGGCATAGGGATCGGCATAGGGATCGTCGGGACAGAGCAGGTCCAGGCCGCCGGCCGTTGTATCGAACATGTGTTCGATGGTATCGGCCAGGCCCGACAAAACACCGAGTCCCGTGACGGATGTGCATAACTTTCCCGGCCTCCACAGGTCAGGGTCTGGAAATCGGGTAGCCAGCGCGGCCGGCGCCGATCACCCACCGCCGCCCCCAAACACACATAATCAAGGTATCAACGATGCTACACTCATGAAGGCGCGCGAGCGCAGCTACCCTGACGCAATGCATGACTGGTGGCAGCCCGTGCTGAACCGGCTCAACGGCCTACCGGCAGATGTCGCAGCGGCCGAGCTGCACAACTGCTGCGGCTCCCGGACCTGGACCCGCGAGGTCGCCGCCGGCCGGCCGTACGCCGACCGCGACGCCCTCGTCGCTGCCGCCGACGCCGCAAGCAAAGGCCTGACGTGGGACGACGTCACCGAGGCGCTGGCCGCCCACCCGCGCATCGGCGAACGCGCGGAAGGCGCCGACCGCGAGGCCGCCTGGTCCCGCACGGAGCAGTCCGGCGCGCAGAGCTCCGACGTGGCCACCCAGGCCGGGCTGGCCGAGGGCAACCGGGAGTACGAGCGGCGGTTCGGCCACGTCTTTCTGATCCGGGCCGCCGGGCGGCCCGGCGAGGAGATGCTCGCCGCCCTCCAGGAGCGCCTCGGCAACGATGAAGCCACCGAGCGCGCGGTCGTCGCCGACCAACTGCGCCAGATCGCCCGGTTCCGGCTGGACCAGTTGCTCGGCGCGACAGCGGAGGCGATGCAACAGTGAGCCCGAGGAGCCCGGTGACTACGCACGTCCTCGACACGGCGGCGGGACGGCCGGCACGGGGCATCCCGGTGACTTTGGCGCGGTATGCCGCCACTGGCTGGCAGCCGATCGGCCACGCAGTCACCGACGCCGACGGCCGGATTCTGGACTTCGGCACGCCGCATCTGCTCAAGGGGGTCTACCGGCTGGACTTCGCCACCGCGGCATACCTCGGAGCAGCGGGCAGGAACGGGTTCTTCCCCGAGATCAGCGTGGCCTTCGAGATCAGCGATCCGGACCAGCACTACCACGTCCCATTACTGCTGAGCGGCCACTCGTACACGACGTACCGGGGCAGCTGAGCGCGACCGCGAGCGCCGAGCGGCGAGCCGACCAGCTGAGCGCGACCGCGAGCGCCGAGCGGCGAGCCGACGAGCAAGCGGAGTGGTCGACGGAGCGGCGAGCCGACGAGCAAGCGGAGTGGTCGACCGCCGACCGCGAAGCGCCGGACGCGGTCGCCCGCGGAGCGCGGGAGGAGGCGAGCGCGACCATGAGGACCGCCGACCGCGCAGCGCCGCCGCGGTCGCCCGCGGAGCGCGGGAGGAGGC
>Ga0184623_10000577_pt1 | contig 15671 bp, 14 predicted proteins | sample PLM1_100_b1_FD_133138 | JGI IMG/M metagenome (GOLD analysis project Ga0184623, IMG submission 133138) | Groundwater sediment microbial communities from an aquifer in East River, Colorado, USA - PLM1_100_b1 | ecosystem: Environmental > Terrestrial > Soil > Riparian zone | place: USA: East River...
CAGCCTCTCACCGTAACGTATAATTTTAGACATGTCCATTCTGAAAGTCGCACGCATGGGACACCCGGTTCTTCGTACCCACGCGCGGCCGCTCGAGCGCGGCGAGGTCAAGAGTGCACGAATTCAGACTTTCATCGATGACATGATCGACACGATGACGGAGTACCGCGGCGTCGGGCTCGCGGCGCCGCAGGTTCATGAAGGCCTGCGCGTGTTCGTCGCACTGCTCGATGAGCCGGATGCGGGCGATCCGGAGGATGAAGGCAGCACAACCGAGCCGGTCGTTGTGATCAACCCCGAAATCACCATCGTCGATCCGAAAATCGTGGAAGATTGGGAGGGATGTCTGAGCATTCCCGACATCCGCGGTCGTGTGCCTCGCGCCCGTGAGATCGTCGTACGCGCTCTGGATCGGCGGGGCAGTCCCATCGAGATTCAGGCCGTCGATTTTCAGGCTCGCGTCATCCAACACGAAACCGATCATCTCGACGGCATCCTCTTCGTCGACCGGATGCGCGATTTCGGCTCGCTGACGTTCCTCGAGGAATATGCGAAGTACTGGAGACGGACGGATTAGAAGCAATGAGTGTAGTGATTAGTGATTAGTGATTAGTGATTAGTGATTCGTGATTCCTCGGCCGTCGCCCGCTCACCGTCGGGTGTCCTCGTCTTGTCCCTTCCGCCGGCGCTCCATCGCACGCTCCGCCTTCAGCCGCTCGAGCTCGACCTGCGAATGGTCGGCGAATGTCATGGCCGCGGCCAATGCACGATGGCCGGCCTGTTCGGCGATGAGCGTGTGAAGCGTCTGACAGATTCGGCGGTAGGCAGGATGCCCTTGGGGTGCGCTGCGCAGCTCGATGACATGCATCGCCTCGCGTGCGTTCATTTCCATATAGAAGCGAACCCGGTAGGCCATTGCCACAGCGTAGGGCGCCACAATGTCCAACCCCGCCTCGTGCAGCTCCTCCCACACACGAGCGGATTCATCCATGACAGAGCGCCAATCCTCGTGTGCGCCTGCTTCCTCAATCGCCTCAGGCTCGATGTAACCGTGACGCGTGCCGAGCGGCTGCCATTCGAGCGTGAGCAGGCGATGTCGCTGCAGATCGCGAAACGCGCCGTAGTCAGAAAGGATGTCAAACCGGTAGGTCGCGCGCTCGAAGGCGCGCCCCGGCTTGTGACGGCGATTGGATCGCGTGCCGACATAGGCTCGCAGCACCTCTTCACGTTCCGCAAGCGAGAGGCGGCGTGCGATTGTCAGCAGCTGATCGTCAGGGAGATCTGATACGGCATACAACGCGGCCGCGACGACCTTGATCTCGGCGTCAGGATCGAAATCCGTGAGCATCACTTCCGCACGGGGCTCGATGTCGGAACGGCCGAGCAGCTGTTCGGCGACAGCCGCCGTCGCGTCGCGCGTTGTGCACAGGTAGTGCGACCAACGCCCGCCTCGCTCCGGCTGATCGACCCGGATGAGAAATGCCGGGATGACCTTCCGCAGCTCCTGCAGCATGAGCTCGCCATAGGCGCGTACTTCCGCCAGCGGATGAGCCCGCATTCGCAGCAGCAGCGCCTCGTAGGCCTGGCCGGTGCCGAACAGCCCGACGTTTGATTGCACGGCGGCCGGCAGCAGCCCCCGAAGCGTATCCAGCGCCTTCGCGCGAATCGCAGAGCGGTACACCGCGTCGCTGTCGTCGAGCGACTTCGGATATTTCGCACGGAAGTGCGCTTGCATCGGTTCCAGCCAGCGCGCGTACGTTTCAAACGCGTTGTCCAACGCACGCACGTACTGGGCACGCAGGGGATGTCGCTCGAGCTCGGCAGGGATGTGGTACTTCCAGCGTCCCTCAGGCGATCGATCCGTATAAGGCACATACCGCGTGGACTGCTCGAGATAGGCCATCAGACGGCCCCATTCGAGCACCTTGGTGAGAATGTTGGAGACCCCTTCGCAGGCCAGATGCGCACCGCCAAGCTGCGCGACCGAATCGTCGCCGTATTCGTTGAATACGCGTGCGTACAGCTTCTCCGCCCGTGCGACACCCACCGCGTCGTTCGGAGTCTGGCTGACGTCGTGGACCTGATCAAGAAACTCGTCGAGAAACAACCGGCGCAGCGACTTTGCCGAGCGCGAGTAGCGAGCGAACAGGGCGCCCTTGACGGTTTCCGGCAGGTTGATCAACGCAAAGACCGGACTCGTCAGATTCGTGAAGTACGGCGACAGCGCACGACGCTCAGCGTCTGTAAATGATTCGTTGATGAACGTCCCGCCTTGTGTGACACCGGTCGACATGTTGCGGGAGTATATCGCCAATCCGGAACGCCGGGCGCTTCGCGGCGGGGTCCCCAACGCGGCAGCCGCGTTGGGGTGCCTTGGGGGAAGGGTGTTTCACGCAAGGCGAAAGCTCGACGCGCGCAGTCGGCGCGCCCTGGCGTCAAGAGACCAATCGGCTAGAATGACCGAATGAGTCGTTCGGCCTCGAAGGCGCACCGTTCACCGCTCGTCATCATCTTTTTCACCGTCTTCATCGACCTGCTTGGCTTCGGCATCATCATTCCCCTTCTGCCGTTCTACGCGGAAACGTTCGGTGCGACCGGGCTGACAGTCGGCCTGCTGTCGGCGTCGTTTTCGCTGATGCAGTTCCTGTTTGCGCCAGTCTGGGGACGGCTCTCGGATCGCATCGGCCGGCGGCCGGTCATTCTCATCGGGCTGTTCGGATCGTTCGTCTCGTACTTGATTTTTGGTTTTGCGCGATCGTTGACGCTCCTCTTCGTTGCGCGACTCTGCGCGGGCATCGCCGGCGCGAATATCTCGACCGCCCAGGCGTTCATCGCCGATACCACGAGTCCGGAAGACCGCGCGAAGGGAATGGGGCTGGTGGGGGCGGCGTTTGGCATGGGATTCATTTTCGGACCAGCGGTGGGCGGCTTCCTCAGTCGGTGGGGCTATGCGACGCCGGCATTCTTCGCGTCGGCGCTGTCGCTGGCCAATTTCTGCGCCGCCGTCTTCCTGTTGCCGGAATCGCGAACCGCTGAGGCCCGGCGCATCGGTCACGCCACTGCACCCGTGGGACGCATCGAGGCGCTGCGTCGTGCGCTGGCGCGTCCGCACCTTCCGACCCTGCTGCTCGTCTACTTCGTCGTCATCGCCGCATTTTCCGGGTTCGAGGCGACATTTGCGCTCTTCAGCGAGCGGCGTTTCAAGTTCACTGCGAGCACGATCGGCTACATGTTCGCGTTCGTCGGCATCGTGTTGTCGATCATTCAGGGCGCCGTTGTGGGTCGGACGGCACGGCGGCTTGGCGAGCAACGGATCGTGCCGGTGGCAATTCTGTTCCTGGCCCTGGGCTTGGGCCTCATTCCGATGTCGAGGACGGTACCGGTGCTGACTGCCGCCTGCGGTCTCCTCGCGGTCGGCATGGGGTTCAATAGTCCATCGATTACATCGCTCATCTCGCGGCTCTCGAGCCGCGACGAGCAGGGGGGTGTGCTGGGCGTCTCGCAGTCGATCGCCGCCCTCGCGCGGGTTCTGGGGCCGGCATGGGGCGGCTTTACGTACGATCGGTTCGGCATGGCAGTTCCTTACCTGCTCGCCTCTTTCGCCATGCTGGTCGCGTGTGTTCTCAGCGTGATCGGGCTCCGACACCTGCAGCTCGACCGGCCATCCGCGGTGGGCCAAATCGCAAACGTCGAAAGCTGACAAGAAGCTTGGACCATCGTGCTCATTACCCTCGTTCAAGCTCACAATCCCGGCCCCTACACCGGCGACGGCAACAATACGTACCTGCTCGGCGGCCCGGGGGCCGTGCTGATCGATGCCGGCAGCGGCGAAGCCCGACACCGCGACGATCTTGCGGGCGCGCTCTCCGGCCACAAGGCTGGTCTCGCCGCTGTGCTGGTGACGCATGGCCATTCGGATCATGCGGCCGGGGCGGAGGGAATCGCGGGACGCTGGCCGGTCAGCCGGTTCTTCAAAATGCCGTGGCCGGAGCGGGACGAACGATATCGCGTAGAGTGGACACCGTTGGCGGATGGCGATCAAATCGCGGTCGAAGACGACGTGATTGAAGCCGTTCATACACCTGGCCATGCGCCCGATCACCTCGCGTTCTGGAACGAGCGAACGCGAACATTGTTCGCCGGCGATCTCGTCACCCGGCAAGGCACCGTCGTGATTCCTGCTTCCCACGGAGGCAGTCTCACGCAGTACTTATCGTCGCTGCGGCGCGTGATGGCCCTCGAGCCTGCGCGACTGCTGCCGGCCCACGGTCCGACCATCGACAACCCCCAGGCTGTCCTCGAACGCTACATTCGACATCGCGAGCACCGCGAAGAGCAGATTCTGACGGCTGTACGCGCGGGGCGGTCCACGCTCGAATCGATCGTGGACAACGTTTATGATGGGTTGCTGGATGCGCTGAAGGCCGCCGCTCGCGAGAGCGTGCAGGCGCATCTGATCAAGCTCGAAGAAGATGGCATGGTCAAGCGAGACGGCGATGAGTGGCGAGCGTTCTGAGTACGTCCATCCGGAGTTGCTTGTGGACCCGTCTGCGCTGGCTCGGGAGCTTCAGACTGGCGACACACGGATTCTGTTGCTCGATGGGCGTCCGGCAGAAGCGTTTGCCGCGGGGCATCTTGCCGGCGCCGTGCATCTCGATCTGTTTGGAATCAGCTTGATCGATACCGATCCCGCTCCAATGAAATCGTTTCTGTGGATCATCGAGCACTTGCTGGCGAGCCGCGGCGTCAGCGCCGACCGGCGAGTCGTTGTGTACGATACCAATTCGGGCATCCGGGCGGCGCGGGCATTCTGGTTTCTCGAATACTTCGGGCATCCTGATGTCCGGGTGCTCGATGGGGGATTCGACGCGTGGGTTCGTGCCGGATTTCCGGTCAGCAGCACGACCGACGTGCCCGTCAGTACGTCCTGGACCGGCGCGCGCGTCGCCGATCGTGTGGCGGCCTGGCACGACGTTCGCGATCGGCTGGATCGCGCTGAAGCCGTCATCCTCGATACGCGCAGCGATGGCGAGTACTGTGGCACGACCGTGCGCGCAAAACACGGCGGCGCCATTCCCGGCGCAATCCATATCGAGTGGACGAGGAATCTGCGACCAGACGGGACGTTCAAGCCGGCCGCCGAGCTGCGCACGATGTACGAAGCGGCGGGTGTGACACCGGAACGGGAGGTTATCACGTACTGTCAGGGCGGATATCGCGCGGCGCACACGTATCTCGCCCTGCGCTTGCTCGGGTACCTGCGCGTGCGGAATTATCTCGGCTCGTGGAAAGAGTGGGGCGATCGCGACGATCTGCCCATTGAGAGGCCCACACATCATGACCACTAATGGTTTGAACGACGTCGTAGATTTCATCAACGTGAACCGCGACCGGTATCTGGAAGAGCTCAAGGCCTACCTCGCGATTCCGAGCATCAGCGCGCTTCCCCAGCATGCGGGCGATGTCCGCCGCTGCGCGGAATGGACAGCCAACGAGATGAAGCGGATTGGCCTGCAGAACGTCAGACTCATCGAGACGCCCGGCAATCCGGTGGTCTATGGCGATTGGCTGAACGCGCCTGATGCGCCGACGATCCTCTTTTACGGGCACTACGATGTTCAGCCAGTCGATCCGGTCGATCTGTGGGAGTCTCCGCCGTTCGAGGCAACGGTGCGCGACGGCGAGATTTACGCGCGCGGGGCCGCTGATGACAAAGGGCAGGTGTTCATGCACCTCAAGGCGGTTGAGGCGTACATCAACAAGCAGGGACAGCTGCCTGTGAACATCAAATTCATGCTCGAAGGAGAAGAAGAGGTCGGCAGCGCGCATCTGGACGAGTTCGTGCGATCGCACAAGAAGGAGCTGGCGGCTGATGTCGTTGTGATCTCCGACTCACCGATGCTGGAGCGAGGGATCCCGTCCATCTGCTACGGTCTGCGAGGACTGGTCTATTTCCAGCTCGATCTCCGCGGGACGAAGACCGACCTGCACTCCGGTTCCTTCGGCGGGGCCGTCGCCAATCCGGCGTTCGTGCTCGCGCAGGTTCTGGCGCAAATGAAGGACCGCTCCTTCCGCGTGAAGATTCCCGGATTCTACGATGCCGTCAGGCCGCTGACCGACGCCGAACGTGCAGAATGGAAAAGGCTTCCTTTCAACGAGACCAAATACCGCAAGGAAATCGGCGCGCCAAGACTCGCTGGTGAAAAGGGCTATACGGTGTTCGAGCGGGTCTGGGGCCGACCCACATTTGAAGTGAATGGGTTGCTGGCCGGGTTTACCGGAGAAGGCGCGAAGACCGTGATTCCGGCCGTCGCCATGGCGAAGGTCAGCATGCGACTCGTACCGGATCAGGATCCCAATACGATTGCCAAACTCTTCGAAGACTATGTCCGCAAGGTCACGCCGAAAACGGTGGAGCTCAAGGTCACGCGAATGCACGGCGGAAAGCCCTGGATGGCCGCGTTCGACAATCCTTTCGTGAGAGCCGCGGGGCGCGCGATCGAGCGCGGGTTCGGCAAAGCGCCGGTCTTCAACCGGGAAGGGGGATCCATCCCGGTGGTTTCGACGTTCCAGGAGGAACTCGGACTGCCAAGCGTGCTCTTCGGCGTTGGCCTCCCCGACGAGAATGCCCACGCGCCGAACGAGAAGCTCGATCTCGGCAACTTTCACAACGGCATCATCGCCTCCGCCTACCTGTATCAGGAGATTGCCGGGATCGCTGTGCCGGCATGACGACAGGCGAACGCCTTCGGGCGATCGTCAAGCGACTGGAGCGTTTTTACGGAGCGCTTCCCACGCCGCCGCTGGACGCCTTCGGCCTCTACGTGTGGAGAGTGGTGGCCTTTCAGGCGACGCCGCAACGTCGCGATGCCGCCATGGCCGCGCTGCGCCATATTCCGGCGCTCACGCCGGACGCGATGTCTCGCGCGCCGCGCGGCCGCCTCGAGGCGGCTGTCACGCTGGCCGGATCGCTGCGTGACGAGCGCCGCCGTGCACTGATTGCCGGCGCCAATGCCTTCCGACGAAACCGTGAGCTCGTCCGCGTCCTGAAGGGGACATTACCCGAAGCGCGGGCGGCACTCACCCAGCTTCCGCACCTCGCCGACGCCGACGGCGAGTGGCTGCTGCTGTTCGGTGGAGATCAACCCATACTACCGGCGGATCCGCGCGCGGTTCGCGTGCTGACACGCCTGGGATATGGAGAGTCTTCCCCACCGCCGCAGGACCTGTGCGTCTCGGTGGCGAAGGATCTGAAGGATGACCTCAACCTGCTCCGGCACGCGATCCTGTATTTGTCGCACCACGGGTTGATCACCTGCACCGACGCCAGTCCCCATTGTGTCGTGTGTCCGCTCCTGAAAACTTGTCCGTACGGTCAGTCACGCACAGCTACACCACAGAGGACACAGAGGACGAACGAATCTCCAAACCGAGGACACAGAGGGTCTTAACACTCATCACTGAAGCCACAGAGAACTTGAATAAGAGAACTCTGTGTCCTCTCTGACCAGGATCTGAAACCTCTGTGGCCTTCTGTGGTGATCTTTTTCAGTTGAGCGTGGCGACGCGGCGGCGGAGCGTCTTCACGTGCTCCCAGATTTGATCGTGATCGGTGATTCCTTCCGCATCGGCCGGCTCGCTCGAAGTCAGCTGGAGGTAGTGCTGGAGATCGCGAAGCGCGCCGGAGAAGTCGTTCAGGTGATAGGCGAGCAGCCCGCGGTCGCGCAATTCCGTGAGGGCGGGCGGATCGACCGCGAGCAGCAGCTCGGTGACATCGTGCGCCTGAGGGAAGGATCGCATACGCACGTAAATGCGCTTCAGGTTGAGCAGCATTCTCGTCAGGATTTGCGGCTTCGTGGCTGGCGCGAGCAGCGTCGGATCGAATGCGGCATCGGCGCCGATGTGCTGCTGCAGCAGGCGACGGCAATCGGTTTCCGACAGCAGCGCGCCGCCGTGGAAGGGATCGATGATCAAGTCTTCGCTGAATCCAGGCGCCGTATGCCTCGACGGGCATCTGACGAGAAAATGTCCAGGAAAATTTATTCCAACGACACGAATCCCGGCGCGGCGGGCAGTCTCCAGATACACAAGGGCCAGCGTAATGGGAATGCCCGTTCGTCGCTCCAGCACCTCATTCAGGAAGCTGTTGCGGGGATCGTCATACCGCTCGCGATTGCCGTTGAAACCCTGTTCGTCGAAGAGATATCGATTCAACTCGGCGACCAGCGCGCGAGGACTCGCGCTGCGCGGATCGACGCCTCGAGACGCGAGCCGCGTCGACGCTTCCAGCCCCATCGTCTCGAGCCGCGCCAGATAGGGTTCCGGATCGAGATGTGGGAACTCGAGCAGAGGTATCAGCAAGGCGGGACGCACCAGATCCTCATCCCCGCTGCCAGCCAGGCGGCCAAACTCCCGAATCGTCGAGTCTTTCAACCGTGACACGTGGGCGCCATTATCCTTCAAATCGCATGAAAACTCCGCACTGGGTGTGCAGTGTACGCGTGTGTCACCACAGAAGACTCAACGCAAAGGACAAAATCAGGCTCGCTTCGGAAAGAACGTGAGGGAGAGCACTCATTCGCAAATCTGATGCAAACGCTCGAGCGTGATGTCGTCGAGGGTGCGTGCAACGAAGTCAACGCCGCGGAACGTCTCGGGGGGATAGGTGTGAGCCACGGCAACGCACCGTAGTCCGGCGGCTCGAGCCGATTCGAGGCCCCAATGCGAATCTTCGATTGCGACGCATTGATCGGCCGCGAGCTCAGACGGAGTTACGGCCTCGCGGAGCAAGTGGACGGCGCGGACGTACGGATCGGGCGCAGGCTTGCTCCGTGGCGTGTCTTCGGCGCCAACGATCACTTGAAAGGCCTCACGCAGCCCGATGCGGCGCAGGATCATGTCAATCTCATGCCCGAGTGCGCCGGAGGCAATGGCCAGAGGGACTTCCGCGGCGCATCGGAGCACACACTCCGTCACTCCTGCGAACAGCATCGAGCCGTCATCAATGAGCGAGACGAGGACCTGCGATTTGCGAGCGACGAGATCGGCAATGGCTCCTTCGTCCAGAGGGATTCCGCGATCCGTCCCAATCGCGCGAAACATTCCGGCATCGTCGAAACCGAGGTATCGCTCATAGTAGTCCCGTGCATCCAATGCGATGCCTGCGTCTGCCAGCACACGTTGAGCCGCTTTCAAGTGCATTGGCTCGGTGTCGGCGATGACGCCATCGAAGTCGAAGACGACCGCACGGAGAGGCATTATGGAGAGGAATACCGAATACCGAATACCGCGTACCGAAGACGAAAGACGGAGAAATCAGCTGGCAGGGTTCAACTCGGCGCGCTTTGGTTCGGACAGCTTCTCGCCGGCGCGAATGGCGATTGGCAGATGGTTTTCAGAAGGAGGGAAAGGACACTCGTAGGTCGCGTTGAAATAGCAATAAGGCTGATAGGCGCGGTTGAAGTCGACTTCGTAGAGCCCGGTGGGTGTCGGTTCGAGATCGAGGTACCGGCCGGCGGGATAGGTTTCGGACTTGCTGGTCTCGTCCCTGAACGGCACAAACAATCGCTTCGAGCCTGGCTCGGCGAGTGCTGCCAGAGAAAGTTGCTGTCCGTTCAAGGTGAACTGTAGAACTCCGAGACGCTCCATCGTGCGTTTCGGTCCGGTGGACGTCGGAATCTCCACCGTGATGCGCGACTCTGCTGGCTGGAGAGCCGCCGCGACGTGATACAGCGGGTCGATAGGGTAGTAGGCGAGCGGCAGATAGTCTTTCTGCCGATCCTTGGGAATCTTGGGTTCAGCCTCCGGGTCGCTGAACGTCACGTTCTTGTGCGCGCGTTCGGCTTCAATTTGCTGAACGTAGTTGGTCTCGTCCGGAGGCGGGGTGGAACAGCCCACCGCGAGTACGACGGTGACGAGCGTCAGTGCTCCCCATACCGGGGTTCGATTGATGTGACGTGAGCTACGCACTGAATGGATATCCTCCCCTGATTGTGGTTGCCTCCGCAAGCCTCCGCCGCAACAGGACGGCATTGACTGGTGTGCCCTTCAGCAGTCGTCGCAGCGCGACCAGCATCGTGCGGAGCGTGTCCCCTTCAGCCATCGCGGCGAGCGCATCTTTGGCGGCGAGCTCGATTCGCCCTGCCGCGTCGTTGACGAAGACTCGCGCGGCGTCGATCTGGAGGGCTGACGTCGCGAGACTTCGCGCGTCCGCGTCGAGTGCTCGCAGGACGGCGCTCTCGCTGCCGTACGCGTCGATGATGATGTCCGCCGCGCAGGTCAACACTTCCTGTTCGTCGGCCAGCTTATCGCCGTATGTCTGCATCGCCATGCCGATGACCATCAAGGCAACTTTCTTGAATGCCGCTGTCGCGCGCAGTTCCTGTTCCAGCGGCGTGTCGCCCACGGGTTCGAGTGCCGTCGGACCGCCGAGGATCTCGTTCTGCAACTCGCGCGCGGCCGCGATGAGTGGAAGGTCCCCTTTGACCGCCCGGCGTGCCAGCATGCCCGGAATCAGCAGGCGGTTGATTTCGTTGGTTCCCTCGAAGATACGGTTGACGCGCGAATCGCGGTAATGCCGTTCCGCCGGGTAATCGCGGACGAACCCGTTGCCGCCGTGAATCTGGATATTCTCGTCCAGCACGTAATCGAGGACCTCGCTCCCGTTCACTTTGGCGATCGACGCCTCGACCGCGAACTCTTCGAGCGCTGCGAGCACGGCCGACCCATCCGTCGCTTGCTTCGGGGGCGACTGTTCGAGCCAGCTGTCGATCAAGCCGGCTGTCCGATAGAGCAGGCTCTCGACCGCGAACGTCCGCGCCACCATTTCGGCGAGCTTGTACTTGATTGCGCCAAAGTTCGCGATCGGCTGGCCGAACTGCCGCCGTTGTGCCGCGTACGTCGCGGCCTCTTTGATCGCCTCCTTGGCGCCGCCGGTACACATCGCCCCCAGCTTGAACCGGCCGAAGTTCAGCACATTGAAGGCGACCTTGTGTCCTTTGCCGATCTCACCCAACAGATTCTCCGCGGGAGCTCTGACATCCTGCAGGATCAGCGGCGTCGTCGAGGACCCGTGCAGCCCCATCTTGTGTTCTTCTTTGCCATTGCTGACGCCCGGGAACGCGCGCTCGACGATGAAGGCGGTGAAGTGCTCGCCATCGACCTTGACAAAGACGATGAACACATCGGCCAGACCGCCGTTGGTGATCCACATTTTTTCGCCGTTCAGAATGAAGCTGCCGTCGGCCTGACGCACAGCGCGCGCTTTCGCGCCGAGCGCGTCTGAGCCCGAGCCCGATTCGCTCAACGCGTAGGCTCCGACCAGTTCGCCGCTCACCAGTTTCGGCAGATACTTCTGTTTCTGTCCGGCCGTCCCGAACAGGAAGATGGGAAGGATCGCCAGGTTCACTTGCGCACCGTAGGTGGCGCCGAACGACGCCGAGCGCGCGATGTGATCGCTGACGACGAGCGATGAGGTCTTGTCCAACCCCACGCCCCCGTACTCCTCGGGTACATCGAGGCCCATCAGCCCGAGGTCGCCCGCCCGCCGCACAAGCCGCCGCGCAAGGTCCCAGTCCTTCTGCTCGAGCTGATCGAGATTTGGCAGTACTTCGTTCGTCACGAACTCATCGGTCGTCTGGGCGATCAACCGATGCTCGTCGGAAAGCTTCTCCGGCGTAAATACGTCGGCCGGCACGGTCGCGTCGATCAACCATGATCCGCCTCGTTTCGTCGCTGTCGTCACGGTCATAGGATTGTCATCACTTAATGCGCGTGGGGCCCCACCCCCACGCGCCAGAAGACCGACACCTCGCGGCGTAGCACGCTCGGTGTCGGGTGTTATCGCGGGCCCCACCCCATCAATTCAGGCGCTCGAATATTCCCGCGGCGCCCATGCCGCCGCCGACGCACATCGTGACCAGGCCGTAGCGGGCCTTGCGGCGCCTCATCTCGTAGATCAAGCTCGCGGTCAATTTAGCGCCCGTGCAGCCGAGTGGATGGCCGAGCGCGATGGCTCCGCCGTTCACGTTCAGGCGATCGGGATCGATCGGCAGCTCCCGCAGGCAGGCCAGGATTTGAGCCGCGAACGCTTCATTGAATTCGACGAGATCAATCTGATCGAGCGTCAGGCCCGACAACTTGAGCGCCTTTCGAATCGCCGGCACCGGGCCCACGCCAAACCGCTCGGGTTCGACACCTGCGGTGGCATAGGTCACGAAGCGGGCGAGCGGCGACAACCCGAGATCCTTTGCGCGATCCGCACTCATGACAACAACTGCCGCGGCGCCGTCGCTCGTCTGAGAGGAGTTGCCGGCTGTCACGGATCCTTTCACGTGGAAGGCGGGCTTGAGCCTGGCCAGTGACTCCATCGATGTATCTCGTCTCGGGCCCTCGTCAACTTCGAACACGACCTCACGACGAGTCGGCGGGCCGCCATTGCCGTTCGCGGGCTCGAGCAGCGACACCTTGACCGGGACGATTTCATCCCGGAAACGTCCCGCCTCTATTGCAGCCACCGCCCGTTGATGGCTGCGGAGCGAGAACGCGTCCTGTTCTTCGCGCGAAGCATGTGCCTCACGGGCGTGGTTTTCGGCCACAAGGCCCGTGCTCAGGTAGACATCAGGGTAAGACTCGACCAAGCGCGGATTGGGCGCGATCTTGTTGCCGCCCATTGGCACCATGCTCATGCTTTCGGTCCCGCCCGCCACGATGGTGTCGGACGAGCCGCACATGATTCGTTCGGCTGCGTACGCAATCGCCTGAAGCCCGGACGAGCAGAATCGGTTGATCGTGACCGCGGACGCCTGAACCGGAATACCGGCCCGCAGGCTCGCGATCCGCGCCACGTTCATGCCCTGCTCCGCCTCCGGCATGGCGCAACCGAGAATCACATCCTCAACGGACGATGGATCGACGCCTGGTGCCCTGCGCAGCGCCTCACCAATCGCGGTAGCGGCGAGCTCGTCAGGGCGAGTCGTTCGAAGCGTGCCCGACGGGGCCTTGCCGACCGCCGTGCGCACTGCAGAGACAATGACCGCTTCTTTCATACCAACCTCACATCTCCTGGTTCGCCGGCCCAAAAGTCCGCCTGCCGCCTCCGCTAAAGCTATGGCGAGCCCCGACGAAGCGCTTCGCGCGAAGTCGGGAAGGCGGACACTACGAAATACTGAGACTTGCCGTTGCGAGAATTCTGCACCGGGGTTCCTATTCTCCGGCGGCCCCACGCCGCTCGCCGCGCTCTGCGACCGGAAAATCCTGTAACAAATCCTCTATCGCATCGCCAACCTCGCTCGTCTTGCCGTCGAAGAGATGATCGGCGCCATCGATGACGACGAGGTCTTTGGGTTCAGGAAGCTCGGCGTAGAACCGACGAAGGTCACTGAGCGAAAACAACTCGTCCCGCTCTCCTTGAATAAAGAACTTCGACTTCGTGCTATGGCGTACGGCCGAAAAATTATAACTGCCGACCGGAGGCGCGATGCCGATGAGCGCGGTGACACGATTATCCTCGGCACCGACGGCCAGCGCGATCCAGGCGCCAAACGAGAAGCCGCCGGCCCAGACGTCCTTCACCTCCGCATAGCGGGCAATCATGAAATCGAGCGCCGCGCGGAAGTCGTCCATCTCGCCCGGACCGGCGTCGAAGGTCCCCGCGCTGCTGCCGGCGCCGCGGAAGTTGAAGCGAAGCACAGCGCACCCGGTTCGGACAAGCGCCTTGGCGGCTTGATAGATCACCTTGGTGTGCATCGTGCCGCCGTGAGCCGTATGCGGATGGCACAAAACCGCGATCGCCCGAGGCCGGGACTTCCATTGTGCGGCCGTCGGCTCATCCAAGAGCGCTTCCAGGCGGCCGACCGGACCGTCCAGGTCCAACATCATGAAGAGGCTCTTTCTTGATACTCGGGGCCCCCCCCCACTCGCAGCTGCCTGTCGGCGCCGACTGTGGCTGCGGTCGCAGACGCCGCCGCCGGGTCGCGTTTGACGTCCACATGCGCCGACGTGAAGTCTGCTATCAGCTCGGCAAATCGCTCCGGTCTGGTGATGATCCCCAAATGACCGGTCGCCTCGAGACAGGCCACCTGGCCCCCTTTTATTAGACGCGCGTACTGCAGAGTGGTGGCAGGTGGCACGACCTGATCCATACCCGGTTCGCCTGTGACGATAAGCGTCGGCACGTTTACCCGAGCGCAGTCGTCTTGAAAATTTGTCCCGAGCGCCAGCAAGCCACGGCGGCTCATGCGGGTTGGACCTCCCGGTGCCCCGAGAACGATGACGCCGTACCGCGCAGCCGCGCTGACCCGCTGCTTCCAATCAGGAAATGTCCGAGACAATTCCTGCCATACCCGCCGCCCGGCGCCAAGAACGAACATCGGGAACAGCACGCGTGGATGCTTCATGCTTCTTCGAAGCGGCGGCGAAGGGCTCCAGTCCGGCGCTGGAGTAGATACAAGCACCAGTGCGCGCGTACGCTCGGGCCGTACGGCGGCATATCGCAGGGCAATGAGTCCACCGAATGACACGCCGCAGATCGTGGCCGCGCTGACGCCCGTCCGCTCGAGCGCGGCGTCGATCTGAGCGATGAAGCCGTCGAACCCCCGCGATTCGTCGAACCGCGAGTCGCTGCCAGGCTCGCCGGGCAGCGAGAAGGTAATCACGCGCATCCGCCTTGCCAATGCCGGCACGGCGGGCCGCATCCACTCCCATCTTCCCTGAATGCCGGGAATCAGCACGACCGGTGGTCCGTTCCCCAGATCGATCACAGCGCCTCAGTTTCTCAGCGTCTTGCCAGTCTTCAGAGTGTACTGAATACGTTCCTGCGTCTTTCGTTCTCCGCACAAGCCCAGGAAGGCTTCGCGCTCGAGGTCCAGCAGATATTGTTCGCTGACGAGCGCACTCTGCGGTAACGAGCCTCCCGCCAACACCCAGGCAAGCTTCCGTCCGACGACGACGTCGTGATCGCTGATGCGCCCTGCACGCCAGGCCAGATGGAGACCAAGATTCAGCGTCGCCAGAACGCCTTCACCGCCGACCGGAATCGCTCTTGGCGGCAGCGGCTTCTGATAGCCTTCCCGGACGCGCTCGAGGGCGAGCATCTTGGCGTCGTATAGCAATCGATCACGATTCATCGTGATTCCATCCACATCGCGCAGATACCCCAGGCGCCGGGCCTCCTGCCCGCTCGTCGATACCTTTGCGAATCCGATCGTCTCGAACGCACGTTGCACGAAAGGCAAGAGATCGGCTTTCGGCTGGGGCAGGTGGGACACCGTGCGGACGAGCATCTCTTTCGTACCGCCTCCGGCCGGGATGAGGCCGACGCCGACTTCCACCAGGCCGATATACGCTTCGGCGGCCGCCTGCACTCGATCACCATGCAGCGTCACTTCGCATCCGCCCCCAAGCGTCAGGCCGGCGGGTGCGACGATTACCGGCACGTCGGCATATCGCAACCCGATCGTGGCGTTCTGAAAGGCGCGAACCATCAACTCGATCTCTTCCCAGTTCCCCTCCTGTGCTTCGAGGAGCAACAGCATCAGATTCGCGCCCGCGGAGAAGTGTGGCGCCTCGTTGCCGACCACGAGTGCGGCGAAGTTTTTGGCGGCTTCCTTCACACCCGCATTCAGCATCTGGATCGTGTCTCCGCCGATCGCGTTCATTTTGGAATGAAACTC
>Ga0184623_10000578_pt1 | contig 15658 bp, 20 predicted proteins | sample PLM1_100_b1_FD_133138 | JGI IMG/M metagenome (GOLD analysis project Ga0184623, IMG submission 133138) | Groundwater sediment microbial communities from an aquifer in East River, Colorado, USA - PLM1_100_b1 | ecosystem: Environmental > Terrestrial > Soil > Riparian zone | place: USA: East River...
CCGCGGAGGTCCGCGAGGTGCCCGCCGACGGGCTGCACGAGGGACGCGACGAGGCCGAACCGTCCCCCGAGGGCCTGGAGGAAGCCGAGGAGGGTGAGGCCGCCCCCGAAGGAGAGGACGAACCGCTGGAGGACAACGTTCAAGACGTTCTGGTACAGCCCCGTGAGGAAGTTCGCGGCGGAGACCGTCCGGACGTTCCCCGTCGGGATCCACCGGAGCCTCCGGAGGGGCTCGAGCACGGCCCCGCGATGAGCGGGGGCTTGATAAACCGTCGGCCCCGGGACTGGGATTCACCAGGGAACCAAGATAGGGAGGGAAGGGGATGGCGCGGCGCGCCCCCCGATGCCCGACACGAAGCGGATGAAGTCGAAGGTCGCCCTGATCGGCGAGAGCTCCGTCGGGAAGACGTCCCTGATCCGCCGGTTCGTGCGGGACGAGTACGACGACAAGTACCTCCACACGGTCGGCACGAAGGTGTCGAAGGTCGAGCTCAAGGTCCCCTTCGGGGCCGCCACGGAGGTCGAGGTGGACCTCGCGATCTTCGACATCATGGGCCAGCAGGGGTTCAAGGACATGGTGAAGGAGACGTTCTTCTACGGGTGCCAGGGGCTCCTCGCGGTGTGCGACGTGACCCGGGCGGAGACCCTGGAGGCGATCCACGACTGGATGTCCACGGCGACGGGGGTCGCGGGGGACGTGCCCGCGTACCTCCTCGTGAACAAGATGGACCTCGCGAAGTCCCGGGCGTTCCTGGACGAGCGGGTGGAGAAGGTCGCGAAGACCTGGGAGATGCCCGTCGCGTTCACGTCCGCGAAGACGGGGGCGGGCGTCGACGACGCGTTCAACAGCCTCGGGATCTCGATCGTGGACCGAGCGATGCAGGGGGCGGAGTTCCGGAAGACGGGGGAGGACCTCCGGCAACGGATTCTGCTCCTCGTCGCGCGGAAGGGGACCCTGGGGATGTCGAAGCGGGAGTTCTTCGAGACGATCCAGGGGATCTCGTACAACGACCTGGAGAAGGAGCTCGCGAAGCTCGAGCGGGAGGCCCTCGTCCAGATCAACTGGCGGGGGCCCGCGGACTTCACGGTCCTGATCACGCCCCTCGGGGACCGCGCGACCCGGGCCGCGTGATGGCTACAGCGGGTGGAGGGCGAGCTGGACGAGCGCGGTCGCCGCGCCCGCGAGGAGGATCGTGATCACGGAGGCCCAGTGGGCCGGGAGGGCCGTCATCTCCGGAACCATCGATGGCCGGGCGGGGTCTATGTCGGCTCCCTTTTTGTTCGGCCCCCGCCGAACGAAGGCGGTACTCCGTAGGGTAAACATGTTTACCCCGCGATCCCCGGAGGGCCCACCGCAATCTCTTTGGCCCAAGGGACCTTCGAACCGGACGTGAAGAAGCAGCAGCTCGAGATCCTCCTCCAGAAGGTCCAGGGCCACCCGAAGCCCGCCACGGACCTCGAGCAGTACTCCACCCCCGCGGCGATCGCCGCGGACGTCCTCTGGTTCGCGTACGGGCAGGGGGACATCGCGGGGAAGAAGGTCGTCGACCTCGGGTGCGGGACCGGGATCCTCGGGATCGGCGCGAAGCTCCTCGGGGCGACGGAGGTGATCTCCCTGGACGTGGACGAGGCCGCCCTCGGGGTCGCGATGAAGAACGCGTCCGCCCTCGGCGTGGACCTCAGCCTCCTCACCGTGGACGTGAAGGACTTCCCGGAGCCCGCGGACACGGTCGTGATGAACCCGCCGTTCGGCGCGCAGAAGGGGGACGCCCACGCGGACATGGCGTTCCTCGAGCGGGCCCTCGCGACGGCGCCCGTGACGTACACGTTCCACAAGGCGGAGACGGAGCCGTTCGTCCTGCGGCGGATCGCCGAGCTCGGCGGGGAGGCGACCCACCGGAAGGCGTACGGGTTCCCCCTCCCGCACTCGATGCCGTTCCACACGGAGGAGGTCCGGGGGGGCCCCGTCGTGATGCTCCGGATCATCCGGAGGGCCGCGTGATCCCGGCGTCCCTCCCGGTGCGGCAAAGTATAAGTGAGGAGGAGCCTTCGCACGCGCCCGCGCTTGGAGACGCAGAGCATGATCGAGCGGAGGATGGTCCTGCCGGGCGACCCGATCGCCGCCGCGGAGGAGTACGAGTCGGGGGAGGGCACGTACGAGCGGGACGGCGAGATCTACGCCGCGATCCCCGGGCTCCTCGAGCTCGACGGGGAGAACTTCGTCGCCCGCGTGCGCCCGTTCAACCCCCTCGCGGAGCTGAAGGTCGGGGACGTCGTGTACGGCGTGATTAGCGACATCCGGTCCTCGATGGCGGAGGCGACCGTCGCCGCGGTCCACGGGAGCAAGCGGGAGATCACGGGGGAGACGGAGGGCGCGATCCACGTCTCGAAGATCTCGAACGAGTACATCGAGGACATCCGGGACGCGTTCCACCTCGGGGACATCGTGCGGGCGCAGGTGATCCAGGCGAAGCCGTCCCTCCAGCTCACGACCGCGGAGCCGAACTTCGGCGTGGTGAAGGCGATGTGCTCCCGGTGCCGGAGGCCCCTGGAGCTGAAGGGTCGGGACCTCTGGTGCCCGCGGTGCGAGACGCCCGAGATGCGGAAGATCGCCGCGGACTACGGGCAGCTCCTCCTCACCATCCCCGCGCGGGAGCTCGGTGCGGGCGTCGTCACGGTCGAGCCGCCCCGCGCCCGGGAGGGCGGCGGCGGACGGGGTGGGCCCCGGGGCCGGGGCGGCGGGGGATACCGCGGCGGCGGAGGGCGCGGCGGGGGCGGCGGGCGCGGCCGCGGCGGGGATCGCCGGGGCGGCGGGGGCCGGGGCGGGGACCGCAGGGGCGGCGGGCGCGGCGGCGACCGCTGAGGCCCGCGCGCGTCGCGCGCACGGAACCGTTTTTGAGGGCCAGCATGGTCAGGTGTTTCTGAATCCACACCAACGGGAACCTACACTTTCGGGCCTCTCCCCGAGGTAGCTTGACGTGGCGTCTCGACTGGAGGAAGGGCGTGCTCACCACCGGGCCCTCGTATTCCCCCTCGCTTGGGAAGACCCGCGCCTGGATTGGCTCCTCGCGGAGTTCCGCCTCCTCGTAAACGAATCGATTCGGACCGCCCTTCAGGGGAATCTCCGATCGCGCGTCCGACTCACGCGCGCTGCGAACAAGGATCTCGTTCGGCTCGCGAAGGAGGTCATGGCTGCCGTTATCCTGGAAGACCTGACCCTCCACGGTGCCGGAGCGAAGTCCAAGAGGATGAACCGCCGGCTGTCAAGCTGGCCCCGGCGCGAGATTCACCGTCAGATCGAGTACAAGGCCGCCCTCGCGGGCGTGCCCGTGATCAAGGTCAACCCCGCATGGACCAGTAAGACCTGCCCAGCGTGTGGCGCCCGGCGCCGAGACAGGGTGGGCAAGGATTTCGTGTGCCTCGTGTGCGACTGGGAGATGGAGCGCCAGATCAACGCAGGCCTGAACATCCTGAAGACCGCCTTGGCCTCGAACGAGGCCTTGGCAAGGGCTGTACGGTTCCAGCCCGGTGCCCTCCGCGATGATGCGTTGATTCCCCTCTACGACCTGCCAGCGTTGCCCGTTGCTGGCAGGCGCACGGGAGGAGCCGAGCGGAGTGGAGTTGGGCAAGTGATTACCCAACAGAACCCGAGAACCACACGCAAGAACCACTCCCGAGAATCGCAATGGCGCTTTGGATGCAAAGGAATATGAACTCGCCATTGGTATCTTGACATCGATGCCGTCGACGCCTGTCCCAACACCCGATCTCGCCCTGGAGGTCCAGCGCCTCCGGACGGAGATCCAGCAGCTCCGGGAGATCGTGAACGCGCTGTTCAACGCGGTCTTCGAGGACAACGACGACGAGGAATGGGAGCCCGGTCCCGAGCGGGACGACCGGTTCCACCTGTACAACTAGCGCGTCCCCCGAGGCCGATGGGCCCCCTGAGGGCGGCCTGCGGGGCGAGCCCTCCACCCTTTCGTTCGGTTCGATCCGTGATTGTCCGCCGCACCCCGTCCGTACCTCTAAGTAGAGGTACGCGCGGGGTCCGCCCGCCGGGGCGCGGTCCACGCTGTCAGGTTTATGGCCTCCGCCCCGTTCCGCGGCGCGATGCGGGACGTCCTCGACCTCGTCGCGAAGCACGACGAGTGGCGGCTCCGCCGGACGATCAACCTGATCCCGTCCGAGAACGTGACGAGCGAGCAGGTCCGCTCGATCCTCGCGTCCGACCTCGGGGACCGGTACACGCTCCCGTGGGGGAAGGATTGGCACGGGTACGTGATCGAGAACTCGTACCGCGGCACCCGGTACCTGGACGAGGTCGAGGCCCTCGGGGAGCGGCTCGCGCGGGACGTGTTCCGCGCGAAGCACGCGACCCTGAAGCCCCTGAGCGGCCACCTCGCGGGGATGATGCTCCTGAGCGCGGTGTGCTCCCGCGGGGATCGGATCCTCGTCCTCGACTCCCGCGTCGGCGGGTACGACGGGTACATGCCGGAGTACATGCCGAGGATGCTCGGCCTCGAGGTCGAGTTCCTCCCGTTCGACGAGTCGGAGTGGACGGTGGACGCCCGCGCGGCCGCGGACCGGATCGCCGCCACGAAGCCGAGGCTCGTCCTGATCGGCGGGAGCTTCATCGTGTTCCCCCACAACCTCCGCGCCCTGCGGAAGGCGTGCGACGAGGCGGGCGCGGTCCTCGCGTACGACGGGAGCCACGTCCTCGGGCTCATCGCGGGCGGGCAGTTCCAGGACCCCCTCCGGGAGGGCGCGGACGTCCTCCTCGGGAGCACGCACAAGTCCTTCTTCGGACCCCAGGGCGGGCTCGTCGTCACGGACCGCGACGATCTTTTCGCTCAAATGGTCGAAAACTTCACCTGGCGGGTCGCGGACAACGCGCACTGGCACCGGATCGCCGCGACGGCCCAGGCCCTCCTGGAGACGAAGGCGTTCGGCAAGGACTACGCGAGACAGGTCGTGCGGAACGCGCAGGCCCTCGGGCGGGAGCTCGAGAAGCGGGACCTCCCCGTGAAGTTCGCGCACCGCGGGTACACGAAGAGCCACCAGGTCCACCTCCTGGAGGCGGGGCTGATGAAGCGGTGGGGGATCGACCCGAACGAGTTCTCCGTCCGGCTCGAGCGGGGCGACATCATCGTGGACTCCGTCGCCCGGATCGGCGCGAACGAGGTCACGCGGATGGGGGCGAAGGAGTCCCACATGGAGGGGATCGCGGACCTGATCGCCCGGGCCGCCCGCGGGGACGATGTGCGGGAGGGCGTCTCCGCCCTGCGGAAGGGCCTCTTCCTGAGCTACGTCTTCCCCGCCTAGGTCGGGGGCGGCGGGGGAGGCGCCTCGGCCCACGCCGCGAGCTCCGGAGGCGCCGCGGACGGATCGCGGGGGCGCCTCCGCCGCACGAGGAGGATCGCGACCCCGGCGACCGCGGCGATGATCAGGGCGATCCCGAGGAATACGACGACGTCCGGCAACCTCCCCGTCGGGCCGCCGCCCGGCGGCATCGCGGCGACGTTCACGTGGCGGACGGCGGAGGCGGAGTTCCTCGCCCCGTCGTACGCGATGATCGTGATCGTGTGGTTCCCGTCGTGTGGTTCCCGACCCGGAGACCCTGGAGGGTGAACTCGAAGGCCGTTCCCCGGGAGGAGCCGCAAAAGGCCATAAGGCGGGCCCCGCTTCCAAGGATCGTGTCGTCCCCGGGGCGGTACGTCCGCCAGACGATTCTCCCGGAGATCGGCCCGGAGGGCCAGGGGAAGCTCTCCCGGGCGACGGTCGCGGTGATCGGCCTCGGGGCCCTCGGCACCGTGAGCGCGGGCCTCCTCGCGCGGGCCGGCGTGGGCCGCCTCCGGCTCATCGACCGCGACGTCGTCGAGATGAACAACCTGCAGCGGCAGGTCCTCTTCGACGAGACGGACATCGACCTCCCGAAGTCGGACGTCGCGGCGCGGAAGCTCCGGGCCGTGAACTCCTCCGTGACGATCGACGGGATCGCGAAGGACGTGCACGCCACGAACATCGAGGCCCTCCTCGACGGAGCGGACCTCGTCGTGGACGGGGCGGATAACATGGAGCTCCGGTTCCTCCTGAACGAGGTCGCGCTGAAGCGGGGCTTCCCCTGGGTCTACGGCGGGGCGATCGCGACCCACGGGATGGCGATGGGGATCGTGCCGAAGGCCACCGCCTGCTTCCGCTGCTTCCTCCCGCGGGTCCCCGCCCCCGGCTCCCTCCCGACGTGCGACACGGCGGGGATCCTGAACACGGTCTCCTCCGTCGTCGGGTCCCTCCAGGCCACGGAGGCCATCCGCCTCCTCGTGGGGGAGCCTCCGCGGGGCGAGCTCCTCGTCTTCGACGGGTGGGCGGGCGAGCTCCAGAAGATCCGGGTCGCCCGCCGGAAGGACTGCCCCGCATGCGTGCGGGGGGAGACGGAGTTCCTCGGCGCGCGGCGGGGTCAGGTGATCGCTGCGATGTGCGGGGGCGAGACGATCTCGATCGACCCTGCGCACAAGGGGGACATCGACCTCGCGGGCGTGGAGTCCCGCCTCCGGAGGCTCGGGACGGTACGGGCCCTTGCGGGCGTCCTCGTGTTCGAGGCGGACGGCGCCCGGTTCACGCTCTTCTCCGACGGTCGGGCCCTGATCCGCGGGACGGACGACCCGAAGCGGGCCCGCTCTCTGTACGCGAAGTACGTGGGGATGTGACCCGGTGGCGGAGAGGGCGCTCCTCCTGTTGAGCGGCGGGATCGACAGCCCCGTCGCGGGCCACCTGATCGCGCGCCGGGGCCTCGAGGTCCTCGCGGTCCACTTCTCCCTCGAGCCGATCACGGACGACACCGCCGCCGTGAAGTCCCGGAAGCTCGCGGAACGGCTCCGCCTCTCGAAGCTCTTCGTCGTCACCGTGGGCCCCGCGTTCGCGGAGATCGCGAAGGTCTGCGACCGGAGGCTGTACTTCGTCCTCTCGAAGCGGCTGATGGTCCGGATCGCGGAGGCGATTGCGAAGCGGGAGGGGTGCGCGTACCTCCTCACGGGGGAGAGCCTCGGACAGGTCTCGAGCCAGACCCTCCCGAACCTCCGGGCGATCGACGCGGCCGCCCGCATGGTCGTCCTCCGCCCGCTGATCGGGTTCGACAAGGAGGAGACCGTCCGCATCGCGAGGGAGATCGGCACGTACGAGATCTCGGAAGGCCCGGAGATCTGCGACCTCCTCGGCCCGACCCACCCCGCGACGAAGGCCTCCGTGGAGCAGGTCCTCGGGGAGGAGGCGGGCCTCGACGTGGACCGGCTCGTGCGGGAGGCCCTCGCGAACGCGAGGGAGGAAAGGTTGATATCCGCCGGGCCTTCTTGAAGCGGACCCGCGGATGACGTACTACCTCCTGAAGCCCTGCCGCACCGCGACCGCGTTCATCTCCACGCTGAAGAAGCCCCAGCGTTTCCCCCTGGAGGACGCCGCGCGGAGGCTCGCGTCCGCGGGCCTCGGGGTCACGGACCTCAAGGTGATGCTCGTCGTGGCGGGGGACCCCGAGCTGACGTTCTACGAGTCCGGGAAGATCCTCGTGAAGACGGACGACGAGGCCGCCGCGAAGGCCGCGATCGACCGGGTCTACGGCGTCCTCGGCCTCGCGGCCCGGGTCGAGGCCCCGGCGGTCGCGTAGGAAGGCTTTAGCGACATCCCTCCATGGACGCGCGGATGCGGCGGGTCCTCGACGCCTCCGCCCTCCTGAGCGGGGCGTCCTTCGACGGCGAGCTGTACACGACCCCGGAGGCCGTCGCCGAGGTCCGGCGGCTCGGGAGCACGCCCCAGCTCGACGCGGTCCTCGCGACGAAGGTGCGGGTCCTGACGCCCTCGAAGGAGTCCCTGGCGGAGGTCGATGGCGCGGCGCGAGGGACCGGGGACATCGCCCGCCTCTCCCCGGCGGACCGGGGCCTCCTCGCCCTCGCCCTCGACCTCGGGGCGACGATCCTCACCGACGATTACTCGATCCAGAACGTCGCCGCACGACTCGGGATACCGTACGAGCGGGTCGTGGAGCGGGGGATCCGCGAGGTCGTCGAATGGCGGTACCGGTGCACGGGATGCGGTCGGTTCTTCGAGGAACCCACAGACGAGTGTCCGGTATGTGGGTCCAGGGTCCGAACAACCAGGAGCCGACCCGCAGGTCGATCGACGGCGTCATTCCGCCCTTAGGAATGCCCAGTTTGGCACTTTCGGAGCACCCACCACAAAGCTTTCATCTATCACATGAGAGAATCGGATTGGGCTAGTCATGAAGCCAGACGAAATCGCTAGGCGGTTGACATCAGTTCAGCGGTTCGCCGTGCTCCTCGCGGGTGCGAACCAAGCATCACCGATCCCAGGAAAACTGTGGCTCCAGAAGGAGATGTTCTTGCTATCCAAGTCCATCCCAGAGCTTTGGCCTGACTTGGGATACGAACCCGCACTGCTTGGTCCATTCAGCGATGCGCTTGAATGGGCGGCCGAACAACTTGAATCTGTAGGCTTACTCAAAGCCGACGAGTCGGGCTTCCACCTCACTGTTACAGGCGCGGAATGTTGGGATTTGCTTCGGAAGCAAACCGACGATCGCACTCTCGCACGGGTAAGTGAGATGAAAGAACTGCTCAACGACCTGTCCAAGGACGAAATGTTGGTGTTCGTCTACTTCAACTACCCGGAGATGGCCTCAGAATCTGAGGAGATCGGTCGACTCCGTCCAAAGCGAATCGATCTGGCACTGAGACTCTTTGCGAAGGGTAAGGTGGGTCTTGAGAAGGGGGCGAAAGTCGCCGGCCTGGACGTACGTGGGTTCGCGGCGTTGTTGCGACGCAGAGGCACCGCCCTGCACACGGAATAGAGGTTGCGGTTGAAGGCCGTCCTCGATGCATCACCAATAATAGCCTTCCTCGATGAGATTCACGAGTTTGGTCTTCTGCTTCTCGTCAGAAGTTGTGGATACGAACTCATAGTCCCGTTTCGCGTCTGGGAGGAGGTCACGCTCCGGCCAAGTTCTAGGGCGATATTGGCCCGATGTCTGGTGGAGGGTTCTCTCACCCGTTGGGAGGCCGTCGACGAGGCGGCAATAAGAACCTTCGAGGACGATCATCCATCCCTTGGACCCGGCGAATCTGAGGCGCTTCTTGTGGCATTCGACCTGCGCAAAGCAGGCTTCGACGTCGTCTGCATTCTCGACGAGAAGCCTGCTCGGCACATCGCGGAGACCATGGACCTCCCCGTGAAGGGGACCTTGGGACTGCTCAAGATGTTGCGTGAACGTGATCTGATAACATTGGCACGGGAGGCGTCTTGCAGGATCGCGCTTCGTGGCTCGTCGTTCCGGGCTGACGAGAGTCTTTTAAGGTGATGGGATGTACGCCAGTCCGCGCCTTGGTGGAGTGGATGTCTAAGGCCCTAGACGTGCGATTCAAGGATCAGGACGAGGATTACTTACACCGCGTTCTTGAACTGCGAGTCACGAGCCACATGAGGCTAACGACTCCAGCGAGAGCAGTAGATGCCAAATCTGCGCTTCGGACCTCTGGGGTGAAGCTCGCGGACGCCCGTCTGTTCGAGGCGTATTTCCGAGTAAGAGCCGACATGCTCGATCAGAGAATGAGGGACACAAGCCGTCAAGACGCTCACACGTACGAGCTCAACGCCCTAAAACGGGTCGCCGACGAGGCCCCGATCGCTGTCCTGCAAGACTATTACGAGCTGGACTACCCGACCGAGAAGCGTACACATTATCTCATCAGGACAGCCCACGCCTATTCCGACATCCTCGTCTTGCCTCTCCTTTCGCGGATAACGGGGAAGTTCGAGTCAGATTCGGCGGTAGAGAAGTATCTCGCTTTCGTGAAGCGAACGCTCGAGATTGTGGACACCTACAACCGGAGACCTGTGATGGGCACGGTGCCGCTCAAGATTCCGTTCACACGGATTGGCGACCTGATTCGGCTCTACTGTCGGGAAGGCATCCGGGCTTTTTGCCTGGACTTCGCCGCCTACACGCCTGAACCTGCCAGGCAGGCGGTCGAAACCGTCCTTTATGAGCTCTCGGACCAGAAGTTACTTGAAGAGAGCTTCCTGCACGCGGTCAACATGAGCTCTGGACGACCGAACCGATCTAAACGGGTCTCGTCCTGTCACAGTATTCTAGCCTATGGATATGGGGTTGACAGTTTTGGAGACCTCCACACCCCGCGAATGAAACTGGATGAGCAAGCTCGCGTCCCGCGACAGGTCCCGGTTCGAGTGTTCTCCCGTAGGGACTATGGCGAACATCTAGTGGAAGGAACAAATGACTTGCGGGGAATAAAGCCCGATCTCACTGGGGTCCGAATGCAAGATTGCCCCGGCAACAAGGAGCTCGTGAAAGTGTTGAACGCCGAACAGCACTCTTTGGAGGCGGGCTCGTTTCCCGCGATGATTCGCGAGGGCAATCACAAATTAGATCGCCATTTGGCCGGCAAGGAATACGTGGACAAGTCGGAGCTTCGCAGAATCAAGCAGACACGAAAGGCAAAACAGCTCACCTTGGACGGCCGGAGCTGACCATAGCCGGTTCACGCCCCGTACCGCCGCTGCCGCTGCTGGAAGGACCGGATCGCCCGCAGGAAGTCGATCTTCCGGAACCCGGGCCAGTACACGTCCACGAAGTACAGCTCCGAGTACGCGAGCTGCCACAGGAAGAAGTTCGAGATCCGTTCCTCCCCGCTCGTCCTCAGGACGAGGTCCGGGTCCGGGAGGTCCGCGGTGTACAGCCGCTTCGAGAAGAACTTCTCGTCGATCTCCTCCGGTTTCACGCGACCCTCCTGGGCCTCCCGCACGACGTCCCGGATCGCTTCGAGGATCTCTTCCCGCCCGCCGTACGCGACCGCGAGGTTGAACCGGTAGTGGTCGTACTCCTTCGTCCGCCCCTCCGCGTACGCGATCGCCTCCTTCACGTCCGCGGGCAGGAGGTCGCGGTCCCCGAACACCTGGACCCGGATCTTGTGCCGGTGGACCCGGGCGTCGTCCCCGACCTTCCGGAAGTTCTCCGCGAACAGCCGCATCAGCTCCCGGATCTCCTCCGTGGGCCGCGTGAGGTTCTCCGTGGAGAACGCGTACACGGTGAGGATCCGGACCCCGATGTCCAGGCACCACTGGAGGACCTCCTCGAGCTTGTCCCGCCCCCGTTCGTGCCCCTGCGCGGGGTTCCCGAGCCCGAGCTCCTGCGCGAACCGCCGGTTCCCGTCCATGATGATCGCGACGTGGTGCGGGACGACGCCCGCCCGGACCTGCGCGAGGAGCCGGCGCTCGTACGCCTGGTATGCCGCGTCGCTGATGATCCTCGAGATGTCCGTAGGCATCGGGTAGGCCGTCCCATCCCCGGCGGCGTATTTAGGGACTCCGTCGCCGAAGCCATGGAAGTTTATTCATCCACGGTCTCGGGCCCCCTTGAGGAGGTTTGTGGTTCCTGCTTCGCCGACGGGCTGAGCCGACGTTGTCGCCGGTTGAACTCCCGCCTCCACAGGCGTTTCAAGTGTCCGGGCAACTCCCGGCCACTGGGACAGGTTGATGGCGGCGTTACAATCCCGGTCCATCAACATTCCACAGCGTTCGCACGAGTACGTCCGTTCGGATAGCAGCATCGCCTTTCTGATGTTGCCACACTGGGAGCACATTTTCGTCGACGGGAAGAACCGGTCGGCGACGACCAGTCGGCTTCCGTACCACGCCGTCTTGTACACCAGTTGCCGGACGAACTCGCTCCATCCGGCGTCCGCGATGGACTTGGCAAGACCGCGGTTCGCCATCATGCCGCGCACTCCGAGGTCTTCGACCACGATGACGGACTTGGTTCTCGCCAGTTTCGTGGTCGCCTTGTGGAGCGCATCCTTGCGGACGTTGCTGATCTTGAGGTGAAGCCGGGCCAGCGCCCGGACCGCGTCGTGCCGGTTCGAGGAGCCTATCACCTTCCGGCTCACGGCGCGCTGGAGGCGCTTCAACTTGCGCTCGTGTCGATGCAATGCCTTTGGATTCTCGACGACGATCCCGTCACTGACGACCGCGAGGCTCTTCAGTCCCCGGTCCACGCCCACGACGGGTCCGGAGACCGGCTCTGGTTTTTCCTGCTTCACAACGACGTTGATGGACACGAACCATCGCCCGGCACGCTCGCTGACCGTGGCGGAGTTGATGTGGACCTTTGACGGAAGGTAGCCGTTCTCTTTCAACCGTACCCAGCCGAGACGGGGGAGTCGAATGCGGCCCGGACGGACCGTGATGGCTTCGGTCAAGGTGAACGCGCCGAGGCCGTGCTTGCGGCTCTTGAACGCAGGGAAGCGGGCGCGTCCCTCGAAGAAGTTCGTGAACGCCGCGTCGAGGTCCCAGAGCGCTTCCTGGGGAGCGCACTTGCTGACCTCGTACATCCACGGGAACTGCGTGGCCTTCAGAGCGTTCAGTGCCTTATGAAGGTCAATGGCGGTAGGGACCTTGATGCGTTCGATGGACAACTTGCTCCGGTCCATGACCTCCGTCTTGCGTCGGAGCCCCCAGTTGTACGCGAACCTGGCCGCACCGCATGCTTGGATCATCAGGGACCGCTGGCGGCCTTCGGGAGAAAGTTCCGTGCGGTACGCCCGATACACCTCGACCTTCACAGAAGCGCCTTCTTGGCCTTGTCTACACGATTCTTCACGGCCCGCTTGCCGTAGCCGCGGGCGCGCATGGACGTGAGCACATCGATATCATGTCGTGGCAACTGGTCAACCTTGAGGGGGGAGGTCTCCGGTACTACTCTGACACATCGGCCGTGGAGGCACCGAAAGTATTCTGACTGCGCATCGCCGGTATTCTTTGGTTTAGGATGATGGATGAAACCTCCATAGATACATCAACCGTCGCTGGCCCGCCCGCACCTCGCCGGAGGTGCTTCCGGACGACGAGGCGGACGCCGTACTCCGTCTCGGAGAACGTCAGGGTCTTGTTGTCGACGAGGTCCGTCCGGAGGGCGATGTCGAGGACGTCCTGGAACGTCACGTCCCGGCCGAGGGGCTTCATCGCGGTCTTCTTCGGGATTACGACCCAGAGGAAGCCGTCCTCCTCGATCAAGGCCCGGAACCGCCGGAGGTCCCCGGGGAGCGTCGCCCGCCGCCTCGGCCGGAACAAAACCCCGCGGACCTTCCCGCCCTTCCGCGGCCGTTCGAGGATGGTCGCCCCCGCCGCGAAGCCCCTCAGGTCCGCCTCCGGGACGAGGACGAGGTCCCCGGCCTCCCCGCCAAGCTTCCGGAGGAAGTCCGGGGCCCCCCATCCGCCCGCCATCCCCGTGGCGGGCATCAACCTTCGCGGCCCTCCATAAAAGGCCCACGGTCCGTTTCGCCGCACCCAACCCGCAAGCTTTAAGGGAAACCCGCCTTTCTGTAATCCCATAACGCGCCGAGCGACGGGCTTTTTCCGATGAAGCTTAAGGAGTACAGGGAGCTCTACGACCACCTGGCGACTCCCGAAGACATCGATTTTCTCGCGGAAAACTTCGGGTACGACAAGGAGCTCCTGCTGGTGATCTACACGCAGCGGGTCGTGCGGGACACGACGAAGCGGTTCTACCGGGTGAAGGACCAGGCGAAGAAGATGGCGTGGGCGTGGCAGCACGGGAAGAGCTTCGTGCAGATCGCCCGCGAGTTCGACTTCCCAGCGATCCTCACCGCCCTGATGATCCTCGAGCAGGGGAAGGTGAACCGGAAGATGTTCTGGAAGATGCTCTCCGACCTCGACCGGGTCCAGGACCGCCGGCTCCGGCAGGAGCTCGCGGAGGCGGCGAGGACGGACATCGTGTACTCCCAGGGGGGCACGGCCCGCCAGTACGCCCGCGGCCGCTGGGGGGAGGCGAAGCTCCAGACGTGGCTGAAGGCCCAGGGCCTCAAGTACCGCACGGAGAAGGACCTGCGGGCGGAGTACGACAAGACCCCGGACGCCCTCCTCCACAAGCCGATCGAGGTCGACGGCTCGAAGAAGTACTGGATCGAGTCGAAGGCGACGTTCGGGGACCCCGTCGAGATCAAGCGGCACATCAAGAAGCAGCTCGAGCCGTACACGCAGCTGTTCGGGGACGGGATGGTCGTGTACTGGTTCGGCTTCGTGGACGACGTCGAGCTCCCGATCCCGGAGGGCGTGAACGTCGTGGACGCGAGCTTCTTCGAGTCCCCTCCCGTGCCGTACGACTACGTCCCCGTGAACCACGAGAAGGTCCCCGCGCAATCCCAGGAACGGGGGACCGAGGTCGACCTCGCGGACTGAGCTCCGGGTCCCGCGGGCGGAGATCTCCCTGATCATCGCCCAGCACGGGATCCTGATCGGGGCGAACAAGAGCTCCTGCCCCTCGCGATGGTCGTGATGCTGGGGACCGCCCTCCTCCCCGCGCTCCTCGTCCGGTTCCCCCGTGGGACCCCCCTGCCACCCGCGGTCGACGACCCGCTTCCCGGGAAGGGGCCCTCGGAAGACCCGAAACCCTAATACGACTCCCGGGGATGGTCCGCGCGTGCCCCAGGAAGAGGTCGTCCGGGTCCGCCTGCCGTCCACGAGGGACGGCCAGATCTTCGGGATCGCGGACCAGCTCCTCGGGGCCTCCCGGATCCGGGTGATGTGCGCGGACGGGAAGTCCCGCCTCGGAAGGATCCCCGGGAAGCTGAAGAAGCGGATGTGGATCCGCGAGGGGGACCTCCTCATCGTCGACCCCTGGGACTTCCAGGACGCCAAGTGCGACATCCGCCACCGGTACACGAAGACGGAGTCCACGTACCTGAGCCGGCGGGGGATCCTGCCCGCGACCGTGGACATCTTCCGGTAGTCCGTTCTCGGTAACGATAACAATATCGGTACGGTTATCCCCCCCGGGCTTCTCGGCTTCCCCCGGGACCCATGTTCACGCCCGGGAACCGGAAGGAGACCCTCTCCCTGATCTTCGGGATCGTCCTCCTCCTCGTCGGCGTCGGCCTCCTCCTCACGGGCTTCTCGATCGCGTTCCGGATCGTCGGGAACCCCGTCGGGTACATCGAGTCCCAGATCCCCCCGAGCGTCCAAGAGAACGCGACCGCGGGCCCAAGGGCCTCGTTCACGTTCACGGTCGCGAACTTCACGGTCACGTTCGCGGACAACTCCCCGCAAGGGGACTCGCCGATCGCCACCTGGGACTGGGACTTCGGCGACGGCTCCCGCTCGAACCAGCAGAGCCCGCAGCACACGTACTCGACGAACTTCAGCGGGTTCGTCCGCCTCACGGTCCGGGACGGGAACGACAAGACGAACGCCGCGGTCGGGAACGTGCAGGCGTTCCCGGGCGCGAACACCCAGGGGAACAGCACGGTGGACCCCGGGGACATCGTGGGGAGCCTCGACTTCGGCGCCGTGTTCCGCCCGATCATCGGCATCCTCGTCGCCGTCGCGGCGGTCGCCGCGACGTTCTTCATGCTGATCATCATGTGGCTCGTCGGCGCCTCGATCACGAAGGCGGGGTGGAACCTGATCCGTCCGAGACCGGAGACGATCCGGATCCGGGTGAAGCCGAAACACCTCGAGGCGGAGCCCGTGTACCCCGCGCAGGTCGTCGCCCTCGCCTCGGAGCCCCCCTCGCCCCCGCCGCCCCCCTGACGCTTTTATCCCCCGGCGCGGTTCCCCCGTCA
>Ga0184623_10000579_pt1 | contig 15654 bp, 16 predicted proteins | sample PLM1_100_b1_FD_133138 | JGI IMG/M metagenome (GOLD analysis project Ga0184623, IMG submission 133138) | Groundwater sediment microbial communities from an aquifer in East River, Colorado, USA - PLM1_100_b1 | ecosystem: Environmental > Terrestrial > Soil > Riparian zone | place: USA: East River...
GCTTAATCTCACTCTGATAGCAGTCGGGTCCGGCAGGATCAACCGGAGTCGATCCTTAATCTATTATAAAATAGTACGGTCGGACAATCAAGTTATTGTGCATATTGTGTAACCATGTCAGATTCAACTTTGTAATTGAATCTCCATATTATAAGCGCAACTGGAGGTCGATGAATCATGAAATGGCCAACTGACCAAAAATCATCTACGACGCCGCCTATACGATTGCGTTCCTAGAAATTCTTGTCTGATTAAAATATAAACCTTCGCCCAGCAAAAAATTCAAAATTCTTGGACTATGTCATAATAGTTTAGTTAGTTATAATCTTTAAAATCATAGTTTGAAAAGGTACACTTAAAATATTCACACATCAGGAAATACTTGGTCTATGAAGAATAATATTTGCATATCGCATAAGGAGGATGTAGACGGTATTTCTTCGGCAGTTCTTATCAAGACTGCATTCAAAGTTAATACAGTAATTCTTGTTGATTACGCAAATATGATCAAAACATTACGTAGTATGGTATCAAGTATTTTTAATAGCTTAACCAAAATAGATCATTTATTCATATGTGACCTGGGATTAAGTAAAAAAAATGAAAATGAATTTGTTCAAATATTGAAGGAAATGATTGAAGCAAAATGCAAGGTCACTTACATTGATCATCACGATTTGGATAAGAAAATCTTGTTGGAATTAAAAAAAATTGGAGTCAAACTCTTGCACAGCACGAATGAGTGTACAAGTATTCATATTTACAATAAGTATAAAAGAAAATTTAGCTCTTATTCAGCATTTATCGCTGCTGCTGCAGCGCTCACAGATTATTTGGAGACAAAACCTATTGCATCAAATTTAATGTCCAGATTCGACAGACAATTTTTAATGCTTGAAGCTACTGCTTTGTCTTACATGATTTCTTCAAGCCAGCATGATAATGATTTTCTAATGACAATAGTAGATGATTTATCACAAAAGAAATACCCACATGATATCGAAGGTGGTTTCCTAAGGGCTGAAAAACATGCAAGGAAGGTCTTATCAGTAGTAAAGTCGATTGAAAACTCTATCGTTTTAAATAAGAATTTGGCCTATGTTCAGATTAATTCTGAATTGCCATCTAGCATGGTGGTTAATTTTGTACTTGGAACATCTGGGAAGCCAGTTGCCCTTGTGTACAAGACTAAAGAAGAAATTAATTCTTGTATTATCTCCATTAGAGGATCAAATGAATGCAAAGTTCATCTTGGTAGAATAGTTAACAGCTTATCCTCAGCGCTATCTGGCAGTGGAGGCGGTCATGAGAAAGCTTGTGGAGCAGTTCTACCCAAAGATAAATTCTCGGAATTTATTAGGCAACTAGATAAAAAATCAAGATAATCCTTATTGTCATTTTACAGATTTTAGATTAAAATTAATAATTATTCTGGATAAGCGGTTAAGCCTATCCAGAATATGTTCCCCATCGGTTTGGTCGATGTAATTTAAGAAGCATGAATAAGGCAATTTAAATGTGATCCCTTCATAATTCATTATAGTCTCATGGTTTATGACTATAGTTGGCTATTTCCAATTATGTAAAGAATTCTTCCACTGCCAATTATTACTTACTGTCAACTTTCCAACGCTAATTGATCTGAAGTTTGTCTAAAATTTTATCAATTTTTGCAATAGGCTTATTTTCATTGTCCGAAATTGCCTGATGAGAAGGTGGCCTAACAAAATAATCCTTAATATTTTCAGCGATTCTTTCATGGTATGAAGGTACTAATTCGTTCTGATAAAAGATACCAATCGGAATCTTATCTCCCCATTCGCTTGAAAATTCTAAAACCTTCGACATCTTTTCATTAACTTCAGATTCATCATGTATTGTACCATCATATCCAGCTTCTTCAATTTTATAAATTCTAGGCATCGGGTTGTCAGAACCTAGATTATTTTTTCCTTGAAACCATTCCCTGGTATGGATATCATCGTATGTTGGACATGGCTGAAGAACATCTACAAAGGCTAGCCCCTTGTGTGTTATGGCTCTTCTTATTGTATTTTTGAGATGTTTGACGTCATACGAATATGAACGTGCAATAAAAGTAACTCCTGATACCAAAGCTAACGCAATAGGATTTACAGAATTATTAGTATTAGGCGTTACAAGTGATTTTGTTTTTTCTCCCAATCTCAAGGTAGGGGAAGCTTGTCCCTTAGTGAGACCATAAACTGCATTATTAAATATAAGATATGGAATGTCAACGTTTTTCCTACCCGCTCCAACAAAATGTCCTGCCCCAATTCCAAGACCATCACCATCGCCTCCAACAGCTATTATTTCTAGATCTGGATTGGCGATTTTTGCGCCTTGTGCAAAGGGTAACACTCTACCATGCAAAGTGTGAATACCGTAGACATTTATGAAATGTGGTGTTTTCCCCGAGCAACCAATTCCCGAAAAAATAACTGCTTTATGTCTAGGTATCTGCATTTCAGTCAATGCCATTTGAATTGCATTTAATATTCCAAAATCTCCACAACCAGGACACCAATCATTGTGTACTGTTGTCTTATAATCAGCTAGTTTAAGTTCCGCCATCTAATACAATCCTCCTTTCATTATTACCAGATAATATAGTCTTTAGTGCAATATAAATTTCGGTTGAGGATATTGGTCTTCCATTGTATTTTACTATTTTATAATCAATTTCTCTACCAGTATTTTGTTGTACTAGTGATCCTAATTGTGATGAATAATTCATTTCTACGTCTATAACTAATTTAGTATCCATCAAAAATTTTTTGACAGTTTCAGTAGGAAAGGGGTGAAGTAATCGAATCTGAATAAATCTTAATTTCTTTCCTTCTTCAGACAATTTTTCTAAAGCTTCTAAAATTGCACCTTTTGTGGAGCCCCAGCTTATAACAACACCCTTACTATTTGAATCAAAATCATAACACGCCGCCTTATCGTCTTCAGCTATTTTTTCTAATGCAAGATCTAACTTTTTCATTCTTTTGTCCATCATTTTGATCCTATTCTCAGGATCTTCTGAGATGTGACCTTCCTCTGTGTGTTCATCGCCAGTATTCCAAAATATTGCATTTTCTGTTCCAATAGGCACTCTGGTAGAAATAGGTGAATCTTCAAATTTGAATCTTTGAAAATGACCCGCCGTACCCTCACTTTGATTCTTGTCTATAACATTCTTGAATTTTCCTCTGTCAATTTTGAGCTCATTGCTAAAATTCTTGCAAGTTTGTATACTACTACTAATTGCTTTGTCAAGTAGATGTATTACTGGTAATTGATAAATTTCTGCAAAATTAAAGGCCTTGATGGAATCGTAAAAAGCTTCTTCAATATCTCCAGAAGCCAGTACTATTCTTGGAAAATCACCATGTCCTGCATTTATAGCAAACAAGAGATCACTTTGTTCATGTCGAGTGGGCAATCCAGTTGAAGGTCCAGCCCTTTGATACATTGTAACTACTAAAGGAACCTCATTCATTCCAGCCCAACCCAGTGCTTCGGCCATCAAAGAAAACCCAGGACCAGATGTTGCAGTGGCTGTCCTGACTCCAGTTAATGAAGCGCCAATTGCCATGGTTATTGCAGCAATTTCATCTTCAGTTTGTACTACAACTATAGACCCACTTTTACCATCAGCTTGTTCGATGATCTGATTTGATTCTAAAAATTCACTTTCATCACTTGCTGGAGTAATGGGGTAATATGTTTGAAATCTACAGCCGCCAAGGATCTTCCCAATTGCAGCAGCTTGACTGCCTGAAATTAAAAGATAATTTTTTAAGGCCTCCTTAGGTGTAATGTTGTATTTAATATTTCTTGTATCAAATTTAGTTTTTATATAGGAATAAGCATATTGTGCTGCTTCTATGTTACTAGCAAGTAGTTTAGGCTTTGATCCAAAAACTTCCTGAATAGCACCAATTATTTTATCTTTATTGATACCAAGTAATGAAATAGATGCCGATATTGCCATAACATTAACTACTTTAGAGAGTTTACTTAATTTAGGATCGTTCATATTTTTTGCTACTGCTTCTATCATGTCAAAATATGGCAATCCATATACATTACAACCATTTGACTTTGCGAGATCCAGCATTCCACTTAAATTAAGAGAAAGTCCGGAGTCCTTCAATAATTTACATATTCTCTTATTTGCTTCGAGATCGATTGTGGGTACTTCCTCTAAAACTGTTTCGGCAAGAGATGAATCATATATTATCACGCCACCGGGAGATACTTTGTCTGCGTGTCTGAAAACGGTTTCAGCATCAAATGATACAAGCATGTTAATTTCTTCCAAGTGCGAACTTACAGGTTTTTCTGATAGTCTTATTGTAAAATAGCTATGTTCTCCTTTAATGTTAGAATAAAATTCCCTTTTTCCAAAAATATGAAAGCCTTGTTTTGCACATGTTTTTGCAAAAATATTAGCAGCTGAATCAACACCACTCCCTTGTGGCCCACCAATCAACCAAGATATAGAATTCACCTTGGACAAAAAAGACAATGAATTACATTCTTCTCCAAATTATTAATTAAATTAATTGATATATAAAATATAAAATCATCCGCCGCCTGTAGCAGCATCAAATAAACAGCATTCACATGAATCTCGTTCTCCACAATAAGGACAAGAACATGTGCATGCTTCAATTACATTGCCACAAATGTCACATGTAATACTCTCGTCAGGCGAATTGTCCTTCGATGACATCTTGCAATATAAAGGTAAGCTAGAACTTATACTTTGCATTAAAAAGAATTTGTATTAAGATAATCCTATCATAATTACCAAAATGAATCATATATTAATGTAAATTTAAAATTCTAAATAAAAGAAAATAAAAATGAAAAAGGATGTGGTTTTAATCCCACTTGCTCCATGCAGCCATCCATCTATATGTCCATGTATTGAGTTTCGCACCTAGCGCAGCTATTGGAACACTTAGTACAGCTGCAGCTCCCGATCCTAGCGCTACGGGACTATTGTAGAACTTACCGACCTGAGGCTCAATTGGAGTCATGTATGGAGGCAACGTCGGTCGAGGATACTTGAATGCCATCTCCAGAGGATCTCTGACCAGCAGTAGATTGATCATATTGAATATTGGCAGTGAAAGTCCAACCATTGTTCCGCCAATTATAATGGCAGCATGTTTATTCCTTCTAGTTGCCCAATATGTCAAATCTAACAACATTGCTGAAGGTATCCAAACAGGTGTCACGACGAAGTCGTATGGATATCCCAATGCAAACCAAGCTCCTTTGGCTACCCATGTGTAGATAGTCATGATGGTTGCATAATATGTTGCAGTCCCTGGTACACCAGTGAATAGCATATAATAGATTGCACCTACTACAAGCATAGTTGATTGGGACACTGAGAATACCACGAATGAAGTCCACGCCCAATCGGTATAGAATATGTAGTCTCCTGCGTTGATTGTCAATAATGTACTATTTACAGCAACTACAACTATGAATAGATAGTGTGTAGTGCGTCTAAGCCAGACCATTACCAGATGTCTCCTAAAGGTTCTATATAAAATTTTATTTTGATATTCTTAATTAGTGGCGGCGATAAATTTGATACACTTTGAAAACTTTTAGAAGAATTTGTTTTATAGATTATATGAAAGTTAGAATTAGATTATTCTAATGATCGCAAATAGCTATCAGAAGTCGAAAATTAAAAATAAGCTGCAATAAAAAATTAAAGTTTAGGCGTAACCCAATTTTTCTCTTGCGATTTTCATTATGAAGAAGAATCCTAGTGATTCAATGACTGTTAGTACTGATAGAGCATAAAGTCCACTTGGTAACGGATATGCCCATGGGTAAACAGTTACACCAACATAAACACCACCCGCTGTTGCAACCCAACAAAGAATGAAGCCTATGATGAATACTGGTGTCATTTTTTCTACACGTCGACCGATCATGCGCTCAATTTCGTCACTACTACCGCCTGTAGTGGTACGGCCACCGCCGCCGCCGCCACCGCTATATCCCTTTGGATAAGTCATTGTGTTTACCATCAAAGGATTCCTTTTTAAATTTTGCGTCTAACATCTGCTAACTCTAAACAAAGATCAAAATCAAATTCAGGAATTGTTAGTTTTGTCATTCCCTAAGAAGAACCTGTGCTTGTTTGATTAGAAATTCCTATTAAACGTATTCGTGCTTTAAGAATATTGATATGCTAAGATTCAATGATAAGTAAAGTCATAGCAAAGCATATATCTTTGTTTTTTCTGGTAAGGCTAGGTGTAAATTATACGTCGACAATAAAGATAGCGCTAGTTGCACTATTTGCAATAGTAATGTCCACTTCGACAATCATAGCAATTACTCAAACTGCAGAAGGACATGGTGTTCAGGCTCAGCTTCAGAGTAGATTCGTAAGAATTCAAGATGAAGCTTTCTCAGGACAAACTTTGAACACAGGTGATCAGCTGATAGTGACTGGAAACCTACAAAGTCTTGTAAATAAACCACTAAGAGCATGGTTGTCAATATTCAGTGAATCAATCAACGCTGGTAACAGATGGGAATTTATTGCAAGAGATCCTCCAGGAAATATATTTGACATTCCTCCACAAGGAACAGTTCCATATTCAATTACTGCAAAAGCTCTTGAACCAGGTGTTTACCATGTTCATACACAGTTAAATGTAGAAAGCGTGGGTCCTGGTCTTGGTCCTGGTCAAACTATTCAGGTGTCTGGCGAAGCAATATTGAAACCAGTTCCATGGGGCAATGTCGCATATCAGGTAATACTGATTGGTGCTGGACTTGGAGTAACATTTGCAACAAGACCGTGGCAAGTAATTTAAAAAATCCTTTTTTTTATCTTTTTTTTAGTTCTTTTACGTAGTAACTATCTGATAGGACAACTCGAACATTAGAAAATATAATATACAAAAAATAAAAAAATTATAATTTTAAATGTATCTTTAGACCTTTGTATCTATTTCTTATTGTTACTTCAGTTACTCCTGCAGCTTCTGCGACATCTTTTTGAGTTTTATTTTCACCATTCATTACACATGCTACATACAAGGCAGCAGCAGCTAAGCCCATAGGGTCTTTTCCTGCAGAAATTTTACCTTGTTCAGCTTTTTTCAATATTTCTAAAGCTTTTCTTTTAGTTTTTTCAGAAAGTCCAGATTTACTTGCTATTCGTGCTACACATTTAACAGGATCTACTACAGGCATTTTCAAGTCAAGCTCTCTAATCAATAACCTATAACATCTGGCCACATCCTTTTTCTTAATATTACTTGCATGAGCAATATCCTTCAATGTTCTTGGAGTTTCGGTGTCTCTACACGCAGCATAAAGTGCAGCTGCTACAAGGGCAGAGATGGATCTTCCTCTTACGAGTCCCTTTTCAAGTGCTTTCCTATAGACATAGGCAGCTTTTTCGATTACAGCATCTCCAACTGCAAGTTTATCTTTTAGTCTATCCAATTCACTAAAGGCTTGCCTAAAATTGCGATCTACGGGTTCATGTACTTGACTCCGACTATCCCAAGTTCTTAATCTTTCAATAGTACTTTTCATGGATGCTGATAATGGCTTTCCAGATGCATCCTTATCAACTGGTCCAATTATTGTAGCAAGTCCCATATCATGCATTGCAAGTGATGTTGGAATACCTGCACGACTACGGTCCTCATGTTCTTCTTTTGAAAATGCCCTCCATTCTGGTCCAGTTTCTTCAATACGTTCTGTAACCACGAATCCACAATTTCCGCAAAACATTTCTCCACTTGAATTATCTGTGACCATTGGACCTTTTCCACATCTTGGACAACGGTCGCTGAATAAAGAAATATCTTTAACCAATTTTAATCACCCACAAAAATCGAGACAAGGTTTATTTCTTATATTTATGTTTTATTCTCATATATATGCATTGTCGTAAATATTTCTAACCTGCCGCCATATATGAAATTTTAGAACTTTTCCAAATTAAATTTTAATTATTCAGCAATTTTTTTCTGTTTATTATAAAACTTTTAAATTTTATCAACATCTTGGAATATTTCTTTTTCTTCTTTTAGATTTTTCTATTTTCTTACTTTCACTTCTCTGAGAACTATACGCATGAGTTTTTCGGGATAATTTCACACCAGAAATAGAAATTGTTCAATATAAATACTATATAACATCAATTTGTTTCATAAATCATTTTAAACGATTACCACAATAGATCATCATGAGTATAACAGATAATCACACCGATGAGGAAATTCAAAAAATTTACAATTTTAGCAACATAGCAGTTGTAGGAATGTCAAAAAATCCCGGTAAGGCCGCCCACTATGTTCCTAAATATATGATAGAAAAAGGATATAACGTAATACCAGTAAATCCAACGGCTAGCGAAATACTCAGTAGAAGAACATATTCACGTGTATCAGATATACAATTTCAAGTAGACATAATTGACGTATTCAGACCTTCTGAGGATGTCTATCCAGTGATAGAAGATTCTATTAAAAAACCTGGAATTAGAGTTATCTGGTTGCAAGAAGGAATTCACAATACAGAAGCAGAAAAAATTGCCTTGGATAACAAGATTGATATTGTATTTAATAGATGCATCATGGCAGAACATATGAGATTATTTAATGACAAATGATTAACGAGTAGAACTGCTTAATCAATAATATTATATTTTTGTCAAGGATATATTTGATGTCCGGTATATCTATCTATGATCTTTATTGCTTTTGTTGGACATGCTTGAGCTGCCATAATAATCCTATCTAAAGTTTCAGCTGTTTCTGATTCGACTCTTGCCTTTGGATTAATGTGTTTACTTTTATCAACTACAAACACCTTTGGTGCTATGGATTCACATCCACCAAATGCCAAACACAAGCTAGGTTCAATAAGAATATGAAATCTACTTCTTATAGTATCTAGAAGTAAGTTATCATAACCAACATTATTTTTGGACTCCGGGTTTGCAAATTTATGTGAAGTCGTTTGTTTTAGATTTGATAAATTTCCCTCTTTCTCTTCATTATTTGGATCCTTTAGATCAAATATATTAGATGATTCCAAATCGTATTGTTTTCTTTTTCTTTTGTCAGAAAGAATTTCGAATGCTTCATTTATTTTTTTGATAGTCTCTTCTGCATGGGACGATTTGTTTCTGTCAGGGTGATATTTTTTTGCAAGTTTTCGATAGGATTTTTTTATTTCTTGAAAATTAGCATCTTGTGAAATTCCAAGAATGGCGTAATAACCCCGAATATCCATCTAAACAGACTAGCAGTACCTATTATTTATTCACTTTTCATAAAATTCAAAATATTTCAATAAAAATGTTATAACTTGTCAATTCTGAGGGAGAATAGATACTATTATGATTTCTTACTGGTTACAAAAGAGTTGATAACATCATAATAATTTTCTAAGGCCTTTTCATCATCATAGCATTTTTTACATATACATAACTGTGAAACAAGTGTTCTATCGCAATTTTTCTCAAATTCACATTCAGTACATCCAGCTAATGATCCACAGATCGCACACTTTAGCTGTTTAGAATTAATTGAAACATAGGATGGGTCTGATAAATCTCTTGTATGGCATTCAACATGTTTTATTGATTTATTTGATCTTGACCATAATGCTAATTCACCCTTTGATATTTTTTTTCCACAAGTCTTACAGTTACTGCTAAATTTCACAGTAAGATTGATCCAATCATTCCCGTTTGTTTGCAACAGATTGAATAAAATAAATCAAAGATAATAATCTAACGAAGGATTGGATAAACTAGAATAATATTGTAATAACGAGAAAAAACGAATACAATGGGTTACCTACAAATTTTTTCAATTTTTTTCATTACAGTTTTTTTTTCATTAAGAATAGTCATTGTCATATTAAATAGATCAGTTGCTTCTTGTTCAAATGCTTGTATAAGATAATGATCCCCGTTTATGGTTACTTCTAATGAATAGTATTTTAGACCATTTAACATACGGGACAAATGGTTTGAAGCTTGTATAATTTTCCCTCCCAAATTCAATATTGTCATTAAGGCTTCAAGACTATTTTTGTAATTCAATATCATTACTCACATTGTAGATCCAAAAATTCATCATAGAACCAAACAAAAGAAAAAATGAGAGAATGAAAAAAATATTTTTCTGTGATTTTGTGGACATTAAAATTAAGCTGATGAAAATACGATATAGTTGTTGCATCATTTCTAAGAGAGGGGGAGGACGATTATCGAAAATACAACTAATATAGTCTTGTCTTGCTACATCATATATCCCTTGAATAAATTAACGATGATAGTTTTTTTAAATTAATTAACTAAATGAATGCTATTCTTATTGCATCGTTTACAAACACCAAACCAACCTGCTATTCTATTTTCCATTTTATCTTCAACAACATTTGTACCACATTCAAAACAAAAGTACCTTTTTTGCATTTGATATCATTATATTAATCAATGCTATCATAGTGTATCTTTATGATACCGTCATCACATGATCTGAATGGACAGAAATAGTTCTATTAGAAATCATCATTCTTCTTGATACTGAATACATTTTCTACTTGATTTTGTCTAACGAAAATAAATTATGAGAGTGCAATTCCATCACATTTGAATGATTTTTAGACAGTATAGTTTTGGATAGATTAATGTGGTTTTACAATAAATAATTTTGAATTATTTCCATCGTAGCCTAAAAGATAGGCCTGGTTTGTTGATGGATTGATGACAATATTATCAACTATGAAATCCGTTTCAAATTTATTGTTGATATTGTTGGTGATGTTTACTGCTATAGCCATGCTTTTGGTACCGTTTGAATTTTTAGACAAAATGTTGGTCATATTTTGATCTATTATATAGAGTAATTTGTCATTTGGATTGTATAAGATATTTTTTACAAATTTTCCCTGTATACTTGAGATATTCTTCTTACTTGATAGATCAATAGCATTTAGTTTCCCATCAGTGCCTACTTCATACAATATCTTCTTTTCCTTATTGAGAGTTATTGCTACTGGACTTTCTGCTGTTATATTATCAACTATTTTATTATTTGATTCATCTATTACTGAAATCATGTTGTCGTATCTTGCACCAGCATATAGTAAATGAGATTCTGGATCTAATTGAATATCCTTTATTCCATACTGCCATTTATCTATATGGATAGATTGTAATGAATCTCCGTCTATTACATACATACCTGGCTTTCCTCCGTCAGGATATAATGAACCAATGTATATCATATTGGTAACAGGATTAACAGAAATCCCTGCCAACCCGCCTTCTTTACCTTCTTCAGGTTCGCCATACAATTGAATCCTCTTGTATTTATTATTACTAGAGTTGATCACATATAATGAATCATATGCAACGGTAGTGTCATTTTCGTTAACCCACTGCTGACCTGTTGCATAGATGATTCCTTTGACAGGATTTAATGCAATATTGGATAGAAAATCGTTCTTTTGGGATCCAATCGCAATGGTGTCAATGACTTTGTTTTGAATAGTATCAATAACATAAATTAGATTCTTTTGTCCATTATTGGTTGCAAATATTCCATAAATTTTACTTGTTTTTTGATCAAACGCCATGGAAAGAGGTTTATCCTTTCCAAGAATAATAGAGGAGACTGAAAATGTGTTAGGAATATCTTGTGAAAAGACTGAATGTAATAAAGTAGCTCCCATCAAAATCATACCAACAGAGAGCATGGAAAAAAGTACTATACGGGAACGTCCGAAGTTATACATATGAATGATTATTAAATTTACTTATTAAAGATATAGTAACTTAATGATGGAAAAATGTTGTTTTTATGATTTAATTTTACATATGCAATAATACTTTGAAGATCAAAATTGAGGTGGTCGAATCTGACTCGCTCAACTGCTCCTTGAGGTCCTTATTCTCATTGCTATCCTCTATACGAAAGTATGGGATTTTAAATCCGTTGAGGTTTTTGAAAAATTGCTTTCAACGATATAAAAGAAATATTTTTACAGGATCTGATATTGTAAGATTTATTAGATAATTATTTTTATCTTTAATAATGAGTGAAAAAACTAGTTTAATATATTTTCTAATTTGTTTCTCCTTTGCGATACTTGTTATTATTCCAATGTCTAAGGAACCAGGTTTTGGTTTTTTGGAAGAAACCTCAAATACGTTAAATATTACTAACACTACAGCAACAAATAGTACAGTAATTTCGAATATGGTGCAAATTACTTCTCCTGATACTAAAGCAGCTACAGACGGAAAAAGCGTCAATATTGATTTACAAATTCAACCCTTTCCAATAACAAAAAATGTCAATTCACAATTTATGATTACCTTTTTACAACCATCTACACAAACAGTGCAAGTCCATGTAGACTATGATTTTGCAATAACCAAAATGAACAACGAAGTTTTCAGAGCGTCTTCTAAAACCGGTCAGCCATTGCTTCATACTGCTGAAGGAATTGTGAAAATTCCCTATAAATTCGAGGAAGGAGGTCAGTATTCAGTACAAATAAGTGTCATGGGAATTAATTTTATTCCAATAAAAACAGAACAAGCTTTATTCGATCTGAAAATAAGCTAAATGTAATACCATTTGGTATTCAGAGTAGAACTCTATATTTGTGAAATGAACCAAAATTATTTTGTGAATGAAAGAAATTATTGGGTTTCAGTCTCATTTGCCGTTTCATTGTCAGATGATGTATCAATTTCTGAACTAGTGCCAGAAGTGGATGCTTCATTAATCAATTTGAGATCACTATTGTTGATAAATGCATATGCGATAAATAGCAATAGGAGCATACAAAAAATGGTGCTTGCTATTAGAAAGATATTCATTGTTAATTGAATATTTCTTTGAGTAATTTAAATTAGTATTAAAAATATGAGAGAATATTTAAAGTCCAAAATAGCAATGATAACCTAGATAAAAATATGTTCGAGATATACCTGAGGATAATAATTTTAACAAAAGTTGTAAACATTAACTGAGCTCAATAAATATCAGCCTAAAATGTCATCACAATGTCTATAAATCAAATTGAATTTATCAAGATATATAGAAAGATTTGTGAGGAGATTTGACTGGACAACCCTCGATCTTGTGTACCTGAAAAAATGGACCGTCATCGGCGTAATCATAGGAGTCATTTCGGGATTATTAGTAATTACTGCTTATGAATCAATTAGGATTTTTTCATCATTTTTTCTTAGTGATATGGTAAGGTATATTCAACCTTATCCAGAAGACGTCGCAAATTTGTCCTCCGACTATTCATTATATGTCTTGAAGCCATGGCTTATTCCAGTTATTTTAGGACTTGTAGGTTTGGTGATAGGAATAATTTCGACAAAATTATCGGCAGACATGGGTAAGAATGGGATAGATGAGATTAGTGATGAATTTCATAATAAGAAAAACAAATTTAGTCTAAAAATTTCATCATTAAGATCTTTTTCCAGTATTCTAGCTATAGGAAGTGGGACGAGTGGTGGAGTTGAGGATTCTCTGGCACATACTGGATCCACTTTTGGATCAATAATGGGTAGAATTTTCAAACTTGATCAGGAGGAAATTCGTATTGCAATTGCTGCGGGAATGGGTTCAACTATTGGAGGGATCTTAAGGTTACCCTTTGGAGGAGCAATTTTTAGTTTAGAATTACTATACCGTAGGGATTTCATTATTAAATCAGTATACCCGGCGCTTTTAGCATCAATAACAAGTTATATTATTTCAGGAATTATTCTAGATTGGCCATCTTTTTTATATGTCCCACAGGAGTTTATTACAAAAACTAGTCTTCAGTCTTTGGCAGCATACGGCATAATTGCGGCTATTATAGGATTAATAGGAATAGGATATGTAAGGACAGTTCAGATTTTTCAAAGACATTTTGAAAAAATGAAAATTCCACTTTACTTCAAGTCCGCCCTCGGTGGAATAATTATTGGAATATTCGCAATTGGCTTTCCAGAAATATTAGGAACGGGTTATGGATGGTTACAACTAGCAACAGTTGGAAACCAACAAATTTTTCCACTGTGGATTATGTTTCCAGTGATTGTTATGAAAATATTTGCCACATCAGTTTCTAATGCATCACGGAATAGTACTGGTCTACTTGGTCCATCATTAGTTATAGGTGGTCTTATTGGTTCAGCCCTAATTACATTATTTCACTCTTTTGGAATTTTCATGTTTATTGACACTACGTCTGCTACATTGATATCGATATTTGCTTTCTTTACTGCGAGTACTAGAACTCCAATCTCAGCAATTGTGATAGGGATTGAAATTGTTGGAAGTTATACGTTGCTTATCCCGACAGTCATATCCGTGATCATATCAAATATTATTTCTGGTAAAAATAATTGTATTTACAAAAATTACGTTTCCAATTTAAAGATGCAATTGTCAAATGCCAAGAAATATGATTCGAAGTTAAAAAATTACTTGGTAAGAGATGCGATGAATCCAGATTTCTATAACATAAATCGAAATACAACTATAAATGACTCTATTCACATAATGAAAGACCTTAATGTTAAATCACTAGTTGTTACTAATAATGAAGATAAATTTGAAGGGATGGTATATTTTGAAGATTTATCAAATGTTTCAACAATTCAAGAGAATATGACTGTGGAAACTATCATGGTATTTGATCCACCAATCATACGGCCTCTGGATCCAATTCTGAATTATTTTGAATTGATAAGTAAAACAGCTGTGTCTGAAATTCCGGTAGTATCACCTGATGATAATAAATTAGTCTTGTCCGTATTATCTATAAAAGATATAAACAAATTATTGAACAATATCAATGATCCAATTTTACCTGATATAGAAGATAGCAAATTGCATAAAGATATCACTAGTAATGATTTTCATAATCTTTCCATAGATCAAGAGATTTACAGGAATAATAAAATATTTAACAAGTTAAGAGATTACTGGACACAATAATTATAGAAATTTTCAATATTAGTTTCGGATAGTTGTACTTTACAATATTATTCTAATCGCTAGTTGGATATAGAAAAGATAAATGAGATGAATAAGCCTTGATTTTTGTTTTAATTGTAAAAAAGAGAAAAAAGGAGATTTAGTTTACCACTACTTGTCCCTTCATAAAAGGATGAAGAGTACAATAGTAGTCAAATGTTCCTGCGTTACTAAATGTCCACTGGAATGTCTTTCCGACCGCCATATAACTTGAGTCAAATACAGTACCAGACTCACCTCCTTCAGCACTTCCTGAAGTTACTGTATGCAGTGTGGAATCTGCATTTTTCCAAACTACTGCTGTGCCCTTTGATATCGTTAAAGTTGTAGGCTCGTAAAATTTGGTACTAGTTGGAACAGAGGAACCTGCAGCAATAATTACTTCAGAAACCGAGGATGGTGATGCGGATTGGTTACCTCCCATAGTAGTGGTATTTCCAGTCATCATTGTTTCGTTACCAGTGGTCATGTTACTACTGCTAGTATTGAGCATTGTAGCGTTTTGGGTTACTTCAGTATCACCATTGTCACCATTACCTGTATTTGTGTCTGATTCAGATTCAGA
>Ga0184623_10000580_pt1 | contig 15653 bp, 22 predicted proteins | sample PLM1_100_b1_FD_133138 | JGI IMG/M metagenome (GOLD analysis project Ga0184623, IMG submission 133138) | Groundwater sediment microbial communities from an aquifer in East River, Colorado, USA - PLM1_100_b1 | ecosystem: Environmental > Terrestrial > Soil > Riparian zone | place: USA: East River...
CGCGGACCGCCGGATCGTCCGCAACGACTTCGACCTCAGCGATTTCTCGCCACTCCCGAACATCCAGCTCGACATTTATCGGGAGGCCCTCCTGATCTTCTACGGGAAAGCCAGCGTGTATCTGCGAGCCATGGGAAAGGCGCTGCCCGGGCACTGGCCGCACTGGATCGGGTGACGGAGCCGTCGGCTCCGGCTCTAGCGTGAGCGGCATGGCTCTGGACTGAGGTCGATCGCGTCGGCCTAGGCTCGACACTATGGGAGGATCGTGTCGTTCCGCCCGTGACGAGGGGACACACTGCATGATCCAGCGAGTGCCCACGCGTCGGCTAACCCGCTTCCCAACCAAGCGCCGCACGAAAATGGTTGGCGGACTGGCAAGCCATTCGAGACGCTTCGATGATGCTCAAGTGATACGTTGCCGAGCTCAACGACGCGGCCCGTTGGCCGGCCGCACTTCGCAGGGAGTGGCTCTTGCCGTGTTCAAGCCGCTCGCGCTAGTTGCGGTCGAAGGGCGGCCTACTGTACCGGGTCATTCGACGCGCGCTCGGCGTTAAGTTGCCGTTCCAGCTGTCGAGACGACGATGATGATCGCCTGGCTTTGGTTGTTCACGACTGATCGACGTCCGATCCCCGGCGGGGCCTCGGCGATGTGATCGGAGGTGGAGGGTGGACGACAGACCGGAGATAACGAACAAGTTCAACCAGCTTGGGGGAGCATCCCGGTTCGGCGATCTGCTTGGACCCGAGAGCGACGCAATAAGGGTCGGCGAGGAGCCGAAGGCTGGCAAAGCGCCGCCGCCGCCTCATTCGGGCCGAGTTCGTCATTTCGAGAACGGCTCGATCTACTGGCACAAGAAGACCGGCGCGCACGCCGTGTTTGGTTTGATCCGAAGGAAGTGGCAATCGATCGGCGGCCACCGGAGTCACCTCAAGTTTCCGATCTCCGACGAAGTTCCGACTGATGCCGGGAACGGGATGAAGACGACCTTCGAGGGTGGCGTAGTCGTCTGGCGATCGGGGACTGGTGAAGCATTCGAGGTTCACGGAGCTATCCGGGCCAAGTATCGATCGCTGCGTGGGACCACGGGCCTTCTTGGCTACCCGATCATGGATGAGACGGGGACGCCGGATGGAGTCGGACGGTATCGACGGCGCCACCTCCTCAGCGGCAGTACGCATCGCAGTCATGTCGGTGATGGTAGGACTTGACGGGCTAGTCCATGCGAGGGACATCAACATGTCCGAGAACGTGGGGCTCGTAGACTCCATCTCATGGACATCGGCTGGAATCTCGAGACCATCGCGGCCGTCTTGATTCTGTCCGTCATCGGCTGGAACCTCCCGCTTACGGTTCTGCCGCTTGGCCCAGGGGCACTCGACCCGAAGGCCATCAGGCGGCGACGCCTCGCTGCCGCGGCCTTGGTCGTCGCTCTCGGCCTCTACGGCCTCAGTCAGGCTGGCAGGGTGGATGGGCCGCCGGACCGCTGACACGGGTGGCGCTGGCCAGGTGCCGCCGGGGCGCCCTGGATCGCTCGGCTTCGACGGTCACTATGAGTTGATCGTGTCTTGACCCAAGCCACGATCCGGTGAGGGACGACTTGGGAATGCCAGCGATCGTCAGGGCGATTGCGGTTGGAGACTCAGAGGCGCGCGCTCACTGATCGCAGCCGACCCTTCACCGGTGGCCTCCGCACTAGTCAGCCCCGGCGATCACGAAATCAGGACGAGGATCAGCAGGACCAGCAGCACGAGGATGATGAGCAGCAGCAGCCATGGTAGCCACGGGAAGCGGCACCACCACGTCGCAGCGGCGGACGGTGGAGCAACAGGCACGGGCGCCCGGTCCGGCTGAATGATGACGACGCCCGGTTCGCCGTCGGCGACGTCAGGATCCCAGGTGACCGGCACGTCGTAGGAGCCGTCGCCATTGTCGGATACAGGACCCGTTATCGTGGATCCGGCCTGCGGCGCGACCTCGAAGCGGTCGCCGCGTCCGGGGCCGAGAGGATTGCCGTACTTGTCGCGCGGTGTGACCCGGATCGCCCCGGTCTGGGCTCCGCCAGGGCCGGCGGCGCCACCCACGACGACGACCGTCGTCCGGCCGGCGTCGATCCCCGGCTCGACGTGGATCGACCACATCGCCTCGCGCTGGGCCCGGCACGCCACGCCGTATGAGCCGAACGCGTGGAGTTGGTACGTCCCGTCGAACTTGAGGAGGTCGTCGAGTGGCTTGCCGAAGATCCCGTCACGGTCCAGCGCGCCGCCGTCGTGGATGCCGTCGTCGACCAGCTCCACCTCGACCGTCGACTCCTGGAGCGGGAGCTCGCCACCGGCCTCCTCGGCGATCGCCTGGAGCGTGGCGCTGAAGGCGTCGACCGGCTCGTCGCCGACCGTGCCCTCGACCAGCCCGTGCTCGGCCACTAGCGACCCGAGTGCGACGCCGGGACCGGTGATCGCGACCTTCACCTGCGCGTGAGGCGCGCTCCCGTCCAGCCGCCGAAGCGCTACACGTGGGCTGAACCGGTCGCCGGTGTAGAGCCGGCGAGTGGGCGGGACGGCCTGCATCCTCGGTCCACCGTCGGCGACGATCGACACGAAGGCGCGCACGCTCCCGACGGCTCCCGCGACCGACTCGCCGATGAAATCCGTGGGCGGCTCGCCGACGTCGTCTTGACCGGATCGCCGTCGGATCCTGACCCGCCACGTCCCCTGGCGTTCGCCGTTGACTGGCAGGGGCGCCTTCATGAACCACCATGTCGGACCTGTGTCGACCACGACTGAACCGCCCGTCGTCACCGTCGCGCCGGTGGGTGGGTCCAGGACGGCCTCGAGGTCTGCGGCCGGATCGTCCCAGCCGACGACGACCGTGATCCGGTCCTCGTCGCAGACGTCGAAGCTCAGCTCCCGGCCCTCTCGTTCGCCGCGCTGCAGGACGATCTCGGGATCCATCAGCATGCCGGCCTCGAAGATGTTCCCGAAGGCGAGCGCGAAGAACTTCTTGAGATTGAGCCCATCGTTGGCCCGCGTATAGAGCCCGCCGTGGTCGCGGGCGAGTCGGTTCAGGAGGGCGCTGTCCAGCTGCGCCTCGTTGCCGAAACCGACGACGAGCATCTGCGTCGAACCGAGCGACCCTTCGACACCCTCGACCATCGGCGGCTGGTTCTGCTTGCCGTCGGTCATGAGCAGGATCGCCTTCTGGTTCGTCGTCGCGGACAGGCCGTTGAGGGCCGTCATCGCCTTCTGAAGCCCGTCGCCGATGCTCGTCCAGCCGTTCGCGATCAGGTCGCCGACCCTGCCGCCCGTGTACGGCGGGTTCGGACCGACTAGCTGGTTCTTCTTGCCGTTGTTGACGTTCCCGGGCGCAGTGTCCGGCTGAGGCGCGGTGGCGCTCGTGCTGAACGAAACCATCCCCATCCGGTCGCCGGCGTTGACGCGCACGAGCTGGACGAACAGCGATGCCGCCTCCTTCGCCTCGACGAGCTTGGTCCTACCCGGCCCTGACGTTCCCAGCTGGCTCATGCTTCCGGAGCGGTCCATGACGAGCATTACATCGACCGGGACGACGGGCACCAGCGGATTGGCGAGCGCGGTCAGCACGGCCGAGGCGGGCGAATAGCCGACGTTGCACTGAAAGGCGCCGAAGCCGCCGGGCACCGACAGCGCGGCTCCCAGCACCTGACCTGCACCGTCGAAGAGCGACGATCCCGAGCTCCCGCCGGCGTAGTCGAAGAACGACACCGATCCGACGCTGGCGCCGCTCATCGCCCCGTTCTGGTACTTCTTCACGGCCGCGTTCGGATGGTGGACAGTGAAGACCGACTCGCCGTTAACCGGCACGCTGCCCCGCAACGGGCGGGGCGTGATGCCCGCCGGTGGGGGGTCGATCTCGAGGACCGCCCAGTCGTCTTCGACGTCGTTTCCAACGCCCATCGCCCGGATCTGACGGACTTTGTGGAACCTGGGGGTGTACGACCCGGGCTTCCCGCCGAACTGGTCCGTTTGGTAGTCGAACGTCACCGAGCCCGACCGCGCCTCCAGCTGGTCGTCCTCGTCGACGCAGTGGCGCGCAGTGAGGATGAGATTCGTGTCGATCAGGGTCACCGAGCAGGAGCTGACCATTGTCTCGGTGCCGTGACGGTGGTAATTGACGATCATGCCGACCGCCTTCGCGGTCTCGGCCTGGATCGACCCGCCGGGCGCCGTGGCGACGTTGTTCCAGTTGAACACGCCACCGCACTTGAGCCACGACTGGTAGGTCGGCTCGTCGTACGGGTCGGTGTGGAGAAAGACGTCTCCGTTGGTAGTGCTCTCGAACTCCTCGTCGACCGGCTCGTAGTCGGTGAACCAAGGTTCGCCGCTGCCGTATTCGGCGAGCGTCGCGCCGCCTGATGCGCCGATGAAGCGGACGATGATCGGGCCAAGCTTGGGATCGACCGGCCTGCTCCAGGCCTCCGACCCCGCTGCCGACGTGAAGACGTCCTTCCCGTAACCGAGCTCGACCTCGACCTTCGAGGCTCCCGGCAGCGCCAGTGCCGTGAGATGAAGGATCACGAACCGCGGTGACCCGCCAGTCAGGGCGGCCTGGGGCGTGAATGCGAACTCCCAGTTCGGACCGGCGTTGGGCGGCTGGCCTGTGTCCTGCCCGATCCGCTGCGGGGCGATGGTGACGACGCGCCCGATGTTGTGGCTCATCCCAGCCTCCGGCTCGTCGGTCCGTCATTGCGTCGACCGGCGCGCACGGGCGGCATCACAGGCGGATCGCTGGAGCGAACCCTAGGCGGTGCGCGTCTGGCCGGTGTCTCGCTCTCGACCTGTGGCAGAGGCGCTTCCATCCAGCGGCGGCGCAGATGGATCGTCCCTCGGATCGGCCGAACCCCAGCGTATGCAGAAGCAGACATCCGCGCGTTCGGCGATCGCGCGTCTCAGGTCGGCCGCATCGGCGACGGCGATCCACTCTTCGCCGGTCTCGATGTAGGCATCGACGTAGAGCCGGTCCACGTCGTCGTCGGCTTCGTCGGCCTCCTGGGCGACCAACTCGAGCAGCGTTTCGAGAGCACTGCTGGCGGCGTGTCCCGCCTGCCCGCCGCCTGGGCGATAGCGGGCCTGCGCGTTCGCGCCCGCGGTCGAGGGTCGGGCGCCCGTCCTTCCGTCGCCGAATTCGATCGATCCTGAGTCGCCGCCCCGGCGATCGACCGGGCGCAGAGGAACCTGCGTATGCGCTGCCCAGTGTGTGCCTGTTTCGACGGCTATTGCGGCGGTCAAGATCGCTACACACGCCTCTTTGAGCTCCTCGTTTGGGTCCTTGCCCGAGGCCGCCGCAGATCTCGCGACTGCCTGCTCAGCCGCTTGCAGCAGTAATGGGTGAAGTGGCGTGGCGATTGTTGCATCGACTCTGTTCTTCGAAACGCACCGAGTCCCCAAAGCTGGCTGATGCCTCACGGGGTCGATCGGGAGGCCATCCGTCGTCCATCGCTGGAAGGATAGTCGGACACTTGGTACCTGCCTCATTGCCTGCCCGGTCCGATCGAGGAGGAAAACCACGCGGACGATGTGGTCATCGTGTTGAGGCATTGCGTGCGTCGGCGCCAACTCGCGTCTAGAGTGAGGCGCGGTCATGCTCATGGTCATCCTTGACGCGGGCAATGGAGTCCGCCGCTTTCGAGCGAGCTGTTAGATCACCGGATTCACGCCAAGTCAGATCCAGGCGGTCAAGGCCTACCTACGCGCGTTGTCGGCCGACGAGTTGGCAACGATAATTCGGATCGGATTGATGGCCTCAGTTCAATTGGTCGGTCGGGAACCATGGATCGTCGCGAGATGGGCTTACTACCAACTTCTCGATGGCGCGATCGCCTAGGCCCCTCGCGAAGAGGATGCCTCGACGCTCACCCAAGCTAATCATCTCGACTGACTGCATCTGCAGAACATGGGCGCCGAACAGGGCGTGCAAATATCGAAGCTCATTGACACGTCCGCCGAGAGAATTTCCCGCGCATTCCAGGCTGGCGAAAGCGACGATCCAAGAGATTCGGAGTTCGTCGATCTGCTGGAGCAAATACGGGCCGCCCTGGCAGAGAACCCCGGATAGCCTTGGGGGTCGCGGATTGAGCGCCAAGGAACTCAAACGGGTGTTGCGACGGTATCCCGGAGATGTCGTATGACCCGGGAGATTCGGTTTGGGGCGACTTCGGGTGGTTTGTTCTCCTCCAACTGGACGGTGCGCGCGGCCGCGAGCAGACCTGAGGTCTATGTTGCTCAGAGGGCCACCGGTGGCTTCATGCATATCAGCCTCCATCAGGACCCCGACCAGTGGCATATGAAGGTGCGTCTAGCAACGGGCGCGGTCACCAAGGAATGGCCCAACCCTCCGCCCATTGGTCCAGGACTCACGCGAGCTTTGGCCATAGTGATTACTCCGGCGGTCGTTAACCGCCCAGGCCCCCCGAGGCCTCGTGTCACGTGGGTTGAAGCGGTTCCGAACAAATGGCTCGAGTTCAACGTGCTCTTAGAGGGCGCGAATGTGGCAGCCTCGACGTGGCCGGGCCAGAGATCGATGAACACGTCCCTGGTCGGCCGGATCCCCATGGGCGACGGTTCGCGGGTCTGCGTGACTGTCCATCCCATTGACCCCATCCTCGGCCAGACGACTTACCGCGCACCGTCCAAGGCCGAGAAGCGGCGCGTTCGACGAGCGATTGCACGGGGCCACTCGTACGTACTCGCCCAGGGTATGTCCAGTGACGGTGCCTTTCATGTGGTCGAGGCGCGCATCGCCATCTCAAACCCAAGAAGGCGGCTTTGGATACGGCTGTTTGGGTGATCCCTGCGCCTGGGGGGCCCGGGGATGAGGCCCCGGGTTCCTTGTCCGGGCCGTCCAGGGCCATACTTGCGCCGTGGGCCGAGAAAAGCCGCAACCATCACTGTGCGCGGACTGCGGACTTGTGCTCGCGGAGACGAACGTTCCCGGCGAGGAACGCACATCGTGCCGCGATTGTGGTTCCCGCGCTCGGGTGGTGAGGCGATCGACCTCGGACAGATTGACGATTCGCGACCGGCTGTCTCGGATTTTGGGCATCGATGCGAGGGGAAGGGTCTTTCACAAACAGACCATTAGAGATAGCCGCAGCCACGACCGGACTATCGTCGAATGGGGACAGGTGTTCGACCATCGCGGGGACAAGTACGTGGAGGACTTGGCGTTTGCCGATGGGCGCCGCGTCCACGTTGAGGAGCGACTGTCTGAGCACACTGGCCACGGGCCTGACAAGCCGGAGCTCCGCGCCGAACGGGAGATCGCGAAAGCCAAGAGACAGGCGGAGCGGACGGAGAGAAAGGCGCTACGCGACAAGCAGTATCGCGAACGGACGCGAGGCCAGCCCGAGTAGACGTTGGTGCCGGAAAAGGGATAAGACGTGGGGGCTAAACCTCGCCATTGACGTGGTAGTCGGCCTTGTCCCGGCCGCCCCCGATGAACTCGTTGCTTGCGACGTGAACGTCGTGACGTTGTTGCCGCCGGCGAGGCTTCGCATCTCCAGGTCGCGCGTCAGGCGCCCCGTGAGCAGGACTCTTGTTCAGCCACGATCCCGGCATCGTGTTGTTTTCTGTGGCCGCCTGAGTGATGGATGGGTCCTATCAGTCACGAGGTGTCCGTGAACCCGCAACCACTACCCGCTCTGCAATCAGGGGATCCATCGGTCTGGGAGCAAGCCTCTACGCCTTCCTCATCGAGAAGGGTCGGCTCGAACCGTTGAGTCCTATAGCCGCATGCTGTGGCCGTTCTTCAGGGGCCGGACTCCGGACACGATCCGGCCGCCAGACGTCTTGGCCTACGCCCACGGCATCGGCGTCTCCGGTCGCCCGCCCTCTTCGACGACAATCGGCGCCCGGATCGCGTGTCTGTCCTCGTTCTACCGGTTCCTGATCCGGATGGGTCTCATGGCGTCGAACCCGTGCGACGCCGTCGAGCGCCCCAGGACGGTCAGCGCTCCTGCCCGCGGTCTCTCCGCGGACCAGGTCCGAAAGCTCCTGGCGGTCGTCCCCGACACCATCGCCGGCCGTCGTGATCGGGCGATCCTGCTGACATTCATCCTGACCGGACGAAGGCGGGCCGAGGTCATGGCTCTGACCGCCAGCGACATCACCGTTGAAGACGACACGGCGTTCTATGCCTACAGGGGAAAGGGCGGGAAGCGCGGCCGCCGCGAGCTGCCAGCGCCTGCCTTCGACGCGTTGGTGGCCAGCGTCGAGGACGTGGGGCTCCACCTTGCGACCCTGGATCCCTCGACGCCGCTATGGCATCGTGGCTCGGCGCGAGGCGCTGGCCTCGGTCGGCCTGGCCGATCGAGCCGGCCACAGCCCGATGGAGCTCTCCGGTGGCGAGCAGCAGCGCGTCGCCATCGCGCGAGCGCTGGTGAACGACCCGAAGCTCATCCTCGGCGACGAGCCGACCGGCAACCTCGATTCGGCGCGTGCGCTTGAGGTGCTGGGCCTGCTGCGCCGCTTTAATCGTGAGCGGGGCCAGACAGTGCTGCTGGTGACACACGACGCCGAGGTCGGCGCGAGCTGCGACCGAATCATCCGCATGCGAGACGGCCGCATCGTCGCCGACGAGCGCGGCACGGAAGTCAGCGCGGTCGCCGCATGACGCAGCCGGTGGTGGCGAGGGCTGATAGGCGCCGACCTCGAGCGACGAGGTCAACGCATCGACAAATCGTATCCCGCGGGCTCGCCTCAGGCGAGGCGGCGACACCGACGGCCTATCTGAATCGACTACCGATCGGCGATCAACCCGGGACGTTGACGATCAGGTCGCGGTGCCCGTCCTGTCCAGGGAGACGGCTGTCCCACTGACACGAATCCCGCCCGTCGCGTCCGGTACCTCGACCTCGATGAGGCTCGGACGCCCCATCTCGACGCCCTGGTGGGTTGCGAAAGTGGCCGGTGGCACGATTTCGCCGCGCCAGCGGAGATACGCACCCGTCGCCGCGGCCGCCGCCCCAGTCGCCGGGTCCTCCACGACGTTGCCGACTGGGAACGGATCTCGTGCCCGGATCACCTCGCTCGATTGGCGCCAGATGAGCTGCACCGTCGTCAGATCGGCCTGGAGCATGATCGATCGGAGGCGCTCGAAATCGTAGGCCAATCGGGCGAGCCTTTCGTACGATCCGGCGGCGATGATGAGGTGAGGCGCGCCGGCAAATCCAACCGCAGGCGGCAGGCCCGGATCCAATTCGCTGGGCTTCCAATCGAGCGCCGCCAAGGTGGCCGCCAGCAGCTGTAGCTCGGCATCGTCGACGCGCGGCTCGACCGACGTTAGGGTAGCAACGAGGTGGCCGTTGGCCCGTCGCTCGGTGTCGACGGGCACGAGGCCGTTGTTCGTCGTCAGGAGGAACCGGCCCGGTTCTGACCGGTCGGCAAGGGCGACCCCGCACGCGATCGTGGCGTGACCGCAGAATGGAACCTCGGCCGCCGCGCTGAAGTACCGAGCGCGGAAGGCGGCCGCACTACCGGCGTCGTTCGGGGCAAGGAACGCGGTCTCTGAGTAGCCGACCTCGGCGGCGATGCGGAGCATCTCAATCGGCTCCGGCAGCGCATCGCCGAGCCACACGCCGGCCGGGTTCCCGCCGCTCAGGTCGAGCGTGAACGCGGCGAGACGCAATAGCTCAGGCACGAAATCAGCCTTTCGGGTCGACGGGGCGTGGTCGCATGCCCAATTGAGATTCCAGAAGCCAGGCTGCGCATGCCTCCCTTACGTGAAAGGTCGCACGCTTGACTAGGGATTCAAGCGCGCCCGACAGGAGTCGGACGTGGGCATGCCCACTCAGGATTCAGGCAGATTCTGATCGAGGGTGCAGGCGAATGGCGCTCGGCCGCGCGGGAGAGCGCGTAGTCGGGCCCTACTCTCGTTGCAGTACGGGCATGCACCGTCGGCTCTTCGACTCGACGAGAGGCCCTGCCCCTGTCCACTCGGAACCACGGGACTGGGACCGGCGCTCGGGGTCCGGTCGCCCGGGCCATGAACTCCACCACGCCGAACGAGGCTACGACAGGCACGTATGGCGAGTGGGCAGGGTCGCGCCCTTAGACCCCGGCCTCATCGACGGCATGTGGGGCATCCGCGATCGCAGTCTCCCCTGCCTGCTGCGTCTGCTGTAGCCGGATGAACACGTTCGCGAGGACGGGGACTTCGGAGGGCTCCAGCTTCGATAACAGGTGCCGATCCGCGCTGTCGAGCATCGACCGCAGCGCATCGGACATGACGGCGCGGCCGTTGGGCGTGCTCCGCGCGAAGGTGAACCGGCGATCACGCGAGCCGGTCGTTCGAATGGCCAAGCCACGCGCCTCGAGTCGCTTGAGCCGATAGGTGATAACGCTGGGGTCGACTCCGAAGGTCGCCGCAAGGTTCCCCATCGCCACAGCATCATCGTGATGACTCAGGGCAAGCAGGATCCCGAGATCGAGCAGCGTGAGGTCGTGCGTTGCCTTCACGTCGCCCTCGACGCTGTTCAGCAGGCGGGTCATCGAGATGAACAGGGCCCGCCACAGAGCAAGCCCCGCGCCGGCCTGTTGCCCCTTGTCGATCCCTTCGTCCACGGCCTGAGCGTACACCACACTTGCGATTTCAAATACGCCGGGCTATGGTTGAAATATCAAGCACATAGATTGGAACGAGAGCGCGCTGAACGCCGCCACGGATCTGTCAGAAGAGGCGTGTCATGGAATCCACGGGTCAAGCTCCCCACGAACCTGGCGGCCGTACAGGGTGGACAAGCTTGCGGAATCACCCGACGCCCGTGCGGACCCTGCCTCCGTGAAGCGGCTCTGGGACGTCACCCATGAGCTCCTGGCGAGGCTCCTTTGATCGCGCAGGACGCAGACTGCTGGACCGCCGGGTGCGTGCTTGGTCGCGCTTTCGCGAGCGGGGCGAGGATGAACCCGACTGTGACGCTGACGGTGGCGACGCGCGCTTCGATATCGTCTCGGATTCGGCGGGCGACCGCCCCTACGGAGGAGACATGAATCAGCACGTCGTCGAACCCGGCCAGGGGATCGACTACGACTGGTCCCAGGACCACATCTCGGTCAAGACACCGGCGGAGCTGACCGAGGGCGGGTCACGGTCGTCGAGGACACTCTGAAGCCGGGCTTCCATCTTCCGGCACACCGGCATCGCTCCATGGTGGAGATCTTCTACGTCATCGAGGGCGAGGTCTCGTTCGCCTTCGAGGACGAGACGGTCATCGCGACGCCCGGGACCACCGTCACCATCCCGGCCGACTCCCGTCACGAAGTGGCCTGCCCGGGCGGAGCCCGCCTCGTGACGATCTTCACGCCCGGTGGGTTCGACCACTACCTGGCCGAGCTCGCCGCACTCAGCCCCGCGGAACTCAACAATGCCGACCGCATCCGTGTGCTGGGGGAGCGCTACGACATCTGGCCGGAGTAGGACCCGGCACAATCGCATCCCGCATCACTTGTGATCTCAAGTACCCTGACGTATAGTTGCAATATCAAGCAGTCGACGGCATGAATCCGTCGTAAGCGTCCGAGGTGAAGGGGATCGACCTGTCCGCCACGTAGCGTCTGGGCCGCCACCGCTCCAGAGCTCGATGGGGTGAGCGGTAGGTACTTCGATCGGGACTGCCAGGCGGCGCCGCTCCACTCGACCGTCCAGGATCCCGCCAACCAGCAGCGGGTCATTGACTGCATCCGGCGTGTTTGGGGAGCCGCCAGATAGCCGGTCGAGCGGCGCATGTATGGGATTGCTCACGTGGGTTGGGCCACCTTGAGGAGGCAGAGCATGAATCGAGAAGTAGATGCACCCAACATCGCCACATCAGACAACCAGAAGTCGTCTGTCGGGTCGGACAGATCGCTTCGTCTGCAAATCATTGCTATCGCCGTATTGGCGCTTGTGCAGACGATTCGAATCTTTGCTTTCCAACTAGCCCAAGATGTTTTCGCAGGCAGTGCATCAATCGAGTGGCTCTACCCCGCGTATCTTGATATGTTCGTCGGCATCACGGCGCCGTTCGTGGCGTTTGCGATCTGGCGAAGGACCGGGCTGGCCGTGTGGACGACGGCAATCGTCTGGTTCACCATTTCCATTTTGGATCACCTGGACGCGGTGACAGTCATTCTCAACGTAACTGGGCCGCTGCCTAGCAGCTTTCCGGCCGGCAGCCCATCGTCGGCGGTCATGTTCCTCCTCGTCTCGGTGGCGCTCGAGGGGCTGGCTTTGGTTTCGCTGACGCGAGCAAAGATGAGAACGCATTACCTGGGTTCACTCCGTGCCGCCGAAAAAGGGACTCAAGATCGGAGGTCATCATGAACCCAGAGGACTTTCCGGCCCCCACCGAGGGCTTCGTTCTGAGCCACTTCCTGGTGGTCGCCGACCAGGATCGATCCCGCGCGTTCTATCAGTCTCTGTTCGACGGGCAGGTCTTGGTGGAGCGGGATCCGGTCATCATGAAGATCGCGAACTCCTGGTTGATCATGAACGAAGGCGGCGGCCCGACCGATGACAAGCCGACGGTCACCCTGACCACGCCTCCGGATCCCGATCGCACCAGTGCGTTCCTCAACGTCCGCGTCGCGGACATCAGGAAGGTGTACGAGGAATGGTCGGCGAAGGGCGCGGAGTTCCTGACCGAGCCAAAGGATCACGGACGCGAGATCCGAGCGTACATCCGCGACCCAGACGGCCATCTGATCGAGGTGGGTCAGACGATCTTCGGCTGACGCCTCGGCACGATCGCCTCCGGCTTCCGTCCTGGGCCCGAGAAGACCTCGATCATCCGGTAGGTGGTCGTGTCGTTGGAGTCCGATGTTGGGTCCCCGTGCCCAGTCGGGCCGCGGTCGCCAAATAGAACAGATGTTCTGGCGCGCCCGACAGGATTCGAACCTGCGACCTTCGGCTCCGGAGGCCGACGCTCTATCCACTGAGCTACAGGCGCGAGGCGTCGATCATACCTGCCACCGCTCGGATAGAGCTTCGGCTTCTAGTTCGAAGGTCTATGACAACCCTCAGCCACTCAGGGCTATGGCTGCCACAACGCTCGTACAGCGTAAAACCCGACAGTCTCCGCCATACCTGCGAGTGGACCACCACCGGTGCCAACCCTTGCCCGGGTACGTGGTCGGTGCCCCTTCGGGTATGTGCGCGCACGTGGCCCGCGCCACCGTGAGCGGCGTCGACGCGCATGAATCCGTCGACACGATGACCCCATCGTGCCTTGTTTCACCGTTCGTCGGGCGGCCGTTATCGAGATCCAGCCGTCTCGATGTCCGACGCCAGCAGCGAGTACATGACGCAGTCACGAGGCTCTCCGCGCAACACCGCGTATGCTCGGAGCACCCCCTCGCGCTGGAAACCGATCTTCTCCGCCACTCGGGCCGATCCCGCGTTCCCCACGAACTGATACAGCTCGAGTCGCTGGCGGCTCAGCCGCACCAAGGCCCAACGGCCGAGCAAGCGAACCGCCTCTGTCGCGACGCCGCGGTCACGCTCAGCGGGCGCCACTCAGTAGCCGATGCTCGCCCGATGGTCCTCGATCGGTCGGACTCTGACCGCACCGACGAACCTGTCACCGGACGCATCGGCGATGGCCAGGTCGCCGCGGCTCCCGTCTGACCACCCTTGTTCCGCATCTGCGATCCAATCATGGGCGTGCACCTGCCGATACGGCACAGGGATCGGGACCCAGCGTTGGATCTCAGGGTCCTGGCACGCCTCGAAAACCGCCCGTTCGTCCTTCGGCACCGCCAGACGGATCCGGATGCGGCCATCGCCGAGCGGAGGATCGGGCGGCGAGAACGCTCGCCTGGGCTCGTCGACTTCGCCGTCGGTGGCGCCCTTGCGGGAGGCGTTGGCCAGTAGCCATATGCGTCGCATGTCCAACCCGCCGATCTGATGCTCAGCGTTCATATGCCACCTCCTGGCGACTGGGGCGGACCCGGTTCATCGGCGATCGCGGTCAGCGCCGCGCCTGTGGATCCGGTCGGCGAGTAGCCACATGAGGGCCACGCCGTTGACGGCAGCCATCGTGCCACCGAGGACGGCACCGCCGATCCCACCCAGGACGGCGTCACCGCTGGCGCCGATCGGGATGCGCGCACCGAATCGAAGCAGGCTAACCGCAGCGCCGCCGGCCACAAAGCCGGCCAACGCCGCAAGGGGCCACCAGCCCGCCCGCTGGACCCGACCTCTCTTCCGAAGCACCCACCATTGGCCGGCCATCGTCAGGAGGACAATGGCCGGAATACCAACGAGCCCGACGTAGAGACGTCCGCGGCTGGCAACGGTGAACGCAATCCCCGCACCGACGGCGATCAGCACCGGGGCGGATGAGACCAGCGCCCACGCGCGACCCCATGGGTACCCGGCGCGGCCCAACAGGCCACCCTGTGCTAGCCCGGCGACACTTCCTCCAATCCCGGCGCTGACCGGCCCCCCGAAGGCTTCTCCGGCGACGGCCGATCCCACGGCCCAGCCGACAGCCCATCCGAACGCGGTTGCTGTTATCCAGGAAGCCCAGAGCGAGGGAGTCACGAGGACCGTCCCGCCGTTGCGCCGGTGTCAGCCATCGGCGGGGGCCATGGTTGAGTGATCACGGCTGGCTGTCGTGGCCGGGGCCGCTCGGCGCGCAACTGGGTCATTGCGGACCAAGTCACGGCTCCATTCACGACCCCGGCAACAGCTCCAATGAGGAGGAAGACCTTCGCGGAGGGAAAGTCGGTCGGCTCGAGCAAATGAATGACGTTCACCACGATCGACGTCACGACTGCAAAGCCAATGGCAAACCCCGCGAACAGGCCGCCCAGATTGCCAACAGGCCACCAGCCGGTCCCCTCAACCTCGCGCCGCAAGACCAGCCATTGAAATCCGCCCAGGACAGCTGCGATCAGGGGAATTCCCACGAGCGTAGCCACGACCGGGGGCACCGGTCCCTCGTCGGGCCCGATGGTCGAGACGGACCCACCGGCGAGGAACCCGCCGATGGTTCCAGCCACGGCCCATCCCAGACAGGTCGCCGGCATCCACCAACTGGCTCGGAACGCCCGGCGCAGCACCAGCCACTGCGCGGTTCCGAGCACCGCGCCGAAGATCGCCTCCGACACGCCAAGGCTGATCGCCTGGACGTAGGCGGCCTCGGCGGCCGAAACCTCCGTCTCGTAGTAAGGCTGCTCCAGGAGCCTCAAGAGGCCGCCGGCGATGGCGCCACCAACAGTGAAGGCGAGGAAGTTCGCCACCATCCACCGGCGCAGCAAATCCGACCCAACGACTCGCTGCTCGGCGATCACGTGCCGCGCCCTCCCAACAAGGATGAACCCATGTTCGCGTCCATCGCCATCACCGGGAGCGGATCCGGTGGTGGTGCGGGCGCGGGCGTCATCGGTGGCGGTGGCCGATCCGGGCCAAGGCCCGGCTGGCCTTCGGCCCCGATTCCGAGGCTCAGCGCTACGAAACCCAAGATCACGATCGCTTCGATCAGGCAAGCCAAGACGATTTTCGCGGCCTGCGGGACCGATCGTGCCCGCCAACTTGTCCCGATCGTCGTCGGGGCACTCGCTCGCCTCGCTGGGCCGTCGACCGTCTTCGACGCGCTCTGGGGATGACCGACCGACGCCTGGATCTCCATGTCGAACCTCCG
>Ga0184623_10000581_pt1 | contig 15649 bp, 1 predicted proteins | sample PLM1_100_b1_FD_133138 | JGI IMG/M metagenome (GOLD analysis project Ga0184623, IMG submission 133138) | Groundwater sediment microbial communities from an aquifer in East River, Colorado, USA - PLM1_100_b1 | ecosystem: Environmental > Terrestrial > Soil > Riparian zone | place: USA: East River...
CCGGCCTGCGCGACGAGCTGCGCGCGATGAACGCGGACGTCTCCGCTGCGACCGCCGGGCCGGCTCCGGAGGGCACCCGCGCGATCGAGCTCGTGGCGCTGGGCACGCTCGTCGTGGCTCTCGCCAAATCCGACGTACTCGCAGCCGTGATCAACGCCGTGTCCAGCTGGCTCAGCCGTGATCGGCAGCGCTCGATCAAACTGGAGCTCGACGGCGACGTCCTGGAGCTGACCGGCCTGCCGTCAGCGGACCAGCGCCGCATGACCGAGGTCTGGCTGGCGCGCCACCAGGCTCAGCCGGATCCCGCGCAGGTCGCGCCCTCCGCCGGCGCCCGGCACGCATTGATCATCGCGAGCAACGAGTTCCAGGACCCCGGTCTGCGGCGGCTGCGCGCGCCGGCGCAGGACGCTGAGGCGCTCGCGCGCGTGCTACGCGATCCGGCCATCGGGGGCTTCGAGGTGCGTACGCTCCTCAACGAACCGGCGCCAACCGTCAACGAAGCCATCGAGGACTTCTTCGCCGACCGCAGCCCCGACGACTTGCTGTTGCTGCACTTTTCCAGCCACGGCGTCAAAGACGACGAGGGCGAGCTTTACTTCGCCACCTCGACGACGAAGCTCAATCGCTTGGGCGCCACGGGGATCGCCGCCGACTTCGTCAACAGGCGAATGAACCGGAGCCGTTCGCGCCGCATCGTGCTGCTGCTGGACTGCTGCTATGCGGGCGCTTTCGGTCGCGGCATGGTGGCCCGCGCCGGCCTGGGCATGGACATCCAGGAGCAGTTCGGAGGGCGTGGGCGCGCGGTCATCACCGCTTCCAACGCCATGGAGTACGCCTTCGAGGGCGCCGAGCTGGCCGACAGCACGCAGGCGTCGCCCTCGGTGTTCACCAGCGCACTCGTAGAGGGCCTGGAGACCGGGGACGCCGACCTCGACCAGGACGGCTTCGTCGGCCTCGACGAGCTCTACGACTTCGTCTATGACCGGGTCCGCCAGACGACGCCCAACCAGACGCCGGGCAAATGGACCTTCGACGTGCAGGGCGACCTTCACATCGCGCGGCGCAGCCGGCCGGTGACCAAGCCGTCCCCCCTGCCTGCGGAGCTGCAGGCGGCGGTGGCTCACCCGCTCGCCGGTGTACGCGCCGGCGCGGTGGCCGAACTGGGGCGCCTCCTGCGCAGCCAGCACGGCGGCCTGTCGCTCGCGGCGTCCATGGCCCTGCAGGAGCTGATCGAGGACGACAGCCGCACGGTATCGGCGGCGGCCGCCGCAGTGCTGGACGCGGCTGCTGCGCAGACCCAGGTGGCGCCCGTGCAGCGACCGGCGGCACGGCAGGCTCGGCGCCAGGCTCCCGCGACCGCTGCGGTCGCACCCGAGCCCGCCCCGGCTGCGTACGTGCCCGCCCCGGCGGCCGAACCCACGCAGACCGCCAAAGCCGCGCTCCCGTCGCAGCCGCAGCACCAGGAGCGGGTCGAGACATCGGCGGCAGCACCGGTCGAGCCGGCCGCCAGGGCGGCGGACGCGGCAAGGTCAGACGATCGTGCGATGCCGGTGGGACCAGGCGCGGATCCGGGCCCCTGGCACACCCGGATCAAGGTGATGTCCATGGCATCCGCGGCCGTTCTGGTGATCGCCACGTTCCTCCGGGCCGGCGACTACGGCGAGGTCGACTTCCTCACCCACCTCGTGTCCTTCTGGGTCTGGCTGCTGATCGCCGCCGTCTTGGTGTTCGGCCTCACCCACCAGGGCAGCAGGGAGCGCGCTGTAGCGCAGGGTGCGGTCTTCAGCCTGGCCGGTGGCGCGCTCGGTGTCGCCGCGACGTTCCACGTCAAGGCCGGATACCTCGTCGACGCGATGCTCACGTTCGTCGTGCTCGGGCTCGGCGTTCTGCTGTGTCTCGCGACGGTGTCGCTGGACGCGCTGACGCGACCCGGCAACCGGCGCGATCGCCTCGGCTGGGCGGCGCTCGTCCTGGCCGTCGTCGCGGTCGTCACCAACCTCTCGTTCGACCTGGATTCCGACGACGGTGATCCGACGGTGTGGCTGGCCGTGGTGCCGCTGACCGTCCTGGCCCTGCTGGTGGTCTTCGCCGTCCGGATCGTCCAGCGGTGGCGGCGGGACCCGGTGCGGCTCAGCGTCGCACTCAGTGCGGTCGCCATCGTGCTGATGGTGGCGACCATGGGCTGGATCATCTTTGCGGAGTTGGAGGGCTACGACGCCGGCGCGACTGCGATCTTCGTGCCCACCACGGTGATCGCGGTGCTGACCGTCATCCTGTTCAGCGCACATGATCGCCTCCTATGGATCAGCGCATGGCTGGTGCTCGGCGCGAGCCTGTTCATGGCCAGCCAGCGGCTGACCGAGACGTCCTACAGCGCGCCCGACGGGCTCAGCGGAGACGGGCTGTCCGCCCTGGTCCTCGCCGCGCTTGCCAGCGCCGCGGTCGCGACGCTGGTGGCGTCGCGCAGCACAGCCGGCGAACCTGCCGCGCGCTGACAAGTGGTCGGATGGTCGTCAATGCCTGTCCAATCGCGGCCGGTCGGAGGACGATGCAGGTGGCCTTGTTGCGCTGTTGTCGGATGTGCCGGATGGCGGTGCGGAAGAAGGTGCCCCCCATCCCGCGACTGTCGGTGACAGGCAAGGACACAGCCATGCCGTCCAGAAACGTTCAGATCTCGATCATCCCTGCGATCGACTTCTCCGCCACACCCGTCCGGGTGGAGGCGACCGTACGCGGACCGGGAGGCGCTGCCGTCGTCATCGGCAGTGCGACACCGGACGAGAACGGCCGCTGCGCCCTGACCTACGACCCGGCGACGGTCGTCGACCCGCATGTGTACCCACGGCCGCGGGTACGCCTGCGGGTGATGGCCGGCGACCGGTCGCTTCCGCTGGCGGACGGCGGGCCGGACTGGCCCCTCGACGATCCACCGCCGGCGGTGGAGGTATCGGTCCAGGCCGACGAGGCTCACGACTCCGTGACCGTACCGGCCCCGCCGCCGGACGAAGCGGACGGTGAACTGGACGGCAAGGTCGCCGGCACGATCCGCCACACCGATGGCACACCGATCGCCGGCGTCATGGTGCAGGCGGTGACTCCCACGATCATCGGTGAGGACGTCCTGGCCTCGGCGGCCACGGCCGATAACGGCACGTACCAGTTCCCGTGGAATCCCGTGACGTCACCCTGCCTATTCGTCCGAGTGGTGGGCGAGGACGGCCGCGTCGTCGCCGCGTCCCCGCCCGTGGACGGCGCCGCTTCGGGGTGGGTCGACGTCTACGTCCGAGACGAGCGCTTCCGAGGGCCATCGGACTTCCAGCGCGTGCACCAAGCCGTCGCGCCGCTGATCGAGGGCCGGGATCTGGCCGTGCTCAACGGCCGCTCGGTCGGCTTCGTCGTACGCCGGACAGGCCTGCACCGCAAGCAGATCACACCGTATCTGGTGGCGCGGCGGCAGGCCGAGGCGACCGGGATCGACGCGGAGGCGCTCTACGGGCTCATCCGCAGCGGTGGTACGCGAGCGGTCGGGCGGCTGCTCAACGCCGGCCAGGCGAGTATCATCCGCCGCCTGGAGAGCGCGGGCGCCGCGAACATCGTCTCTCTCGCCGTTTCGACCTCTGGTGCCGCCGTGTACCGGCAACTGCGGGGGAACCTCGCTCGGGAGGCGGCCGGCGGCACCGCGCCCGACGCATTTGGAAGTCTCCTGCGGACCACGTCGCTGGGCGAGCCGCAGCGCAGCGCACTCGTCACTGTCCACCTTGCGCGCCCGCGCGAAACCCGGGCCATGTGGGCGCAGCTGCGCGCGGACCCGGACTTCGGCGACACGGCGGTCGACGACGTGCAGTTCAGCCTGCACCTGGGCGTCCTGACCGGCAATCACGTACCGCTGGTCTCGGCGCTGCGCGAGGACCGACGCGTCGGCCGTGCGCGCGACCTCGTGGCGTTTACCAAGGCCGACTGGCTCACGCACATTCGCGGCACGCACGACGGGCGCCCCGTCGGAGTACCGGCATCCTTCCGCGCCGCAGCGGCGGCGGATCGCGAGGACGCCTACACTCAGCGCCTCATGCACAACGTGGAGCGGGCCTGGCCCACGGCATTCGTCGCGGCACAGATGCACAGCGACGACTTCGCCGGCAAGGACCTGCTGCTGGCGTTCCTCGCGGCCAACGAGGACTTCGACTTCGGGCGGACCACCGCGCACACCCGGATCGCTTCCACCGGCGCCGTCCGCCCCGAAGGCCAGACCGAGGAACTGCTGGCCGTGGTCGCCCGGCATCAGCGCCTGTTTCGCATCTCGCCGGTGACGGATCGCTGGGGCTCCATGCGCGCGCTGGACACCGCGGGCCTACGCTCGGCCCGCGACGTCGCACGCCTCGGCAAGCGCGCATTCATCGCGCGCTTCGCGGGCGACGTCGGCGGCGACATTCGGGCTCGCACGATCTACGAGACCGCCGCCGTGCAAACCGCGCGGGCCGTGAACCTCGTCGCCAACTTCGGTGCTGCGTATCAGGGCCCGTCCGTCTTGGCGCTGCCCCCGGTCGGCGCGGCCGTGGCCGAGCTGGAGCCGGTGAACGGCCTCCCCGACTGGCGTACGCTGTTCGGCGGCATCGACTTCTGCGCCTGCGAGCATTGCCGGTCGGTCCTGAGCCCGGCCGCATACCTCACCGACCTCCTGCACTGGCTCGAGGACGAGGGCGCGCTTGAACCGCTTCTTCACCGGCGCCCCGACCTCTTCGCGATGAAGCTCTCGTGCGAGAACACGAACACCGTCGTGCCCTATGTCGATCTTGTCATCGAGGTACTCGAGAACCGGGTCGCCGGGATCGCGTCGCTGCCCGCCATCGCCCACACCGCCTCGACGCTGCCGTCGGACGTCCTGCTTGCCCACCCCGAGTACCTCAACCAGGCGGTCTATGACGAGGTGCTCGCGCGGGCCGGGTACCCGTTCGATCTGCCGTTCGACCTGACCGCGCTGCAAGGGCGCGTTTATCTTGAGCAACAAGGCGTGCGGCGGCCGGATCTCATGCGAGCGTTCCAGCGCGGCGCTGTGCCGAGCGACGTCGCCATCGCCGCCGAGCACCTCCGCCTCACGACCGCCGAACGACGCCTCGTGACCGGACCGGCCGGTCGCCCGCAACCGGAGCTCTGGGGCTACCCGGCCGGAGATCCGTCGTGGACCACCGCACTGGCCGGCGCGAGCGAGTTCCTCGACCGCAGCGGCCTGTCGTTCCCGGAGCTGCTCGACCTCCTCCACGTCAGCTGGGTCAATCCCGACTGGACGCTCGGCCTGGCCTCGCCCGAAGGCGAGTCGAATTGCGACCTGGCCCAGATGAGGCTGCAGGATGCGACCCAGGCGGATCCTGACGCCGCCGTCTACGACCGTGCACGCCGCTTCGTGCGGCTGTGGCGCAAGCTCGACTGGTCCATCATCGACCTGGACAAGGTGCTCATCGCTCTCGGAGCGGCGGAGATCGACAACGCCGTGATCGAGAGCATCTCCAACATCCGGCGTATCCGCGACGCGGTGCGGATCGATCTGCTGGCGTTGCTCTCGTTGTGGAGCGACGTGGACATGAAGGTCGACCGCCCGGCTCGCGACACAGCCATCATTCCGCTCTACGACCGCGTGTTCCTCGATCGCGCCGTCATCACCGACGAGAGTTCCTGGCCCTTCCGGCTCGACGCGGACCGCAACCTGGTCAGCGCCGGCGACACGCTGTCGACCTGGACCGTCGAGCTGCAAGCAGCGCTGGGCGTGACGGCCGAGGAACTCGACGAGATCCTCGAACCGGACATGGCCCTGTCGATCCCCACACTCTCCCAGCTGTATCGCACCGTGGCGCTCGCGCGCGCGCTGAAGATCGCGGTCGGGGATCTGCTGGCCTACCGCGATCTCTTCGCCCAGCTCGACCTGGCGTCCGATCCGTTCGCGGACGACAGCGGCGGCTTCGACACCGGCGCGACACTGCGCTTCATCGAAGAGGTCCAGGCGGTCCAGTCCGCCGGCTTCACCGCCGACGACCTGCTCTACCTGCTCGGGCACGACGCCGACGCCGCGGTGTCCGTCGGCCCCGACGAGACGGCGCAGGCGGCATTCCTGGTCGAGCTGCAGGTGGGCCTCCGGTCGGTCGAGGCCGAGGCGATCGTGGAGCCGGACCCCACCGGCGAGATCACCCAGCAGCTCCTCTGCGAGATCGTGGACGCTGCGGATCTCGACGCCGTCCTGGCGCTCATCGACGGCTTCCCGCCGGTCGATCCCGCCGAGGAGGAGCGCCTGCACGCCACCTACCTCGCACTCTTCATCACCGACGTGGACCCGCGCGGCGTGGCCTGGGCGGCCATGCCCGCAGCCGAGCGATACGCCTTCGTCCTGGCGCGCTTGGTCCCGTACCTCGCCACCGTGCGCAAGGAGCGGCTCGTCCGGCAGAAGGTGGCGTCGTTGCTGGGGCTCGCCCAGGATCAGTCGGATGCTCTCCTGGCGCTCGCGCCCGCCTCGGTCCTGGACGACCCTGTCGCCGACGGGGCGGCCGATCTGCTCGGCGTGCTGCTGAGCCGCGGGCTGATCGACGCCGAGATCCTGGCGACGACCGGCGATCATACGGCCGCGTTCGCGACGCTGACGTTGCTCGACAAGATCGCGACGTTGTTCGGCAAGCTGAGCATAGGCTCCGAAGAACAGGCGTGGCTGCTCTCCGCGGGAGTCTCCACAGGCATGCTGGACCCCGCGGCGCTACCGCTGGCCTCCACCATGGATGCGGCGGCGCTCTACCCGCGGTGGGGCGCGCTTCGCGAGGCTCTTCGCGTACGCGATGTGCTGCCCGGCAGTACGCCGACCGTCATCGAGCTGTTCACGACGGCGAACGACCCGATCGCCACCCGCGATGACCTTCTGGGTCAGGTGCGCGACCGGACCGGCTGGTCGTTCGAGACCGACGCCACCGTCTACAGCGATCTGCGCTGGCTGGCCGACGAGTTCGGCTTCGTCGACCCGGCGGCGTTCCGCGACGGCACCGCCCTGCACGCGCTCGCCGAGTGTTTCGCGGTGCTCCGGAACGTCGGCGTTACGGCGCAAGAAGCCGGCGCGTGGGGCGCGGCGGACGTGACACCGGCGGTCGCTGGCGCCGTCACCCTCGCGGCCAAGTCCGACTACGAGCCGGCCCGCTGGTACGAGGTGGCGCGTCCGCTGCGGAACAAGCTGCGCGAACAGCAGCGCGCTGCCCTGGTCTCGTGGCTCGTGCAGAACACACCGGGTCATTCGGACGCCGGCGACCTCTTCGCGGACGTGCTGGTCGATGTCGAGATGGATGCCTGCACGCTGACCTCGCGGATCGTCCAGGCCACCGGCTCGGTGCAGCTCTACGTGCAGCGGTGCTTCCTCAACCTCGAAACGCCGGACCTTGGCCCCGGCGCGGACGAACGCTGGGCGTGGATGCGCAACTACCGTGTCTGGGAGGCCAACCGGCGGGTCTTCCTCTACCCCGAGAACTGGCTGTGGCCCGAACTCCGCGATGATAAATCGGAGATCTTCGAAGCGCTGGAGACGGAACTCCTCCAAGCGCCCATCACCGATGCCACGTCGGAGCTGGCGTACGTGAACTATCTGGAAAGCCTGCTGCAGGTCTCGCGCCTGCAGATCGTCGCCTACTACCACGAGCAGGACGAGGACGCCGAAGCCGCGGTCGATGTGCTCCACGTGTTCGGCCGCACGCCGAACCTGCCACGCCAATACTTCTACCGACGCCGCGAGGCAGGCATCTGGTCGCCCTGGGAGAAGATGGACATCGATATCGAGGGCGACCATTTGATTCCGGTCGTTCACAACCGGCGGCTGATGCTGTTCTGGCCCATATTCCTCGAGCAGGCCATCAACAACACCAGCGGGGTTACACCGGCCAAATATGTCACGGTCCAACTCGCGCACAGCGAGAAGCGGGGACCGGCGTGGGCACCGAAGCAGGTCTCGGAGCAGGAGCTGTCCACTCAGTCCGCGCAGACAGGCAGCAGTCCGCCTTCGTGGCTGTATGGGTTTCACTTCCGGCCGAGCCACACCGACAGTGGATCGCTCGAGATCCAGTGCGTCTACTCTCGCTACCACTATGAGGCTTGGTCGTGCGGCAGGTTCGTCTTCGACGACTGTACGGGCGCCGTCCAGGCCATGCCGGAGGCGGCTCTGGATTCCCTCGTCTATCCGTCCTTCACCATGGCCTCCTACTCGCGTCTGAGCATCGTGAACGAGTTCGACTGGAATACGGACGAGGGAGCCTGGGATCTGTCTCTGCGAGCCTGGTTCCCGGTCGGGCCGGTCGACTCCGACAAGGACCTCCTCGCCGACGAGAGCGCCGAGAGTGTCCTGGCCCTGGAGACTTGCGTACCGAACACCGTCTACACCATCCCCCGGCAGTACAACGAGTTCGCCTCGCAGGACCCTTTCTTCTACTTCGACGACGAGCGGACCTTCCTGGTCGAGCCCGCCCAAGGCCTTGCCCCGTCGGATTACACCCATCAGTTCGATACCGACGAGATCGCGCCGGACGCACCCGGAAAGGCCGAACCCGGCGCGGCCTACGACGGTCTCGAGGTCGGCGACGACCGCGATCAGGCGGGCGGCGTGCTCTGGTTCGATCGCTCGATCGACGCCGTGGCCGTCCCGGACGGCAAGGTGGGCGCACTGCCGGCCGCGAAGGAGGCCGGGACCTCAGCGCCGGTCACCAATCTCGCCCCTGCCGATGCGACGGAGACGTTCGGCATCAGCATCGGGGCATCGGCGTCCCAGAAATCCCTTGCGGGGGATCCGTTCGCGCAGACCGCAGAAGGCATGCAGCAAGCGGCCGCCTTCGCCGACGCGGTGGCGTACGACGGCTTCGCCACGCAGGAGGAGGATCGCGGGCTGCAGACCTTCGGCCAGGTGGCTACCGGTGTCCTCGGAGATCCCGTCTGGACCTATACCTTCAGCCCGCACTATCACCCCTACGCCTGCCAGTTCATCGCAGAGGTGCGGCGCAACGGAATCGACGGCCTCCTCTCACCGGCCGATGAGGACAGCCCGACGGCTGCCAACACCCTTGCGCGCCAGCAGCTCGCCGACCTCCAGGTGTTCGAGGAGACCTATCAGCCGGTCGACTCCGTCGTGATCGAGCCCTACCCGGTCGAGAACATCCAGTTCGGCGGCCCGGGCGCGTACTCGCTCTACAACTGGGAGCTGTTCTTCCACATTCCCCTGCTCATCGCCGAGCGCCTGCGCCGCGAGGGCCGGTTCGACGAAGCCCTGCGCTGGTTCCACTTCATCTTCGACCCGACCAACCGCAACCCCGCCTACGAAGCGCCCTACCGCTACTGGAAGGTCAGGCCTTTCACATCCTCCATCGGCGAGACGATTCAGGAGCTCCTGGCGGTACTCAGCAGCGACGACGCGAGCACGGAGGCCGTCGAGCTGCGGGCGGACGTCGAGGCGCAGATCGCCGCGTACATCGCCGACCCGTTCAACCCGTGGGCCATAGCGCGGCTGCGCATCACGGCGTACCAGAAGACTGTGGTCATCAAGTATGTGCGCACGCTGCTGGAGTGGGCCGACTCGCTGTTCCGCCAGGACTCGATGGAATCCCTCAACGAGGCGACGCAGATCTACCTGATGGCCCGCGAGATCCTCGGCGACCGCCCGGAGGACATCCCGGCGCGCGAGGACGTGGTGGCCAAGAGCTGGAACGAGCTCAAGGACGAGGGCCTGGACGCCTTCTCCAACACCGTGGTCGAGGTCGAGAACCTGCTTTTCGCGCCGCGACCCGTCTCCGGCGCCGAGCCGCCGGCGATCAACTTGGGTACCACGCTCTACTTCTGCGTCCCGCACAACGAGGATCTGATCTCGCTGTGGGATACCGTCGACGACCGCCTGTACAAGATCCGGCACTGTATGAACATCGAAGGCGTGGTGCGGCAGCTGCCCTTGTTCCAGCCGCGGATCGATCCCGGCGCGCTCGTCAGCGCCGCGGCGGCCGGCGTGAGCCTGTCCAGCGCGGTGGCCGGGTTGCAGGTGGCGCTGCCGCACTATCGCTTCCGCGTGATGGTGCAGAAGGCACAGGCACTCGCGGCGAACGTGCGGTCGCTGGGCGGCGCGCTCCTGGCAGCGCTCGAGAAGCGCGACGCCGAAGCGCTGCAGCAGCTGCGTACGAGCCAGGAGATCGCACTGCTCGACGCGGTACGCGACGTACGCGTGCAGCAGGTGCAGGAGGCCAAGGCGTCGCTCGCCGCACTGGAGCGCAGCCGGCAGGTCGCGCAAGCACGGGCCCAGCACTACCACGGGCTGGTCGAGGACGGCCTGAGCGAACTCGAGAACCAGCAGATCAACAAGCTCAAGGCCGCCAATACCGCCGCGCTCGCACACCAGTCGGCCCGGGCGCTCGCGGCCACCCTCCACCTCATTCCCGACGCGGACGCCGGCGCTTCCGGCATGGCGAGCCCGGTCGTCAAGTTCCAGTTCGGCGGCGCGAACCTCGGTTTCAGCGCCACCGGTGCCGCAGACCTGCTGGGGGTCGTAGCGACGTTCTACTCGCAGAAGGCCGCCATGCACGGCTTGGAGGCCGGCAACGCTCGACGAGAGCAGGAGTGGCAGTTGCAGGCCGACCTCGCCGACAAGGACACCGAGGCGATCTCGCAGCAGATCGAGGCGGCACAGGCCCGGCAACAGATCACCGAGCGCGAACTGTCCAACCACGACCTGCAGCGGGAGCACGCGCGGACCGTCGACCAGTGGATGCGCGGCAAGTACACCAGTGACCAGCTCTACGACTGGATGGCGGCGCAGATCTCCGCCGTGCACTACCAGAGCTACGCCCTGGCCTACGACGTGGCGCGGCAGGCCGAGCGCTGCTACCAGCACGAGCTGGCCCGCTCCGACGCGTCGTTCGTCCAGTTCGCCAGCTGGGACTCGCTCCGCAAGGGTCTGCTGGCCGGCGAACGCCTGGGCCTAGACCTCGATCGTATGGAGGTCAGCTACCTCCAGAACGACAAGCGCGAGCTGGAGCTGACCCGCAACGTCTCGCTCGCCTCCATCGACCCGCTGGCACTCGTGGCCCTGCGCGAGACGGGTAGCTGCACGTTCAAGCTCGACGAGGTCCTGTTCGACCTCGACGTGCCCGGCCTGTACCTGCGCCGCATCAAGTCGGTGAGCCTGACAGTGCCGGCCGTGGTCGGTCCGCTCGCCGGGCTTCACACCAAGCTGACGCTGACCAAGAGCAGCACACGCCTGACTCCTACGGTCGAGTCGCCTGACGATCCCGGCGCCGGCTACCGGCGTACTGCGGACGAGGACCTCCGGTTCCGCGACGAGGTGGGCGCCGTCGAGTCCATCGTGACCAGCACCGGCCGCAACGACGCGGGCCTGTTCCAGCCGGACCACGACGACCCGCGCTACCTGCCTTTCGAGCGCCGCGGCGTGATCAGCGACTGGCAGCTGTCCCTGGAAGGCGTCTTCGACGCGTTCGACCGGCGTACGATCCCCGACGTCGTCCTGCACGTGCGCTACACCGCCCGCGACGGCGGCGACGTGCTGAAGTCCGGCGCCACCGCCAGCATCGGCGACGCACTCGCGGCCCGCGCGACCGGCCTCACCGACGCCACCGGCCCCCTGGCTCTGTTCAGCGCCCGCCACGACTTCCCGGACGCTTGGAACGCGTTCCTCTACCCGGCCGAAGCCGAAACGGATCAGTCCCTCGCAGTCGCACTCGACATCGACCGCTTCCCCTACGCCGTGCGAGGCCAGGAGATCGCCATCGACCGCCTGATCGTCTTCCTCCTGCCCGCGTCGGGCATCGCCTGGTCCGACACCGAGCCGCTCGGGCTCACGCTCGTCCCGGCGGCCGGAGACGGCGCAGCCCAGGAGCTGAAGACCGCCGGCAGCCTCGCCGAGGGCGTACCGATGGCGGTGTTCGACTACGGCACCGCGGCGCAACCGCCCGGCGCGTTCACGCTGAACGCGTCACTGGCCGCCATCGCCGCCGTAGAGGAAGCGTTCCGGACCGGCGACAAGCTCAACGCGGACGCGATCGACGACCTGCTGATCGTCGTGCACTACTCGGTGACGCCTACGGCTACCTGAGAGGTTCAGGGCGTGTACTCCCCGAGCGACAGCCGCTCGTGGAACTCGAACAGCACCCGTTCCACCTCATCGGCGAGAAGATCCTCATCCATTCCCACGCAGTCCACATAGGCGTTTTCGATCGCGGTCTGCATGGCGGCGTTGAGATCTGCCCGATACGCGGGATTTCGGTGCATCGCCCTGGTGTGCAACTCCGTGCCGAGATCGGCGCCATTGCGAATATCGTCGATGTCGATCTCGGCCATGGACAGCGCACCTCGGGCGAGCTCGAACCCTCGCTCGTTGACGGGCACGATGTGGTGAGCCTGCCCGACTACATTCCGGACCTCGTCCTTGACCACGTCGGACATGTTGGCGCCCAGCTGCTGACTGCTGCCCTTGCCGAAGTTCGCCTTGACCGTCCCAAGCTGTTCTGCGAAGTCCACCACCTCGGCCCGGGTCCACAAGCCGTCTCCGTCGCAACCCGCTTGGTCCTCCCGCACGGCCGCGGTCTGATTCGACGCCAGACCGCCCGATGACATCTCGTACAGGTATTCCTCATATTCAAGGCGGTCGAGGGCATCGTTCGTCGCGATCAGCGCGGTCTTCTGCTCGCCTGTGGCATCCGGCGGAATATCGTAACGCCCGTATTTCTGGGGCCCCAACACCGGAGACATCTCGATCGGCTGCTCCTTGGCGATGGACGAAGGCCACGTCAGCCCGACCACGAGTATGACGATCGGCACCACAGGCGAGGTGAGCAGCCGAAGCCCCAGCGCCCGTGCCGGAGGGCTGGAAAAGAACATGTTGTTGTTCGCCGCGGGCGGAAAGCCGGGAGGCATAGAGGGGAACACGGGCCACGGCTCGACCACGGGCACGGGCTGGGTCCCGCCGGGGTCCGATGCTTGCAGCGGCCGGTTCTGAACGTAGCTGTAGGGATGAAACCGGGGAATGGGATCGCGGCTTGACCATCGACCTAGCCAGCACGCGTAATACCGAGCTCCGTGATAGAAGAGTCCCGTCTCTTCGTCCTTCTCCTTGCCGGTGTAGCGATACCGCTTCTGGCTGACCTCGGTGCCGCTGGCCGACGCCCACCAGGAGGTCGTGCCGTACGGGTGGTACTCCTCGTAGCTGATGATCGCGCCGGTCTCGTCGAGTTCGAGCAGCGCACTGCCGAGGTGGTCGTCGAGCTGCTGGCGCAGTCGGGGCGCGGGACTCGCGACCATCACGCCCTCGCGCACCGTCTCGGTCTCCAGCAACGCTATCCTTCGCTGGTCGTCCAGCACTTGCAGCGTTTGTCGTTCCGTGTCCAGGCGAGTGCCGACCAGCTTGCGGTAGACCTCGTAGGTCCCGACGTACAGCGTCTCCTCGATGTTCGCTCCTCGCCGGACGACCTTGCGTACGCGCTCGCCACCCGCGTCGTAGTGGTAGACCGCCTCGTTGCCGGCTCCGAGGTCGACGCGCCGAATCTGGTCGCGGAAGTCCCGCTCCATGGCGACCAGGTGCGGCATCGCCACCATCGCGCCCCGGGAGTCGTGCGCATAGCCGTCCGAGTAGACATCGTCCGGGTCGCCGGGGCGGCTGGTGGCCAGCAGTCGATTGCTGTCGGCCGCCACTTGGTAGCGCCGCTTCCAGAGGGTGGCGCCGGCGATGGGCACGCCATCGGCTGCGATCCCGCCGTGCACCGAGTGGGTCATCGAAACGAAGTTGCCCACCTCGTCGTACGCGTACCTCTCGGTATATCCCCGCACCGCCGCGCCGTCGTTGGGATGGGGCAGCTGGCCGAAGGGTGTCTCCGTCTCTGTCAGTTGGCCGAGGCTCGCGTGCTCGCGGCCCGAGGCGGCCACGAGCTGATAGATCGGGTCGTACGCGAAGTAACCCGTCGGACTGACCATGGCGTTGTCGAAGAAGAGTGTGTCCTGAGCGGAGTCGGTGATCTGGACGATGTTGCCGACCGGGTCGTAGGTATAACTCAGGTCCTGCAGGAGTGCCGAATCACTGCTGCGAGTGGTCGTCAGGCGCGAGAGCCGGAACGTCTCCGGCTCATGGGCATACGCCGTGGTGACACCGTTGCCATAGGCGACCTGATCGCGCTGGCCGCGCGCGTTGTAGGTCAGGCCGGTGATGTGGGGCACTGCGTCCACATCGACCGTCCGCAGCCGACCGCCGTCGTCGAAGCCAACCGCCGTCACGCTGCCGTCGGGCGCCACACTCCGCGTGGCTCGGTTGAGTGCGTCGTATTCGGCCGACGCACTGTAGCGATCCGCCTGCAGCAGCGAGGACGCGGCCGTGTCCAAGGTGGCCAACGTGTCCAGGACGTCAAGCACCGCCCAGTCGACTTCAGCGTCGACATCGGCGAGGACCGTTCGCGCCGCGCGCAACACGTTGCCCTTGAAGTCGTAGGCGTCGGTCGTCACGCCGCCGGCCGTGTCATAGCCGCGGACCACGCGCGTACGCAGGTTGCCGGCCGTCACGTCGGCCGTGTCGGCCGGCCCGAGCGCCTCGCCATAAACCACGATGTTGACCAGCCGCTCGTCGCCACCGTTCTCACGTACCCACTGGCGCACCGGCCGGCGGAGAACGTCGTACACGGCACGTATCTCTAGATCCCCGTCGCGCCATGTCCGCAGGGGCTGGCCGGCTACGTCCGGGAGCACCCGCGTCTCGCCCGCGTCGGCGCTCATCGTCTTCAGCGCCCGGCCGCGCATGTCGAACACGGCTTGCTGAGTGACGATGCCCCGAGCATCCATGATGGACAGCGGGTTGCCCGTCACGTCCAAGGTGGTCCGGGTCTCGTACTTCCCGGCGACTGCGTTGTCCTGGATGGCGAGGAACGGCCGGGCGAGCGCGTCCAGGTAGGCCACGGCAGGTGTCGCCGCGTGCGCCGCTGTCAGGACCGCCGCCCGCTGCGCCTCGGCGCCGACGCCGCCGGCCGCCCGTTCGGCGTACCAGGCGCTGTCGAGGACCGTGTCGTTCTCGTCGGACTCCGTGCTCGACCACCCGTCGAAAGCCACAGTCGTGAACGTGCCGTCGGGTCGATCGACGCGGACCGCACGTCCCAGCGGATCGTAGGTGATCACCCGCGTGACGCCCTGTTCGACCAGCTCCGCCTCCGCGTCGTAGCCGTCGGAGTCCGAGAAGTAGGGCTCGTACTGCTTGACCGGGTTGCCCTTGTTGTCGAAGACCGTTCGTCCGTTCCCGACCCACCGTTCGCCGCCGTCGACGCCCGCAGCGACCCGGGCCTTGGTCAGCACCGCGTTGCCCAGCCCGCCGGTATAGGCCACCGCCATCTGCCAGCGTGTGCTGGGATCGCCGTGGGTCTCGCGGCTCTCGGACCGCGCCGACACCGGCGCCCCGCGATCGTGCCAAGCCCACGCGTCGTAGGAGAACAGTGTGGTCGGATCGTCGAGGGTGTCGCCTTCCCCCTCTGTTCCGACGACCGCGGTGGCGGTCACCCGCCCGAACGCGTCAAACCCGGCGACGGAAACCTGCTCGTTGGGATCGGTCACCTTCCACGGCGTGAGGACGCGGTAGTCGGGCTCAGCGGTGGTCGTGTTGCCCAGGGCGTCAACGGTC
>Ga0184623_10000583_pt1 | contig 15613 bp, 13 predicted proteins | sample PLM1_100_b1_FD_133138 | JGI IMG/M metagenome (GOLD analysis project Ga0184623, IMG submission 133138) | Groundwater sediment microbial communities from an aquifer in East River, Colorado, USA - PLM1_100_b1 | ecosystem: Environmental > Terrestrial > Soil > Riparian zone | place: USA: East River...
GAGGTGCAACGCGTCAGAGAGTGGCCGTACTCGTCGCCGCGGCCACGACGATTTCGCCGGCCGACGCGCCTGTCAGCGGGTCGACCAGGTACACATGAACCATGTTGACCGTCAGACTGGTCGAACGCACGCCGTCGCCGCTCGAGATCTGTTCGTTGAGCACAACGTAACCGACCCCCGGCAGCTCGACGCGCGTGTTCGGCGCCGGCGGGCCATCGGCGTAGGACACGCCGGCGATCACCAGGCTGAGCAGTGTGGAGCCGTCCGATTCGCTCGCGGCCGTCGTCCCGTTTGCGTAGCTCGTCGCGAGCGCCAGGACCGCCTTCGCCGCGATGAGTCCGTTCAGAATATTCACGTCGGCCGCCTCGGCCGAGGCCGTCACGGAGACGAGGCCTTGATCGATCTGGCCCGTCGTGATGGACGTCAACCCGGCGGCGCCGAACGTGTTGGTCACACCGGCGTTGTCGACGTCGGCATGCTCCATGCCGCCCGCTTGGGGAAGCGTCGCGCCCGCAAATGTCTGGGAACCGGCAGTCCGCGTGTTTACCGTCGCGGCGATCGCCTGACCGGTAAGGCTCTGTCCCCACGCGGGGGCTCGCGGAATCGCCAACGCCCCGCTCAGTACGAGCAACGCGGCCAGGCGCCCGCTCAATAGCGTCTTCACGACTTTCTCCTGTGCAATTGGAGGTTCCCGCCGGCCAAGTAGCCGGAGTTCTCGTACTCGTCGATCGTGACCTCGATGTAGTCGCGTCCGCGACCGGGCTCACCTTCGTCGCAGCCCTGCTGCACCGTGAAGTTGCGCGCACCAGTCTGCTTCGATGTCCCCGTTCCTGCCCACGTGCGGCAGTTCGGACCGCGCGACGTTTGGGCATAGCTGCCGGGCGTCACGGTGCCGTGGAATGTGAACTTTCCCGGCGCGCAGAGCGGAGACGCCGGATTGGGGCCGTCCGGGCAGTGCTGCACCCACTCGAACTTGCCGCCGCTCGGACTGGCCTTCAGCCCGAAGGTCGCGAACTCCCGTCCGTCGGAGAGCTTGCCGCCACCTGTCACGAAATCGTCGGGCGGCGCGGGAGGGGGAGGTGGTGGTGGCGGCGGCGGGGGGGGGGCAGTGCAGCTGACGGTGAACGTGGTCGTCGCCGTCTCGCCCGCAACGACTGTGACGGTCACCGGGTTGGCACTCGTTACCTCACAGTTTGCCGGCACGCCCGACAGCGCGACCTCATGGCTGCCCGGCTGGAGATCCGTGAAGGTGATGCCGCCGCTCGCGGGAATCGTTTGGCCTTCGCCACCATCCAGCGTAACGGTGTAATTCGCCGGCGCGTTTTCACCCGATGTGCTGGTCGTTACCGTCAGATTCCCCGTGGTGGGCGTCGCATTGAGCGCGAGTACCGTGGCGAGCCACGAGCCCGGTGCGGTGAAAAACCAGCTCCACTGAGGATCGGCGGTGCCACCGCTCGGCGATACCGTAAATCGTGCGTCATACCGGCCGTCGCTCGCCATGAACAAGTCGGACAAACCGGCGATGGAGGACCACCCCGCAGGGCCGTCGACGCCCGCCGGCGGGCTCGACATGCTGATGCCGTAGGCAAGTGCGCCCGCGTTCACCGAGATGGCACCTGGAGCAGCGGTCGTGGGACCAGTTAGTGGATGCGGTGTCCCCGTGCCCGACGCCGAGCGGTGCTGGCCGATCGCTTGTGCCGACACGCCGGCGACGCCGACCCACGCCGAGAGCAGTACGTCCGCGTCTGGAACCGGCACCGTGAGGTCGGCTTTGACCGCGAGGATCTGTGAGACATCCTCTCCTGCGTCAGGGAAACCCTGGACGTTGGTGGCGACGTAGGTCGCCATGGAAACGTTGCCGTTGCTCACGAACTCGACGAGCTCGTACGTGTTGCCGACCGGCGTGAACGGCGCCGTGGTGAGAACATCGGTCACCGACTCGATGATGTTGCCGGTGACGCCGCCCGGCGTCCCGAACCAGAAGAATGTCGCGACGATCGCGTCGCCGACGTGCGGATTTGTGGGGTTGAAGCCCTTGATGATCATCATCGGGTTGGCCTGATTGCCAATGGTGCCATTCCACTGGTCGAGCTGGATGCCACCCCCACTTCCCGTATGCGAGGCGACTGGGCGAGGCACCTGACGTTCGGGCCCCGCAGCATCGGTGCAGTAGATACTGAGCAGCGCCGCCCCAACCAGCACGGGCATGCGAGCGAGCGTACGTCCCTTCGACATCGTTGCTACCTCGTCCTTTCGCGTGAAGTCGCGGCCCGCGTCGTAACGGGCCCCGCTGTATCAGAGAGCAAGGCCGGTGCCACGATCTTCCCGCCACGGCCGCGTGCTTGGCGGCGTGTCGAGCGTTGTACGGCCGCCACGGGCCGTCATTCCTTTGTTAGGAGAGGATGATGTGTCTAGACCGCGACGCGCAGGCGCTCGGGCGACTGCACGCGCTGGCGGAAATACGCAATCGTGCGCCGCAGCCCCTCATCGAGATTCACCGTGGGCGCGTAGCCCAACTGCTCGCCCGCGAGGGCGATCGATGCGAAGGAGTGGCGCACGTCGCCGGCGCGAGGAGCGTCATGTAGCGGCTCGACGTCAACGCCGACGAGATCGGCAACGCACTCCCACAACTCGCGAATACTCGTGGCGACGCCGTACCCGATGTTGAACACCGCGCCGGCCGCCTGTTCGGCTGGCGCGTGACAGGCAAGCAGGTTTGCCTCCACGACGTTCGTGACGAACGTGAAGTCGCGCGTCTGCCCACCGTCGCCAAAGATCACGGGGGCCTCGCCGCTCAGGGCGGCGGCGATGAACAAGGGGACCACGGCGCCGTAGTGCGACTCGAGGCTCTGACGGGGTCCGAAGATGTTGAAGTAGCGCAGCACGACCGTCTCGAGCCCGTGGGTCCGCCAGAAAGCCTGGCAGTACGCTTCCCCCGCGAGTTTGGACGCGGCGTACGCCGAAAGCGGGCGTGGCAGCAGCGCCTCATGATTGGGGAGCTCGGCGGCGTCCCCGTACGCGGCGGTCGATCCGGCAAACACGACGCGACGTACCTTTGCTTCTTGCGCCGCCAGCAGAATGTTCAAGGTGCCGGTGACATTGGTCTGATGGGCGGCGACCGGGTTCCGCGTCGACCGCGGCACGGACGTGACGGCGGCGTGATGGAGAACATAATCCACGCCTTGCATCGCCCGCCGGCACACTTCGAGCCGGGCGGCGTTGCCGCGGATGAAGCGGATGCGATCGCGGACGGCGCGAAGGTGTTCGCGCCGGCCCGTCGAGAGATCGTCGAGGACGGTGATCTCCGCGCCATCGCGTACTAGGCGTTCGACGAGATGCGAGCCGATGAATCCGGCGCCGCCGGTGACGAGGTATCGCACGCCGGCGCTACAGGCACGAACCGGGCCACTAGGCCCGGCGTATTTCTTGCCCCGAGCGAGGCACCGCGCGTGCGCCGCCGCGCCCGCGTTGTCGCGCTGCGACCACAGGTGTGTCGTCAGCGCGGCCGGTCTTTGTCTCGCAGGGAGCGGCGAGTGATGGATGACCTACTTGAATGATCTTCTTGTGCGCGTACGACGCGCCCCCGAACGGATCCTCCACCCGTTGCGACGGCGGAAAGTGCTCGAGGTCATGCGCGCGCGTCCGCGCCCGGCGACTCTGCTGGCGGTGTGTCACGGCAACATCTGCCGCAGTCCCGTCGCCGCGGCGCTGCTCGCGCGCGAGCTCACGGCGCTCGGCATCGATGTGCAGTCCGGCGGCTTCATCGGGTTCAACCGGCCTGCGCCGCCAGAAGCCGTGGCCGCGGCGGAGCGCCACGGGCTAAACCTCGCGGAGCACCGGTCGCGTCTCCTGACCGCCGCCTTGATCCGCGCCGCCGACCTGATCGTGGTGATGGACCCGGCCCAGCGGCGTCTCGTGTGTGAACGCTACGGGCGACGGCCGGCCGACATCATCGTCCTCGGCGACTTCGACCCCGCACCAGTCGAGACGCGAACGATCCGCGATCCGGTGAATGAGAGCCGCGAGGTGTTCGAGCAGGTCTACGAGCGGATCGCGCGGTGTGTCCGGGAGCTCGTCACAGTACTCAGCAGCGCCAGAGGCTAGTCCCCGCACGGCGGCATTGTTGCACGAAGGCCATGCCGTTGCGGATCAAGCGCAGCAATCACTCAGTCGATCTCAGCAACGACGCCATTCCCGCGTCCTCAGGCCTTGGCCCAAACCTTGCCCGTAGAGGTGCGGCGATTCTCGGGTCTCCCCCACACTATCGCCGCAGTATTTCTGTCGCGCGAACTCTACAGGAGGCTGTTGTGATGCTCAGATCGACGACGAAGGTCACAGGCCTGCTGACGGCCGTCCTGCTTGCGGTGAGTTGCACGGAGTCAGCCGGACCTCCCCCCGAGGGCGGCAATCCCGACGCACCGCGGTTCTCCTTCTCGGCGAACGGCATCACGCTCAATCGGGAAATCGTCACATTCAGCCAGAGTGGGCGGCTGCTCATCAAGGGGTTCGACCCCGTGAGCCCACACAACGGTGACGCGGTCGTTGCGACCTTCTATTGGCTCGGATCGACCAACATCATCGACTCGGTAGTCGATGTCATGACGACCAATCCCTACACGCACGTGGGGAACAAGTACACGCTGGTTCAATACGTCACCGCCGGCGGCCTCTCGATGGCCACCTACGTCGCCACCAACATCCAGAACTTCCCTGACGGCGCTTCGCAGCCCAATCCGGTCTATGCAGTGGGTGCCTATCTGCGGGACTCCGTGGCGGACGGTGGGATCCGACTCTCGTCGTGGACGGGCGTCGACGACGCGTTCGCGCAAGCCCTGGGCAGTGGCGCGGGCGCGCCCCGCGGAGCATCCGGTGCCGGCACGGTTCCGACGGTCGCCAGTGCTGGTTCGATCGCGTACAACGCCGCGGCGCTCGTGTACGGCGCGTCAATCGTCAAGCCGCCCGTGGGGCTGGACCGCGATCCTGCCTTTAGCAGCGTCGGCGACGCGGGTTCGGATATGGTCATGAAGGACCACGCCCTCTATGCGGTGCGGCCGAGCAGCGGCACGGCCAATCCTCAATGGACCTGGTATTTCGATCAGCAGCCGGGTGGAGGGACGTGGCTGGCGACGACGCTCACGCTCAACGCGGCAACGGGGTCACCTCCGCCGCCGCCTCCGCCACCGCCGCCTCCACCGCCGCCTCCCTCAACGGGCGATCTGACGGTGTCGACTACGAGCAGCGGTTTGGGCATACCGGCCAGTTACACGGCTACGGTTGATGGAAACAACAGCAAGACCGTCGCGAGCACCGGGAGCGTGACATTCATCGGCCTGTCATCCGGGAGCCACACGGTAGTTCTCGCCGTGCCGAGCAATTGCACTGTGACGGGTGGTGCGTCGCGGACCGTAGACGTCCCCGCGGGTGGAACGGCGACGGTCTCCTACACCGTGCTCTGCACCATACCCATCACGCTGCCAGTGGTGAACGCCGGCCCGGACCAGACCGCGTTGACGGGCCTGCTTTACTCATTCAACTGGAGCTTCAGCGATGCGGGCCATGACGGCCCGTGGACGTACACGATCAACTGGGGCGACGGGCACACGTCGAGCGGGACGGTGTCGCAGGAGGGCACGCGAAGTGCCGGGCACACCTACTTCATTCTCCTGCCGCGCTCATTCACGATTACGGTGACCGTGAGGGATGCGGCCGGCAATTCGGGGTCCGATGCAAAACGCGTATCGGTGTTGCTCCTGTAGCGTCGGCGCCACGAAGTGGTGGCACGGCCGTTGCGCTTCGTTAGCGTGATGACCGTCCACCACCACTTCACGATCGACCTCGAAGAATACTTCCAGGTCTCCGCGTTCGAGTCTTGCGTCGCCCGGGCCGACTGGGAACGCTTTGAGTCTCGCGTGGCGGCGCAAGTCGCGCAGCTGCTCGACCTGCTCGCGCGACACGAGGCGCGCGCGACCTTCTTTGTGCTCGGCTGGGTCGCGGAGCGGCAGGCCGATCTGATTCGCACCATCGCCCGCGCGGGCCACGAGATCGCGTCGCACGGCTGGGACCACGTGCGCGTGACACAGCAGACACCACGCCAGTTCCGAGCCTCGATCCGGCGCTCAAAGGAAATGTTGGAAGCAATCAGCGACGCCCCCGTGGTGGGGTTTCGCGCCCCCAGTTTTTCGATTGTGCGCGGTAGGGAATGGGCGCTCGACGTTCTGATCGAAGAAGGCTATCGCTACGACTCCAGCTTGTTTCCCGTGAGACGTCCCGGCTACGGCTATCCGGGTGGGTCGACGGATCCGCATTGGCTCGAGCGTCCCGGCGGCGGCCTGGCGGAGATTCCCCCAACCACTTTGCGGTGGTGCGGGATGCGGCTGCCCGCCGCAGGCGGCGCGTACTTCCGGCTGCTGCCGTACAGCGTTGTGCAGGCGGCGTTTCGCCAGTTCGAGCGTCGCGGGATACCAGGCACCTTCTACATCCATCCGTGGGAAGTCGATCCCGAGCAGCCGCGACTCGCCGTCCCATGGACCACTCGCCTACGGCACTACGGTGGACTGCGGCGCACGGCGCGGCAGCTGGCGCGGCTGCTGACCGAGTTTCGCTTCACCGCCATTCGCGACACGGTCGGCGCGCTCTCGCCGGCGCTGTCATGACGCAGCGGGTCGAGCTTTTCTCGGGACCGGGCGCTGAGTGGGATGCCTGTGTGCAGACCGGCGCGGGCTGGACGCACTTCCACCGTTGGAATTGGAAAGCCGTCATCGAGCAAGTTTTCGATCACGAGTGTCCGTATCTCGCAGCGCGCGACTCCGCGGGGCGGCTAACAGGAGTATTGCCGCTGGTCCACGCCAAGAGCTTCCTCTTCGGGCATTATCTGATGTCGATGCCGTTCCTGAACTACGGTGGACCGCTCGGCGCCGAGCCGGCCGTGCAGGCGATTGTGCAGCACGCGATCGGCATGGCCCGGGAACGCCGGGTCGATCTTCTCGAGCTGCGCAGCCGGGAACCGCTCGCCTTGGACTTGCCTGTTTCCAATCGCAAAATCACCTGCCTGCTCGATCTCGCGGAGGGCAACGCGGAAGCGGTGTGGCAGGGCCTGAAGTCAAATGTGCGGCGGAAAGTGCGCCATGCGCAGAAGGAGGGCTTTACCGTCACCTTCGGGCTCGAACAAGTGGACGCTTTTTACGAGGTGTTTTCGGGGCACATGCGAGACCTCGGCACGCCGACACTGCCACGGCGCTTCTTCAAGACGCTCATCGAGCGGTTTCCGGAGGACTCCTGGGTCGGCTGCGCATACTATGGCGGTCGGCCGGTGGCCGGCGGCTTTGGGTTTCAGTGGGCTGGCGAGCTCGAGCTGACGTGGGTGTCGGCCCTCCAGGATTATCACCGCAGCTACGCCAACATGCTGTTGTACTGGGCGTTCATCGAGCGGGCGGCGAATCTGGGCTTGCGCGTGTTCAATTTCGGCCGGTGTACGCCGGGCGGCGGAACACATCAGTTCAAGCAACAGTGGGGCTCGCGCGACGTGCCGCTGATGTGGTATCAACACGGCGCGGGTCGCCGCGCCGCTACGCCCTCACCCCACGAGCGCGCGTTTGCGTGGGGGCCGGTCATCTGGAAACGCCTGCCGCTGGCCGTCGCGAACGCCCTGGGACCTATCATCGTTCGAATGATTCCGTAGCGCCTTCTCGTAGAGCGTCAGATAGCCGTCCATCATCGCGTCGAACGTGTACGCTTCCGTAGCTCGCGCTTGCGCCGCGATACCCATCCGGCGTGCCCGCGCGGAATCGGAGAGTAGGTCGGCCAAGGCGTTGGCGAGAGCTGCCGCGTCCCCGGGCGGGACCAGTACGCCGGCCAGCCCGCCCTCGAGTACGGTGGGTACTTCGCCCACAGCGCTGGCGACGACGGGCCGGCCCGCCAGCATCGCCTCGAGAAGCGCCAGCGGGACTCCCTCCGAGAGCGACGGCAGCACAAACACGTCAGCCGCGGCCAGCACATTCCCGATGTCCGACCGCAGTCCTAGCAGGTGGAAGCGGTCGCTAACCTGAAGAGCGCGGGCGCGGGCACGCAACGGATCCTCCAGCTCCCCCCGACCTGCGATTGCCACATGCAACCCCGGACAACGCTCGGCCAGCAGAGCCAACGCTTCGAGCAGGTAACCGTGGCCCTTGACCGGATACAGGTTGCCGACTGCCACAACGAGCTGATCGCTGCTTCCCAACCGCAGCTCGTCTCGCAGCGAGGACTGAGCTGGAGGGACCATTGCGCGTACGCCGTTCGGGACGTTGAAAATTCGAGACGAACGAATCCACAGGTCCTTGGCCAGATGCCGGCCGAGGCCCCGCGACACGGTGACCACCGAATCGCTGAAGAAGGCCGCGAGGCGCAGCGCGATCCGCCGCTGCAGCCGGCCGGCGTAGTAGCGGCTGCCGTGCATCGTGAATAGGTGGGCGGCCCCGGCCCGGCGGGCCGCCCAGGCCCCGTAGACCGCCATGGTGAATTCGTGACTGTGGGCCAGTGCGACGCGGTGCCGCCGGAACGTGTTGCCGAGCCAGCGTGCGAACGCCGGCGAGAATGGGCGATCGAGACGATACAACTCCACCTGGACGCCGGTGCCGCTCAGCTCGCGCGCTAGCCATCCCTCGCCTGCGGCGGGCGCGATGACGACGTTGTGGCTGCCGGCGGCTTGCAATTCGGCAGCAATGCTAGCCAGCATGCGCTCGGCGCCGCCTGGGCCGTCCGACTCGATGAGGTGCGCGAAGCGCATGCCGCGCCAGCGCGCAGCCTGAGCGGGTGTCATGCGTCGTGCCCGCGACGGAGACCGAGCCCGGTGGTCCACGCCTGGAAGGCGGCGTCCTCGATACCCGCGGGCACGTTCACGCGCGGGAGCGCCCAGGGATCACGCTTCGCTGCGCGATCTGCCGCGAGGATGAATGCCCCGCGATAGCCCGCCGACTGGACCGCGCCGCGAACCCGGTCGTCCCACAGGCCGTACGGGTAGGCAAAGAGCACCGGCGTCACACCTGTATTGCGCCGGATGACGTCACGGCTTTCGACGACTTCGTGGTGAAGGTCAGCGTCGTGCAGCGCCGGGAGCGAGCGGTGCGTCGCCGAGTGCACGCCGATGTGCAGCCCCGATCCGGCCGCGGCGGCGATCGCTCGCCAGTTGGCGGGCCGACACCACGGGGGAGGCTGCCACGGTGGACGGCTCGGAACGACAGAACGGACAATCGCCTTCCGATCACCCTTGAGTGCGGTGAGCCAGTGCTGGTGCCGTTCCGGCGAGAGCGCCCGCAACACGTCCGGGTCGTCCCACCAGAACCCCTCGTCGCGCTCGTGTGCGTCAGCGACGACGAAGACTGTTGCGGGAATCCTCAAGTCCCGCAGCAGAGGCCAGGCATGTTCGAACACACCGACGTAGCCGTCGTCAAAGGTCACGGCGGCGACGCCACGCAGCGACGCGCCGCGCTCCACGCGGCCGACAAGCTCTTCGAGCGGGACCACGGCATAGTGACTCGCAAGCCAGCGCATCTGACGCTCGAAGTTGGCCAGCGGCATGTGGAGGCCGAGCCTATTCGCGGTGCTGCCGTCCGTCCGGGCGACGACGTTGTGGTAGCACAGAACGACCCCGCCGCTCGCAAGTCGACGAGCAAGCTTCGTCACGCCTGCGACTCGCAGTGCGTTGTAGCACAGCGACGCCAATCTCATGGGCTGGCGAGGCTCTGTGCCGCATTCACATTGACCTGGCGCAGTCCGACTATGATCCCGGCGAGCGAAAACAGGATGTCATGATAGGCCAGGGTCAGAAAGAACGCTCCCACGAGAAACCCTATCAGGCTTGCCGTGAGCGACTGTGCCAGCCGCGCCGGCCCCACTGGGCTGCGGCCAGAGCTGGTGGGAGGACGGGCCGCCGTGGGGGGGAGTGCCGCGCGCAGCCCGCGAAACACGTGCACGAGGAACCCGATAAAGATGAGGAAGCCTGGTACACCCAATTCCGCAGCGACCTGCACATAGCTGTTGTGAGGTGGCCCCCATTTCAGGCTGCGGCCTCTCGGTTGCCGCGCCACGAGCGGCGAGATCGTCCCCTCCGCTCTCGGAAAATTCCCGGCGCCGACGCCGAGCACCGGGTGCTCGATCATGTAGCCGAGTCCCCGGCGCCAGATCCGCACTCGCCCCTGCTCGTCAGTCAAGTTGTAGTCCTTGGTGGGGCTGAGGACGGTGCTGATGCGGGTCCAGTACGTATCGCCCGCCGCTGCCGTGAGGACTACACCGACCGCGACGACAGCGGACCACCGCCACGATCTCTTGACGGTCGTGTAGCGCAACAGGAAGTAGGCAACGACGGCGAGAAGGGCGAGGAAGCCGCCCCGCGAGCCGCTCCAGACGAAGCCTACAGCGAGCACGGCGATGCCTGCGCAGGCTATGAGCCGCAGCCGCCGCCGCCCAGTGGAGGCAAAATAGAAGCCTAGCGGCAAGGCGGTCACCGTGTACGTGGCGAAATCGTTGGAGTCGTAAAAGTAGAGGCGCTCCATGCGCCCCTCCGCACCCAGCTGAAAACTCGTGCGGCTCAGCACGACGGCGGCAAAGACGACTGCCCCCAGGAAGTACACGAGCGTCAATCGCTCGACGTCGCGCGTGCTGCGCACGGCGGTGATGATGACGAGACAGATTAGCGCGGTCTTGGCGAAGTCGAGGAACGTTGTGAACGCTCCGCCCGGCCATAACGCTCCGGGGACGGACAGCGCCATCCACACGATCATGGCGAGGAGGTAGCGCGTCGCCGGAATCTGGAGCGCGCTGATCCGCCGTCGCGGCACCCGGTCGATCAAGCAGAGCCCGATCGCAAGCATGCCGGTGAGGGCGACGGGCCTGAATACGGCAAGCGCGGGGAAGAGCTGGTGGATTCGGGCCACCGACGTGAGGATGAAAACACTCAAGCACAACAGCAGCAGGTCCCATCCGCGTCCGTCCGCTCGCGTGGCGGACCACGTAGGTGGAATTGCCATCGCGTCACTAGCCGGCCGCGTGAACATCCTCAGTCGCGAGCCGTCCGAACCCAGGGCTTGTCGCCCAGCTGCCTCAGGGCAGCGACCGCAGCCCCAAGTCGCCACACCAGGTAGAAGGGAAGAAATGCGAACGCCAGGGCAGAGCGCACCGGGTCAGGTTGCACGGTTAGGCTCGCCAACGTGTAAACCGCGGGTCGGACCACCGCGGCTGCCAATGCAAGCAACAACCAGTCCGCACCGGGCGGGTGCAGGAAGACCGTCAGCGCCGCCAAAACGATCACCAGACCGAGGTGCACGACGGGTCCCTGGCTCGTGAGCTCAGCCACGGCATCGAGCTTCTGGGCCGGGCCGATCTTACGACTGCCCAGAAGTGGTCCGGCCAGGCGTGCCAACACCGTCAGTTTGCCCGCGGTCCAGCGCTGCCGCTGCGTGGAGCTCTGCTTTAGCGACCGCGCCTCCTGCGCATACAGGTGCGCCGACTCCAACGACTCGATCGGGACACCCTGGGTGGTGTAGAGCGCGTACAACTCCCAATCTTCCGCGATGGTGAACGCCTTCCACCCGTGCGTGGCGAGCACCGCCGTTCCGATACACATGCCGTTGCCCAGCAGGGGCGCATTCAAGCCAACGCGTCGCTTCAGCGCATACGCGAAGCGGTAGTTCGCCGTGGCGAGGACTGTCGCCATGCGGGTCAAGAAACTATCCCCAGGATTCCGCACGTCGAAGTACGCCTGGAAAGCGCGCTCGGGAAGCGGGCCGGCCGCCGCGAGCGCCGATGCGAACGTCGGGTCCACGACCGTGTCGGCATCGATGATGATGGTCGCGTCAAACTCGTCCACCGGCAGCTGGGTCAACGTCCAGGCGATCGCTCGCGGCTTACCCGGGAAATTCCGGTCGTGCCGTTCGAGACACTGCGCACCCGCCCCGCGCGCCAGCTCGGCTGTGCGGTCCGTACAGTTATCGGCGATCACCACAACGGTGAGCCGATCGGCCGGGTAGCGCAGGTCCATCAGTGACCGCACACAGGACTCGATCCCCCGCTCCTCGTCGTGCGCGGGGACGAGAAAGAGCAGGCGGGGCGTTTCGGCGGGGAGTTGTCTCGGGGGCCGCCGCTTGCCGAGCGCGAGCTTGAGGAGACTGACGAAGTCCGATACGGTCGGCAACAACAGCACGGCGGCCAGGAGGCCGATCAGCAAGCTTACGACGACCATACAGGTGAGGTAGCGAGCGACGGCGTGGCGGGCGCCGGCTCTTGCATCGCGAGGTCGAGGATCTGCTCGGCGAGCGCCGAACGATACCGGCGGGGCCGAAGGATCGCGTGCAGCGCGAGCGGCGGCGGTCGCCGCAGCTTCGGCAGCGCGAACGCGTAGCGCGCCGCTTGCACCAGGGCCGCGAACACGGGAATCGGGACCCACACGAAGTGACCTCGCCACCCGTGTCGCGCGAATTCCTGCAACAAGCGCCGCCGCGTGTCGATCGCTGGGTCGAAGAGGTTAAGAACAGGCGGTGCGTCAGCGAACTGCGCGACCGACCAGGCGACCACGGCGGCGGCTCTGCCGACCTCGCACACCGGCAACGGCAGCCCCGACCGACCGAAGCCGAGATGCCACCGGCCGAACAATCGACGTCCCATGAACCCGGGCGGATCCGGATTGGCCCAGTCCACCAGAGCGCCTGGGCGGATGATTCTCGCCTCGATCCCGAGGGGGAGTGCTTCCGTCGCCACGATGCGCTCCGCGCCTGATTTTCCCCACACGTACGAGCCGTACTGTCGCTCGTCGGGTCGCGTCAGCGGGGTGCTTTCATCTTGCTCCTCCCAGGGTGTTCGCGGAGGCCGGAGCACCGAGATGCTGCTCACGTACACGAGTCGCGGCACGCCTGCCGCCTGCATGCCCTGGAGGACGTTGCGCGTGGTATCGAGCGTGTTCCGCTGCTGACTGTCGTAGTCGCCGGAGGACTCGGCGGCTGCGTGCACGACGGCCTCGGCGCCGGCGAACGCCTCGCCCGGAGCCGACCGGCTGAGATCGAGCCGCAGCCACTCGTGTACGTGCGGATCCGCGTCCACGGGTGAGCGGTTGATGCCCCGAACGCGGTACCCCCGGCGCGCGAGGTGTTTCGTAATCTCGCGCCCGAAAAACCCCCGCGCTCCGGTGACGACGACGAGCGGCGCGTCGGAGGAGGGGGCAGGCGGCGACGGCAGTCGCCGCTGCGTCACGGCCCGCGTCGCGCCACGCACGTTGGCGGTAAGCTCTTCGAATAGTGCGGTGACGTGCCGCAGATGATCGGGCGAGACTGGTGAAACGCCTCCCGCGATGACCGCTGCGTAGAACGCCCCGATCAACTCGGCGAGGCCCGGATAGTCCTGTCCGCGGAGGACTCGCCCGACAACACCTGATCCGCTTCGGACGGCGAGCTGCCAGGCTTCGAGCAGCGGGTTGGCTGCCTTCTCCAGCGGAGACACGCCCGGATTGGCCGCGCCGACGACGCTCGTGCGCAGGAAGTCGGCCGTCAACGTGCCGCCCGTGCCGCTAACCGAGAGCAGCGACGCGATCGGCCGCGCGCGCAGACTCACGGAAAGACGTCCATAGCACCCGTTGGCGCGGAGTATCGCATGTAGGTCCCGGGGGCTGGCCACGACCGACGCGATCTCGATCGGGGCTGGTTCGGGCACCATGCGCTCCAATGCGTCTACGAGTGTGTAGAGCGGGTGGGGCAGGACGTCCACGAGCTGCTCGGCGAGTGCATTCGCTCCCGCACGCGCCGCGTTCGCTCCGACAGGATGAAACGTGAAGTAGCTGTCCGCCTGAACGACATCGCCGAGATCCCGCGTTTGACGGATCAGCGCCAGATACGCCGGGTCCCGTAGCTGTTGGTGCCCCGCGCACACGAGCAGCCGGCGGCTCGCCGCGAGGGCGAGCAATTCGTCGGCCTCGCGGGTCGTGTTTACGAACGGCTTCTCCACGTAGACGTGCGCCCCGGCGAGGAGGGCTTCGCGCGCGGGTTCGAAATGCGTACCAGCCGGAGTGCATACGTGCACCAGGTTGGGCTGCGCCACGGCGAGCAGCTCTGCGAGCGTCCGATAGCTTGGTGCGTCCGCCCGCGCGGCGAACTGGCGGCTGGCCTGATCGTCTCGATCGTGGACGCCAACCACGAGGTGGGGGGTGCGCACGCGTCGCAGAGCGTGCAGATGGAGCCGGGCCATATTACCGGTGCCGATGAAGGCGATGCGGAGGGGGTTCACAGCGCGCGTGCGGGTGCAAGAGGCGGACCCCGGCGCTTGCCACGGGGCCATGCGCAACCGTGTGGCGCGCACGCAACAGGCGTAGCGCGCCAGCGCAGCCGCGTAGCCCAGGTCTTGCAGCATAGGGCCTGCCGAATGAGCCGCCCCTCTGGTGTGACGCTCACTGTGCTGGTTGTCACCGCCCTCGGCCAGAGTTGTGCCGGCGCTCGAGACGCCACGGTCTTTGTAGAGGACTTCGAATCAGGCACGCTGGCCGCCTGGCCCGACGGCGTGGATCCGAGCCGGCAACTGGTGTTGACCGGGCAGGAATTCGCTCAGTCCGGGAGCCGCTATCTCCAAGTGACCTATCCTGCCGGAGGCGACGGTGGATGGCTCACACGCTTCTTCATGCCCGGCTACGATTCGCTGTACGTCAGCTATCACGTCCGATTCCACCCGGACTGGAGCGGTGGGACGAAGCTGATCGGTTTCTTCGGCGCCCGAACCGACAATCAGTGGTCCGCCGCCGGCAAGGCGGGGACCTGCCCGCAGGGTACGGATTTTTTTATCGCGATGGTTGTTACGGAGCCGACGGGTAACCCGGGACCCACTCGTTTTTATTCGTATTACCCAGCGATGGCGCGAGAACCCGACGGCGTCACCTGCTGGGGGCGGTACGGCGACGGGACTGAGATCTATGTGCCACCGCTCGCGCTGACTACAGGAGTCTGGCACCACCTGGAGTTCATGGTGAAGCTCAACGCACCCGGCGAATCAAACGGGACTCAGCAGCTGTGGATCGACGGCACGCTGCGCGGCACCTGGTCGGGTTTGCAATTCCGGACCAGCTCCGAGTTACAACTCAACGCGGTGCAGTTGACGTTCAACCGTGGGATTGCGGGAGGACCGACATCCCAGACGTTGTGGGTGGACAATCTCCTCGTCGCGACCAACCGTCCCTGATTTTGTAGTGTGACGCATAACACTCGCGCGTGGGTCAGTCTGTTGGCGTCCCATCGTATCGTCGCACGTCGCATCTCGCAGCCCCGCACTCGCGCTTGTAGTTACGGTGCTTCAGGGAATTCCCGCATTGCACGACATGCCGCCTGGTTGCTACTGTGCACGCCAGTTTCGGTTCAATGCAGTAGCGCGGAGCGCCCCCGCCAAACAATGAAGTCGCTGCTCAGAGCAAAACCGCCGAAAGGCGGTGACGCAGAGCCACGGGACTAACGCGACCTAGTCGCCAAGTCCGCCGGGCCGCCAGCGAGTAGACCTCAGGGTCGAAGCTGGCGGTCTTTTTTTGGGGGGGGTAGGGGATGCCATTCACTTTCAAGCTGTCCGTTCGCTTGGCGCTCATGAAAGCGTCGCTCGCCGCCGCGGCCGCCGCGGC